>Ga0209281_1000397_pt1 | contig 67849 bp, 61 predicted proteins | sample MedtruBG_FD_187514 | JGI IMG/M metagenome (GOLD analysis project Ga0209281, IMG submission 187514) | Root nodule microbial communities of legume samples collected from California, USA - Medicago truncatula BG (SPAdes) (version 2) | ecosystem: Host-associated > Plants > Roots > Nodule | place... | reverse complement strand
ATTCTTATGAATTGCTGCTATTTCTCTTCCTTCTTTTATCATTCCTTGTGCATCTTCTGCTACAACTTCTCCACTTATTGGTCCATCTACTATTGATGTTATTTCTTTAATAACTTCATTAAAATCTCTTCCTTCTTTTGCTACTAGTGATGGATTTGTTGTTACACCACATATTACTCCCATTTCGTTTGCTTCTTTGATATGTTCTACGTTTGCTGTGTCTAAAAAAAATCTCATTTCTTTTACCTCTCCCTTTTTAATCAGTTAACAGTTAACAATTAATGCCCTTCATGGTACCCTGTGGGGAGTTAACAGTTTTGGTGGAAATCCCTGACGGGATTTCTTAGAATTATATTTTTTAAAACTTATAACTCTTCCAATCATTGCTACTTTCATTGTTAGCTATTACTGTTAATTTTTAATATATAAAAGATTTGCCCAAATTTGGAGTTCCAATCAAATTTAAGACATTCCTTCTCTAACCATTTAATTAACTTAACTTTAGAAATATGTTTTTAAAATTTGTTTAGTAAGTTTTTAAATAGAAGAAATCCGACTCGCGTTCGCTCGCTGGATACTCACAGAGTAAGCGACCATCATAAAATCATAGATTTTAGATGTCTACTTAAGCGATTCACACCAAATCAGAGATTTGGTTTCACTGCTTAGAGTAGTTTTCACCACTCTATTATTTAATTCCCAAAAAGTCTTCTATTGGCATCATTGCTGCCCCTGATAAATATGATTCTTTAAAGCTTGCAATACTAATATTACAACTATTTTCATCAGTAAATAAATTATCCTTATAGATATTTTTCTTTATAACTTCTATTTTATCTTTTAATAGACTATTTATATCTCCACCAATAATTACACTGTTAGGATCTAATATCATAATTAAATTCGATATACCTAAAGCTAGTGTCTTAGCATATTTATCCAATACTTTTTGAGCTGCTTGATCTTTTTCAATATATTTCTTTTCAAAATCATCAATATCTGTAACATTGGAATTTGTAATTTCATTATAATTATCTATTATAGAATTCATAGATGTATATGCTTCTAAACAACCTCTAGCTCCACATTTACACTTTAGTCCATTCATTGCTATTTTCATATGGCCCATTTCACCTGAAGAATTATTATCTCCTCTGTATATTTTGCCATCTATTATTATTCCAAGCCCTAAACCTTCAGTTATTGATACGTATAATAAATTCCTTAATTCATTTTTTCTATTTAAGAATTCATAATAAGCTGATAAGTTAGCTTCATTATCTACATATATTGGTACATTTAAATATTCAAATTTCTCTTTTATATTAAAATCTTTAACTCCAAGAAGATATGAATATTTTATTATTCCTTCCTTAAAATCTACAGTTCCTGGTACTGAAATTCCAAGACCCAATAAATTTTCAGAAGTTATTTTATGCTTCTCCATTAATATTTCTAAATTCTCAATAAGTAAATTTATTATATTTTCTATCCCATTATTTTTGTGTCTAATACTTACATTTTCAATAATAGTCTTTTTTAAATTAACTAAAGATATCTTTATGTGATTTGGTGTTAATGCCACTCCCATTGAATATCTACAGATTTCATTTAACTTAATAGCAATTGCTTTTCTTCCACCTGTAGATTCAAGAGATCTTACATCTTCCACAATACCTTCATTTTTCAATTCAGTAATATTAGTAGAAACTGTTGTTATGCTTATATCTAACATTCTAGAAATATCTAATTTAGTTATTTCATTTTTTTCTAATAATAATCCTATTATTTTTTTTCTATTAGTTTCTTTTATCTTACTATGATTTATTTCTATCAAAATTTTAAATGCCCCTCTCGTCTACTATTTTAGACAATAATAATATTTATTAAATAATATCACTATTACAGTTTTTATTAAAGTCTCTAAAATTAGCTGCTAAGGCAAATATAATAGTCACATAATATCCTAAATGTCCTTTATTCTAGGATAAGCTGAGTTATATACATCATAAACCTTAGAATATACATCTTTTAATTCTGCATTTGGATCCACCTTTAAATTTCCTTTTACAATCTTGCTGCAAGCATCTTCAACTGAATCGTATATTCCTGCTCCAACTCCTGCAAGTATTGCAACTCCAAGTGCTCCACCTTCTGATGCTTTAACAGTAGTTAATGCATATCCAAAAATATCAGCTAATATTTGTCTCCAAACAGCACTTTCTGCTCCACCACCACTTACTCTTATTTCATCTATATTAACATTCATATTTTCAATAAGATCAAGGCAATTCTTTAAACTAAAGCTAACACCTTCTAAAATACTTCTTACAAAATCATCATGATTATTTATAAGAGAAACACCTAAAAATGCACCTTTTACATTTGGATCTATATGAGGAGTTCTTTCTCCCATAAGATATGGTAAATATACTATTCCATTAGATCCTGGTTTTGATGCAGCTGCTTTTTCAGTTAAGATATCATATATATCTCTTCCTGATTTTTCACTTTCATCAACTTCTTTAGCACAAAAAGTTCTTTTAAACCAATTTAATGATAATCCAGCTCCTTGAGTAACACCCATTATGTGCCATTTATTAGGTACTGCATGACATAAAGTATGAACTCTTCCTTCTTTATCAAATCTCGGTGTATCAGTTGCTGCAAATACAACTCCTGATGTACCTATAGTTGTTGATATTATTCCTTCACTTACTATTCCATTTCCTATAGCTCCTGCTGCTTGATCTCCAGCACCACCAACAACTGATGTATTTAATGCTAGGTTTGTTAATTTAGCAACATCTTCTGTAACATGTCCACTAACAACTACTGATTCATAAACATCTGCTAATATATTTTTATCTATGTTTAAATCCTTAAGAAGCTCATCACTCCAGTTTCTAGTATTAATATCTAACATTTGCATTCCGCTGGCATCTGAAACTTCTGTAGCAAAAACATTAGTCAATTTAAATCTTATATAATCCTTTGGTAAAAGTATTTTATATATCTTTTCATAATTTTCTGGTTCATTATTTCTAACCCATAATAATTTTGAAAGTGTAAATCCAGTTAAAGCAGGATTTCCTGTTATTTTAATTAATCTTTCTTTTCCTATAACTTGTGTCATGTAACCGCACTCTTTTTCTGTTCTTTGATCACACCATATTATAGAATTTCTAATTACTTTATGATCTTTATCTACTAGAACAAGTCCATGCATTTGACCACTTAAGCCAATACCTTTAATATCAGAAGCTTGTACATTACTTTTTTCAATAACATCCTTTATTCCTTTAACACATGCTTCCCACCAGTCTTCTGGATTTTGTTCTGCCCATCCTGCTTCTGGTTGAAATAAATCATAACCATATGTAGCAGTTTTTATTGTTCTTCCTTCTTCATCAAATAAAGCTGTTTTAGTTCCTGATGTACCAATGTCTAATCCCAATAAATATCTCATAGCAAATCTCTCCTGTTATAAAAATTTTATTTTCATTGATTTATCGTTGCTAATATTTCATTTTTTAAATATATTTTAAAATAACTTTTTAAATGTTATTTTATAAGTCTATATTACCTTCTTTTATTTAAATGGTCAATAGTTTTTTGAATACATTTTCACTTTTTCTAAACAAATAACTAAAACCTTGCTACCACACTTTTGAAACAGTTAAAAATATAATTAAAAAATAAATACTTATTTTTATAATCTAAAATGCTTAATCAAGAAAGCAGTATATATAACATCTCTTTTTATCTATAAATACTCTTACTTCATAATAAAAACTTCTTATGATATCAGTAATAAAAAATATCACAAGAAGTTCTTTAATGTCATATAAACATCACTAATGAATGACCAGTATTAATTACATACTGTTTCCTAAAACTCTATTTTATTAATTCTCAAATATATATTGATTAACTATTGCTTCTAAGAATTCTTGTCTTCCAGATTTATTAACTATAGCATTATTATTTAATGCATATTGCTCTAACTCTTTTAATCCAACTTTTCCTTCAATTATTTTTTTGCCTATACCTTCAGTAAAGCTTGAATATCTATCATTTATAAAATTCTCTAAATCACCATTTTCTAAAAGCTTATATGCCACCTTTAAACCTTTAGCAAATGTATCCATTCCAGCTATATAAGCTAAAAATAAGTCTTCTTTTTCAAATGATGCTCTTCTAACTTTAGAATCAAAATTAACTCCACCTGGTGCAATGCCTCCATTTTTAAGTATTTCATACATCGCTAAAGTAGAATCATATATGTTTGTAGGGAATTGATCTGTATCCCATCCAAGCATTGGATCTCCTTGATTAGCATCTATGCTTCCTAAGAAATTATTAATTCTTGCAAAGTTAAGTTCATGTTGGAATGTATGCTGTGCTAATGTAGCATGGTTTGCTTCAATATTAACTTTAAAATATTTATCAAGATTATACTTTTTAAGAAATCCTAAAACTGTTGCCACATCAAAATCATATTGATGTTTTGTTGGTTCTTTTGGTTTTGGTTCTATAAGAAATTGACCTGTAAATCCTATTTCTTTGGCATAATCAACAGCCATCTGAAGCAATCTAGCAAAATTATCTAATTCTAATCCCATATCCGTATTTAATAAAGTTTCGTATCCTTCACGTCCTCCCCAAAAAACATAATTCTCTCCACCTAATTCTTTTGTTACTTCAAGGGCTTTCTTAATTTGTGCTGCGGCATAAGCAAAAACCTCTGCATTGCAACTAGTCCCTGCACCGTGAACATATCTTGGGTTAGTAAAACAATTTGCAGTCCCCCATAAAAGCTTTTTATTATGTTTTTTCATTAAAGATTTACATAACTCAACTATCTCATCTAAATTTTCATTAGTTTCTTGTAATGTTTCTCCTTCTGGAGCTATGTCTCTATCATGGAAACAAAAGTATTCTATATTTAGTTTTTCCATTAATTCAAAAGCTGCTTCCATTCTAGCTTTAGCTAAGTCCATTTTATTTGTTTCGTTATCCCATGGACGAATCATAGTGCCAATTCCAAATGGATCTGACCCATTAGCAGTTAATGTATGCCAATAAGATAAGGAAAATCTTAGATGCTCCTTCATTGTTTTATCGCCAATAACTTCCTCCGGATTATAATACTTAAATGAATATGGATTTTTAGAACCTGCTCCTTCATAATTTATTTTTGTAATATTTTCAAAATATTCTTTCATATGACACCCTCCTCATTTTTGTTACTTTACCTTTATATGTTTTTTATAAATTTAAACTTTAATTTTAAAACAACTTTTAAAATGTATTTTAATAAGTTTATTTTACTTCCATTTTTACTTCTCGTCAATATATTTCAGTAAACATTTTCATGATTATTTTTTTATACTTTTTAGATATACTATTTTAATACAGTAGGTAATTTTATTTTAAACAAAAATTATCTACTGTATATCGATGCGCTTATTATTATCACCTATATTATTAAGATACCTTTATTCTTTTTTAAATCATTTTTTTCTAGCGCAATATAAATTAACCAACTACTAATGTATTAAAAGAATGTGGTTTTGCAGTAATAAAACCGCCTGCTTCATTTTATGCTTCCTCCATTTTCTCTAAATTCCGTTGGCGCCATTCCTGTTTGCTTCTTAAAAGCTAATGAAAAATAATTTGTATCTTTATATCCTACTAAAGCTGCTATTTTACCTGTTTTCATACTGGTTGTCTCTAGTAATGATTTTGCTTTTTCCATTCTCTTACGTATTATATAGCTATTACATCCTTCCCTTGTACTGTTCTTAAACAGTTTTGAGAAATATGTTGGCGTTAAATAAAGCATTTCAGCAATACTATAAACTGAAATTTCTTCGTTTAAATGCTCATTAATATATGATTTTGCTTTTCCTATAATCTCATGACTTTCTCCAATATCAGCATTAACAATTTGCAGTATAAAATCCCTAGTGATTTTTATTGCATCATCACGATTACAATTTTCTAAAGAAATTAATAACGAATTCAATTTATTATCTGTTACTTCTCCCTTTTCCATCACATAAGAAAAGTAAACTCCTCCACCAATATCAAAGCATGTTTTTTTGACTAATGAAGTTGATACATTGTAAATTTCTATATCTTCAACATAAGCGTCATAAATTTTCATAACGTTTTCAAAATCGTCAATATTATCTATCATAATCTTTCGTAATTCTTGTACCCTTTCATTAAATAATCTTAAACTTCGTTCCATAGGTTCTATTGTAACAATTTTATCATATGTGTTTTTACTACTAAATAAAGCACAAGCATCATTATATGAAATATTAATTTTATTAAATCCATCTACAACGCTTCCAAGAACTATTTTAGGATTAATATCATACTCATTTTTCAAATAATTAATTAAATATTTTATTCTATCTGTAACATCTTTAAATTCTTCGCTAACAAACGCTGCAATTATTATATTTTTATTTTTATCTTCAAAAGTAATCCCTTGCTTTTTAGAATCGAATAGTTCAATACAAGTATTTTTTATAGATAAATTTAATAGTTCAAAATGTTGCTTCCAAGTTAAGTTATCATCAATAACTGGACATACTATTGCAATTTGTAATATTTCTTTCTTATTATAAGAATAATCATCTAATACCTTTTCAATTTCATCTATTTTTGTTCGTTCATGAATCATATTTTGCATAATTTGTTCAAGTTTTAATTGTTCCGTTAATCCTTGTATTCTGCTATTCATCTTTTGCTGATGACTTATAAATTCCTCATTTTCTAACTCAATTATTAATCTTTTAATAGTATTTTCAAGTTCTACTTCATCTACTGGCTTTAATATATAATCTCTAACTTGCATTTTGCAGCATTTTTGAGCATATTCAAAATTATCATATCCTGTTAATACAATAACCTTAAGCTTTGGATTTAAGACATTAATTTTCTCTACTAAAGATAATCCATCCATTTCAGTCATGCAAATATCTGTGATCATAATATCAAAAGTTTCTTCTTCCATAATATTTAGAGCTTCAATCCCAGAAGATGCCATTTTAACTGTATCTATTTTGAGTTTTTCCCAAGGAATCACATTACATATTCCTTTTCTAATCATCTCTTCATCATCTACAACCATAGCTTTATACATTAATTACTCTCCCCTTTAGGTAATAAAATATTTACTGTAGTTCCATCATATTCATTTTTCCTATAGATTAACCCGTATCCACTACCAAACAGCATTTCTATTCTTTTATGAACATTTTTTAATCCATATCCTGCTTTTTCATCAAACACCGATATAGAATTATTGATCTCATCAATTTGTTCTTGCTCCATTCCAACTCCATTATCAGCAACTGAGATAACTATCTTATTTTCTCTTCCCTTTGCAGTAATTACTATTTTACCCTTATATCCATCCTTAACCCTTATTCCATGATAAATAGAATTTTCTATTAAAGGCTGTAATGTAAGCTTAGGTATCAATACGTTTTCTAAGCTTTCATCTATATTTATTTCACATTGTGCTATATCACTATATCTCATATTTTGAATAATTAGGTAATTTTCTATATTAGCTAATTCCTGTGAAAGAGGAATTACATCTTTCCCCTTGCTTAAACACAATCGATAGTAATTTGCTAATGCTTTTACCATTCTTGATACTTCTTTATTCCCATCTGATAAAGATTGCCAGTGAATACACTCTAATGTATTATACAAAAAGTGTGGCTTAATTTGAGATTGTAATTTATTTAATTCAATTTGCTTAATCTCATCTTTTTCCCTTTTTATTCTATACATAAGTATATTAATTTCCTCGATCATAATATTAAAGCCACTTGCCAGCTGTTTAAAATCTTTTCCTTCATATTTATGTTCCATTCGAACTTCCAAGTTTCCTGTCGATACTTCTTTCATTTTTTTTACAAGAGCATCCATGGGTTTATATAAATTTTTACTAAATTCATAAAAACCTAAACTTATTATTATATCAACTATTACTACCCATAGTATTATGAAAGAAAGCATTGTTCTAGTATCTTTAAGCAAAGATTCTTTGGGTATTTCACCTACCATATACCAATCCCAATTGTTAAGCTTTTCATAAATAACAACTTTATTATCAACTTTTTCTTGCCCACTTTTTTGATTTAATATTTGTGGATATGAATTTTCTGTTCCTATTAAAGTTTTATCTTCATTAGATATAATAGTTCCATCCTTATCTGTTAAATAAGTTTGGACTTTTAATTCTTTATCTAAATTTGAATAAAACTCTTTAATATGTTTTTCTCCGATTCCAATAACTAAAACGCCTGTATACTTATTAAAGATATATTTATCGCTTACCGGCTGATAAATATTTAAAACATACTGATCTGGATAAAATACTTTTTTATTCATACTAGTTTTACAATTAAGGAAGTTAGTATTCATAGCATTTTTATAATCTTTTAATATTTCATTCCTAAAATCACTATTTGTCCAAGTTTCTCCCACATACACTAATTCTGGTTCATTTAATTTAATTAATGCAATATAATCTATATAACTATTGGAATCTAAAATATATCTTATTGAGGAATACGCCTCATATGCATCCTTGTTATAATTTTTTGAAGTCTCTTTATTATTCATTAAAAACTCTTTAGCACGACTATCAGAAGAAATCATGTTTGCTGTTTCAATAAAATTCTTTAATGTTATATCCAAGTTACCAGTTATGGTTTCAAACTGTCCTTCCACTAGCCCACTGGATTTTTCAGTAATTTGCTTTCCTGCTATTTGATATACCGCAAAAATTACAGAAATATTTGTAATTAAAATAGAGAGAATAAAAAAGGTAGTAATTTTTTGATTGAATTTCATTTTTTTAAAGTTATCTTTAAGTTTTTTTATTACTTTATACATATCTCTATCCTTCTCTATATTAATTTTTTATAACAAATTCAATAATTTTTACGTTTATTGCAAATCTCTATCCTTTAACAGCACCTGCCATCATACCTTTAATTAATTTATCTTGTCCAAAAACAAATGCTATTATCATTGGTAACATAGAAATAGTAAGTACTGACATTATCATTGGAACATTCATTGTATATTGTCCTTGATATTCCCAAATAGCAAGCGGTAATGTTCTACTTGGCAATGATTGTGTTAATGTTAATGCAAAACTAAATTCATTCCATATACTAACACCATTATAGATTGCTAAAGTTGCAAGACCTGGCTTTACAAGTGGCAGCATAACATTGAAGAAAATTCTATATTTATTGCATCCATCTATCTCTGCTGCTTCTTCCAATTCTTTAGGAATAGCTTGCATAAAAGTTACTAAAATAAAAACTGAAATTGGTAAATTAAATGCTACATATGGACCTACTAATGCCCAAATACTATCATAAATACCCATTTTAGTAGTCATTAAGAAAATTGGAAGTAATGTTACATGAACAGGTACTGACATACATGCAACAATTATAGCATAAATAGGTTTGTTAAATTTAAATTTAAACCTAGACAATGGATAAGATGCACATGCACTTAATATAAGTAAGATTGTTAATGAAACTACTAGCACTATTACACTATTTTTAAAATAAATAAATATATTTCCTTTAAATACATCAATAAAGTTCTTTAGATATAAAGTCTTAGGTAAATCAAATACACTTCCCATAAGCATTTCAAATTGTTGTTTGAACCCTGCAAGTAACATAAATATAAAAGGAATTGCTGTAATTATAAGCCATCCAATTACCAATATTCCTATTATAGCTTTTATAGATATATTTTTTATTAATGATTTTTGATTCATAATAATCACACTTCTTCCTTTCCATTTAGTAATTTAATTGTTATGAGTGATATGATTGTTATAAGTATGAACATTCCTGTTGCAATTGTTGAACCATATCCCATTCTTTGAGATGCAAATGCATTTTTATACATATAGGTTGCCATTAATTCTGATGATGAACCTGGTCCTCCGCCTGTCATAACATATATCAAATCAAAATATTTTAATGATCCAACCATTGATAATACAATTGCACTTTTAATAGCTGGTTTCATCATAGGAAGCGCTATCTTCCAAAAATATTGGCTTTTTGTAGCACCATCAATAGTTGATGCTTCATATAAATCAGATGGTATTCCACTATATGCAGCTAAAAAATACACCATATAAAAAGGGATAAACTGCCAGCAAATAGCAACTGTAATTGTAACTAAAGCTGTATTAGGGTTACCTAGTAAATCTATTGAATGTCCACCAAATAATTTTGAAATTCCAGTTATAATACCACTATTAGCATCTAATGCATATTTAAATAAATAACCAATTGCAACTGATGACATTAACATTGGTATAAACCAAATTACTTTAAAGAAATTAAACTTCTTTCCACCAAAATCTAAAAATGTTGCAAGCGCTATCCCAATTGGCAATTGAACAACTATAGATAAAATCATAATTATAATATTGTTTATAAAAGCTTTTCTAAAAATAGTATCTCCAATAAGTTCCTTCCAATTGCCTAAGCCTATAAAGTCTTTACCTGATGAAATTCCGTTCCAATTATAGCAACTTAAATTAAAGGAATAGAATATTGGATACGCTATAAATATTATTAGGAATACAAATGCTGGTACTAGAAATATAATTGCTGCATTTCTTGTTGATGCAGCACGTTTTTTAGCTAAGCTACTAGTTTGTGCTTGCATTTTTCGCTCTCCTTTTTATTATTAATTTGGCTATTGCAAATGCTTTTGCTTGATTATTATGTACATAAAATTTTTATGTGATATAATCAAGTTTTTCTTATTTTTGCAATAGCCTTCATTTAATTATTAATATTGCTATAATTATTTATTTTTTGCTTTATATGCATCCATCGCAGCTTGTAATTCTTTATCTGCATCTTTTGGAGTCTTAGTCGCTCCAAAAATTTCTTGTGATGTTGATTTGTGTACTTCTGCAACTTCTGCTGGTAAACTTTGATCATACCACAATTGAACACCTTTTGCCTTGTTAACTGTATCTAGAATCTCTTTAGTTAAGTCATCTTTAGGTTCAAAATTCTTTAATGGAATAATCTTTCCTAAATCTTTACGTTCTGTTAACGCTTGATCATCTAATAAGCTTTGAATTAATTTAAATGCTCCTTCTTTGTCTTTACATTCTTTTGATACTGAATATAAATTATCACCAACAGTTCCTGCACAAAGTGATTGATCTGCTTTTGAGCCATCTAATGCTGGGAATGGGAAGAAACCTAATTTGCTTATAAAGTCTGGATTTTCACCGAGTACTGTTCCTGAAAACCATGATCCCATTAAGTCCATTGCAGCATCACCTTTGTATAATAATTGTCTAGCTTGACCACTATCATCATCCATACCATTAAATCCTTCATTAAAATATCCTTTTTTAACCCACTCTTGAATCTTATTTCCTGCAAATTCAAATGTTTCATTCTCAAATGAACCTTTTCCTAAAGCTGCATCTGAAAATGGTTGAGTTCCACCAAAACGAGTTGCTAAATACATATAATACATTGAGCCAGTCCATTTTGTAGCATTAGCTAAAGCAAATGGTGCTACTTTGTTTGCCTTTAATTTATCGCATGCTGATTCTAACTCAGAAATTGTTTTTGGTTCTTGTATTCCATACTTTGCAAAAACATCTTTATTATAGAAGAAACCTGCAACGGATACGTTTTCAACTGGAACAGCATATATTTTTCCATCAACTGAACATTGTGAAATACCTGCATCAATAAACTTATCCTTATAATTATCTTTATTCATATACTCTGTAATATCAGCAACATGATTTGATTTTACATATTCAGCTAAACCTGATCCACCCCAGTTAATGAATATATCTGGAACTTGATTTGAACTCATTGCCATAGCTAATTTTTGCTTGTACGTATCATTGTTCATATCAACTACTTCTACATCATATTGTGGATTTGCTTTCTTAAATCTTTCTACAGAACCATGTATTACATTTGTAGCTGTCCCTGTTTGAATATGCCATAATGTTAATTTTGTCTTACCTGATGCACCTCCAGTTTGTGTTGAAGAACCACTGCCTCCACATCCAACTAATAATGTTGAAACCATAGCTACAGACATAATAACTGATGCTATTTTCTTTAAATTTTTATTCATTTCTTCATTACCCCCATTAATTTATTCTATATATTTTCCACTCCTAAATAATATCATTTACATTCCCAAAAAAATATTGAATAATTTATCTTTTATCTATAATTTTATATGTTTATGTAAACATTTAAATAATTATTTTGGTTATTAGATTTACAGAATATATACATTATATTTATAAATATTAATAGGTTAAAAGCCACAAAACTTACTTCATAGGCTACACGTCTATAAATTAAATTTTGTGGCTTTTATATGACTACATATTCTTTTTTGTTAAACTACTGTACTATTTGTATACTTACCTTTTCCAAATCAAAAATTATGTTTTAATATATATGTTGCAAAAAGCAATCTTCATTAAAATTACCTAGATGACTTAATTTTGTTGGAGAATTAAAATTGTAACATATATAATTTAATGCTCACTAATTATTTTTTATTTTTAGATGATATATCCATCCATACTGCAATCAATAATATTAACCCTTTAACAATATATTGCCAAAATGTTGGTGTATTCATCATACTCATACCATTATCTATACTTGCCATAACTAGTGCTCCAACTAAAGCTCCAACAACTGCACCACTACCACCGGCTAAGCTTGCACCACCAATAACACATGATGCAATTGCATCCATTTCTGCATTTTGACCAGCTGAAACTGAACCTGCATTTAATCTTGTAGTAAGTAATATTCCTGCAACTGCGCAAAGTAAGCCAAGCACTGAATATACTATTAAAATATGTTTTTTTACATTTATACCTGATAATCTTGCTGCATCTCTATTTCCACCAATTCCATATACTCTTCTACCAAATATAGTTTTTGTCCCTATAAATCCTAGTATTAAAGCTAAAACTAACATTATAAAAACTGGTATTGGAAATCCTTGATAATCATTAAGAATCACTACTACTGCTAATGCAACAACTCCGATTCCAACTATTGTTAATACATCAATAATCACAGGTTTAACTTCAATATTGTACTTAATTTTATTTTTTCTATTATTTAATATTAAATATGCTGATCCTAGAATTGCTAGTACAACTAAGATGTAGCCAAAAACTGTTGGCAGATACGCTTGTCCTATTGCTTTAAAATCTGCTGACAATGGCGCTACAGTATTTCCACCAGTAATCCCTATTAATACACCTCTAAAAACAAGCATACTAGCTAAAGTAACTATAAAGGATGGTACATTTCTAAATGCTATCCAATATCCATTCCAAGCTCCCATAAGTGCACCAAGTATTATTGTTATAACTACTGTTGGAATTGCTGAAAAACCAAGCCAAACATTTAGCATTGCTGCAATTCCTCCAAGGAGTCCGAGCGTTGATCCCGCTGAAAGATCTATTTCACCTAAGATGATTACAAAAACCATTCCTATTGCAAGTACCCCTGTAATTGACATCTGCCTAAATAAATTTGATAAATTTCTTGTTGTTAAGAAATTTCCTCCCGTTAAAACTGTGAATAGAATCCATATTGCTGCTGTTGCTATTAAAATTGTTGTCATCTTAGATTTAAATATTACATTCAATCCAAATTTCTTTTCTTTCCCCGATTCTATACTTTTACTTAATTGCATTCTTAAATCCCTCCTACAGAAGTAATTATTTTTTCATTATAATTTCCACTTGCATCTTCACTTTTTTTCCCTACAGAATATCTCATAATCATTTCTTGAGTTAAACCCTTATTCTCAAGACTTGCCTTTATTTCACCTTCATTCATTACTAAAACCCTATCACTAATTCCAAGTACTTCTGGTAGTTCTGATGAAACCATTATTATAGATATACCTTGCTTAGCTAATTTAAAAATCAGCTTATAAATTTCATATTTAGCCCCAACATCAATTCCTCTAGTTGGCTCATCTAATATTAATATTTTAGGTTCAGCCAAAAGATTTTTTGCTAGTATTACTTTTTGCTGATTACCACCACTTAAATTTTTTATTGCTAACTCAGTTGATGCGGTTTTTATCTTTATTTCATCTATATAATTCAAAACATCCATCATTTCTTTATCATTATCAATTACATTCATTCCTTTTTTATACTTCAATAAATTACTTATTGTCATATTTTTAGCTACACTCATACCTGCAATTATTCCATCTTTTTTTCTATCTTCTGGAACCATAGCTATTCCTTTACTTAAAGCATCACTTGGATTTTTTATTTCAATCTTTTTTCCTTCGAAATATATTTCACCATTCTTTTGCCCTTGGAAGCTTCCATATATACTTGCTACCATTTCCGTTCTACCTGAACCAACTAGTCCTGATATTCCAAGTATTTCCCCACGTCTTAAGGTAAAGCTTGCATTTTTCACTCTCTTCATACTCTTATTAAATGGATCTAAAACATTAAAATTCTTAACTTCAAAAAATTCTTCTCCTATTTCATGTTCTTCCCTTGGAAATAAGTTTTTCATTTCTCTTCCAACCATCATTTGTACTAATTTATCTTGATCTATTTCTTTAATAGGAACTTGACCTATTGTTGAACCATCTCTAATTACAGTAACATTGTCACATATTCTTGTAACCTCATTAAGTTTATGAGAAATATAAATACATGTAACACCATCTTTTCTTAAATCATCTAATATTTCCATTAAAACTTCTACTTCACCTTCACTTAAAGAAGCTGAAGGCTCATCAAGAATTAATAATTTAGCATTTTTAGATAGAGCTTTAGCAATTTCAACTAATTGTTGATGTCCAACCCCTAAATTTCCCGCTTTAGTAATTGGGCTAACATTTAATTTGACCCTATTTAATAATTCATTTGTCCTATTTAATTGTTCACTAAAATTTACTAGTCCATGTTCACCAATTTCATTTCCTATAAAAATATTTTCTGCTATAGATAATTGTTTTATAAGTGCTAATTCCTGATGAATAATTGCTATACCAACTCTTTCAGAATCTTTTATACTTGCTTGATTTAATTCTTTTCCTTCAAAGATTATTTTGCCTGAGTAAGACCCAGTAGGGTGCTCACCACTTAAAACTTTCATTAGTGTAGATTTTCCTGCTCCATTTTCACCACAAAGAGCATGGATTTCTCCCTTTTTAACTTTTAAAAATACTCCATCTAATGCCTTTACTCCAAAGAATTCTTTGACTATATCTTTCATTTCTAAAATATACTCACTCATGAAATACATATCTCCTCTCTATATTGAGGTTTGAAATTTTAATTCCAAACCTCAATATTTTATTTACTTACTTGGTCTTTTATCTGCTGGTACATTTTTATATACATCGTCAAACTTTTGGAATCCATCTTTTATAACTGTGTCCTTCATATTATCAGCAGTAACTACTATTGGAGTAAGTAATAATGAAGGTACATCTTTTTGACCATTATTTGTTACACTTCCATTTGTTTCTATGTTTTCACCTTTAGCCATCTTTACAGCCATTTCAGCTGACTTTGCAGCAATATCTTTAATAGGTTTATATATTGTCATTGATTGAGTTCCCTCAACAACTCTTTGACAGCCTGCTAAATCTGCATCTTGTCCTGAAATTGAGATTTTTCCAGCTAGTCCTTGTGCTTGTAATGCTTGAATAGCTCCACCAGCAGTACTATCATTTGAAGCAACAACTGCATCTATTTTATTATTATTTGCAGTTAACGCATTTTCCATTATCTTTAATGCTTCTTCTGCTGACCAGTCCTTTGCCCATTGATCTCCTATTATTTTTATATCACCCTTATCTACATAAGGCTTAATTACATTCATTTGTCCTTGTCTAAATAATTTTGCATTGTTATCAGTTGGGGAACCTCCCATCATAAAGTAATTTCCTTTTGGACTTTTATCTACAATTGCTTTTCCTTGCAGCTCTCCAACTTTAACATTATCAAAGGATACATAATAATCTAAATCACTATTTGTAATTAATCTATCATAAGCTAAAACTTTTATTTTATTTTGATGAGCTTCCTCTACAATAGGCGCTATCGATTCTCCATTATGCGGTATTATTACCAAAACGTTCACACCTTGAGATATAAGATTTTCAGCTTGTGACATTTGCGTTGGGTCATCTCCATTTGCAGATTGGAAAACAACTTCTGCTCCAAGTTTCTTTGCCTCTTGTTCAAAAATCTCTTTATCATGTTGCCATCTTTCAAGTCTTAAATCATCCATACTTACCCCAATTTTTATCTTCTTATCACCACTAGCAGTAGTTTGTCCATTTGTCTTTGAACTGCATCCTGTCAATGCAGAAAATATTAATATTCCACTTAATGTAAGACCTAATAGTTTTATCATTTTTTTTGATTTCATAATTTTTATCTCCCCTTTTAATTCGTTAGTATAAATCCTCTTTACAGTCTTAATTATAGCTTCTTAAGTAAACGTTTCAAATAGACTGATTTGCTGACTTATAATTTTATATTGCTGTCTTTTTATCGCAATTTTTTACTATAAGTAGATAAGTGAGAGTCCAAATTTCATATTTTGGGTCTCGAACTTTCACACAGTGCATCTTATATTTGGCTAGCAGAACTTTCTCTGTGAGCATTTTACATTTTGTTCTTCGAACTTTCCCTATGACCATCTATGATTTGATGATGGTCGCTTACTCTGTGAGTCGAGTTTCCTTAATCCTTTTTCTAGCGAATTATAGATAAATTGTCTAAAATAAAAATAATCTAGATTGAATCTTAATATAGATATCAACCTAGATTATTTTGTTAAAAGCGTAACTTATAGTAATATATTGCGTATTGCTATAAGTTCATATACTACAATATTATTGCTATGATATATATTTTTAAAATTTTAATTTCATTACTTTACATAGATTCTTCTTCACTTGCTACCTTATAATTAACTGGACTTACTCCTTCATACCTTTTAAACACTTTACTAAAATAATTAGGATCATTATATCCAACCTTATAGCAAACTTCTTTAACATTCATTTCTCCATTTGAAAGTAATTCCTTAGCTATATCAATTCTGCATTTATTTATATAATCCGAGAAATTAGTTCCTGTGACTTCTTTGAATGTTCTGCTAAAATAATACACACTTAAACCGAAATTACTTGCGACTTTTTCTAGTTCAAGTTCTATTTCAATGTTTTCTTTAATAAAGTCCTTTACATCTTCAAATAATTTTAGTTTTATTTTATTAACACTTTTAATTTTATTGTCCTTTTCATCAATTAAATTGCTACCAGCAGTATTATGATTTATAAATTTATCTTCTAACATATTCTCATCAATATCATTTATATGAATTATATTTACATTATCTGAATTATATACTAAACATTTAGTAGCTTGTCTATATGATTCAACTATATGTTCTACTGAATTATAGATTTCTCCAAGTCCAGCTCTTATAGAAACATTAAATCTCTTTTTTATTTCTCTCCTTAAATTAAAAGCAAGATCAATTTCTAAATTTTTAAAATCCTCAGTATCCTCATTTTCTATTTGTATAAAATAAGTTAGTTCTTCATAAAACGTATAATTCCCTATACACTTATATTTTCTATTAATATATTCTTTAATATATTCGCCAATTCTAATTTTAATTTGATCTTTTTCATTTCTGCTTATATCTGTATATCCATACTTGTCCTTAATAGATATAACCATTGCATAACTATTTATAAAATTCATATTTAAACAGCGTAGATACATTCCATAATCAACACCTATAAGCTTGTCATTTATTATTAAATCACTTAATTGATTTTCAAGAACCGGCAGTAAGGTATAAATTTTTTCTTTATCTTCAATTTGCCTTCTTCGCTTATTTTGTTCTTTCTTTACAAATTGAATTCCTATAGAAACTTTCTCTATTATTTCTTCTTTAGCAAAAGGTTTCAAAAGATATTCCTTTACATTTATTTTCACAGCTTCCTTTGCAAAATCAAAATAATCATATGCAGTCAAAATTATGCTATATAAATTAGGTAAGCTTGTACTTATTTCTTTCAGGGCTTGAATTCCATCTATTCCAGGCATTTTTATATCCATTATAACTATATCTGGTCTAATACTTTCAGATAATTCAATTGCTTCTCTTCCATTTTTAGCTTCATATACTTGTAACTCATCTGAAAAATTTTCGTTTATTATATGTTTAACCATTTCTCTATCATATTTTTCATCCTCAGCAAGTAAAATTTTCATCATTAATTACCATCCCCCATTATTGGTATTTTTAAATAAACTTTTGTCCCCTTGCCCTCTTGGCTTTCTATTTTAAACATATCTTTTTTGTCATATAAATATCTAAGCCTCTTTTCAACTATATTTATTCCAAGTCCAGTAGTATGTCCAATGTGCTGTGTATCATAATTATAAGTATTAATCTTATCTAAAATTTCTTTTGGAATGCCAACTCCATCATCTTCAATAATAACACTGCATGTACCATTTTCATCCTTTATACTTATATCTATATATCCACCGTCTTCTTTTGATTCTATTCCATGTATAAATGCATTTTCAACTAACGGCTGTATTGTCATTCCTGGAATCTTAACTTTTTTCATATCCATATCTACATTTAAATTAAATTTTACCCTATCATCAAATCTACATTCTTGTATATAAATATAATCTTTTACAATATTTATTTCTTCTTCTAAAAATGCATTTCTATTCATGCACCTTAAAGAATATCTTAGAATATTTGATACTGATTTAATCAATTTACTTGTTGTTGTAGCATTTTCCATAATAGCTGTAGCATTTACGCAATTTAGTGTATTAAATAAAAAATGTGGATTTATTTGAGATTGGAGTACCTTAAGATCAAATTCCTTTAAAGCATTTTCATATTGAAGATTTTTCATTTCCTCTTCTTTTAATTTTTTCTCCAATAAAAGTTTTTCATTAATTGAACTTACAAGCTCCTTAATATCTTTTATCATAGTATTAAAAGTTTTTATAAGTACATCTAATTCATATATGCCAGTTTTATTTCCTTCATAATATTCAAATTGTCCTTTAGATACTTTATTAGAAGTTTCAACAATTCCCTTTAATCCTTTTGAAATGTTTTTTATGAACACCATAGCATAGATTACACATATAGATAAAATTAATATTAAATAAGTTGATAAAAATACATATATAACACTACTATTTCTATTTAATTCTTTATAAGCTATACTATTAGTTTCCAAATAATTCTGCATTAATGCAGAAGCATATATGTTACAGTATGATGCAATATTTTTGGCTGCTATAAAATCATCATAATAAAAAATATAGCCTTCTTTATTTTCATAAGCTGAAATTGTTTTTCCAGAGTTCTCCTTGTAAGAACCTAAAGTATTTTTTAAATCTCTTAATATATATTGACTTGCATTGTCAGATTCAATCTTTAATACTTGTATTTTTTGCTCAGCTGAATATATTTCATCTTTGTAAATTTCTTTATTCTTTTCATTACCACTTAATATATATTGATTAAAGTTGTCCAAAGAATTATCAATATTCTGTTTAATTTCATTTGCCATAAGCATATTATTAAGCATATCAGCATAACCATTTTCAATTTTTCTACTCATACCTAAGGATATAATATTACATATGCCAATTGGAATAATAAGGCATATAACAAATATAATAAATTTGCTATTTAAGCTTTTAATTTTCAAATTTATCATCTCCTTGTTTATAAGTATCTATGTTAGATTGATTGACAACCTTTACATCCATTAAAAACTTTTGACTATCATTAGACTTCTTTTCAATTTTATCCATAATAATATTGACTGCTTTATATCCCATTTGATCGCTTTTTTGCACTATTGTTGCTGATACTACACTATTTTTAATATTATTTAAAGTTTCTTCTAAATCATCAAAACATATAATCTTAACCTTACCTTTATCATTTAAATCTTTTATTGCTTTAGCTGCTCCTATACCATCAAGAGCTGAAGTACAAAATAACGCATTTATGTTATTATCATTTCTAATTAATATTTTTCTAGTTATAATTTCTGATTCAAGAAGCATTGCATCAGAAGAATCGGTATCAACAATTTTCAAATTAGAATTTGAAGTTATATAGTTTGTAAAACCTTCTACCCTTTCTTTTTGATTTTTGACATCTTTCCCTCCCATTACAACTGCAACTTTTCCTTCTGTTCCAATTTGCTTTATCATTTCTGCTCCTGCTGCCTTCCCTGCTAAAATATTGTCAGTACCAACATATGCAATTCTCTTACTATCTTCTTCATCCGAGTCTATTGTTACCACCGGGACACCTTTTTCCATTGCACTATTAATTTTACTTTTATACTTTCCCCCTTCTTGAACATATGTTATTATTCCACTTACTTTAGCTGATGTAGCCATATCAAAAAGCTTTAAGCCTTCTTCTGTACTTGCAGTAGTTGGTCCTAGAAATTCAATTACTGCACCTCTTTCCTTAGCTGCCCTTTCTGCACCTTGTTTTATGTTAACCCAATAAGGATTTGTTTTTATATGAGATATTAGTACTATTTTTGGCTTAATGGGTTCTCTTTCAATTTTTTTATCTTTTAATAAATACAAAAAATATAAATTACTACTACAAAAAAGTACAACTAAAATCATTACCATAACTACTTTTAAATACTTCTTCATTATAAAATAAACTCCTTATACAATAATTTTTAGTTCGAGAAAACATTTACAAAAATGTATATACTAAATATCTTTTTAAATGTTCTTTAACAATGCTATTCTATATTGGTTCAACTTTTAAGTCAATATTTTTTGTTTAGCTTTTTAATTGTATAGTGTTGAAATTTCTTTTACGCTTTTTTATTATTTCAAGTTATTAACTTTATATTAATATTATAATTTCATGTTAAGATTATTAATTATTCAAAAAATTATCAAAGTAAAAATTATAAAATAATCTAAAACATTGCAAATGTCCATCTATATACTTCCTAAAAACAAACATAATAAAAACCCTATATTCAGCTTATTAAAATTAAATATAGGATTCAAATGTCTTTTACTTTTATAAGATTAATAGTATTTTTAGTTTAGTTCATTAGAATAAAAATATGGCCCCATCCACCCATCTTCATGTGTTTTAACATATGTCCACGTAAAATCCTTATTTGTAATATAAATATCATTATTTTCATAAGTTTTAAAATCTTCTACATAAAAAAATTCAGCATTTTCAATCAAATAACATCTATCTGAACTATCAAAAAATATGTACATAGAATTTTTTCTTATTTTATCAAATTTTTTATTGGCTTCTTCTTTCTCAAGACATTTCAGTCGTTTATAACTAAATACATGCCATAAATGTTGTTCTATATAAATTTTAGATATATCTATATTATCAGCAAATGTATTGATCCATTGCTCTCTCAATCGTTTTCCATTTAGATTATTTGTTTTGCAGTTATCAGAAGATATACAATCAATATTCTTTTTCTCCATTTCTTTAAGAAAACTATTATAATGAGAAAAAACAATTTTATTACAGTATATTTTTCTTATGTTCTCATCTTTTTCAATAGAGTACTCGTCATTATTAAAGTCTTCATTGGGTAACTCAACCAAAAAACGCTCTAGTATTCTACTATCTAAATATATAACAAAACCTTCTTTATTCTCTTTGCGAATGAACATATTTCTTATTCTAATTTTATTAAAATAATCTAGCCCTAAATAATCTTCTTTTGATACATCTATTATCTCCACTTTTGTAATAATATCATTTAAAATACCACCTTTTAAGAAAATATAAATATTACCATCCAGTATTTCAAAGTTAATTCTAGAATTTAATGCAAACTGCCATTGTTCTCCTATACTTTTCGATAAATCGTTAAGACCAGTAATATTATTAGGATTAAAAACTTCAATTAAAGTAGCTTGTCCAAGTGGTATTGTTTTATTTATTATAGTTTTATCATTTCTAAGATTTCTGCCTATTACATTAAGTATCATATAAAAGCCTATTTCATCTTCTCCAACTTCACTTACAATTCCTTCGAATAACTTTCCAGCTGGATATTTCACTTCATATATTTTATTATCATCAGGTACTAAATCAATTGGCTCTGATAGCCATATTATTTTTGAACCTCTTGGTTTATAACTATATCTTTCATTTTGATTTATTACGAATCTCCCACTATTTACTGTCGCAATAATTTTTATTGGTATCATCATAAATTTTGTCTCCTTACTATAAGCTTATTGGACTTAAATTTAATTATGATAATTTTAAGGATTTCTAAAACTTTTGTACTCTCCGAACAAAACAAACTGAAACTTGAACTCCTTCACCATTTCTACAGACAGTGTAGTTTTCCTTTTTAATATTTAATCTCATATTTCTATAACTATATTTACCAATTATCTTAAATCTTTCATTATAAATTAAACATAAAATTATTGGTATTACAAATAACAAGAATAAATATTGGTTGGACAAAAGTTCAATAATATAAACTGCTATAATAAAAATAAACTGATAAAATAGTTGAAATTTTAGATTTCTTCGTATTTATGAAAACTCACCTTTCAGCGTAAAAATCAATTTTACATTTAATTAAAAATACATTCTGAATTTTTCATAGAATTTTTCTGCACCATTCCACTTACATTAAGACTCATTACACAATTTTTATTACATAGTCCGCAATTTATGCATTTATCTTTATCCGCTAACAATTTAAGCGATGGTAACCTTAAAAGAGTACCAATTTTAGTTCCTATTATCATAAACGGAGCCATCCAGCAAACATAATGACAAAAAGCCCTCTTTCCACCAACAAAGGACATAATAACTACTAAACCAACTACGCTATAGTAGATAATGTAAGCGAAAGGCTCAGCAACAGATATACCATGATAAGTTGCATAGAAAATTAATACCTCTTGTCATACCTTCTATTATCAAAATTGGAGAAAAATAATATATTGTTATTGGAAATAAAAGAAACGATATTACTATAAAAGCCTTCCTCATATTTTGTCTTTTCATAATATACTCCTTAAAAATAATATAATCACAATATTCATAGCGTTTTTTAGAAGTTTTCTTGGTGAACCTTCCATTACCCAGTCTTCACTCGTCAATATATTTATAAACACTCTTTCTATTCTAACAACTTATTTTTAATTTCTATATCTGGCCAATATCCCCACGATTCAATTATCTGTCCGTTTTCAATACAAAAAATCTCAATCGCTTCCCATTCAATTCTTTTATTTGTTGCCTTCACTCCCATATAGTCATTGCTGTGAGTAGCAGTAAAATTAAAGCGTCCTGCGACTTTACTTCCCTCCTCAATCAAATCAATTATCTCCACATTCATATCAGGGAAAATGTTTTCAACTATTTTTAAAATATTGACAGCATCATAGGGGCTTCTTGCTCCTGCTGGACTATGGTCATAATAGTTTTCATAAAGCAATTTTGTTACCGCAGCATAATCATTTTCGTTATATCCTTTTTTAAAAAAATCAGTTACAACTTGTTTATTTGTCATTGTCTTACCTCTCTCTCATATTCAAAAAGAATTGATTCAACCTTAGAGCATTTAGGATCAAAATATTTACTAGCAATATTCGTTATCATAATAATTTGTATATCTTCATCAGGAAAGACTTCACTACGTTATAAAAATCCTGGTATCGATCCACCATGCACTATCCTCTTTCTAATATTACCTCCACATTCTACATCATTTAAATTTATTAATCCCTTCTCACATAATTGTAGTATTGCCACAGCTGTAAATTGTTTGGTTACAGTGCCAATACGAAATTTTGTTTTAGAATAATACATCTATTTGACTAATATTAATGTTAAAATTGCATTTTTATTTCTGTATTTTTGTTAATTTGTAAATACCATATCTTATAATTATTTTCAATTACTTCATTCGGATTATCAGTTACCTCCTCAGTAGAAACCCAATAAGGACTTTCATATACATATGTATCATTCCCTGAGTCAAACTTAATGCTAAGATTGGTTTGATCATCATATACTTTTGATATAGTCTCTTCTATAACTAAATCCTTAGTTTTTTTAACAAGTAAATTATAATCATCTACTGACATTTTAGGATTTACAGAAAAATCAAAATGCACATTTCCATATTGATAATAAACCTTGATATCTCTAATATTTGTAGAGTCAGTTTTTATAGTAGTTTTATATTGCTTTACCCAATCTGTATTTATTGTCTTTTGTCTATTATTATAAATCATGCCTATAGCAAACCATAAGTGAAATACTATTGAAATTGAAACTATAAAAATTAAAACTCCACAAATAATAAAATAAGTTTTTTTCATTTAAAATAACTTCCTTCAGAATATATTTATATTTTTATAGTCTTTACTTAATACTTTTTTTACTATTACGTTTTTTAAGAAGATTGTTAATCTAAAACATTGACTTAATAATATAAGTAATTATGATGAATAAACCTACTATTATCGAAAATATTCCTACAACCTTATTTCCCTTGTTAGTTCCTTTTGAATCTATACCTTGTGACAATTTAACTTGAACTAAACCACCAGATAATTGAGAGAATCCCAAAAATATTATCGCAATATCAATGCTCACAAGAAATATCGAAGCAATTGTAAGTATGCTAAATATAATGCTTGCTACATGAAATATTTTATTGTTAATTTGCAAGTTTAATACCTCCTATCTTATTTTTTCTAAACAGTTTCTTCACCATAAATTGCTATTACATCTAACAATATTATGTATTAATTATCATCCTTTAATATAAAAATATTGAGATTATCACATTATAATCATATTTTCAAAACAGTTTTCTAATAAGTTTAATAATTGATTCAACGATTAAACCTACAAGTTGCATTATTCTTCCAAAAAGCATGCCAATTATTATAATTATTAAGACACCAATTATACCTACTATAGTTTCCATTTAAATCCCCTATTCTATATACTCGTGATTATGACTTATTTATATTTAAGTAATATAATTTGTATTTATAACACTTTGATTTCAATTCCTCATTAATACTCCTATTCTTTATGTAATGCTGATTTTAAGTCAATATTGGTATTTTTTTATTTATAATCTTTCCTATAATTTTGTTCACTTAAGTTAGAATTCAAAATTCTTCCTCTTCTGTATCCAAATTCATTACCTGTCCTATTGTCAACCCTGTTCTAATTGCAATAGTCTCCATATCTAATAAATCTAATAAATTCTTTGCTATATTGATTCTTTCTTCTAATCGTCCTTGGTCTTTAATACTGTTAATGAACTCTAATCTTTTTTCCTCAGCTCTTTTTCTTTGATTCCAAAAATCTACAACTTCTTTAAAATCACTCGCATACTCAAATCCTTTATTAGTTAAACATATTTCCATCTCTCTCAAAACATCAAATTTACCTTTAAATTTTAATTTCTCCGATTTAGTAAGCTCTTTAATTCTCCAAAATATATAATCATCTGTCACTCTTGGTTCAACATTTGCAATTACATCTCCCATAATCCTTGCTGAGTTTCTATAATCTTTACTTGTAAATTTTAGTATATATTTATCAAAATAGTCTTCACTTACACTTTTCATTTTTCCATCCACAAAACTGCGTAATAGTGAATTTTCTTTTATTAACTTACTCCATTGTTCTGATAAATTGATATATTCGTCTCTTTCCATTTTTCTTGCTAATTTAAAATACTCTCCTAATTTTTGTAAATTTATTTCTGAGACAAAATTTACCCATACGGCGCCTTGATCATTTTTTATTAACGTATCTGATACATTAACACTATACGCATTTATTTGCTTGTCTCTTAATAAATATAATGTATAAAGCATACCACATATTTCCCTATCACAATGACCATACCATAAATATAAAGTATCTGTTTCATTTATCTCAGAAATCTCCTTATAGAATTTATGATAATTTTCTTTAAAATGCTCTACGTCAACATAACGGTCATGGTCTTTTTCATTTAGCTCTTTTAACCAATAAGTTCTCTCATCTATAGTTATTAATTCAGATAATTTTCCATGTGAAATATTATCATATAAGGCTATAATTTTATCTCCAACAATAGCTTTATTTCTATTAATACCGTGTTTAAAACTTCCCTCTGCACTTTCTGAAAAAACTATATGAATTACCTTACTCATAATAACCTCCAATATTAGCTAACATATTATAATGATACAGGAATTAAATCCTAATATTTTAACTATCTATCTTTCAAAACACTAATTATATTGTATCCACTAGCACTTGAATAACTTCCATATCCAAACCACTACTTCGGATAAATCATCGGAATCATCGTACCTATAATCAACTCATATTATTCCTGTTTCTTTAATTTATCTTCTAATTGATTTTTACTTGTTTCAAAACTAACTACTGGTTAACATACTCATTTTATATAATCAAAATATCTTACACCATTACCAGAAATTGTAGTGTTAAAAGATAAATTTTATTTTGGAGCAAGTTTTATGTAACTACCTTCATATTCCCCAAAATTAAATCCCAATTTAATATTTTCAGGATACCCGTACAAATAACATACAACCTTGTCATCCTTAACAAAAACTATTTGGCTCATACCTTCACTTACAGTTTCACTTATGCTATCCCACTTATATCCAATGACTTTGTATACTTTATCTTCTGTTATATATGGTGCAAAACTGTAAAGTGTATCCCACTCAAATGGTATCCATTGTGACAAGTCATTAATAACTGAAGTACCACTTATAACATTAAATGAATTTCTTAATTTATCAACATTTATATCCTAGATATCTTTTTTGAAAGGATTAATAACAAGTAACGCTATAATTACTGCAACTATAACAATTCCAGTCGACCCTAAAAGATAATCTTTTAATTTCAATATTTATAAATATTCGCCTCATATTATTACGTAACCATAAATCCACTATAAATTTATGATAAATTCTGCTATAACATTGAATTACTTAGTTCCAATTTATTTACTTTTTTATATATTTTACCACAACGTTTATTTTAAGTCTAACTCTAACCTTTATTTCTGTTTCTGCAAATTCTCTGATCTTTATCCCTATAATTTCAAGCATAAAAAAAGAGCCAAGGCTTGAACCTCAGCGCTGGGATTTTTGTTTGAATTTTGGCTTGGTGGAATTCCAACCCAAACGGCAGTTCCGTCAGGGTTTAGTGCAAATAGTCAGTGATTTGGCGGATTTGCTGACTGTTACAACTTCTCCAAAAAGTTTTTCAACATTTCAGCAGTAATTCCCCATATATTATAATCTTCATATTTATAAAATAAAGATCTATAGTGGGCTTCTCTAAATTTATAATTTTCCTTATTAACAATTAATTCATATGGAAATTCTTTTGACCTTTCAACATATATTTTGCTTTTTACTTCTAAAGGTTCATGATTTAAAAGATAGTCTACTGGAACGTAAAATACATGGTCAACTTCACTTTCATTTATATTAATTTCTTTAATATCTTTAATAATACCTAAGTAAGGGTGAATTATTATACCATCATACCTAACCACAGTATCTAATTCATTTATAATATCAATATTTTTAACTCCTATTTCTTCAAAAATCTCTCTTAGTGCAGCTTCTTTAGGAGTTTCATTACCATCTATTTTTCCACCTGGAAAACAAATATCACCTGGCTGACTATTTAACTTTTTTGCTCTTACTTCAAATAATATACAAGTTTCATTGTTTCTTTCTACTAATGGAATAATTATTGATGATCTTCTCATTCTTTCCCAACCATTAATATAAGGTTTATTATTTTTTACTTTATTTCTTATATCTTTTATATTCATACTTTATATTCTCCCATAAACATTATTGTGTACCACTATTATGTACCTTCCATTACCATCTTATTTAGATATCTATGTTGTAATTTTAATTTTTCAATAAAATTGAGTCACAATAATTAATTTTAATGAAGATTACTTTTTGCAACATAATATAAACAAGTTCTCCATTTTTACAATTCAAAAATAATTCCTCGTAATTTTTAACCCAAGCCAAACTTCGTAAATGGTTATATTTTAAATCTATAGCCAGCACCCCATACAGTTTCTATAAATTTAGGATTACTGCTATCCTCTTCAATCTTTTCTCTTATCCTATTAATATGCACTGTAACAGTGGCAACATCACCAAAACAATCTACTCCCCAAATTCTATCTAAGAGAGTTGTCTTTGAAAATACAATATTAGGATTGGTAGCTAAAAATAACAACAATTCAAATTCTTTATTTGCAAACTTTACTTCTTTGTCATCAACATATACTCGCCAAGCTTGTGTCAATATCTTTATTCTTCCAAAGTTTATAACACCAAGTTCTGAGTCATCTTTTTTCTCTACTGTTGTTAATCTATCATAACGTGAAAGATGTGCATTTACTCTAGCTACAAGCTCACTAGGATCAAAAGGCTTAACAATATAGTCATCGGCTCCAAGTCCGAGTCCTCTAATCTTATCTATAGACTCTTTTTTTGCTGTAACCATTATTATAGGTATTTCTTTACTTTTTCTTATTTCTCTACAAATCTGAAATCCATCTTTACTTGGAAGCATTAAATCTAAAAGTATTAAATCAAAATCCTTATTTAAGGCAAGCTCTAATCCTTTATCTCCATTCATTGCTATCTCTGTTTCAAATCCGTTTATTTCAAGATAATCACTTTCTAATTGAGCAATAAGTTCATCATCTTCTATAATCAATATTTTCCTCATTTTTTTCCCCCATTAAACCTTAATCAAATTAATTAGAACATATATGTTTCAATTAACAATTTATAATTACATATAGAATTTCTTTGGAGTTTTCAGAATACATTTTTTAAAAACTCCAAACAAGTTTATTCTTCAATTGTACACTATCAATAGTGATTAAATATATGTTTCAATAAATAAATTACATATATCTTTGTTATTATACATGGTTTTAATTTATAAAATTAAGTAGAACTTATATATTAAATATTTTCTTTATATATTTCATTTTGTTCACTAATTGGTAAAATTATAGTAATCACAAGCCCATCCATATTTTCAGCAGTAATTTTACCACCATGTGCCTTTACTATATGTTCAGCTATAGAAAGTCCAAGTCCACTGCCTTCACTTGGGTTAGTTCTTGCTGCATCTTCTCTATAAAAACTAACAACTAAACGCGAAAGGTTCTCTTCTAAAACCCCTGGTCCATCGTCTTTAATTTTCAAAATAATGCTATTAACCTGTTTATTTACTGTAATATTTACATTTCCATAATCATGAATTTTATATTTTGCACTATTTTCAAGTATATTAATTAAAACTCTATTCATTTCTTCTTGGTCAATGTTAACAGTAATATTATCACTACAATTATTTTCATAAAATAAATTAAGACCTTTTCTTTCAAATTCATCTAAAGCATCTTTAAAGAAACTTTTTAAAAATTCATTAAAATATACTTCTTCAAAATGAAACGGAAATTTTCCTGTATCTAATTTAGAGAATAAAAACAATTTATCAACTAACATATCCATATCGCAAGCTTTATTATATATAATATCATGATATCTTTCACATTTTTCAGGAGTATTTGCAACACCATCTTTTAATCCTTTAACATAACCCTTAATTGTTGTAAGCGGCGTACGTAAATCATGTGATATTCCTACAACTAATTCTTTTCTATTTTCTTCATATTTTAATTGCATTTGAACAGATTCTTTCAATCTAATTCTCATTTTATCAAAATCAGCACAAACCTTTGCAAATTCATCCTCTCCTTTATAGTTCATTTCAAAATCAAGGTTACCTTCTTCAATTTGCCCTGCACCATAACTTAATAAATCTAAAGGTTCAATCAAACTTTTAGCTACACGTGATGATAATATACCATTTGTTAATATAATAATAACTAATGCTACTACAAATACAATTCCCATATAGCTCACAAAAAAAGCTCTAACTTCAGTTCTCATATGCTCTCTGCTTATTAAATTATTTGATTTAATAGCAATTATATTAAAATTTTTACCATCTTTTATAAAAGTATTTTTAACCAAAGCAACAGAGTTAACTTCAAGTACTATTGAGTCGGATGAAGAAAACATATCACTTTGGACTTTTGAAAGAGAATTTTTATCTTCATCAGTTAAATTTGAAAAGATTGTTTCCTTATCATTGGTAATTATTAAATTGTATCCTACATTTTTGAGAACATCTTCAATCTTTTTGTCTTCTTCATTTTCTTTATTATTAAGTTTTAAATTTCTACTATAAGAATTTAAAATTTTTTGCACATAATAAGTTCCATTATTATCATCTAAACCTTTTATCTTTTTCCCATATATCTCTACAAATCCCTCTAGTACTCCTCCTGCTATTGTTACTATTAATATAGCTGGAACTACTAACATAAGAATATTAGAAATAGTAAGACGCTTTTTGATCATCATAATAAGGTATCCTCCTAATTTATCTGATGACTAGGATGCACCTCCTAGTTATTTTACCCATATAAAATAAACTAACATAATCACTTGTTATTTTTCTGAATACATCTATCTTAATATTCCTTCCTTTCAAATAATGCATATGCCCCTGAAAAGAATACTAAAGAATACCCAATTAGCAATCCCACAATTACTAAAATTGATTTTAGTGGCATTTGAGCTCCAATAAAAAGTTTATACCAATTTGCATATGAAATAAACAGCATTGATGATACTTGATGAAAAATTATTCCGCTTAACATAATTATAATATAAATTAATACCGAAAGCATTACTGATGAAGAACTACTTTTTGATAATTGGGATATTAGTATTGAAAGGAAAATTGTCGGTATTATAGGTAGTATTGATACAACATATGCAATAAAAATCTCTGGAATATCCATTACTTCTGTTCTTCCGAAAAATATTCCCATAACTGAACCTATTATAAATGAGATTATTAAAATACTTATTACATAAATCAAAATAGATATCATCTTAGAAATAAGAATTTCACTTCTACTTATTGGCCTTGTTATTATAGCTTTAATTGTTCCATTTTCTTGTTCTGCTGCAAAAAGATCCGCAACTGCCATAAAAATAACTAAAGGAATCAAAACAGTAGTCAATATTGATAATATATTTAATGGAAGATTAGATAATGAAACATTAACTAATCCTCCTGTATAATTGCTTATTAAACCTAAACCTAAACTCAATATTCCAATACAAATTAAAAATATTTTATATTTACTTCTTTTAAATAATTTTGTACTTTCATTAATTATTCCAATTCTTATTGCAGTCATACCTCTTCCCCCTTTCTCCCAACTTGTTTTAGAAAATATTTCTCTAACGTTTCACATTCATTCAGTGCATTTTTCATTGATGTTACATTTAATAATTTTCCTTCTTTTATAATACCAACTTTATTACACATAAGCTCTATTTCATGAGAAATATGACTTGAAATAAGAAATGTTATGCCAAGTTTTGCTTGTTTCATGATGATTTCTCTAATATCTACAGTTCCTTCTATATCTAATCCATTAGTAGGTTCATCTAAAATTACTAATTTAGGATTAGATACTAATGCTAACGCAAGCCCTAAACGTTGCTTCATTCCAAGTGAAAAATTTTTAACCTTCTCATTTGCATATTTTATTAATCCTGTTTGTGTAAGCATATCATCTATTCTTGGTGTTTTAATTTTTTCATAATAATTTGCTGCAAGTTTTAGATTTTCTCTAGCTGTAAGATACTCATAAATTGCTGGTGATTCAATAAGGCATCCTATTTCTTTTGATGCTTTTGAACGTTCCTCCAAAGAATCAATTCCTAATATTTGAACACTTCCTTTGTCTGCATATGACAAACCAGTGATAATTTTCATAGTAGTAGTTTTTCCAGAACCATTTGGACCAAGTAACCCGAAAATATCTCCTTTTTCAATTTCAAAAGATATATCCATTATTCCGCGACCATTTTTGTATGTCTTTGTTAATTCATCCACTTTAAGTACAAGTGCCATACTAATTCCTCCTCTCCTCTTAAAAATAACTGATTTAAAGTTTATCAATTGAAAATTGATTCAGTGGAAATTAATCCGCATCTGAATATTAGTTAAACTTCTAACCACGAGGGGCACAATGCGCCCTCAAGGGTCATAATACAATTTCAAGATTCACAATATCCAGTAGCAAGCAGCCGTTATCTCACACTTTCATAAGTTGAAAAGTTACGGCCACTAGCTAGGACAAATAAAATGTTATATCTTTATATTTAATGTTTCTTAATTATAAAGTCTCAATGTTTTGCTTTTCAAATTAAATTTTAAAACAGTTCTCTTAATTAAACACTTTGAAGTATTTCCAAGGTATATTATGAATATGTTTAAATTTTACTATTTATTTTTATATTCATATCTATTATTTTTGTTCTCTACTATCCATTTTATTTTGCATAGTTTGAACTTCCTTACCTGTTGTATCAATTGAATCTGCTTTTGTTGAATTTACACCACTAATTGTAGTATCTACAGATACTTCTATTTCATGAGAAACACTACTTTCGTCATCTCCAGTAATAACAATCTTAAAGCTATTGTCAACTAATGTACTTCCATCCACTTTAGCAGTCATACTCAAAGATTTAATATCTACGTTTTTTAAATTTTGTACACTATTTAATGCTTCTTTTAATTCATCTTTTCCTGCTGCTCCTTTATTATTAGCCTTTTTATTATTTCCCTCTTCAACAGCTGCTGAAATAGCTAATTTTGCAAGCTCAGGAACTTGTGCACCTTCAAGATTTACACTAATTGTATCTCCATCTACAACAAATTGATTTTTAACATCTCCAACTAAAGTATCTAAAACCATTTCTCCTAGTTTTGCTCTACTTGATGAAGCATCAAATTTTTTCTCCATTCTCATATTGTTCTCTTTACCATTACTAGTTCCAGAATAATAATTTTCTCCATTTTTTATAATAGTTTTACCATCAATTCTACTCGTTTCAGTTTCTTTTAGAGCGTCTCCAATTTTTATATTTGTAGTTGAAGAATTGTTATCACCTTCAAGCTTTTTCACACTAGTTCCTGAAATATCAGTCTTTCCATTATCCTTTACTTCAAAGGATGTAGAAAATGTAGCATTGCTTGTAACTGCTATATTTTTTGCAGCACTTTTATATGTTTCATAACCTGATGCTCCACTTGCTGATGCTATTACAGTAACTGATAATAACATACATCCAGTTAAGGCAGTAATCATTATTGTCTTAATTTTTTTACTTTTCATAGTTTACATCTCCTTTTATCTTTTAGCTATCGGATAAATTCATAATTTTTAAACCTATCTATCAATAGCTTAATTTAAGTATAACCGTTATGTATAATTTTTTTGTAAATGATATATAAATAATATATAAACAAATAATCTAATAAATCTTTATAATGTAACATTTAATACTATATGCGTATTTCTGTTACCAATTTTAAAAGAAATATATATGCATTGCAAAAGATAATCTACATTTAATCTAGTTATTTTTACTTAATTTTGTTGAATAATTAAAATTGTAACATATATTTTTTTATTTTTATCGATATTATAAAAAAGTGAATTGTCTAAATAGAATTTTTTCTACTTAACAACTCACTTTATCTAAATATTTTATTAGAGACTTATCCTATAATTTTTAAAAAGCTATTTCTTCATATAATTCTTTAATAGTCTCAAAACTATACGTTGGTTTAAATTCTGTATTTACTATATCTTCTTTCTTTGCTTCACCTGTAAATAAAATGCAAGTATCAACTCCACCATTAATTCCACAAGCAATATCTGTATACAGTCTATCACCTATAACTAAGGTTTCCTCTTTTGTAAATCCAGTTTGTTTTAAACACATTTCAACTATTTTTTTATTAGGTTTTCCAATATATAAAGGCTCCCTTTTAACTGCATAACCTATCATTTCGCATATTGCACCGCAATCTGGCACAAATCCAAAGGTTGTTGGACAAACTAAATCTGGATTTGTTGCTATATAATCAATATCTCTAGTCAGCAGCAACTCACATATATTTTCTATTTTTTTATATTCTAATTCATTATCAAAACCTACTACTGCACATACTATATCTTTATCTTGATTTTCTGTAACATTTACTCCAAATTTTTTTAGTTCTTCAATAAATGATTTTGTTCCAAGAACAAATATTTTATCATCCTTATAAGTTTCTTTTAAATACAAGGCAGTTGCATAAGAGGAAGTTACAAAGCTGGTTTCATCAACCTTTATTCCAAACTTATCAAATTTTACAACATAATCATCTATACTTTTAGTAGAATTATTTGTTATGAAAATATACTTTCCTCCAATACTTAATACATGGTTCATAAAATCTAATGTTCCATCAATTAATGTAGTATCTAAAGCTATTGTTCCATCAATATCTAATAAAAATAGTTTTTTATCTTTTAACATATTATTTTCCTCACATAAAATAAATTTATTATTGAACCTATTTGATTCTTCTAATATAAATTTAATATTACCCTTTCTCAATAAACTATTATATTATCACTACAATTCAATTTTTAATTCTACAGGACAATGATCTGATCCTATTACTTCCATATGGATTTGAGCATCTTTTAACTTATCTTTTAAACTATTTGAAGTTAAAAAGTAATCTATTCTCCATCCTGCATTATTTTCTCTTGCATTAAATCTATATGACCACCATGAATATGATTCTTCTTTGTCAGGATAGAAATATCTATATGTATCTATAAATCCCGCCTCTAAAAGTTCTCCTATTTTGCCTCTTTCCTCATCACTAAATCCAGCATTCTTTCTATTACTTTTAGGATTTTTAAGGTCTATTTCATTATGAGCAACATTTAAATCTCCACAAACTATAACAGGCTTACTTTTTTCAAGTTCCTTTAAATAATCTCTGAATACATCTTCCCACACCATTCTATAGTCAATTCTCGCTAGTCCTTGCTTTGAATTTGGAGTATAAACATTAACTAAATAAAAATCTTTGTATTCTAATGTTATTACTCTTCCTTCATTATCATGTTCCTCTATTCCCAATCCTAATTTCACATTTATAGGTTCTTCCTTAGTAAATACAGCTGTTCCTGAATAGCCTTTCTTTTCTGCATAATTCCAATAAGATTTATAACCATCTAAATCTAAATCTATTTGACCTTCTTGCAGCTTACTTTCTTGAATACAAAATATATCTGCATCTACTTCTTTAAAATATTCTACAAAGCCTTTTTTAACACATGCTCTTAAGCCGTTAACATTCCATGAAATTAATTTTTTCATAATATAATCTCCTTATCCTCACTATTATATAAAACATCAATTAATAATAATTATTATATAATAAATTGATAATATAATCCATACTAGTTTTAATTTAATTATATAAATTTACTAATTAAATCATTAATATTAAAATTTAATTATCCAGTTTTTTACACCTTATTTATTTCACCATTTACCAAAAGAATAATATAGAGGTAATAATAACAATGCTTATAGGAATACATAACGAATTTACTACACCTGCTAATCCATCATCTCCACCACACATTCCAGTAAACACTGGTGCAAGGACTGGAACTGGTCCAAATACTAATATTACTAACACATGTTTTATTTCCATTGAAAAAGGCATAAGAAAATAAATTATTGTTGCAAATACAACTGCTGCTAAATAACGAATACTTAAAATAGAAAAAATTTTAACCATTTGTTCCTTATGAAACTTGCATTCAAAAACCATCCCTATCATAAGCATAGATAAAAAAGCATTCCCGGCACTTAAATTTGATGTTACATTAAATATAACTTCTGGCAATTTAACACCTGTAACAGTTACAACAAACATAAATAAATATGTATCAAAGGGTACAGATGAAAATATTTTTCTAAGAAAACCTCTGATACTTTGTTTTTCCCCTTCCCTTGATACACTTGATGCAACAGCATAGGTTCCACCTGTACACATAATTGAATTTCCTATATCAAAAAGACTTGTAATGCCAACTCCAAATGGTCCTAAAAAGTTTTGTACATATGGAAGGGTAAAGCAACCTATATTATACCCTGCTAAATTTAGCATATTAAATGCTTTTTCCTTATTATCTTTATTTCTTGCTAAACAAAAACCTATAGCTGACATTATAATATTAGCTAAAAATCCAATTAAAATAATAAAAAGCATCGAAGTATCCATTTTAAAATCTTTAAACCCAGTTATAAGGGCACATGGCAATGTAATGTTCATTATAATCCTAGTAATAATTTTATAATCCCTTGGTCCAAAAAAACCTATTTTTTTAAAAGTATACCCTATAATAATTATAAGTACAAAACTAAATGCTTTTATTAAAATATCCCCCATTTTATTTTCCTCCCTTATTTATATATATATATCAAAATTTCTTCTAAAAAAAATATATATATTTAAAAATCTCTTCAAAATTAAATATCATTTCCACTTAGTTTTACCAAAAGAAACTCTTATTTACGTCTAGTCTTATTTTTTGAATTAGATTTTCCCTTAGCTACAGGAGTACTTTTGCCTCTGATATTTTTAGCTTTATCTAAATGTTTGCTTTCATTTTTACTATTTACCACTGAGTTTTTGCTTTTTCGTTTCTCTTCATTTTTAGTCTTAAATTTTCCTTTCACATTTGAGTTTTTTTCATTTATTTTTCCTGTTTTACTTCCATGTTTTTCTTTAGAGCTTTCATTTCCTTTATAAGAGTTTTTATTATCACCCTTTTGAGTTTGGTTTTTTCTATAATTTCCAGCATTATTATTTCCACTATTCTTATCTCTTATAAGACACTTAGGTCCATTTCCAATTAAATCTGTTCTTCCAGCTTCCGTCAACGCCTCGTATACTAATGTATAATACTTTGGATTTTTAAATTGAAGAAGTGCCCTTTGCATTGCTTTTTCATGCTTAGTCTTAGGAACATAAACTTCTTTCATAGTCATTGGATCAAGCCCAGTATAATACATTGTGGTAGCTGGTGTTCCTGGTGTTGGATAAAAATCCTGTACTTGTTCTGGTTGATAGTTTGTGTCTCTTAAATATTCTGCAAGCTCAATAGCACAATCTAATGTGCTCCCTGGATGAGAAGACATTAAATATGGAATTATATATTGTTTTTTTTCTATTTTCTTTGTTAATTTCTCAAATTTAGCTACAAATTTATCATAAGTTTCCCCGGCTGGTTTACCCATGTATTTTAAAACATCTTTTGAAACATGTTCTGGTGCTACTTTTAATTTACCACTTACATGATGCTCCACTAATTCTTTAAAAAATGTATCATCTTTATCAGCCATAATATAATCATATCTAAGCCCAGAACGAACAAATGCCTTTTTTACCTTTGGAACTTTTCTTATAGCTCTAAGCAAATCTAAATATTCACTATGATCTACATCCATATTTTTGCAAACATCAGGTGATAAACATTCTTTTCCTTTGCAAGCGCCAAAGGCTAATTGTTTACTACATGCTGGTTTTCTAAAGTTTGCAGTAGGTCCTCCAACATCATGTATATATCCTTTAAAATCAGGCAATTGTGTAATTTCCTCAACTTCTTGTAATATTGATTCCTTACTTCTGCTTTGAACAACTCTTCCTTGATGAAAGGTTATAGCGCAAAATTTACAATCTCCAAAACATCCTCTTGAACTTACTGTACTAAATTTAACTTCTTCAATTGCAGCAATTCCACCTTTGCCTTCATATATAGGATGAAAATTCTTCATATATGGAAGTCCATAAACTTCATCTAACTCTTCTCTATTTAAAGGTGCTTCAGGTTTATTTTGAACCACATATTTATTTCCATGTTTTTGTACAATAATATGACCTCTTACTGAATCTTGTTCTTCATATTCAATTTTACTTGCTTCTGCATATTTGCGCTTGCTTGTACAGACTTCTTTATATGATGGAATTTCAATATAATCCTGTACATCTTGGAGACTTTCTGCTATATAACAAGTACCTCGTGCATAAGTTATATCCTTTGCAGAAACTCCATTTTTTAAGCTTTCTGCAACTGCTACAATTTGTTTTTCCCCCATGCCATAAATAAGTAGATCTGCTGTACTATCAATAAGCATTGATTTTCTTACTTTGTCACTCCAATAATCATAGTGTGCAAATCTTCTAAGACTTGCTTCTATTCCACCAATTACAATATTAATATCCTTGTAAGCTTCTCTTATTTTATTACAATAAACAATAGTTGCCATATCTGGTCTAAGTCCCATCTCTCCGCCTGGAGAATAAAGATCTTTTTCACGCAGCCTCTTGCTTACAGTGTAATGATTAACCATAGAATCCATATTTCCTGCATTAACTAAAAACGCATATTTAGGTCTGCCCAATTTTTGAAAATCATAAAGTGTCTTCCAATCAGGTTGAGCTATGATTCCAACTTTATACCCTTGTGCTTCAAGAACTCTTGAAATAATTGCCGTTCCGAAACTATGATGATCTATATATGCATCAGCTGTGACTACTATAAAATCACATTCATCCCAGCCTCTTTCTCTCATGTCTTTTTTATTTATGGGTAAAAATTTCTTTTCATTTAACATGTTTCCACCTACTTATTTTTCTTATGATTGTGATTTTCTCTTTGGTTATTATAACATAAAGAAACTTAATTCTGTATCTATATAATACTATTTAATATATTTATCTTTTTTAATTGATCTAAGTTTACTTACGTATTCTTTTATATTTCATATCTATCTTAATATTCTATTTAAAATAACTTATAGTATTGGATCTGCAATATAATTTAATTTTAAATTATTTTCTTTTAAAATATTGCTATCTAAAAGTTCTTCACTTACTTTTTCTATTATTAATGCAATTATAGTAATATTTATATCTTCTTTAATGTCACCACTTTTTTAGCGTCTACTAATAAATTAAAAATAGCTTTAACTTTAAATTACTTTAATTTATTTCCTTCCACTGATTTGGATAATATAACTTAGCTTCTTTTATTACAATAGTTGGCAACTATAAACTTCATTTCTAACTTTTATCGTGTAACACTTTTTAGTTATGTTGAATATATTATTACTATAACAAATGATTAAAGATACAAAGGAGAAATAAATTATGAGTAGATGTTGTAAATGTTGCTGTAATAGATGTTGTAACAATTGTTGTGGATTTAATAATGGATTTAATAATGGTTTTAATTGGTGGCCTCTATTATTTTTCTTCTAAAATTGATTAACTAACACTTTTATTTCTAAAATTATTTTTTATCATAAAACACTAATGATGAAATTTCTATCTATATTTGCAATAGTAAATTTATTAAAAAAATAGATAGAATAATAAATGACAAAATAAATTTTTCATATAAAAACGCATGGGAAGCTTAATTTATAAACTCTCCATGCGTTTTATATATGTATATATTATTTTTTACGTTTCTACTTTTTCAATTAAATATAATTTAATCTAGTTCTTAAATGAATGTATAGGAGCTGGAATTCTTCCACCTCTGTTTGCAAATAATTCTGATGATTTTCCATTAACTTTCATTACTGGTGCAGTACCTAAAAGGCCTCCAAATTCAACCATATCTCCAACTACACATCCTGGTGCTGGTATTATTCTAACAGCTGTAGTCTTATTATTAATTACTCCTATAGCTGCTTCATCAGCAATCATACCTGCAATTGTTGATGCTGGTGTATCACCTGGAATTGCAATCATATCAAGACCAACTGAACATACACATGTCATACCTTCTAATTTTTCTAAATTTAATGATCCGCTGATAACTGCATCTATCATTCCTGCATCTTCTGATACTGGTATGAAAGCTCCACTTAAACCGCCAACATGACTACATGCCATAACTCCACCTTTTTTAACTGCATCATTAAGCATTGCAAGCGCTGCTATAGTTCCATGAGTTCCAACTTGTTCTAAACCTATTTCTTCTAAAATTTCTGCAACTGAATCTCCAACAGCTGGTGTTGGTGCAAGAGATAAGTCAATTATACCAAAAGGTACATCTAATCTTCTTGATGCTTCTTTTGCAACTAATTCTCCCATTCTAGTAACCTTAAATGCAGTTTGCTTAATAGTTTCAGCAACAACGTCAAAAGATTCTCCTCTTACCTTTTCAAGAGCTCTTTTAACTACTCCTGGTCCACTTACTCCAACATTTATGATTCTTTCAGCTTCTCCAACTCCATGGAAAGCTCCTGCCATAAATGGATTATCTTCAACGGCATTTGCAAATACAACTAACTTTGCACATCCAAAGCCCTTTTGATCTTTAGTAAGTTCTGCTGTTCTCTTTATAACTTCCGCCATATCTCTTACAGCATTCATATTTATTCCTGATTTAGTACAACCAACATTAACTGAAGCACAAACTTTTTTAGTTACTGCTAGTGCTTCTGGAATTGAGCTGATTAAAATCTTATCTCCTTTAGTGCAACCTTTTTGAACTAAGGCTGAAAATCCACCTAAGAAATCAATTCCTAAAGTATGAGCCGCTCTATCTAAAGTTCTTGCAAACTCAACATAATCAGTTTCATCTGTAGCTCCACAAATTATTGACATTGGAGTTATTGAAACTCTCTTATTAACTATTGGAATACCAAATTCTGATTCTATTTGTCTACCAACTTCTACTAAACGTTCGGCTGATTTTGTAATCTTATCATATATCTTAATTCTAGCTTTATCACCATCTGGATCTATACAATCAAGTAATGATATACCCATTGTTATAGTTCTTACATCTAGCTTTTCTTCTTCAATCATTTTTATGGTTTCAAGTATATTATTAGTATTCATAAGCCCCTCCTAATTATAATGAATGCATTGACTTAAATATTTCTTCTCTTTGTATCTTTATTTCTACCCCAAGTCTCTCACTTTCAGCTGTTAATCCTGCACGAACATCTTCAAAACTGCCCTTCATGTCTTTGCAGTCTAATACCATTATCATAGTGAAAAAACCTTGCATTATAGTTTGATTAACATCTAATATATTAATGCTATATTCTAACATTTTTTGACTAACTCCTGCTATAATACCAACTTTATCTTGCCCAATTACTGTTAATATTGCTTTCATGCTTATCTACTCCATTCATAAATTATTCTTAGATGTCTTATTAAAAATAAGATCCAATTCGCATTGAATTGGATAATACTAAAAAAACTACATCATTGCTATATTTATTCTATAATTTATATTATATTTTGTCAATTTTATCAGAACATTTTGTAATATTTTTTTCTTTTTGTTCGTGTTAGTTAAAATTATTTATTCATAAAAGTTTAAATTCATTCTCTATATTAAAGCTATATACAGTATTAAGTTTTATGTAGTTTATCTATAAAAAAATATATTTATTCATTTATTTACATATCACAATTTATTTTGCAGTTTTCTTTAATATCTTTTCTATATTATAAGGTCTATATGTGTAATCTACACATAATCTGCTTAATAAAGTTGCATTATCACCTATTCCAACATAACCTCTATCAATTGTAAAGCCCATAGCATATCCAGTTTCTAAAACAGCCTTACTAGTATCTTCATTATATTTTCCTTCTGGATAAGCAATTGAAATAACAGGCTTTCCTGTTATATTTTCTAAAGCTTGTTTAGAATTTTTAAGTTCATTAAATTGTTGCTCATAAGATAATTCTGAAAGCCTTAAATGTGAAACTGTATGAGATTCTATGTCAATTCCATAATCACTCATTTCTTTTATATTACTTGGTGACATATATACATCACCATCTAGATAACTTGATATAATAAAAATAGTAGCATTCATATTAAATTCCTTTAATATAGGAAATGCATTAGTGTAATTATCCATATATCCATCATCAAAGGTTAATAAAACACTCTTTTCTGGAACTGGCTTGTCCCCTAATATGTAATCATTAAATTGAGCCATTGTTAAAGTTGTATATCCATTGTCCTTTATAGTTTGGAGATGTTGTCTAAACTTTTCTGGAGAAATAATAATTGGACTTTTCCCAGATGGATCTTTATTTATAGAATGATAACAAATTACTGGTATTTTTATTTTATCATTTCTTGTAGTAGTACCTTCATTAACTGTATCTGTGCCTGTTTCTGAAGTTGTTACTTCTGTAGAAACTGCTTCCGAAGAAGATTTTACATTCCCCATAACAGAATAAGCAGCAGTAATAACTACAGCCATGCATAACACCAATTTAATTAATAACGGTCCAATATTCCTTTTGTTTGTATTCCCTGTTTTATTCGTCTTTATTGTTTTCATTTATTTTTCCTGCCTATTCATGTAATTCAAATATAAATTTAAAGCAGCAAGTCAGATTTTATTATACTTACTGCCTTAAAATCATATTATTAGTCAACAATTAATTTTTTGCGCTTATTTTTGTAGTACTTAAATGTTCAGCTGATATTCTCTCTTTACTCTTGGATTTTGCATAGTCATTTGAAAAATATATAATTAGACTTTCATCATTACTTTCAGCATTAACTTGATACATTACACTTTGTACATACCCATGAATGAAATCATCTTTGCTAAAAAACAAATTTATTTCAGTTCCAACCTTAGTAATTACGTTTATTACATCTTTCAAATCTTTTGATTCTTTTGTAAATACAATATCACCACTATCTATTAGACAAAACTCAACCTTCATATCTTTCACCTCCCGCTTAATTAAAATTATATAATATAAATAGATTATTTCAACCCTAAAAAATAATTATAACTATAAATGATTAATAAATATAACCCTTTCCTAGTGAACTTAAATTTGTCTATTTCTAAATTAAATAAGGCGTTCTTCTTGAACACCTTATTTTTAAATATAACTGTTGCGAGCAAATTTAATGACATTAGTACATTTTAAGTACTGTTTAAATTCAAAAAATATCTTAAGTCTTTAACATATAAGCCTTAAGTATGTTTTGTTATTATTCCCACTCTATAGTCAGGATCTCTAATTCACCTTCTTTTAGTGATACCTTATATCCATCTGTGATTAACCAAGTCGCCAAATCTGTAACCATGCTTCTTTTAATTTCATCTCTCTTGCTCACTGCAAAAACAGCTGAAACTTTATTAACCCCTGCCCTTTTTCCCTGTTGTATGTTTCTCAATATTATGCTCTTATTTTCGTTTAATCTTTGTTCGTATTCATTCACAATATTTCCTCCCAATAATTATTTAATAATTTAACTATTCTTTAGAAGCTGCTTTTTAATAACGCTATTAATTTTCATTTATCCTCATCTAATTTTATGATATAAAATTTCAAGTTATTCTACTTTTTATGCTTTATATATAAAAAAGCTATCTTAAATGCAATTTTACATTTAAGATAGCTTTTATTTATTATGTATTTTTACTTAATTTATTCTTTGTCAATCTCTGAGGATACATCTATCCCCCTATGTTCAACAGCTGTAGAAAAAACTATTTGAGTTTCTGTGTTACCAAACTTTTGAAGTTCCCCTATGAAAGCATCTAATTCTAAGGTTGTATGGTACGCAACCTTTATTAGCATAGAATATTTACCTGTTACACAGTTACATTCAAGTACATTAGAGCATTCAGCTATAAAAGGATAAAACTCTGTTTTTTGTTTTGGTGACATTTCTAAGTTAATAAATGCTTTGATATTATAGCCTAATTTTAACGGATCTACATGTGCTGAATATCCTGTAATTACTTTTGCTTTTTCTAATTTTTCAATACGTGCTGATACTGCTGGTGTTGATAAAAAAACTTCCTCTGCTAAATGTTTAAGTGGATAACGCGCATTCTTTTGTAAAAGTTCAATTATTTTATAATCAATTTTATCCATATGTAATACCTCTATTCCTTTAAAATAATCATAATAATTCATATTGAATTTTGTTTTCTACATCCTTAATTATTAAAATATATAATAAAAAGGCATATCAAATAATCCTTGGTTACCGATACGCCTCTTTGCGATATTTTATTAAATTAACATACTTAAAACGAAAATCATTTTTCTTATAGTTACATTTTATATTCCTTCTTCAAAATACACAAGAGTTTTCTTTTCGTAATAAAAATATGTGTATATTTTTTATTTTTTTGCATATACTATTAATGAACATAACTATAATAAATTGTTCTAATTAACCAAAATAGATAGCATATATAATATGTGCTATCTATTTTAATTTCTGCAATCAGCATTTATCCAACATATTTATTGCTGATTAAGCTTGAAATATAAATTCAAAGTATATTAAGCTATAAATTAACTTAAGCAGTAATCATCACTAATATAAGTTATTGGAACCCTTTGAAGTTTCTTAAACTGCCTTTTGCTTTCAATATTAAATAAATTCAAATAGTGACCTCCAAACATGTATAAAAAATAATCTCCCACACAGTATTCTTCGGGTAATTCTTTTTGCATTTTAATTAATAATTCTGGTAAATCATACCCTTCAACTTTATAAAATACATCCTTTATACAAAATGAAAGTGAATTATTGTAATAATTTTTACGTCTTTCAATACGCAATAAGAATTTTTCTATACATTCTTCATTATCACAAAACAATGTTACAGGAATTTTTATATCTAAAACATAGTCTATTAATTCCTCATCCTTTAGATAAAAAAGACTATTAAACTTTTCTGAATTCTTCCCATAAAAATCAAAATTCAAGCTCTCATTTTTAAAGGTACACCCTCTTACCTTAAGCTGAAATTCTTCTTTCAAAAAATATACTGTTGCCTGCTCACACCCTAAATTATCAGTATATAAAGCAGCATATTTTAATTTGACCATATAATATTTTATATCCCCCTCAATTTAAACTTTTTATCTTATACCCCTATAAGATTTCTCAAAACCACCTTATTATTATATTATACTTTCCCAAAAATTAGAAGTACTAAAAATTTTTATTTTCTAAATTTGAACTTATAAAACAAAAGTTTTATTTTGCGGTTCATAAAAAGATAACTCATATTTTTTTGCAAATTCTTTTATTAAATCATTTATATACTCTGCCTTGCTAAATTCACATGACATAATAATATGTCCTTCTGATTTTTCAAAAGTCACACGCCATGGACATAATTCCAAATCTCCAACTTCATCTTCATTAATGTCATCTACTTCTGGATGCTTAGCTGTTAATTCTTCATAAAAATCTTGTGTTCTTTGTGTTGGTCCTATTAATGAAGTATCACCTTCGCAAAGCTTTAAATATAATTTTTCTGCCTCTTCTTTACTTTTAACATAATTAGAATGCCATACTGCGCAATCCCAACTCATATCTTTATCACCTGTACTCCTTTATTTATATATATTCCAATAAATAAACTACATATTCTTAGTTCCTACAAAGGTTTCTAATATAACAAAATAATTAAAACTCATGTTGTTTAATTATTTTTAATCATATTACTATCTAATATTGTATAATTTGCTCTGTGAATATATAATGCTTTTCCATCTATATTTAATCTTGTCATTTTAGGCAAATCTTCTGGAATAGTTACAAAGACATCATTTCCTTGATATACACCTATAGGTATTCCCATTTGAGAGCTTACAATGATTGTCTTCTTTTTACCTATATCATTTTTAATCTTATTAACAAATCTATCAATTGAAACTAATCCTCCACCTTTATTAACCTCTATATTCTCTGGAATTTGATAATCTTTTACCATATCAACTCCATCTTCTGCAAATATCATTGTATTTCCTACTTGAAACATTTGATTTCCATTAATGGTAACTTCTAAAACTTCTGATTTAAAAGCATCAGTCTTTTTATCAAAATTCTCACTATTTTGAAGTAATCCAACCGAAACTTTCTTTCCATCAATAGTTAATGTTTTATTTCCATAATCATCATATGTACTTATTGTAAAATGTTGTCCTACTAAATCCCCTTTTATTTTTCCTATCCAATCATTTAATTTTGCACAGCCAATTCCAGAAATAATTAATATAGATAATGTTCCTGTTAAAATTGCTAATTTAAGTTTTCTCTTCATAATTTATCTCCCCCATAAAAATTATATTTCTACAAAACTGTTAAAATTCCTTTATTTTAAAACGTTTTTTTCACTTCGTTTCTCTATATTCTTAAATATGATTATAATTGAAATTCCAATTATAATTCCAATAATCATTCCTCCAAAAACATCTGATGGGTAATGTACATATAAATATAATCTTGAAAATCCAATAAAAGTACTTAAAATTAATGCAAAAATTCCAATTTTTTTATTCATATAAAATATTACTACACTAGATGCAAATGAACACATTGTATGTCCAGATGGAAATGAAAAGTCTGTTGGTGTTTTTATTAGTAAACCTCCTAATAATGGCATCACATCAAAAGGACGAGTTCTAGCAACTAAAAGCTTTAAACCTAAATTTCCTATTACATAACATAACATTAGTGAAGTTATAATCATAAATGCATATTTTCTATATTTTTTACTTATGAAAAGTGCTAGTCCAATTATCATCCATATTGTTGCGCCATTTCCTAACCTTGTCAATGACATCATAATTTTATCTCCAATTGGACTTCTCATATTTATCTGTATGAATTGCAAAATACTATTATCTAAATTTTGAATCATATACATAATATTTATATCTCCTTGTCTTCGCAACCTTATAATGTATATTTTATAAAATAATAAAGAGCTATAAGAGTAAACTCTTATAGCTCATTTTTTCAAACAGAAATTATCTTCTGTTGTTTTGTTGCTTTCTAGCTCTTCTACAATCTCCACATCTTACTGGTTCGTTTTCAAACCCTTTTTCTTTGTAGAATTCTTGTTCTCCAACTGTAAATATAAAGTCTTTTCCACAATCTTTACATACTAATGTTTTATCTTCCATTTTCAATTCCTCCAAATTTAAAGACTTACTTAACTAATACTTTCTCATAAGGAGAAATTTTAATCTAATTAAATCTTTGATATATTTTTATTCCCTCAGGAACAATCTTAGTATATCATATTCAAATTTAAATTACAATATGAAAATTTATTATTGTTCCTTTTTTTCTTCTGTTTTTGTAAACGATACATTGGCGAAGGAATTAGTTAATATATACTTACCATTTCCAACTTTAATGTACTTCACTTCTACAACATCTCCAGTTTTAGTTAAAGCAACTTCTCTAGATGTTTCAGTTGAAACTGAGAAAATATTATCGTTATTTTTAAGTTTAATATCATATATACTTGTTCCTTCTTTAACTACTACACCTATTCTTTCAACCTCACCTTTTATTACTTCATCTTGATTTCCACTTTCAAGAGAAATATTAGTATTAGTCAAACCTTCAAGATATTTATTTAAAGTAGCCTGCAATGAATCTCCTACGCCTACAGTATTATAGTTTTTAACATTTACCATAGCATATTGTTTAACTAATCCATTAGAATCCTTTAATGTCATGAAATATGTCGGTTCATTTTGTATGTTTATTAAATATGGGAATGTTGCAGTATATCCATATTGTTGAACCTTACCTTCAGCTGATTTCATACTCGCTTCTTCTGTTGCACCAGCAGTTTTATACATCTTGGTTTCTCCAGTTCTAGTATTGGTTAAAGTAAATCCTACAAGAGATTCATCACTCCCCACTGAAGTTATTCCTGTGTAATAATAGCATTTTTCCTTATTATAAATTATATTCATGCCACCAGTTGATTTCAATTTATCTTTATCTGTAAAGTTTAAAACTCCATGAACTAATTCTCCCCATTTATTAATATATCTATTAATATAGTTCATTGGTTGTATTCTATCTACCCAGCTTGGCAAATTATTTATATCATACATATTAGAGTCACCTGTTTGAACATCCATTATTAACGCTCCAATAGCTTTTGATTCAGTAATTCCAACACCATTATCATATCTTGTAATTACCCAATATGGTCTTCCACTATCATCTAATTCAAAAGTAAAATCTGTATGACCTGCTTTCATATCTCTAAAATATGCTGCTCTATTTAATTCGCTAAGAATATACGCTGAATTTAAATATTTAAGCTTAATATCTTTTCCATCAAGACTAGTAACTAGCTCAACATCATTTTGATTTGTAGCACTTACCTTAATATATCCTATTGTCCCTTCCCTATTTGTAAGCCATTTAAGAAAAGATGAATGCTCAAGTGGTCCCACATAATATAGTTGTCCATTTACACTTTGCAAGTCCAATTCTCCAACTGTAACTTGACTTCCAAGGCTACTGATCTCTCCTAATTTTTTATCCGCTAATTTGTTTGCAAGCTCCTTATCTATTGTAGGAAGTTGATTAATGTCCATATATTCTATTTGACTTGAAAAATCTACTTCTTCTACATTTCCTATTAAATTTCTATGAGCATTATAGTTTATTAATGGACTACATCCAATTAATAATATAATATACCCTATAGCCACTATTGCTGCTGATATTACATATCTTTTATTTTTTATTAGAAATCCATATCCAAAGGTACATACTACAAATACTCCAACAATAGTCACTACATTTAGACTTAAATCTAAAACTAAAGAACTGCTTAATGCTAAAAGTAATCCTATTACTAAATATGCACTTAATAATATTTTTAATAATCTAGTTAAATTTATTTTATTATTCACCTTTTTTCCTCCATCATAATCATTTTCTTTATTTTAGATTATAACATAAAAAACTTCTTCTTAATAAAAATTCATTTTCTAAATTTTTTCCAAGAAGAAGTTTATTTTTAAATTTACAAAAAATTATTTGTAGAACTTTATAGACTCTATACCAAAATGATTTTTCTTAATGCAAAAAGATCTGCTGTATTAATTCTTGTGTCTCCGTTTATATCTGAATTTTGTTTATTTATGTTATTTGATTGATCAGATGATATATATTTTTGCAATGCTATATAATCTAGCATATCAATTTCACCATCACCATTTACATCCCCTAACAATAATTTATCATCCGAACTAGTTGCTACATTTAATGCACTACTAGCTAACGATATATTGTTAGCCGCATCTCTAGCTTTTACATTGAAGTTATACGCTGTATTTGCACTTAATCCAGTTATAGTATAACTTGGTGTTTTGCTTGTTCCTACTAATGTTGAACCACTATATATATCATAACTAGTTACCCCCACATTATCAGTTGCAGCAGTCCATAAAAGACTAACCGAATTAGCTGTTTTTGTATCACAAGATAAATTACTTGGTGCTGTTGGTGCTTGAGTATCATTTTTTACAACTTTTATAACTTCTGGAATATCTGATAGTGGTTGTTGACCTTGACCATATATTTCATAGAGTCCTGCAAGAGCGCCAACAAACCCTGCATTATAATCAACGCCTACTTCATTCAATACATACTCGCCTCTAGCATCTATGTGATTATCGCTGCCATCTGGCCCTCCAACTAAAGCTCCCCATAAAGTATGCTTTGATTCAACTGGATTATCTAGCTTATTTGTTGTTGATCCATGAGATGCTCTATGATGAGGATACTTAACAGCTTTTTCAGAATATCCAACTTCATAACATCTATTTAATGGATTGTTACCTAGAAGATAATTCATTTGTGATTTTGACCAATCAGTAAAACCTGTATTAGGTTTATATTTATTATAAATAAGGGCACATAACTGTGCTGCTGTATTATATCTTGCAGATCCCCATTGGTTTAGAAAACTGTATCCACCTGATGTTTTCTTTAAATAACCTCCACTGTTATCTTGATGGTTAACTCCTGACCAATATTCTGCTTCCCATCTAAATTCATTCCAATATGCTGAATCATTTGTTATAGGTGCAAGTATTCCGTATACTCCAGCCCAAACATTATCCCAACAATGAACCCAAGTACTATGATAATTCCATGATTTATTGCTTACAGTTTTTTTCAAATAGCCTGTATAATTTCCACTACTATCTGTAGCTATTACATCATTTAGATATGACTTATCTCCAGTTGCACGATTAATCCATGCTGCTGCCCAAGAAAGATCATCTTCATCATATCCTGAATTATAGTATCCTCCTGAAAATCCTATACCTCTATTGTTTTTTGCAAATTTATATAATGCTTTAGCAGTATCTAAACATTTATTGGCATATACTAAATCACTATCCTTAAAGTTCATGTAATTAACTGCAAGAGAAGCTGCAGCTTCAGCACATTGATCACTTGCAGGTGTTTCAGATGTTGCAAACCAAGCTGGTCTATTAGTCGTTTGCAATTCTGGCGCTCCCCAATAACCGTGATCTGTGTCTCCATCTCCCACTTGATAAGCAAATGCTACAACGTTTCCATTTGCATCTCTAAAAGTACATCTCATAAAGTAATCATTAAACCATCTCAATATACTTTCTATATGATCCTGTTCTCCAATCTTTGCATATGAATTTTTAAATTCGTAATATCCCCAACCTAAAGTTGAACCTGAATAACCTTGTGTCATACCAAATTTCACATGGTCACCACAATCATGATAACCACCACTTAAGTCAACACTTCCATTTCCATCTGGATCAAGTACATTTTTATTAGCAGCTATAAATGACGCAGATAAATTTGTTCCCTTCCCACCATTTTTAGGTGTAAGTGGAACCTTTTCATCTGCTAAATGGCAATCGCCTCTATAAGTAAGTCTATTACTTCCCCTTACATTTCCACATTGATTAGCATCATAAAAATATAGTGATAATTGAAGAGCTTTAGCATAATTATCTGTAGTTTCTGCATTAACAGGCATAGCAAATCCCCCAGTAGAAAGTATAGATACTACTGTAAAAAATGATAATACCCTTTTGATTTTATTGAAATTCATAAAATCCCCCCACATCTTTTTAGATAAATTATACTATTTTACTTAAATTTTTAGTTGATTTCTTCTTGAAATTGAATTTTTCTTCCTTATTTTTCATATTTTATTAATTCTATATATCTTACGCTTAAAATCTCATATTTTGCAATATTCCTCTTGAATATATAATAAAGAAACCCCTGTATTTATGAAGCTATTCAAATACAGAGGTTCTCATATATTATTAAAAGGCAATATTCTAAAATAATATAGCGATTAATGTGTGGAAACTACATTATATAGGATGAGTAGATATACAATGGCATTAGTAAATCTTCACATCTTAGATATATTCCTTTTGGGGGCTTAATATAATTTGCTTTTAAACTATACTTTAAAATAAATAAAAGAAGAGATAATAGGGTCCCAATATATTTCTTGAGACCCCATTATCTCTACCTATTTAATATATTAGTATATTAACAGATATACCATTCATATTCAACATTTGCTTAAAACTCTTAATAAAAATAAGTAACAGCAGCCTTTAACTAAATAATCTTAACTTTTTCTTATTAATACTTAAAATGTAAAATTTATATTATATATAATCAATATATTAGAATAAGCAATTAAGTTTAAAATTTCTAGTCTTACTTGATTTTATATTTGCTAAATACATATATATTTTTCTTCATTAATTTATGTTGCAAAATAATTCTTTCATAAAATTTGTATCTGTATAATTCATTCTATGCAAATTTGTAACTAAATTACTAATTATTTTTGTCAATATCTAAAATTGTTTGTAATAATACATTTGTCCCCTTCCAGCAGTTCTCAATAGGTGTAAATTCCTTTTCACAATGACTATGACCATTTTCACTTGGAACAAAAATCATTGTCGTTGGAATTATCTCTGTAATAAATTGAGCATCATGCCCTGGACCACTATACATTCTCTTAGTTGAATATCCAAATTCCTTTGAATTCTTTTCAACATAATCTACAAATTCAGAATGGAAATGAACTGTATTACGTGACCATGCTTTTTCATAACTTGCTTCACATTTTTCAACTACTTTAGGAATAGCTTTGATTATTTCAAGAACTTGATTAATTACTTGTGGATCTTGATGTCTTGCATCTAATGTAAATTTAACAAGATCAGGAATAACAGTATGAATATTAGGATGAGCTGAAATCTTTCCTGTTGTATATACTAACTTACTATCAAGTTTATCAAGCTCATCATGAAGATATTGAATTGTCTTTGTAGCTGCATATAAAGCATCTTTTCTATATTTCATTGGTGTTGTTCCTGCATGATCAGCTTGTCCTATAAACGTAAATTCATAGTTAATCATGCCGCAAACACCTTCAACAACACCAATATCAATTTTTTCATCTTCTAAAACTGGACCTTGTTCGATGTGTAATTCTACTAATGCCTTATATTTTTCTGGAGTCATTCTATTTTTACCTTCGCCCATATATCCACTAGCTTCTAATGCTTCTTTAAAAGTAACTCCTTCTATATCTTTAGACGCTAACATTACATCTTTATCAAATTTTCCTGTTATAACTCCTGATGACATCATTGCAGGCTCAAAACGTGCACCTTCTTCATTTGTCCATATAACTACAGTAATTGGATGTTTATGAGGTATATTTTCTGTAACTATAGTTTCTGCTGCTTCTAAAGCAGTAAGAACGCCTAAAATCCCATCATAATTTCCGCCTTGTTTAACCGAATCTGCATGTGATCCCATCATGATTCCAGGTAAACTATCATCTCCTGGAATAGTCGCATAAATGTTAGCCATATCATCAGTTTTTATTTCCATTCCAAGAGCTTTACATCTTTTGCAGAATTCCTCTCTTGCGTCTAATGCTGCAGGTGATAAAGATAATCTTGTGATTCCGCCTTTTCCTGTATCTCCAAACTTACTAAAAGTTGTTATTTTATCTTGAAGTCTTTCTTTATTACAAGTTAACATATCAAATTCCTCCTTAAAACTCTTCCATATTTAAAATTATTTTTATAAAATTCTTTCGTATTTATTTGAATTATTTTTTATTGATCCTTTTTCCTCGTTCTATAGCTCGTGCTGGACAAACAACACTGCATAATTGACAGCCTACACATTTATCAACCTTAAGAATAGGTTTCTTTGTATCTTCATCTACTTTTATTGCTTGATGACCTCCATCATAGCAAGATAAATAACATCGTCCACAACCTACACATTTTTGTCTATCAAATCTAGGGTAGCAAATACTATCTCTATTAAGCTTATCAGTAGAAACAATATTCGAAAGTCCCTTTCCAACAACTTCAGATATATTTTTATATCCTTGTGAACTTAAATATAATTTCATTCCACTTATTAAATCTTCAATAATCCTGTATCCATATTGCATTACTGATGTAGTTATTTGTAGATTTTCACAGCCTAATGCTAAGAATTCAGCTGCATCTCTCCAAGTTTCAATACCACCCATTCCACTAATTGGTGTTTCTTTTAACTCCTCACAATTTTTCATATCATGAATAAAACGTAAAGCTATTGGCTTTACTGCTTTTCCTGAATACCCTCCAACGCTTGTCTTACCTTCTACATTTGGTTCTGATTCAAAACTAGATAAATTTAAATTCATAATACTTTTAATTGTATTAATTGCAGCTATCCCTGTTGCTCCTGCTTCCATGGCAGCCATTGCTGGTATTTCAATATTTCCAATGTTAGGCGTCATTTTTGCAAGAATAGGTAAAGGTGTGCCTTTTCTTGTTGCTTTAGTATATAAAGCTACTAATTCTGGGTTTTGACCAACATCAGAACCTAATCCATCCCCTGACATATGTGGACAAGAAAAGTTACATTCAATAATATCTGCTCCTGCGTCAGTCATTAACTGTGCAAGTTTAGTCCATTCATCTTCATTTTGCCCCATAATTGATGCTACAATGATTTTACTTGGATAATCTTTTTTTAATTGCTTTAAAAATTGAATGTTTTCTTTTAAAGTATGATCTGAAATTTGTTCAATATTTTTAAAACCTATAAAAGGTAAATTTTCTTTACTAAGTGCAGTAAACCTTGGTGAAACTTCTTTTGGTACAAACAAGCCAATAGTTTTAAACGCTACACCTGCCCATCCCATGTCAAATGCTTTTGCTACCATCTCATAATTACTTCCAACCACAGATGAAGATAGAAAAAATGGGTTTTCTGTGTGGATGCCGCAGAAATCTATAGATAAATCAACATCAACCTCTTTAACTTTAGGTTCAGTTGAAATTGCTTTCATTATTTTATCGATTGGTACTGGCTCATTAATTTTTCCCTTTAGACATGCTTCCATGCATTCTTTTGTATCACAAGATTCACAAGGAAGGGGACTTAGCAGTTTATTTACTGCCCCAGCCTTATTTTCAAATCTCAAAGAACGAATAATACTATCCGCTTCAAGTGACTTGGGACAAGCTTTACGGCATGGTGCATCATTACACAATAAGCATCCTGATACATATTCATTAATTGAAATATCTTTATAAAATAAACTACTCATTTCCATTCCTCCTAAATATTATCTATTTTCTTCCTATTCGTTTTACAAATTGTCCAAGTCCTATCTTTCCAACAAATTCGCCATTATCATATACTAAATTTCCACGTACAAATGTCTTTACAGGATATCCATGTAGAGTTTTTCCCTCCCAAATAGTATGGTCATAATCTGAATGCATATTGAGAGCTGAAATAGTAAAATCTTTGTTTGGATCATAAATTACAATATCTGCGTCTTTTCCAACTGTTATAGATCCTTTTTGTGTGCATCCAAATATTTTAGCTGGATTTGCTGAGCATAATTCAACTACATTATTAAAACTTAATTTTCCTTCATTTGCAGCAGAAAGCATATAAGGGTATAAATTTTCTACTCCTGCACATCCATTTGGAATCTTTGTAAAGTCGTCTTTTCCCCAATCTTTTTCATAGCTTTGGAATGGGCAGTGATCTGTAGCAATTGTATCAATATCCCCTGCTTTAATAGCTTTCCAAAGAGCATCTTGGCTTTCTTGACCTTTCATCGGAGGTGAACATACAAAATTTCTTCCATCTTCTCTCTTATATACATCACTAGTAAATTCTAAATATTGAGGACAAGTTTCAATATATATATCATATCCTTCTCTCTTAGCTTCAATAGCAGCTTCCAGCCCTTCCTTATCAGCCATATGAACTAAATATAATGGTGCTTCCATTGACTTAGCCCAGTGAATTGCTCTTTTATCTGCTTCTGCTTCCACATATTCTGGTCTACTTAAATAATGATACCAAGCAGAAGTTTTCCCTTCTTTTAAGAATTTTTCAACATTCAAATCAATTAAATCAGGATTTTCTGCATGGATATTAGTCATAGCTCCAGTTTCTTTTGCTTTAAGCAATACCTTAACTAAAGTAGCATCATCTACCATCATTCCTTCTTTTTTATATACTAAGAAACATTTAAAACTTGTAACTCCATATTCAACAGCGTCTTTAAATTCATCTAAAATTGCACCATCGTTTAAATCAGTAATACAACAATGGAATGCATAATCAACACAAGCCTCTGGATCACAAATTTCTTTTCGCCCTTGGACAGTTTCAATTATCCCTTTTCCTTTTCTTTGCATTGGATAATCAAAAACTGTTGTAACCCCACCACAAGCAGCTGCTCTTGTTCCTGCAAGATAACTATCAGCTGAAACTGTTCCACCAAAAGGCATTGCTAAATGAGTATGTGCATCAATAGCTCCTGGTAATATTAACTTTCCACTCGCATCTACAACATTTGCTCCTTCTTTTGATAAATTTGTTCCAATGGCTACAATTTTGCCATCCTTTACGCCAACATCTGCCACATAAGATTCTGATTGAGTTACAATTGTTCCATTTTTTATAATTAAATCCATAAGTATTTTCCTCCTATTTTATAAATTTTCTCATAACTGCCATTAAGAATTTTCTTCTTTAAATATTCTCCAAAAGACAATTGTATAATTTATGATTCAGGTGCTATTAAAACACCTGAATCATAATACATGTTATAGTTTCATATTAATATTCTTATATTTATACTTATTATTTTTTCAACTTATACTTACCTTATCTTTTTATATAACTATATTCATCTGTATCAAGTTAAAAAGGTTGGGTTATATATGTGATATACTTTTATAACCTATCTTACTTTGTAGCCTCTTCCCAGTATTTTGATGTGAATGTTGTGTCATCTACTACTGGTGTTTTTGCTAAATCTTTATTATAAAGTTTTAAGAAATCTCCTGTTTGCTTAATAGCTTTCATATCAATTTGTCCAATTTTTGAAGCATCAAAACCTTCTGGAGTTGTAAGTTTTGCAACTTCTTTTGCCATGTAAACTTGATGTTCTAAAGATACTGATTTATCTACCTCATAAACTGTTTTTCCAGCTGCTTCTGGATCCTTACATGCATCTTTCCATCCTTTAATAGAAGCTCTTAAGAAACGAACTACTAAATCTTTATTTTTAGATGCCCATGTAGAATTTACAAACAAGCAATCTTCCATCATTGCAACGCCTTCATCGTTCATGTTGATTACATTTAAATCATCTTTTGAAATACCACTTTCTAGTAATAAACCAAATTCGTTATAAGTCATTGCTGAAGCTGCATCAATAGATCCTTCTTTTAATTGATCCATTGTATAATCTTGTTGTGCAAGCTTCAAATCTTTGTTTTTATCTAATTTATACTTTTCTAATAATGCAAGAACTTCATATTCATTACCACCAAACCAGTTACCAACTTTTTTACTTGTTAAATCCTTTGGTGAATTAATTCCAGTACCTTTTTTTGATACTAATAATAAACCAGATTTTTGGAACATTTGAGCAACTTCTTGCAGCTCATAGCCTTGAGCTTGATAAGTCATTAAGCTTGATACCCAAGTAACACCAATATCTGCCACACCATTATATACATTTTGTTCTGGAATGATATCACTTCCACCTGGAAGAATGTTTATATCAATTCCTTCCTCTTTATAGTAGCCTTTTGCTGCTGCTACATAATATCCCATAAATTGTGATTGTGGAAGCCATTTTAATTGAAGATTTACCTTTTGCATTTTTCCATCATTTCCTTTTGTAGTATCTGCTGATTCCTTAGTATCTTTTGCAGCTGTCGTTTCTGAAGACTTAGTTCCACACCCTGAAAACACCATTCCCATCATTACTACACTTAATCCTAGAGCTAATAATTTCTTTTTCATATTAAATTCCTCCTTATTAAATAAAAAAATTTTTATCTTTGAGACGCATGCCATTTTATGGTTCTACGTTCTATTAGTAAAATAGTTAAATAAAGAATTATCCCAACTAAAGCAGCCATAACTATGTAAGACCAGCCCATAGCCATCATTCCTTTTCTTAAATTGTCTTTAATTCCGAAACCAATACCAGCAGTAGATGCTGCAAAATATTCACTTATCATAGCTGCCATTATTGCTGCTGCCACATTAATTTTTAATGCTGTTAACACATTAGGCAGACAATTTGGTAAACGAAGCTTAAAAAATATAACTCGCTTAGATGCAGCATACGATTCTAACAAATCTTTTGCAAATGGTTTCAAATCACTTAATCCACGGTAAGCATTAATTGCCATAGCTGCCATACATACAACTGTTACAACTGCAACCTTTTGTGCAAAACCACTTTCAAACCAACGATTCATAATAGGAGATAATGCAACAATTGGAATTGCATTAAATGCAGCTATTACACTAAGCCCTGTATAACCCCACTTTGGAAACACCACTGCTATTACAGCAACCATAAATCCAATGGAACAGCCTAAAATAAGTCCAGCCAAAGCACCTGAAACTGTAATCATGGTGTCAGATAAAGCTTTAGAAAAATTATTCTGAAGCGTCGTTATAATTTGTAAAGGTACAGGTAATTGAAAGGGTTTAAAGCCTAATGCATCATGAATGACCCCTACTTGCCAAAGAATGATTACTAATATTCCAAAACCCATTGGCCATAACACATTTTTAACTTTTTCAGTCATATATTAATCTCACTCCTTTTATGTAATTTGTTTTCTCCAAGGTATACAAATTTTTTCAAATAGAATAACTATACCGTAGCTTAAAATACCCATAAGAGCACTTGTCACGACAGATCCCCAAAATACATCTTTTGCTCCTGAGTATAAAGAATATAAAAGTTTTACTCCAATTCCGCCACTTGAACCAAGCATATCTACTAAAATTGATGCTGTAATTGACATGGGTGCTGCTATTTTCAATCCTGCAAATAAATAAGGTAGCGAATATGGAATCATAAGTTTATAATAAATACTCTTTTTCTTTGCTGCGTAAGAATATAACAACTCTTTCTTATCATTTTCAACACTATTTAATCCGCTTAACATATTAACGGCAACTGGGAAGAATGTTATATAAGCAGCAATGATTATTCTTGATATATTCATATCTCTTGCAAGAGTGAATATAATAGGCGCTAGCCCTAAAACAGGTATCATTTGTGATATTATCAAATATGGAAGAGCTATCTTTTCTGCAATTTTTGATAAACTCATAATAAGTGCTAATATAAATCCTATTGCTGCTCCAAATGCAAATCCAATGACAGCTCTTGAAAAAGTAAGCCCTGCAGCACTTATTAATTCTGTAAAATTCTGTGCAATTGATATAATAACATTATGAAGATATGGCAATTTTGTTCCAGCCATAGGATCATGAGTAACTTTATCTAAAAAGAAAGCTCCCAATTCCCAAACTAGGATAATACCAATAGTCCAAACTAAATTAACTTGATATTTTTCTTTCTTACTTAGCATTCTTACACCCCCTCAAAACTATTTCTAATCTTTGTAATATAATCATAAAATTGTGGTGTTTGTTTTGATTCCATATTTCTTGGCCTTGGTATATTAATATCAATTACTGCTGAAACACGTCCAGGATGTGGTGAAAGAACTACTACTCTATCAGATAAAAAAACTGCCTCTGCAATATTGTGAGTTACAAACACTATTGTTTTATTTGTCTTGTTCCAAATATTAAGAAGATCTTCATGAAGCTTTTCACGTGTAAATTCATCTAATGCAGAAAATGGTTCATCCATAAGAAGAATCTCTGGATTAATGGCAAGTGCCCTTGCAATCCCAACTCTTTGCTGCATTCCTCCACTTAGCTCATAAGGATAATGCTTTCCAAAATCAGAAAGTCCAACTAAATCAAGCATTTTTGAAACTTGTGAAGTACGCTCTGGTTTTTTCATTCCGAGTAGTTCCATTGGCATACACACATTTCTTCGAACCGTTCTCCAATCATATAAAACAGGGTTTTGAAATACAAAACCATACTTCTTTTGAAGTCTTATATCTCTAGGACTTTGCCCTCTCACTGTTACTTTTCCAGATGTATGTTGGAGTAAATCAGCTATAATTCGAAGCAGCGTTGTCTTTCCACAACCTGAAGGACCTAATAATGATATAAACTCTCCTTCTTTAATTTCTAAATTAACATCCTTAAGCGCTGTTACTGGTTCACCTCCATTTTTATCTTGATAAACCATACTTAAATTTTCTATTTTTATTTCTATATTTTCATTTCTTGGTTTTGAAAAATCTCTTTCTTGAAATTCTGTCTCTATTTCCTTTAACATATTCATGGATTTACGCCTCCTTTTTCAATTAACAATGTGCATTTGAAAATTTAAAATCGAATTATAGTTCAATAAAAAAAGTTAAATAAATCAAATTCAATATTTAGATTTTCACTTTTCCTTTGTAATATTTTTATAAGAATAAGAAAACGACGCAAAACATATTGTTTTGCGCCGTTGCAAATATTTCATATTTATCATGGTTTATTTTTATAACTTAAGACTTTTATAATATAAAGTTTATGCTATTTGTTTTATATCTACCACAGTTTATTGTATATATTTAATAAATCTTGTTTTGTAACCTCTTTTATAGTATTTGATGGACTTCCACTATCCATAGCATCTTGTGCCATCTTATCTACTGCTTTATCAAAATCTTCTTTATTAATTCCATACTCTTTTAAACTTGGAATTTCGCATACATTACATAAAACTGTTAGTTTTTCTAAAAAAGCTTCTGCTGCTTCTTTATCACTTTTTTTATTATCCACTGCTCCAATTGCTCTTCCAATTACACCAAAACGTTCATAACTTCCAGCTAATACATAATCTAAACAGTCCTTTATAAGCATGGCATTTGAAATTCCATGAGGCACATGGAACATAGCACCAATTGGTCTACTCATTCCATGAACTATTGTTACAGAAGAATTATTTATACATACTCCTGCTTCATATGCAGCTAAAGCCATTTCTTCTCTTGCTTTTTTATCGTCGCCATCTTTATATACTAATGGTAAAAATTTAAAAATTCTTTTAATGGCAGATATTGCAAAAGTATCAGTTAGTGGATTTGCCTTTCTTGAAGTATATGCTTCAACTGCATGAGTTAATGCGTCCATACCAGTTGCTGCAGTTACACTTTTAGGTGCTGTCATTGAAAATTTAGAATCAATAACTGCTAAACTGGGTAATAACGCTTCTCCCTTTAGAAGCATTTTAATATTTTTCTTTGAATCTGTAATAATAGTAAATTTAGTAGCTTCTGATCCTGTTCCTGATGTAGTTGGAATTAACACTAAAGATGGAAAATCTCCCTCAATTGTTTTTCCCATATAATCACTTATTGAACCTTCTAATTTTGTCATAGCTGCAATTGCCTTACCACTATCTAAAGGACTTCCTCCACCTATTGCAATGCAAAAATCACATTCTGCATTTTTATACGCTTGTACACCATTTTCAATCATTATATCTGTTGGTTCTCCAGTAATATCATTAAACACTTCAAAACCAATACCCCAACTTGTTAAACACTCTGTCAAAATCTTAACCGTACCCATTTTAGTAACATTTTTACCAGATACAATAAAGGCTTTTTTACCAAAGGTTTTAATTATTTTTTCGCTATCTTCTAATGCATTGTCACCAACAATTGTATGTCCTGGTAAACTAAATTCATATGCCATATTTTTCACCTCATTTAGATAAATTGTTTATCAACAATTTCAAGTACTTCATCTAACTTAGCAAGTTCTTCCTCTAATTGTTGCTTTGTAATAATTAATGGTGGCGCTATAAGTACCATATTTTCATGAGAATAAGTCATAAACTTTCTTTCTTTTAATTCACCTATAATTTTACCCATTATACCTTCTGGATCTTTACCATATGGAACTAATGGTTCCTTAGATTTTTTATCCTTTACTAGTTCTACTGCTGAAAATAATCCAATATATCTTACATCTCCAACACATGGATGTGAGACTTTCATTTCTTCTAATTTTTCACCAAGTACTTTACCTAATTCATTTACGTTTTTTAAAATATTTTCTTTTTCATAGTAATTAACACAAGCAACTCCTGCTGCACAAGCTAAAGGATGTCCACTATAAGTTAAACCACAAGATAATAAGTTATCATCAAAATACTCTGCAATTTCTTTACTTACTACAACTCCACCAAGCTGAACATAACCACAAGTAACACCTTTTGCAAAAGTTACAATATCTGGTTTTATTCCAAAATTCTCAAATCCAAACATTTTACCAGTTCTTCCCCAACCTGTCATAACTTCATCACATATCATTAAAATTTTAAATTCATCACATAATGCTCTAACCCCTGGAAGATATCCTGTTGGAGGAATAATAATTCCATTAGAACCAGTGATTGTCTCCATTACAATTGCTGCTACGCTGTCTGGTCCTTCATATATAATTTGTTCTCTAAGCTTAGATAAATAATATTTTGTTGCTGCTTCTTCAGATTCAAATTCTATTGGTTCTCTATAAATATAAGGATCAAAGAATTTAACAAACCCTGGAATTCCAGGTTCTAATGCATATCTTCTAGGCTCTCCTGTTAAATTACCTGCACCAAATGAAGATCCATGATAACTACGATAGCGGCTAAACACCTTTGTTTTCCCAGTAAACATTCTTGCCATTTTAATCGCATTTTCATTTGACTCTGCTCCAGCATTTGTAAAGAATACTTTTCCCATATTATCAGGCATTAATTCTACAATCTTCTTTGATAGCTTTGCTCTAGGTTCAGCTCCATAAGATGGACCTACAAAACAATACTTATCTACTTGCTGCTTTATTGCATCTCCAATTTCTTTATTACCAAATCCAAGATTCATATTAACAAGCTGAGATGACATATCTGAATATTTATTTCCATCGTAATCCCAAAAGTAAATTCCTTCACCTTTTTCAACTGAAATTGGATTTATATTTCTTTGTTTACTCCAAGATTGTAAACTATATTTTTTTAAGGTATCCTTAATTTCTTCTCCATTCATGTTTCATACACTCCTTCATTTCTAATTTATATTTTTACAAGAAAATCTGCTTATCAGATTTTTTAATTAGCAATATACCTTTGATGATTGAAAATACTCATAATTAACATTTAAAATAATTAAAAATAAGATATAGTTTATATTATTAAATATTCATGCTACACAAATTTAATACTATATTTAGTAAATCAATTATTAAATTTCCTTTATTACCTTATCTCTAATTTCTAAGGTTATCCTCAGCCTTTATTTTTGCTGCAAATTCCTATAAACATAAAAAAACGGAACTTATTCAAGTGAACAAGCTCCGTTGCTTTATCTATATATAAATTCGGTTCCTTTAAGTTGTTTTTATTATATACTAGCATTATCATCAGTTACAATAACTAAGTGACTAATCTTACATGTGCACATGCACATATGCGTTCATAAATAGAAAATTTTAAATTATATCTCTTATATAAAACGCTAAAGTAAATTTCAATTTTTCTTCTAAATTTAAAGGATTATGATTAGTAATCTTTTCAATTTTTTTCAATTGATTATTTACTGTATTTCTATGAATATATTGCTTTTCTGCTACTAGCTGTACATTTCCACCATTTTTTAAGTACATATCTAAAAATTCCATCAAATTTGTATTATTTTCTTTATCATATTTATCTAATTTACCTAATATATCTTCATAATAATTCTTTAAAACATCATCATCTTTTGAATTTAAAAGCAATTTATAAATATCAAGTTTTGTATAGAAAACTACTTGTTTATCCTGTCTCTTAGCCATTTTCATTGCAGTTACTGCCTTTTTGAAATTTTCATCTTGCGTTTTAATTCCTTCTTTGTTTTCACTAATTCCTATGTATACTTTCCATGGATGCTGTTCCCAATTCTTAAAGAAAGAATTTACAAAATTATCAACATCATAATTTCCATAATTAACAAGAACTAAAACTAAATATTCATTATATGAAAAAGATATATATAATTCATTAATACTTCTTGCTATTCTTTCTGAATACATTTTTAATCTTTTCATATTAAACTCTTTATTAGGATCTTTTTCATTATCAAATGACATAACAATAAAGCAAAATTGACTATCTCTTAGATATCCATATCTCTCCATTTGCAAAATTTGTGTTTCTAAATCACCAACTTTAAATATAATATTTTTAATAGTTGCTGCTATACTTATTTCTACTTGTTCTTTTTGCATAATACGATAACAAATATCTCGTGTTACATCAACCATTCTTGTTTCCCATGGAATTGTATATAGAGGCATTTTCATTTCATTGCAGTATTCTATTACATCATTTGGAATTGATTTTGTATATGGTCCAATATTTACTACAAAAGCACTTGTTCCTGCGCCGTAAAGTTTTTTTGCGTATTCAAGTAACCATCCTTCATGATTGTTAAGAATACCAGATGTAAATACAACTTCATTTCCATGAAGAAATTGACTTACTTCATCATTTTCAATAATATGAACCCATTCCACAAGATTATTAAGTCCTTTTTGTCCTGCAAGCAATTTCATTTGATATAAAACTGTCCCATTTCCAAATAATTTCCCTACTGTAACTGCCATATTTACCACCTACCATTACTTAAACTTATAAAATAATTCTTTAAATTATTTAGTTTTTCATCTATAGTAAAGACTAGCTTCACCTTATATGTATAATATGGATACAATTATACAACATTTTATAAATAAAACACACATTATTAAAAGGTAGTTTTGCTTTTAATGTTATTTATTTCATTCTATTTTTTATTCAATTCTTAAATAACAGTACAAAATATATGACATCAGAAATTCAGTTTAAAGCTTTTAATATTTCCTTACTAATATCTCCATATAATTTGCTAGATAGAGTTGCTGTTGCTTGAATTACTGTAATGAGTTTATTATCAGGATACACATTAATTTCTTGTCCCACAAAACCACGACAAGCATACCCTTCATCAAAAAGCCAGCATAAATATCCATATCCAGAACTAGCTTTACTAGATGATATTGCTTGTTTTACATAATCTTCTAATACAATTCCTTGACCATTAAACATACCATTATTTAAAAATAATAGACCTATTTTCCCAAAGTCTCTTGCAGATAAATCCGAGTTTTCCTCACCATTCATCACTGAATATGACACTCTGTCTGGACTATGTGCCCAAGCTCCACTTTCTATATGAAGTGGCTCATATATAAACTCCTTGCATACTTCATAAGCAGTTCTACTTGCTGCATTACCAATCACAGCAGAAAGCAAAATCACATCCCATTCTTTATAAACAAATTTATTGCCTGGATAATCGCTCATTATAACGTCTGATATATGGGATAACCAGCTATTTGTTCTCATCATTTGCACTATCATTGGACAGTGATAATGTATCCCCGGATTCCGATATATTCCTGATGACATTGTAAGTAAGTGTCTAATTGTTATTGATTTGTGGTACATATGATTGTTTTGTGCAAACTCAGAAAGATAATTCATAATAGGTTCATCAAACCTCTTTATTATTCCTTTATCAAGACAAATTCCTAAAACAATTGACAAAATACTCTTCTTCTAATTCTTCTAAAACTGAAGAATCATCATCAATAGATTCATCATACAAATTTTCCAAATAAAATGTGGAATAAGCTAAATTTTCACATGTATAAGATTCAAAGATCTCATTTAGAATATTAGATTCAAATTCATTATAAATCATTGGTCCAAAGATCAATTTTACATATACGCATTGTTTAAATTATAACAAATACCTATATAAATCAATGATAAATTCATTGTAAGTGTTTTTCTTCAAATGAAAGTCGATTGAAGTGTTTCTTTACAACCAAAATCCGCCGCCTACTTTATTCTATAAGCAAACCATCTAGAAAATCTTCCTATAATTCCAAAAGAAACTATATTACACAATAACTCAGTTAGTTTTCCAAGTTTCCTGTACAAGAAATTAAATGCTAAAAAGGGAATCCACTGTTTTTTAGATTTTGGTAGTCTTTTCATTATATTTTTAAACGAGTATACTTCTTTATATATCCATAGATAACCACTATATAATTCTTCTGTAGTCATGTTCTTGGGTTTATATACAACATGGGCAGTATTATAATTAGACAAGTTAAAATCTACTATTCTATTTTCTTCTAATAATGATGAGTATAACTTTGTGCCAGGATATGGAGTCATTATATGAGAAGTTACCGTCTCTATTTTATTTTTAACTATCCACTCCAATGTACTCTTAAATATAGATACATCATCTTCGTCTAATCCAAAAACAAAACTTGCATTTATCATTATTCCCCTTTTATGAATCTCATCTACAAGCTTCTCATATCTGCTTACACTATTTTGCATTTTATGTACACTTTCTAATGACTTGCTATTTATACTTTCAAAACCTATAAAAAGGCTTTGACAACCAGCTTCCTTCATTTCATCTAATAATTCAGGCATGTCTACTATATTGGAAGTAACCGCTGCATTCCACTTTAACTTGAGAGTTTTTATTTTCTTTAATAATTCTTTTGTCCATTTGGGATTTCCAATAAAATTATCATCAATAAACATTATATGTTTTGTTTTTAATGCATTGATATCTTTGATTACATCGTTTATTGATCTGTTAATATAAGTTTTTTGAGCATTAGGGCAACTATTATAGCAGAAATCACATTTAAAAGGACATCCTCTGCTTGTACTTATTATATTAGTATATAAATATTTTTTGTTATCAATAATAGAATAATCAGGTGATACTATTTCATTCCCAGAAATATTCTCCATATCATGATATATTCTTTTAAGTGAATTATTTTCTTTATCATTAAGGACTTTTGCCCAAACTCTCTCAGCCATTCCTACAATTATTGAATCAAAACTGTCAATAGCTTCATCAGGAACTGATGTTATATGTATTCCTCCTGCAATTACTGTTACCCCACGATTTCTGAACTCCTTTGATATTTCTACTGCTCTATTCATAACATCTACCGTAACAGTTATTGCTACCAAATCTACATGTTCATTAAAATCTATCTTTTCAACATTTTCATTCTCAATAATAATTTCATGCTCTTTCGGCGTAAGATTTGCTATTGTTAATAAAGCTAATGAAGGAGACATTCTTGTTTTTAACTTTGTATCCATAGGTCTTAGTAGCATTGCAGGTTGAATTAATTTAATCTTCATATATTACCTCCTCAAATAAACTTTACTCAACATTTAACTAATCTACTATGTATCATTTCTGTATTCTAAAATATCACCTGGTTGGCAGTCCAAAGCTTTGCATATTGCCTCTAAAGTTGAAAATCTAATAGCTTTTGCCTTTCCGTTCTTTAGTATAGAGAGGTTTGCCATGGTTATTCCAACTTTCTCCGTAAGTTCTGTTACACTCATTTTCCTTTTAGCCAGCATCACATCAATATTAATTATAATAGCCATTTTATCACCTCAGACCGTTAAATCATTTTCTAATTTTATATCAATAGCATCTTGTAAAAGCCTTTGAAGAACAGCCGCAAAGACTGCAATCACAAAAGAAGCAAAAATAATGATGACTGGGAATCCTACGATACCTGGAGCATCGTCTGCATCTGCTATGGGAAATAATAGTGGTATGAGTCCTGCATATATAATACTGATTGTGATTGCACAGTATTTTATATATTTTAAAGCATTTACAGATAATTCCGAGAAAGCTTTGTTCTTGTCAATATAGCTTAAAAGTTTTAAAGCCTGATACAGAGCAAAGAAAAACGTTATCGCCGTTGCATACACACCGATTAAAATGGGATAGTTGAAATAATTTGCAAATGAAGGCAACCAAAATATAGACAGAGCAAGAATCGGAATTCCAATAAGAATAACAGCTATCTTTAAGAAAATTGTTGAACATCGTTTCATAAAAAGCACCTCACTTTTAATTTCTATATATAGAATAACATATTATTTATTGTTTATAAATAAACTTTTATTGATTTATATCATATTTTTATTGATTTATTCTATTTTACAATAAAAAGAAACTCACTAGTAAAGCGAGATGCCACTTTGTAAATTGAAATGCACTGTTTGTAACTGATAACTAAATATTTGTAAGCGAAACGCAACTTTTGTATCCGAAAAGCCAGTTTTGAAACCCAAAAGCCA
>Ga0209281_1000396_pt1 | contig 67930 bp, 64 predicted proteins | sample MedtruBG_FD_187514 | JGI IMG/M metagenome (GOLD analysis project Ga0209281, IMG submission 187514) | Root nodule microbial communities of legume samples collected from California, USA - Medicago truncatula BG (SPAdes) (version 2) | ecosystem: Host-associated > Plants > Roots > Nodule | place... | reverse complement strand
TTTCAATAAATTACAAAATACAATTACAGGTTGGCCAGGTGGAAAACCAAATTCAGACGATTCAAATCGTCCAGAAAGAGCAGAACCTGCTAAAAAACGTGTGTTGATTTTCTCTCCGCACCCAGACGACGATATTATTAGTATGGGAGGAACTTTCATGCGTTTGCAAGAGCAAGGTCATGAAGTGCATGTTGCTTACCAAACGTCTGGAAACATTGCTGTTGCAGATGATGAAGCATTGCGTTTTGCAAGATTCGTAATTGATTACAACGAGAAATTCGGAATCAAAAGCCCAGAAGCAGATAATATTTACAAAAAAGCAGAAGCTTTCTTAGAGAATAAAAAGAACAGCGAAATTGATATTCCTGAAGTTCGTTATATTAAAGGTTTAATCAGAAAAGGAGAGGCGAGAGCGACAAGTTATTTTGTAGGACTTCCAGATGAGCAGATTCACTTTATGGAATTGCCTTTCTACGAAACAGGAACCATTGAGAAAAAACCAATCGGACCAGAGGATGTTCAGTTGACAGTTGATTTGATTGAGAAACTTAAACCACATCAAATTTACGCAGCGGGAGATTTAGCAGATCCGCACGGAACACACAAAGTTTGTTTGGATGCTATTTTCGAAGCAGTAAAAATTTTAAAACCAAAAGAATTCATGAACGACTGCTGGTTATGGTTGTACCGCGGAGCTTGGCAAGAATGGGGAATTGATGAAGTTGAAATGGCAGTTCCAATGAGTCCAGATCAGGTTTTAGAAAAACGTCATGGAATCTTCAAACACCAATCTCAAAAAGATGGAGTCGTTTTCCAAGGAACAGATGCAAGAGAGTTTTGGCAAAGAGCAGAAGACAGAAACCGCGAAACAGCAGAATTGTACCACCAATTAGGTTTAGCAACGTATGCGGCAATGGAAGCTTTCGTGAGATGGCATTACTAAGACGCTAAGGTTCTAAGTTGCTAAGATTCTGAGTTTTTTTTAGTTTCTTAGATAGTTAGTGATAAGTTTAAATAATATTTTTGAAGCAGGAAAAAGAAACAAATAGGTTCTTTTTCTTGCTTCTTTTTTTTATTTAGGTTCTAAGTTGCTAAGATACTAAGGTTCTAAGTTTTTTTATTTTGATAAATAATCAGTGTGAATCATTTTAATCTGTGGCAAATAAATAATAGCTTTGCATGTAATTGAAGCAAGAAGAAAGTACAAGTCTTTCCTCTTGCTTCTTTCCTCTTTTAAAACTAATGGAACAAGACAAAAAACAACTCATAAAATTAGCACATGCCAAAATGCCTTTCGGGAAATATGAAGGAAAATATTTAATTGATCTTCCAGAATATTATGTCGTTTGGTACCATAATAAAGGATTTCCAAAAGGAGAACTAGGGCAGCAGCTTCAGCTTATTTACGAATTAAAACTAAATGGTTTAGAAGAGTTGATTCGAAATATTAAGAAGCAATATCCGAAGCCTTAAACTTCATTTAAACTTGTCTTATTTTATTACTTTTTTGACCTTAAATGGTTTTTTATTTCTTATAACATAATTACTATTGCTAAAAGTAGATATGTTTATGAAAAAAAATATAAGACTGACAATTTTACTTCTTTTAATCACTCCAATATGTTTTTCTCAACATGTTGAAGAAAAGAAATTAATAATTGAAGGAGAAAAAGCATTTTTAGATAAAGATTACCAAAAGGCAAAAGAAATTTATAGAAATGGAATTACTTTATATCCAAATAATAGAGACTTTTGGTTTAATCTTGCGGCTACAGAATTAAATTTACAAGAGGATGAAGCTGCTAGCGAGCACTTTTATCAGGCATATCAACTAGGTGATTCAGAAGCATTAGCTATCATTAAAGAAAACTTTCCTAACTTTAGAAATGGTTCAATAATGTCTATATATGATGTGGAAGAAAAGCCAAAATTTTTATATGGAAAGAAAGAGTATTCATTTGTGGTAAATAATAATTTAAACCCAAAATATGTTAGCCTTTTAGTGACCAGGTTTAAATGGTCTGACATTATTTCAAAATATAAAGGAAATATTTCTGTTCAATTTCAAATTAATAAGTTTAATAATCTCGATGTGAGAATATTAAGAGTTAGTGGGAATCAGGAAGAAGCAGAAAAAATAAAAAAAGAAATGCTATCCATATTAAAAGATTTAGTAGTCTATGTTTCTGCTAAACATAATGGTGAAAATGTCGATTTATGGGAAAAGTGGATACAAACATTTGATTTTTTTATGGGACCTCCAAAAGAATGGAAATAGAATTTAAAATGCTATAGTTCCTCGATTTTCTGATTATGGTGATAATTTTTGGAGCAATTGGTTGGTCACGAGCAAAAAAAGGCAAACGCTCCAACTTGGCTTGCAAAAATTGGAATAGGATTGGGAATTGGAATAATTGTTATCCCTCCGATGATTTACGTTTCTATTTATTTTGCTGCTAAAACCGACTATGTTAGAAATAAGGTGTCGCAAAGCAAGGTAGAAGCTATTCAGCAAGACATAAAACGCCATCGTGATTCTGTAAATAAAAATACAAAAATAATTGAGTATACTTTAACGGAGAAATCAAAGCTCTAGTTGTAAATTAAAAAATCAGTGAAAACGCATTCAAACATAAAAACTTTCAATCCTATTCTGAATGTTGTTTTTAGCATGATAAAAATTTGAAACTAAATTTGTTGATTGTTTAATAAAATAGGAGGTAAAAAGTTAAAATGGTTAATAATAAAGATGTAATCGTTTCATTTTAAGATTTAAAAATTATCTCATTCTCGAATTGAGAAAATGTCTAATTAAATTTGTACTTTTGCCAAGTTTTTTACACAACTACTTACAAACAACAACAGAATGAATCAAACAAAATATATTTTTGTTACAGGAGGTGTGACCTCTTCATTAGGAAAAGGAATTATCGCGGCATCTTTGGCAAAATTGTTACAAGGAAGAGGATACCGCACGACTATTCAGAAATTTGATCCATACATTAACGTAGATCCGGGGACACTAAACCCGTATGAACACGGAGAATGTTATGTGACAGATGATGGTGCTGAAACCGACTTAGACTTAGGACATTACGAGCGTTTCTTAAACGTTCCTACGTCTCAGGCTAATAACGTTACAACAGGAAGAGTTTATCTTTCGGTTATTGAAAAAGAAAGAAGAGGAGAATTTTTAGGAAAAACGGTTCAGGTTGTTCCTCATATCACAAACGAAATTAAAGACAGAATGCAATTGCTAGGTAAATCTGGCGATTATGATATTGTAATTACTGAAATTGGTGGTACTGTTGGTGATATCGAATCGCTACCTTATATAGAATCTGTTCGTCAATTGGTTTGGGAATTAGGTGAAAATAACGGAATTGTTATTCACTTGACTTTAGTTCCGTTTTTGGCTGCGGCAGGCGAATTAAAAACAAAACCAACACAGCACTCTGTTAAAACGTTAATGGAGAGCGGTATTAAAGCAGATATTTTGGTTTGTAGAACGGAGCACGAATTGTCTCAGGAATTACGCCAAAAATTAGCTTTATTCTGTAATGTGAAGAAAGAAGCTGTTATTCAGTCAATTGATGCTTCTACAATATACGAAGTTCCAAATTTAATGCTTGAAGAAGGATTAGATGTTGTGGCTTTAAAGAAATTAGATCTTCCTAAAAAAGCATCTCCAGATCTTAAAACTTGGAATACTTTCTTAAAAAGATTAAAAAGTCCAAAGCAAACGGTAAACATTGGTTTGGTTGGAAAATATGTAGAAATGCAGGATTGTTACAAGTCTATTTTAGAGGCGTTTATTCATGCAGGAGCTGCAAATGAGACTAAAGTAAATGTAATTTCTATTCACTCAGAACATATCAATGGTGATAATGTTCAAGAGAAATTAGGATCTTTAGACGGAGTTTTAGTTGCACCAGGTTTTGGCGAAAGAGGTATTGAAGGAAAAATCGAAGCAGTTCGTTACGTTCGTGAAAACAATATTCCTTTCTTCGGAATTTGTTTAGGGATGCAAATGTCTGTTATCGAGTACTCTAGAAATATTTTAGGATATGCTGAAGCGAATTCAACAGAGATGAACGATAAAACGACTCATCCGGTTGTAAGTTTAATGGAAGAGCAGAAAAACATAACTGACAAAGGAGGAACTATGCGTCTTGGTGCTTGGAGATGTGATATTAAACCAAACACTCTAGCGTACAGAATTTATGGAGAAAAAACTATTTCGGAGCGCCACCGCCACCGTTACGAGTACAATAATAAATATGCTGATGAATTACAAAAAGCTGGCTTAAAAGCTTCTGGGGTTAATCCAGATACCGGTTTAGTAGAAATCGTAGAGCTTGAAAACCATCCGTTCTTCATTGGTGTACAATACCACCCAGAATACAAAAGTACAGTTGCAAATCCGCACCCTATTTTTGTAAACTTTGTGGCAGCTGCTGTAAATGCGCATAAAAAATAATAATTATATTCTAAGAGGTTGTAACTTTTAAGTAAAACAGATAACTAATAGCCTCAAACGAATAACTTTTTTTAATAATAATGGAAGAAAAAAAATTAGACTTTAATTCGATCATTGGTTTTGTATTGATATTCGGAATTTTGATTTGGATTATGTATCAAAATCAGCCTTCTGAGAAAGAAATTGCTGCTGAAAAAGCCAAGAAAGAATTAGTTGCTAAACAAGAAGCACAAGCACAAGCAGATAAAGCTAAAACTGCGTCATTACCAGCTGCAGCTGTAACTGTAACTCCTGGAGATACAGTTCAATTAGCTCAATTGCAAAAAACTCTAGGAGGATTTGCTTATTCTGCAACACTTCCTTCAGCAAAAGAAGCTTTTACTACAATCGAAAACGAAAAGTTAAGATTGAAGATTGCTAACAAAGGTGGTTATATTGTTGAAGCTACTTTAAAAGAATTCGAAAGATTAAAAAAAGGTTCTGGTCAATTAGTTGAGTTAATTAAAAATAATAACTCGAACTTAAATTTACAGCTTCTTACTACAGACAATAGAACATTAAATTCTAAAGATTTGTATTTTGAACCAACATTAGAAAAAATTGGCGCAGACCAAGTTTTATCTATGCGTTTGAAAGCTGGTGCTAACGAATTTTTAGAATATAAATATATTTTAAAACCAAATGATTATTTAGTTGGTTTTGATATTCGTTCTCAGGGATTAAACAGAGTTTTAAATTCTGCTAAACCAATTGATTTACAATGGGATTTAAAAACATACAGAAACGAAAAAAGTGTTTCTTATGAAAATCGTTATGCACAAATTGATTATAAATACGAAGAATCAAAATATAACAATGTAGCTTCGCGAGGACAAGGAAAAGAGGAAACTCCTACGAAAGTAAGTTATGTAGCTTTTAAACAACACTTTTTTACAACAATTTTATCTACTGATAAGCCGTTTGAAACTTCAAAATTACAGTCTGACGATTTAGTTAAAGATGAAAAAATTGATACTGTTTTTACAAAACAGTTTAGAGCTAATTTGCCTTTAGCATTTTCAAATGGTGAGATCGATTACAAAATGAATTTGTATATGGGTCCTGCTGATTACAAGACTTTAAAAGCATACGATAAAAACTTCGAAAAAATTATTCCATTAGGTTGGGGAATTTTCGGATGGATCAACAAATGGATTTTTATTCCTTTATTCGGATTCTTAAGTTCTAATGTTGGATTGTCATTAGGAATTGCGATTATCATTTTTACGATTATCATCAAATTGGCTATGTCGCCAATTACTTATAAGTCATTCTTGTCTCAGGCAAAAATGAAAGTTTTACGACCTGATATTGCAGAGTTGGGAGAAAAATTCAAAAAAGACCCAATGAAGAAACAGCAGGAAACAATGAAATTGTACAACAAAGCAGGTGTAAACCCAATGGCAGGATGTATTCCGGCATTGATTCAGTTGCCTTTCATGTATGCATCGTTCCAGTTTTTCCCTGCGGCATTCGAATTAAGACAAAAAAGCTTCCTTTGGGCAGACGATTTATCTTCTTTTGACTCAGTGGTAAAATTACCGTTTAACATTCCATTGTACGGAGATCACATCAGTTTGTTCCCAATTTTGGCAGCAATTGCAATTTTCTTCTACATGAAAATGACTTCAGGAGATCAACAAATGGCAGCGCCTCAACAAGAAGGAATGCCAGATATGGCAAAAATGATGAAAATCATGATTTACGTTTCACCGTTAATGATGTTAATTTTCTTCAACAGTTACGGAGCAGGATTGAGTTTGTACAACTTTATTTCAAACTTAATTACAATCGGAATTATGTTTGTAATCAAAAATTATATTGTTGATAGCGAGAAAATTCACGCTCAGATTCAAGAAAACAAATTGAAAGAGCCTAAAAAGCCAAGTAAGTTCCAGCAGCGTCTTCAAGATGTGATGGAACAGCAAGAAGCGGCAAAAGCTGCTCAGAATAAGAAAAAGAAATAAATCTATAGATTTTAAAAAAAAAACCGTCTTGTTAAAAACGAGACGGTTTTTTTATGCTTAAAATTTTGGGAGTAACACCTTATCAATAACATGAATGATTCCGTTTGAACACTGAACATCAGTAGCTACAATGTTACTTACTCTCTGATTTGCATCAGTAATTTTTGCCCCTCCTGTCAGATTAACTGTAAAACTTTGACTAGCAAAAGTGTTTACTGTTTGCCCGTTGGTCAAAGAAGTAGATTGAACATTGGCTCCCGCAACAACGTGATATTTCAAAGTCGTTTCTAAAACATTTGCTGGTATAGCTGAAAGTCCAGAAAAGCCAGTTTCAGTCAAAAAGTTAACGAAAGCTGTATTTGTAGGAGCGAAAACTGTAAATGGAGAGTTTGCAGTTCCAGATAAAACTGTCGCAAATCCAGATGAAGGATTATAGGTTAAAGCTGCGACAAGCGTCGTAAAGCTTTTGTTGGCAATTGCATGATTTACAATTGTTGGTAACCCGATCACACCATCGACCACATGAATAATTCCGTTTGACGCTTCAATATCTGCAGTAGTTACAGTTGCACCAGCATTTGCTTTTCCGCCATTAATATCTACTGTAGAGCCCTTTTCCAGATACATGCTTAATGTGTTTGTTGTAGATGCACTTCCTTTAGCCAAAGTTTTTACGTAGCCCGTAGCAATTTCGCTCGATTTTACTTTTGTGCTTAAAACATGATTTAGCAAAATCTCTTTCAAAGCAGGAACAGGAACTGCATTTAGATTAGCGTACCCATTTGCAGCTAAATAAGCACTAAATGCTGTATTTGTCGGTGCGAAAACGGTGTAAGAACCAGAAGAGTTAAGTGTAGTTGCTAAATCTGCTTTTTCTAAGGCGGCAACTAAAGAGCTAAGATTAGGATTTGCTTTCGCAATTTCCACAATCGTTTGAGGTTGTGTTGATGGCTCGTCATCATCATTATTACATGAAATGCTGACGAAAGAAACTATTACTAATAAAGCAATTAATTTTGTTTTGATTGTTTTCATAATATATTTTTTTTCGTTTGTATAGTAAAGTTATAAATTTTTGTTTAAGGAATTTTTAAAATAATTAAACAAATATTAATTTTAATTTTTATTTAACACTTTTGTGTTTTAGATTAGTGTTTTGGTTGTTAGTTAGTTATGTATTTTTTATCGATTTTTTCTTGCCTATTTTCTTAGTTAGCAGATTTTACAAGTGGAACAAATTGAGATTAAATTATTTCAAGAAGCGCTTAATTAATATTAAAATGGTTTTATTTTTGTAATACTAAAACAAGATTGTTAGAGTTATATAGAAAAGTTGATTATGAAAAAATTTTGGATTTTATTTTTGGTATATGGTGTGGCTTTTTCGCAGGAGTTTAATAAAGTAGATTCTAATGGAAAAAAAGACGGACTTTGGAAAGGCACTTATGCAGAATCTAAGCGTCCGCGCTACGAAGGAACTTTTAATCATGGAAAAGAAACCGGTGTTTTTAAATTTTTTGATGATACGAAAAAAGGTGACGTTATCGCTACGAGAGATTTTAGTGCAAATGATGGAAGTTCGTACACCATTTTTTTCGATCAAAATAAGAACAAAGTAAGCGAAGGAAAAGAAATAGGGAAAGTTCGTGAAGGAGAATGGAAATATTACCATAAAGCCTCTAAGGTTTTAATGACGGTTGAAAATTATAAAAACGGAAAATTAGAAGGCTTGCGCACCATTTATTATCCAAATGCACAAGTTGCAGAGGAGATGACATATAAAAGTGGTTTGAAAGAAGGGCCATACAAAAAAATAGGGCAGGACGGAACGCTTTTGGAAGAATCTTATTTTAAAAATAATGAATACAACGGTGATGCTGTTTTTTATGATTCAGATAAATCGATTGCTTCTAAAGGTAAATTTGTCAATGGTAAAAAAGCTGGAATGTGGCAATTTTATCAAAAAGGAAAATTGGTGAAAGAGGTAAATATGAGCGATCCGAAGAACACGAATAAAGCGGCTGAAAAAGTAGGCTCGACAAAAAAACAATAGTTTAAAAGTTCAGCATTCCTTCAGTAAAAAAATAAATGGTTTAAGCATAAATTGTTTACATTTGATTAACCAATTATGCTAACTAATGGATTTAAAAGAGCTTTTAGGACGATTTTTACTGTTGTTTTTTTCGATTTTGGTTTTGTATTTTTTTTCCAATAGAAAAGATAATGCGACCATAAATCCGTTGATGGTGATTGTTGGACTTTGTACTTTTTCTCTTTGTTATCTTTTTACGAAAATAGAAATCGGGGTCGGAATTGGTTTTGGCCTTTTTGCAATTTTTTCGATACTTCGATTTAGGACACAATCTTTTACTGTAAATGCCATAATCTTTCTTTTTGCCACGATTACTTTATCGATTTTAGACATTATGTATCCGTTTGAAAAGATTGAATTGCTGTTGTTCTTTCAAATTAGTATCATCGGATTTTATATTGCAGCTTCGGTAATCGTCAATAAAAAAGCTTCAAAATATCTGAATTCTGTAGATTTGAAAATTCCGCTTGACGATAATTTTTCTTTAAACTCAGAAGTAATTCGAAAATCAATTCAAGAGAAAATTAAGATTGAAGATTTTGATTTTAGAATTGTCTTAATTAACACATCAAGTAACGAAATAGATTTATTAGTTTTTTATTAATCGGAACTGCTGTTGATTAATTGATTTATACGGATGTTAAGATTGTTTTCTGCATCCTAACAGGTTTTTAAAACCTGTTAGGTATTATTTGAGACTTTTTTTATTCTTTTATCGAAGACTTGCAAGTTCATGAGCCTTGTCCAATAGGAGAAAACATTATTTTGTTTGTATTTTAAGATACCTAACAGGTTTTAAAAACCTTTTAGGATAATAATAAGAGATTTTTATTGATAGCGGGAAGTTTATTAATCGTTAAACGGACGAACTTGTTTGATATATAAATCTCTTTTTTCTCCCACAATTTTAAATTCAATATCTACAGGATGAAATTGGTTTTTTCGCCAAAAGCGATACATTTTGCTTTCAATTTTTTTACTGACATCATAGAGATTGCTCATTTCTTTTCGGTTCAATAATGGTTCGTTATCGTTCAAATTGGAATTGGAGGTATAGTCGATATCAAAATCTGTTTCATCTTTCCCGTCGTTAAAATGATAGGCTACAAACTGTTCGCAGATTTCTCCTTTTTCTGGTTTTACAACTGAATTTTCTCCTTTTTGAACATTGACTGTAATGCCTGGAAAATTTTCTCTAAATATATTTTTAGTGATGATTACGCCATTTGCCAATTCATCAGGAAAAGAGCGATGCACTAAAACTCCCATTGCAATATTTTGCTGATCAATTCCGAAAAGTTCCCTTTCGTTATACGAAGCTTCGTTCCAGACACTTGCCCAAACTTGTTTTATGGCTTTTTCGAAAGTTTTAATGCTGTCTCCAAAAATTCCGGTTTTAGAATCGTACAATCCTGCGCCATTAAAATCGTCCAGATCTTCTGCGTTTGTTGACGAACGAAATCTGAGATTTTTGAATTTTGCATTTTTAAAAGTTTCGTTGAGTTTGGCAATCAATGCTGGATCAACATTTTCTTTTTTAATAGCATCTCTAATTTTCTTTAATTGTTTATTAATCCAACCCGTTGAGTCTTTGTGCGGATAAGCTAAAAGTTCAGCAATTAAAGGAGAGATGGAAGTTTTCTGAATATGTTGAGTGTAAAAATAAAACGGAATGGCATGGGCATCTTCTGGAGTTCTAAACGGGATTTCTTTGGAAATCGCAATCAGATACGCCATGTTTTGTGCTTTGGAACCGATATAATTTACGCCTTTTTTTGGAATTGATGATAAACTGACTAGTTCAGTTACTGAATTGTCAATGGTTAGTTTTTTCTTTTTACCAACTGATTTTACCGGGATTTTCTTGGTTGTTTCTTTAATGAAAAAAGTATCGACTTGAATTTTTAATTCTACTTTTTTAGAAAGCAGTTTTTTAATATTGTTGTCTTTTTCAATATCAGTATAAGCCATAATCGGAATCTTTCTATTTTTTCCTAAAAGGACTAAATGACTCAAAGGCGTTTGAAGTTCATTCACAATAATTCCTCTCACATTTGGGAGAATATCTGGCGTTCCATCCAAAATAATAATTTCATCAGAGCTAGGTTTAACAGTTTCTAATTCTTTGATTTTGTATTTCTTTAAAATTCCGATATTGCTTCCACGCACGACTTCCTGATATTTCAATTCACCAAAAATATAATCCGATTTCACACACGGAATTTTGAATTCTCCGCGTTGAAACCAATTCATCATTTCTGGATTATTCAAATAAAATTTCAGTTTTTCACCAATAAAGGTTGAGTTTTTAACCAAATTAAAGAACCGCTCAATTAAGGGAAGGGGCATATGATCGGAAGCTGCGAGTTCAAAAATCCATTTATCAGTTCCTTTAATGTGATTCAAATTTCCGAGAAGAAAATCTCTGTTTTTTTCAGTATCGCTGTAATTTTCATTATTAAAAACTTCAAGATCATGGCCGTATCCTAAATAATTAACCACAAAATCATAGTGAAGCAGAATGACACTGCTGTTGAAATAATACATTTTCTGTTTTCGCAAATCGTAAATCACTTTTACCGATTCGATATTCGAAAATTTATCAGACAAAGGTTTTCCTCTAAACTCCTTGTACGCTTCATAATTTGACAAAGAGGCAGTAAATCGCTGTGCGCTAAGAGAAGTTAGGGCAAGAAGGAAAAACAGGCTATAAATGTATTTTTTCATACTTTAATAATGGTTGATTAAAAGTACTTAAAAAAGCAATAAGTTTTATCTACTGCTGGATTACTTAAAGTAATGCAAACCTTTGTAAAATTTTCTATTATTTGGCGTACCTTTGCAACCTTAAAAAATTAAACATTTCAAAATGAAACGAGTAGTTGTTGGACTTTCAGGTGGAGTAGATTCTAGTGTTGCGGCTTATTTATTGCAACAGCAAGGGTACGAAGTTATTGGTCTTTTTATGAAAAATTGGCACGATGATTCGGTTACTATTTCTAACGAATGTCCTTGGCTTGAAGACAGTAACGACGCTTTGCTTGTTGCCGAAAAATTAGGCATACCGTTTCAAACTGTTGATTTAAGCGAAGAATACAAAGAAAAAATCGTTGATTATATGTTTAACGAATACGAAAAAGGAAGAACTCCAAATCCTGACGTGCTTTGTAACCGCGAAATCAAATTTGATGTGTTTATGAAAATCGCTTTAAGTCTTGGTGCAGATTACGTTGCAACTGGGCATTATTGCCAAAAAAGTGAAATTGAAGTTGACGGAAAACCAGTTTATCAATTAGTTGCTGGAGCTGATAATAACAAAGATCAATCGTATTTCTTATGTCAATTATCGCAAGAGCAATTGTCTAAAGCATTATTTCCAATTGGCGCTTTAACAAAACCAGAAGTTCGCGAAATTGCTGCTGAAATGGAATTAGTTACAGCTGAGAAAAAAGATTCTCAAGGTTTGTGTTTTATTGGTAAAGTTCGTCTTCCAGAATTTTTACAGCAAAAATTACAGCCAAAAGAAGGTAAAATTGTTCAGATTGATAAAAACGATCCGATTTATACTGTTGAAAAATCAGAAGAACTTTCTTTGGAAGAGCGATTAAAATTAGAATCTAAAAAATTAGAATACCTTCCAACAATGGGGAAAGTGGTTGGAAAACACCAGGGCGCTCATTATTTTACAGTTGGACAAAGAAAAGGTCTGAATGTAGGAGGAACCACAGATCCTTTATTTGTGATCGCGACTGATGTTGAAACCAACACTATTTACACAGGTTTATCAAGCCAGCACCCAGGTTTGTTTAAAAAAGCACTTTTTGTCGGAAAATCTGAAGTACATTGGGTTAGAGAAGACATGACCCTGAAAGCAGGAGAAAAAATGGAAGTGATGGCCAGAATTCGTTATCGTCAGCCTTTGCAAAAAGCTGTTTTGTATCAATTTGAAGACGGAATGTATGTAGAGTTCGAAGAACCGCAGTCTGCCATTACAGAAGGACAATTTGTTGCTTGGTATTTAGAAAATGAATTAGTTGGTTCGGGAGTAATTTCTTAGCTTTATACTTTATTTGGGAGAAATCCCTAAAAGTATAAATCGATGAGATATAACTTTACTTTTCTTTTATTACTTCTTTCGTTTACAGTATTTGGACAAGAAGATGCATGGGTTTATTTTAACGGAAAACCAAATGCGCAGGCTTTTTATGATAATCCGCTAAACGAACTTTCGCAAAGAGCTCTGGATCGAAGAACAAATCAAAATATCGCTTTGGATATTACAGATGCTCCTTTAGAAAATTCATATATAAATCAAATTTCCGCAAGTACAGGAATTACGGTAAAAGCGCAGTCGAAATGGCTAAACGCACTTCATATTCAAGGATCGCAGGCCAATATTAATGCTTTAAAGTCTTTAACGTTTGTTCAAAAAGTAGAATTTGCAGATAGAACTTTAAACACTACAGGGAAAAAAGTTTCTGAAACTGCAATCAATCAGACAAAAAAGCAATCACAAACCACTATTGATTATCCATACGGTAATTCAGCCAATCAAATTCAGATGTTGAATGGGCAAGTTTTACATCAGCAAAATTATACAGGAGAAGGTAAGGTTATTGCTGTTTTAGATGCTGGATTTCCAGGAGTTAATACTGCCCAGCCGTTTGAAAATCTTCGAAATAATAATAAAATTCTGGGAGGTTACGATTACACTACTCGAAATGCTAATTTCTACGCAGGAGGCGACCACGGAACAAAAGTGCTCTCTACAATGGGCGGTTACAAAGAAAATGCTTTGATAGGAACGGCTCCAAATGCTTCATATTATCTTTTTATTACTGAAATTGATGCTCAAGAAAATCCGCTTGAAGAATCGCTTTGGGTTGAAGCAGCGGAGGAAGCTGACGCTTTAGGTGTGGATATTATCACTACTTCTCTCGGGTATTTTCTTGATCGTGATGAAGCTAGGTATAATCACACTTATAGTGATATGAATGGAGTTACTACTTTTATTTCTCGTGGCGCTGAAAATGCTTTCAGTAAAGGAATTTTGGTTTTAGCTTCAGCAGGAAATGAAGGTACACAAGTAGAAAAACATATTGGTTCTCCTGCCGATGCTGTTTCTGTTTTAGCCATTGGTTCTGTTACTGCAGCTAAAGTAAAAGCGAGCTCTAGTTCAATTGGACCAAGTTATGATGGCAGAATAAAACCAGATGTGATGGCGCAAGGAGCGTTGGCTACAGTTTCTGATGCCAGTGGAAATATTGTTACAGCAAGCGGAACCTCATTTTCATGTCCGATTATGGCAGGAATGGCAGCTTCGTTATGGCAGGCTTTTCCATCCAAAACAAATAAAGAAATTAGGCAAATGATTTTGGCTTCTGCCGATCGATATGTGACTCCAGATAATAATTATGGATACGGAATTCCGAATTTTGGTAATGCATTAAGTGTTGATGGTTTTATTGCAGAAGCATCATTTTCGGTGTATCCAAATCCAGCTAAAAGTGAAGTTTGGTTTTCTTATTTAAACGAAAAAAATACAGCTTCGGTAACTATTTATTCTATTTTGGGACAAAAATTAATAGAAGAAAAAATCACTAATTCAAATCCAGTTCTTTCCTTGCAATCGCTTCAAAGCGGACTGTATATTTATAGTTTTGATGCCAATAATCTGCATAAAACAGGAAAAATAATCAAGCAATAATTTAATGAATAAAATCACTCAGCTTTTCAATATAAAATATCCAATCATTCAAGGCGGAATGATTTGGAACAGCGGTTACAAATTGGCTTCAGCAGTAAGCAACGCCGGAGGTTTAGGACTTATTGGTGCAGGTTCTATGTATCCAGAAGTTTTAAGAGAACACATTCAGAAATGTAAAAAAGCAACCGATAAGCCTTTTGGAGTTAATATTCCGATGTTATATCCTAACATTGAAGAAATCATGAATATTGTGGTTGAAGAAGGCGTGAAAATCGTTTTTACTTCGGCAGGAAATCCTAAAACGTGGACTTCTTTTTTGAAAGAAAGAGGCATTACGGTCGTGCATGTTGTGAGCAGTAGTGTTTTTGCTTTAAAAGCACAAGATGCAGGTGTAGACGCAGTCGTAGCGGAAGGTTTTGAAGCAGGCGGACACAACGGACGCGAAGAAACTACTACTTTGACTTTGATTCCGATGGTGAAAGAAAAAATACAAATTCCTTTAATCGCAGCAGGCGGAATTGCAACAGGTAGAGGAATGCTGGCCGCCATGATTTTAGGAGCAGACGGTGTTCAAGTTGGAAGTCGTTTTGCAGCATCTGTAGAATCTTCTGCACACAATAATTTCAAAGATGTGATAGTTAATACTAAAGAAGGAGATACGCAATTGACTTTGAAAGAATTAGCCCCTGTTCGATTAGTAAAAAATAAATTCTATCAAGATGTTCAGGATTTATATCAAAAAAGCCCTTCTAAAGAAGAATTGGTTCAGCTTTTAGGAAGAGCAAGAGCAAAAAAAGGAATGTTTGAAGGAGATTTGGATGAAGGAGAATTGGAGATCGGGCAAGTTGCAGGACTGATTCACGAAATCTTGCCTGTTGAGGAAATTATTCAACAAATGATAGCCGAATTTGAAGTCGCATCCAAAGAAAAGACTACATTTGAGTTTTAATTGACTGTTAGAAATAATTTATGAATTCTTTACGCACATACCTACTATTACTTTTTTTAGGATTTGGTTTTCAACAAGCTCAAAGCCAGTCTTATCATTTTAAAACTTCGGGTTTTAGCGTTCTAGAAAAAAATAAAAGCGGAAATTGGGGCGAGTGGTCCAATCTTGACTTGGTTAATCTTTCCGTTGTTTTAGATACCAATAAACATAGAATTGTTGTTTACTCGCAGGAAATACAGCTTTTTTCTATTACAGATTATATTGAAAGAGAAGAGAATGATACTGATATAGTGTATTCATTCGTTTGTACAGACAATGATGGCAGAGAGTGCAAACTATCAATTATTACAAGAAAAAAACAAGACTACAGAAAACAGCTTTATATCAACTACGACGATCATATAATTGTGTACAATATCATTACGGTGTAATTTAAGTTTCTAAGATGCTAAGATACTAAGCGGCTAAGCTTTTTAGTTTCTAAGTTTTAGCTTAAAATGCTAAAGCCGATAGTCCTGAAGTCTCGGGATAAAATCTTTAGGGTTTGCTATATCAGCTCAGAACTTAGAATCTTAGAAACTTAGTAGCTTAATTCTCCACATCCTTAATAAACTCATCATATTCTAAGTAGAACATTTCTAAAGCGTGCATGTTTTCGTTGAAAAAATCAAAAATAGCATCCCAAGTGTTTCGGTTGCTAAAGCCAACGCCCAATTTTTCAACCCAAATTCTGCTGATGTTTTTACCGCTTTCTAGGGTATGATTTTTCTCAAAAACAAGATCCTTAATAAACTCTTCTTCCAGAATATTTTTTAAAGCTTCCAATTTTTCAAAATAGGCAATACGTTTTTCATCGCTTCGGTGTTCAATGTCAATTAAAACCTGCGCCTTTTTATTGTCAACATAAAACTTAAAAGAAAAGTCTTTAATTTTTGTATCATAAAGGACCCATTTGCGAGGATATTTTTCGGCAAATGCTACCCAAAATTCTCTTTTTATTCTTTGCGATTCTTCTCTGCTGTACATTTTTTTAGGCTTTAGGATTAGAAAACTTGCGGTACTGCGTTTTCTGAAGTATATTTATGTTTTATTTGAAAATACAAAAATAAGGTTTGATTATGAATTTTCAAGACTTTTTGAAATATGTTCCCAATATAATTCCTGTAGAATTGCCAGCAGTGACATCACACTTAAAAATGGCTCCAAAAGAGCGTGTAGAGGGATTAAAAAATCTTGATATTAAGACATTAAACGCCAGAATGGCGGGAGTAATGATGCTGCTTTATCCAAAACAGGAAAAAACACATCTGGTTTTGATTGTTAGAAATGCCTACGATGGAGTTCATTCGGCGCAGATTGCATTTCCTGGAGGAAAATATGAAAAGGAAGATTTAAATTTTGAAACTACAGCACTTAGAGAAACACAAGAAGAGGTCGGAATTGCAAAAGATAAGATTGAGATAATCAAACATTTCTCTCCGATGTATATTCCACCAAGTAATTTTTTAGTGCATCCATTTTTAGGAATTTCTAAAGAAGAACTTTCTTTTTACCCAGATGCTAGGGAAGTTGCGGAAATAATAGAACTGCCGCTGTCTGTTTTTTTAAATGATGAAATAATTATTGAAGCCAGATTGTCAACTTCTTACGGTCCTAATATTTTGGTTCCGGCATTTAATATCCAAAATCATGTGGTTTGGGGTGCAACAGCAATGATTTTGAGCGAATTGAGAGATGTTTTGAAAACAGCTTTAGCAGAAGAAATCTAAAAGTAATTATTTAACAATTTGATATTCATTTGGATAACTCTTAATTGCGGAAAATGTTTTAAAGTATTGCTGAAAGAATAATTTTTGTATGTTTGCGACCTAACAAAAAAATAAGATAAATTAGTTATGGGATTGTTTAAACGAAATCCTTTTGGGCATATATTATTCATCAAGAAATGGTTAATCCGAATTCTTGGTGCGATGACTCATAAGCGATATAGAGGTTTTAATGAATTGCAGATTGAAGGATCTGAGATTATTAAAACACTTCCCGATACGAATGTTTTATTTATTTCTAACCACCAGACTTATTTTGCAGACGTTGTAGCTATGTTTCATGTCTTTAACGCCAGTTTATCAGGACGTCAGGACACGATTAAGAATATTGGTTATTTATGGCAGCCCAAAATGAATATTTATTATGTTGCCGCAAAAGAAACCATGCAAGCCGGTTTATTACCACGAATTTTGGCTTATGTTGGTGCAATTACTGTAGAAAGAACTTGGCGCGCAAAAGGGGTTGATGTAACAGAAAAACGTGATGTAAACCCAAACGATACTGAAAATATTAGGATAGCACTTGCAGATGGCTGGGTAATTACGTTTCCGCAAGGAACTACCAAATCGTTTAAACCAGTTCGTAAAGGAACTGCACATATTATCAAACAGCACAAACCAATCGTTATTCCTATTGTAATTGATGGTTTCCGTCGTTCGTTTGATAAAAAAGGGCTTCGAATGAAGAAAAAAGGAATTCTTCAGTCTTTCATTATCAAAGAACCTCTTGACATTGATTATGAAAATGACACTATTGAGCAAATCGTAGAAAAGGTTGAATATGCAATCGAACAGCATCCTTCATTTTTAAAAGTTATTCCTGCAGAAGAAATTAAAGTTCAGGAAGAACTTAATGAAATGAGAAGATGGAGTTACAAGGATCCAGAAAATGAATATTAAGATTTAAAAATCAATCTTTTTCAGTTCTTTATAGTTAGCGTATAATCTGCGTAAAAGCGTTCCATATATAACTCTGTAGAAACACCAGAATAATCCGAAGAAACCTAAAATTACAAGAAATAAAATCCCGATTGTAACAAACATTGCTTTTCCGTTTAGGGCCAATTTTTCTCTAAGAAATTCCATGTCTGGATTGTATACAAAAGCGATAAAGAAGCTTAAAATAGCTGTAATTACAATCATTCCTAAATTATACCAAACATAATATTGAACTGTTTTACGAGTCTTTAAAATAGCGCTCATGAGAGATTTAGTCGCTATTGTAGTCGAAATTGTTTTATAATTTTTGTAGAAAATATAAACGAAAATAAGAACCACAACATAATTAAAGTACGTTAGAAACTCTAAAGTCGCAACAATCTCAGGATGATTCATTTTGCGCAATACTTCGTCTGTATTAATAAATAAATTCGAAAAAGTCCAAAACGAAATCTCCAAAATACTGATAATTAAAATCCATTTTACAATTGAAGATGATTTTCTATGAATCATCTTATAGATTTCATTTTCAGAAATTTGTTGAAAAGAAGCCGCGTTCTTTTGCCAGTCTTTTTTTAGTAAATCCAGTTCTTTCATAATAATTTTTAAGGATTTAGTATTTTTTTAAGTTTCCCCTTGATTCTGTTCATTTTCACGCGCGCATTCACTTCACTGATTCCTAAGGTTTCAGCTATTTCTTGATAATCTTTGTCTTCTAAATACATAAAAACTAATGCCTTTTCGATGTCATTCAATTGATAAACTGCTTTATACATCAGTTTAATCTGTTCTTCTTCCTCATAATTGTAGTCAACATCTTTTACAAAATGCTGATGGTTTTCATAATCTACGGTAGAAATAGTTCTTTTGGTTTTTCGGTATAAGGTAATTGCTGTGTTTAAGGCAACACGATACGTCCAAGTCGAAAATTTACTGTCGCCTCTAAATTTTGGATAAGCCTTCCAAAGCTGGATCGTAATTTCTTGAAACAGATCTTTATGAGCATCTTCGCCAGCAGTATATAATCTACAAATCTTGTGGATTATATTCTGATTTGCTTGCAGTTGTGCAACAAATGACTGTTCTAGATTTTCGCTCATATTTATATTAGTAGTTATGAAATCATTTTTGTTACAGTTGAATTTATTTTTTTTGCCACTGATTAAAAAGATTGTAATGATTTTATTTTCTGTGAATAAAAGGAACAGCTTTAGTAATCCTTTCTAATCCTTTAAATTTGTGGCAAACTTATAATTTTCTAGTTTTATAATAATTAATAGTCAAATCGATAAACTTGCTGTAACTTTCCATTCCGTCTTTCTGGTTATTCGTTTTTAAGAAATTATCCCACAGAAAGTGAAAACCTTCATCTATAAAGGTGTCATATTTTTTCCAGAAATCTTGATTTTCTTGATAGTTTTTTAAAATTCCAACGTGAACAGTTTTCTTCAATTCATTAAATATTTTTTCATTTTTATATTTCCAAATTCCTAAACAATAACTTAGAGTAAAGCTATATCCTGAATATTGAAAATAAAGATTTTCATTTTTAACAGAAGCTAATACGCCAATAAAATTACATTCGCTTTCGCTCGCAAAACCAATCTGATGTGCCATTTCGTGAGATGTCGTCAAAGGGAAATTATACATTGGCAGTAAATAATTAATCTGAGCTTCGTTGGTAAAAGGGTTTAAGTAACCGCCAAAGCCCATATAAGTTAGCGGAACGCTGAATAATGATTTCTTTACACTTAAAGTTTTATATTTAAAATAAGGATGTTCTTTCGCTAAATTATCATAACCGTTTAAAATCAACTGAAATGATTTTTTTTGCGAATACGGAAAGACAACTTTAGCACTGTCATTTTTTGTGATTTGAAACTGAACTTCATTAGTTTTTGCTATCAATCTTTTAGTGAAAGCCAGAAGATCCGCATCTGTATATTCTCTTTTGATTTCCATTTTCTCAAAAAGAGGTTTTCGGTAATAATTGAAAGCCCAAAGAAGATGAAAGAAAAAGTAAAAAATAGAAATCTTACCTACGATTTTTAGAAGATGATCTTTCCAATCTGTTTTCCAAGTTTTTCTGATTTTCCAAAACCAGCTAATTATAGAAATCAGTAAAAGTGCATAAATAATATCACCAACAGAAAAAGGAATTTTCCCTAAAACTGTTCTTGAAAACTGAGAGATTCTAACGAATAAATTTTTGCTGTAAAATCCCTCCACAAAATCTGGGAAGAATGGCAGAATTTTATAAAAAACAATCTGAACAAGAAGAAATAAAGGTAAAACGTATTTTGATTTCACAGCGCAATTTTTAGATAAGTAAATATAAATACAAATATTAACTGATAAAAAGAAGTTTACTGGGAATTCGAAGAAATTTCGTTAAAATAAAACTGGGATTCGAGAAATTGGATTTTAATTTCAATAATGTTAGTGCTAATTCGTGGAATTCGTGGCGAAAAGACTTTGAAACTTTGTAACTTTGGGACTCTTAATTGTTAAACATCAAACAAAATATAATGAGTCAAGAAGTACGAAATCTGGAACCAAAAGCACTTTGGAGCAAATTTGCAGATTTAAATGAAGTTCCTCGTCCATCGAAAAAAGAAGAGCGTGTAATTGAGTTTATGAAAAACTTTGGAAACAGCTTAGGTTTAGAAACTTTCGAAGATGAAATCAGAAATGTAATCATTAGAAAACCAGCGACTCCAGGAATGGAAAATCGTAAACCGATTGTAATGCAAGGGCATTTGGATATGGTGCATCAAAAAAATGCAGATACCGTTTTTGATTTCGACACACAGGGAATTGACATGTATGTGGACGGTGATTGGGTTCGCGCACACGGTACTACGCTAGGAGCAGATAATGGGCTAGGAGTGGCGACTATTATGGCTATTTTAGAAAGTAAAGATATTCCGCATCCTGCAATCGAAGCTTTGTTTACTGTTGATGAAGAAACAGGAATGACGGGAGCGTTAAACTTAAAAGGAGGTATTTTGCAAGGCCAAATTTTATTGAATTTAGATACCGAAGAAGACGATGAAATTGATATCGGATGTGCTGGTGGAATCGACGTAACAGCAACTCGAACCTATCATGAAGAAGAAGTTCCGGAAGGTTCTGTTGGTTATACCATTACAGTAAAAGGCTTAAACGGAGGACATTCAGGAATGGATATTCATAAAGGCTTAGGAAATGCCAATAAAATCATGAACCGTTTGTTGTTTGATGCATTTGAAAACTTTGGTTTACAGATTGTGGAAATTAATGGAGGAAGTCTTAGAAATGCAATTCCAAGAGAAAGTGTTGCGAAAGTGATTATTTCTCAAATGTTTGATGAAGCTTATGTATATGATATGCAGGAAATTATTTCTGACATCAAAGCAGAATACAAAACAACTGAACCTAATTTAACTATTGAAATCGTAAAAGGTGATCTACCTGAAAAAGTGATGGATTTAGGAGTCCAGGAAGGAATTATTAGAGCGATTTATGCGGCTCAGAATGGCGTTTACAAAATGAGTGCTGATATGGATGATTTGGTTGAAACTTCAAATAATATTGCTCGCGTAGTGATTAAAGATGGAGAAATCTTGGTAGGATGTTTAACGCGTTCTTCTGTTGAATCTTCAAAATTTGATTTAGCGAATTCGCTGCGTTCTGCTTTTGAATTGGTTGGATGTGAAGTTGAACTTTCGGGTTCTTATCCAGGATGGACTCCAAACGTAAACTCTGAAATTTTAGAAGTTTTAAAAGAAATTTACGAAAAACAAAATGGGGAACAGCCTAAAGTTGTAGCTTGTCACGCTGGTTTAGAATGCGGAATTTTAGGAACAAATTACCCAGAAATGGATATGATTTCTTTTGGACCGACAATTCACGGAGCGCACTCTCCAGATGAAAGAGCAAGTATCTCATCTGCACAAAAATATTGGAAATTTGTATTGGAAATTCTTTCTAATATACCGTTGAAGTAGTGTTCAGTGGTCAGTTTTTTTAGTGTTCAGTAATATTAGTGCTTATAAAAAAGAAAGCGATTCAAATTTGAATCGCTTTCTTTTTTATTTTAACTGACTAACTGATCACTAAAAAACTAACCACTGACCACTAAAAAAAACTGACCACTGACCACTTTTTAGATTAGTTTCGTTTCAAAACTTTATATTGTTCGTAACAAGCGCTGATTGCATCCATGATTTGGAGATCATTTGCAGTTTGAATGAAAGAATCTGAATAGTTGCAGCGTTGCATAATCTCAGGGATTTCATCTTTACTGATGCCTAATAGTACAGCAACTGTTTCGCGGTCGTATTTGGATTCCAAAAGCGTTCTTACGGTATCATCTTTTTTCATTTCTTTCAGCTTTTTGAGCTCTTTTCCATTTTTTCCGAAGAAATTATACAACATATCCGCGGGGTTAAAGATCGAACCGAGGACTTTTCCGAAGGCATTCGGAGCATATTCTCCAGCCTCGTAACCTTGTGTAAGTCCAGAAATACTGTAACGATAGTTTTCTTTGGTTGGAATTAATTTAGAATCGATTTCAAGATATCCCGTTAGTGAAAAAGGAGCGATAACAACTTCTTCCAAAGCAATTGCTTTTTCAGTAAGCTGAATTCTTGTGATTTTATTTTTTATCCAGTCATTTGTAACTCTGATTCTTAGCGATTGAAATCCTAAAATAGAAAAATGAAGCGTATCATTGACTTGCACGTCAATTTCAAAATACCCTTTTTCATCAGATTTTGCACCACGTACTTTATTGGTATTAATGATATTTACCCCAGCAAGCGGTTGTTTGCTGTTGTCATTAATAACATAACCTGAAACTCTTTGCGGAACTGTTGGCTGTGTATCTTGCGTATCTTGCGCAAAACCAAGGTTGGCGAGAAGTGTGAAAAAGAAAACTGCGAAATATTTCATATCCTGATTTAAAGCTCTAAAAGTAGTAAATCGGGATTAAATATCTGGCAGTCTTGGAATTTAATTATAAGAAAATTAACAAAGCAAAAAAGTGTGGCGTCTAGGGTTTTCCTAAAAGAGGTAAGAATAAAAAAAGCAAAAAAAATCCCAAATTCCGTGATGTGTTTGGAATTTGGGATTTATGTTTTTAAGAAATTAAATTATTAATCTCTTCTAGATCTTCTTGGTCTTGAGCTGTCGCCGAAGTTTTCCGAACGTCTTGGAGCTCTATCTGAACCTCCATTTTCGTTTCTTGGAGCAGAACTTCTAAAACCGCCTTCTCTTCTTGAAGATGAGTTTCTGTCGCTTCTGAAACCTCCGTCTCGAGATCCTCCATCACGAGAACCTCCTTCTCTTGAAGAATTTCTGTCACCTCTGAATCCGCCTTCACGTCTTGGAGCAAAGTTTCCTTCTCTTCTTCCAGAATCACGTCTTCCTCCGCCACGGTTATTGTGATCGCGTCTTCCTCCACCATCATTTTTAGAAATCTCAACATTGATACGACGACCTTCCAATTGAACGTTGTTTAAAACATCCATTACTTTATCAGTAAACTGAGGGTCAGTATTAAAGAAAGAGAAACCTTCTTTTACGTCTACTTTAAAAATATCATCACGACCTAAATCTAATGTTTCTTTTAAGTAATCTTTTAATGACATCCAGTCGAAGTTATCTCTAGAACCAATATTTACGAAATAACGAACTGCTCCGTTATTATTGAATTCTCTTGGCTCAGAATCACCTCTCTCACGTCTGTCAGAAGATTGAGCAGAAATATCTCTGTTCTTTTTATAGTAATTAATGAAACGGTTAAATTCAACTGAAACCATTTTCTTAATCAATTCTTCTTTAGATAAATCTTCAAGCACATTATTGATTGCTGGTAAATAGTTGTCAATTTCGTGATCAACCTCAGTATCTTTAATTTTAGTTGCTAAGTGTAATAACTGAATTTCGCAGATTTCAATTCCAGAAGGAATAGTTTTTTCTTCGAATTTTTGTTTGATGATTCTCTCGATAGAAGAAATTTTACGCAACTCGCTTTTTGTAACAATTACAATAGAAGTTCCTAATTTTCCTGCTCTACCTGTACGGCCAGAACGGTGGTTGTACGTTTCGATTTCATCAGGTAATTGGTAGTTCACAACGTGAGTTACGTTATCAACGTCAATACCACGTGCAGCAACGTCAGTAGCAACAAGCATCTGAATTTGTCTTCCACGGAAAGATTTCATTACTCCATCACGTTGTGCTTGAGATAAATCTCCGTGTAACGCAGCGGCGCTATATCCATCTTCAATTAATTTCTCTGCAATAGCTTGTGTGTCTCTTTTTGTACGACAGAAAACCACAGAGAAAATGTCCGGATTAGCATCAGCTAAACGTTTTAAAGCTTCGTAACGGTCACGAGCATTAACTAAATAAAATTCGTGAGAAACTGTAGAAGAACCAGAGTTTTTAGTTCCTACAGTAATTTCTAATGGTTCGCTCATGAATTGTTTTGCAATTCTAGCAACCTCTTGCGGCATAGTTGCAGAGAACAACCATGTACTTTTTTCGTCTGGAGTATCTGATAAGATAGATACGATGTCATCATAGAATCCCATGTTTAACATCTCATCAGCCTCATCAAGAATACAGTAATCTATATTTTTAATGTTAACTAACCCTCTGTTAATCATGTCTTGCATTCTCCCCGGAGTAGCCACAATAATTTGTGCGCCTCTTTTAATCTCTCTGGCTTGCTCTGTAATACTAGCTCCGCCGTAAACTGCTACCACATTAATACCTTTTTCGTATTTTGAGTAGTTTTTAAGTTCGTTGGTAATCTGTAAACAAAGTTCTCGTGTTGGCGATAAAACTAATGCTTGTGTGTTTCTATTGTCAGCATCAATTTTTTGAATTAGCGGAAAACCGAAAGCTGCCGTTTTCCCTGTCCCTGTCTGAGCCAACGCAACCATATCTGTGTCTTTTTCCAATAATAGGGGAATCGCCTTTTCCTGTACCTCTGACGGATTTTCAAATCCTAGATCTAAAATCGCCTTCAGTAACGATTCATTCAATCCTAATTGTTCAAATTTATTCATATATGTATTTAAAATAGGGTGCAAAATTACAGCTAATTATTCAGATAAACTAATGCAATTTTAAGATTTATGGATTTGTTATGATTTGATTATCAAAAAGTTACATTTTCGTTAGAATGATTTTTCTTCTCAAACCTCTAAAACCAGTAAAAAATACGTCGTGAAATGTAAATTTTCAACTCTAAAATGTTGTATTTGAAACAATTATTTTGTGGTGTTCAGAAAATCAATTAGTTGCTGAACCGCTTTTCCGCGATGACCGATAGCATTTTTGGTCTCTAAAGGCAGCTCTGCAAAGGTTTTATCAAAATTTTCAGGTTGAAAAATAGGGTCATAACCAAATCCGTTTGTTCCAGTTTTTGCAAGCGTGATTTCTCCTTTAGCAATTCCAGTAAATAAAAATTGCTTTCCTTTTAAGTTTAAAGTTATGACGGTCTTGAACTGGGCGCTGCGGTTTTCTTCGTCCTTTAAAGCTTCTAAAAGTTTATTCATGTTGTCATCTGCATTTTTTTGTTCGCCAGCATATCGCGCAGAATATACTCCTGGTTCTCCATTTAAAGCATCAACCTCCAGACCTGTGTCATCTGCAAAACAATCGTAACCGTATTTTTGAGTGACATAATCAGCCTTTAAAATAGCATTTCCTTCAATAGTGTCCGCAGTTTCCGGAATGTCTTCCAAACAATTAATATCTTCTAAACTTAATATTTTAATGCTTTCAGGAAGCATGCTTTGAATTTCTGCGATTTTATTTTTGTTGTTGGATGCGAAAACGAGATTCATATATTTCTGTTTTAGGTTTGGAACGATTTGAATCACAAATTTAGAATTCTTATATTTGATAGTATATCATAAATTAAAATAAATGCAATTATCTGTTCTTTATAAAAAAATAATGCCATTTGTAAAGCCTTACAGGAAAATGGTAATTGCTACGTTACTGCTCACATTTATTGGTTCTTTTGCCGCGCAGGTTAATGCTTTAATTCTAAAATATACGGTCGATACCATTAATAATTTGATGGTAGCACACGAACCGCTTTCCAAAGGATTTCATTTACTAGGTATTATAAGCATTGTTTTGTTAACGAAAGAATTAGTGAATTCAGTAGTGCAATTTGGGCAGAAATTTTATGGAGAAAAACTCAGAATCTTTGTCACGCGCGATATTTCTCAAACCATTGTAGAGAAAATTTTAAGCTACAGAATGGAATTTTATACTTCTGATGAAAATGAAAGCGGTAAACTTCAAACCAGAATTGATGCCGGAATTAGCAGTTTAACCAGATTGGTTCAAAATTTTTTCATTGATATTCTGCCTTTGTTTGCCAATGCTTTCGTGGCTTTAGTAATTATGTTTTATGCAAATGTATATGTCGGATTAGTCAGTTTGTGCATTATCCCAATTTACTTTTACATCAGTCAGTTGCAAGCTTCCAAATTGAGCGGGTTTAGAAGAAGAATGCGAAATTACCGCGAAACAAAAAATAACGGAATTATCAGTTTAATAGAATCGATAACTGTCATAAAATCTTTCGTTCGTGAACCTTCTGAAGCAGATCGTCATCAGAAAATTCAGTTTGAAATGACAGAAAATCAGCTGGCAACCCGAAAAACCAGTTTTATTTTTGAGAGCGTTAAAAGCTTCGTAGAACAAATAGGAGTGGTGATTATCATCATTCTAACTGCCTATTTTGTGTTGAATAATCAGATGACAATTGGAGCAATCATGTTTCATATCATGTTGTTTAATAATGTTTCGGCGCCAATTCGACAATTGCATCGCATTTATGATGAGATAAATGACGCTCTCATTTATTCTGAAGGATTTTTCGATATTTTAGAATCAGACAATGAAATTGAAACCAGTGGTAAGTACATTCCAGAAAAAATCATTGGATTAATTGAAGTCAAAAATGTCTATTTTGTTTATCCGAATGGCACAAAAGCACTTTATGATATCACTTTTACAGTAAAACCTAACGCAACAACCGCTTTAGTTGGATTAAGTGGTGCAGGAAAAAGCACTATAATTAATTTATTAGACAAGTTCTACCTGCCTTCATCTGGCAAAATTTGTTTGGATGGAGTTGATTTAAAAGATTATAATACCGATTTTCTTCGTAAAAATATCGGATTGGTTTTACAAAAGAATCATATTTTTAAAGGAACAATTGCAGAAAATATTTTATACGGAAATCCCGAAGCATCACAATTAGAAGTTATTGAGGCTGCAAAACAAGCTTATATACACGATCAAGTATTGCAATTGCCAAAAGGCTACGATTCTGATGCACATTTACTTTCTGGTGGTCAGCAGCAGCGAATTGCCATTGCAAGACTTTTTCTCAAAAATCCGCCGATTATTTTTTTAGATGAACCTACGGCCAGTTTAGATGCCATTGCGACAGAACAAATCAAAAAATCATTAGATGCAATTAAAAAAGATAGAACGGTAATTATTATTTCGCATAGTATTTCTCAAATTATAGATGCGGCAAACATTGTTATTTTGGAAAAAGGAAAATGTGTCGAGAAAGGTACTCACGATGAGTTGTTTGATAATAAAGGAATCTACCATCAAATCTTTATGGCAATGGCAAATAGTTTAAATATTGATAAAATTACACAGACTTTCGATTGATCATTTTTAGAATAATTTTCTCTAAAGCAAAAGCTGAAAAGGCACCAAAAGTATAAGCCACAATATCCGACCACAAAAATCCTTGACCTAAAACATATCTTCCAAAAAGTGTTTTTCTAAGTTCAACCATCCATTCGCCTTGGTAAAGTTGTAAAAACTCAATACAATAACAAATAAAAAGAGAAAGTAGTATGATGAATGTGAAGTTTTTTGACGGAAAAAATACGCGAACTAAAAAGTAGATCATTACCGCATAAAGAAAATCGCCAATGAATAAAGGTATAAAAGAAATTTTTCTTGAAAGTATTCCGAGAATAATGATGGTGAGAAAAACTAAGGAATAAGAAATTCTGGATTTGTTCAAAATTTGGTTTAGTTTATTAAAAAACAAATTTACAATATCTTTTAAATATTTTTGATGTGTTCACTTTGTCAAAGTTTTTCTTTTTTTAAAGTTCTTGCTTTTCTCTTTGTCAAAGTTTAAAACTTTGACAAAGATTATTTTAAGAATTTTCTTTCCTTTTTTGTATTTTTGATTTTTATTTGAAAAGAAAAATGGACATTAGATTAGAAAATTTACAACCCGATTGTTTTTATCACCTTTACAATAGAGGAATAAATGGAGAAAAAATTTTTGAAGAAGAACAAAATTATATGTTCTTTATGAAAAAGGCTTTTCAATACTTAAATGAAATTTGTGATTTCTACGCCTATTGTCTAATGCCAAATCATTTTCATTTTATAATTAAAATAAAATCTCAAAAAGAATTAATTGAGTTTTTTGAAAGAAAAAATAAGAGGATAGCTAAATCCGGATTGCATTCAATTCAAAGTCTTCCAAGTAAACAATTCAGCAAATTTATTAGTTCTTACACACAAGCATTTAATAAAGTTTATAATAGGCATGGGCCATTATTTGAATCGCCTTTTAAAAGGAAAAAGCTTCATTCTGAACAATATTTAAAGAATGCTATTATTTATGTACATCAGAACCCAATGGATGTTAAGTTAGATTTCAGAAGCTATAGATTTTCATCTTATAAAACTGTTTTATCATCTTTGAAAACTAATTTAAAAAGAAGTGAAGTTGTAGAATATTTTCATGATTTAGAGAATTTTATATTCTGTCATGAAAATTTAATTGATTTTAAAATTTAGTTTTTCATAAGAATCTTTGTCAAAGTTTAAAACTTTGACAAAGAGAAAATAATTGGTTATTTGAGTGATAATTGGTATTTAATTATCCCATTCTGGTGATAGAAAAATACAAAGATTCCAATACATTTACTTTATTTCATAAATTTATCCGTTCAATTAACTATCTATTCAAATAACCACATGAAGGCAAAATTTTTCACCCTGATTGCAGCTTCGTTTTTTTTAGCAAATCAAAGCTATTCTCAAAAAGGCAATTCGTTTAATATTAAAAAGCAATTGGATTATTGCGCAGAACAAGCTTCAAAAACTTTACTAGTAATTCCGAATGACGGAACTTCTCCAAGAACAGTTCCCAACGGAAGCAAAGAATGGAAATTTGTAGGCTACAAAGATTGGACAAGCGGATTCTGGCCTGGTGAATTATGGTTTTTGTACGAAGCAACCAAAGATAAAAAATGGGAAAAGGAAGCCGATAAATTCAGCCGTTTTTTAACGCCCTTGTCTGTCAGTAAAGCAGCAGATCATGATTTAGGTTTTCAGGTTTTCAATAGCTTCGGAAACGGGTATCGATTGACTAAAAATCCAGAATACAAAGAAATCATTCTAAAAACTGCCGATACACTTGCAACACTTTTTAATCCGAAAGTGGGAACAATTCAATCTTGGCCTCACAATAAAATGGGTGGTCACAATACGATTATTGATAATATGATGAATTTGGAGCTTTTGTTTTGGGCTTCAAAAAATGGAGGAAACAAAAAACTATATGATATTGCTGTGAAACATGCCGAAACGACCATGGCCAATCATTTTAGACCAGATAATACTTCGTATCACGTAATCATTTACGATTTTGAAACTGGAAAAAAGATAAAAGGCAGAACAGCGCAAGGATATAGTGACGACAGCATGTGGGCGCGCGGTCAAGCATGGGCGATTTACGGTTTTACAATGACTTACAGAGAAACAAAAGACACAAAGTTTTTAGATTTTGCACATAAATTAGCACGAGTTTATCTGGATAAATTAACGACTGAAGATTTAATTCCGTATTGGGATTTTAATGCTCCGAATATTCCGAATGAGCCAAGAGATGCTTCGGCAGCAGCCATTGTTTCGTCTGCACTTTTAGAATTAAGTTCGTATACAAAAGACAAGAATTTGAAAGCAGAATATTTAACAAAAGCCAGAAAAATGATCGTTTCGCTTTCAGACCATTATCAAAGCCACGAGGTGAATTCTGCGTTTTTATTGCATTCAACTGGACATAAACCTGCGGGAAGTGAGATTGATTGTTCTATAAATTACGCAGATTATTACTATCTTGAAGCACTTTTAAGACTTCAGAAACTAAAATAAAATAATATGCTAAAGAAAATAAGCCAAATTGCCTTTGCAATAATGATGGTATTGATGCTTGTGAGCTGTAAAAATACCAAACAGAAACTTCAAGAATATGTTGTTACATACAATAAAACTATTGCGCCAAGCTTTAGAGCAGAAAATGTAACACTTACAACAGCAAGAGGTTACATTAACGATGATAAAATCGAATTGCGTTTTGAAACTGATTTAGAGCAAAATGAAGCGAATAAATCGGCGGCTGTGATTTCTTTTCCAAAATTGATAAAATTGATGATCGATAAAGATGAGATTCCGAGACAATTAATAGAAGAAGGAGTGAAATTTGATGTTTATTTTCTAGCAGATGATAATACAGTTTTAGACAAAGAAACCATAACGGGAGAAACTCTAAAAGATTTTTTGAAATAATAGATTGATTTATTAGAAAATAAAACATTTTTAATTCTTACATATTGCAAGTCTCTTTAAAATTATTTAAAGAGACTTTTTTATTGTTTGCAGTAATGTGAAGTGTAAAGGAATGTTTTTTATTCTTACAAATACCCTTTTTTAAAGCTGTAATTATTTTGTTTTCAAATATTTGAGTCTATATTATTGTGGAATAAATGTTGTTTTTAAATTGAAAATTAATTATGTTTGAGTTAAAAAATAACTATAAAACCAATAATTTATGAAAAAAATTACCCAAATCGCATTTGCTGTTGCTTTTGCATTATTTTTAGTAAGCTGTAAAAATACCAAGCAGAAAATTCAGGAACATGTAAGTAATTACAACAATTCTGTTTCTATAAAAGGCAGCGGGATTACGAGTACATCAGCAAAAGCTTTTCTAAATGACAATAAAATCGAAATTAGGATTGAAACCAATTTGGAAGAAAATGATGCGAATAAATTAGCATACAAAGAATCTTTTCCAGATTTATTGAAAGAGATGATCAAAAATGACCAAATTTCCTCTTCTCTGATTGCAGAAGGAGTTAAGTTTGACGTATATTTTTTAGCTTATAATAATTCTATTTTGGCACAAGAATTAGTTGATCAAGAGGAATTAGCGGTTTTAGAAGGAAATGCAAGTGCAGGAAAAGAAACGGCAAAATTATAATCGAAAATTTAGATAAAAAAACCTCTTCAGCTGAAGAGGTTTTTTTTATGAAAACTGAGTAACATTTTTCAAATTATCTGGAAAATACTGATCAGATAAATTAGCAAATTCGTCGCCACGCATAAAGATATTAATATCGACGTCAGCAAAACTGTTTTTTCCTGCTGCCGCCAATAGTTCATTTGCAGAGTGAAGTGTATTTTTATGAAAATGATATACACGATCAGATTTGTCTGTAACGACCAAACCTTTCATCAGCATTTTGTTTTGAGTAGCAACTCCCGTTGGACATTCGTTATTATGACAGCGTAAAGCCTGAATACAGCCTAAAGAAAACATAAATCCTCTCGCGCTGTTACACATGTCTGCACCCAATGCGATCGCGTGCAAAATAGAATATCCAGAAATGATTTTTCCGCTTCCGATAATTCTCATTTTATCACGAATTCCTAAACGAACCAAAGTCTGATTAACGAAAATTAAAGCCGGTTCAAACGGCATTCCCACACCATCAGCAAATTCTAATGGAGCGGCACCAGTTCCTCCTTCAGCGCCATCAACAGTAATGAAATCTGGGTAAATATCTTCACTAATCATTTCTTGGCAAATGGCTTCAAATTCAGCTGTATTTCCAATGCACAATTTAAATCCGATTGGTTTTCCGTTAGACAAATCTCGTAATTGTTTGATGAAATGAATTAATCCTTTCGCATCAGAAAAAGCATGATGACCAGGAGGCGAAAGAATCATCGTGTGTGGTACGACACCTCTAATTTTTGCAATTTGTTCTGTGTTTTTTGCAGCAGGAAGAACACCTCCGTGACCAGGTTTTGCTCCTTGAGAAAGCTTAATTTCAATCATTTTTACATTTGGAAGATTGGCTTTCTCTTTGAAGTTTTCTGGACTGAAATTCCCTTCTGCATCACGGCATCCAAAATATCCAGTTCCAATTTGCCACGTAATATCACCGCCGCCGGCAAGATGATATTCTGTCAAACCACCTTCTCCAGTATTTTGATAGAAATTTCCTTTTTGTGCTCCAATGTTAATCGCACGAACTGCATGTTCGCTAAGAGAACCAAAACTCATTGCGGAAACATTAAATAAGGAAGCAGAATAAGGCTGTTTGCAATCTTTTCCGCCCACTAGAACGCGAGGCAATTCTTCGTTGACTTTGGCAGGAAAAATAGAATGTTTTATTCCTTCGTAACTTTCTGTATTTAAGTTTAATTGTGTTCCGAAAGGGGTGCTCGAATCGATATTTTTTGCTCTTTGATAAACTAAGGAGCGCTGGTTTCTAGAAAAAGGTTTTCCGTCGGTTGATCTTTCGATAAAATATTGCTGGATTTCGGGAGCAATCATTTCAAACAAATATCTGAAATAACCCAAAACAGGGAAGTTGCGTAAAATAGCATGTTTTTCTTGAAAGGCATTGTACATTCCAACCACTAATAATATAGGTAGAATAATAACTAGTAAAAATCCGCGCTCGGTGTAATAATAAATTGCGGCAACAAGGACAAACAATAAGAATCCGTAAATAAAGAATTTCTTTCTCATGTTTTTAAAAAATTAAATAGGTAATAAATGCGATAATTAATTGAATCTTAAACGTACATAAACATGTTTGATTCCTTTTTTGTCTGATTCTCTTTCGTCAATTTCTAGAAAATCAGTCAAGGATTTCAGCATAGGCGTGAGTTTCGAAAAGCCATAATTTCGCGGATCAAATTCAGGTTTTTTCTTTACAATCAGATTTCCGACATCACCTAAGAACGCCCATCCATCATCATCTTCAATGTCTTCGATTGTATCTTCAATCAGTTCGATAGTTTGCTTGTCAATTTTATGAAGTGCTTTTTCAGCAGGTTTTTCAACCGGTTTTTTGGTGTCGGCAGCAACCGTTTTTGGCTTTTTCTTCTGAGTTGCTCCATCCAAAACTTCAATATAAATAAATCGGTCGCAGGCTACAATAAACGAATTTGGCGTTTTCTTTTCTCCAATTCCAATCACTTTCATACCCGATTCACGAAGTCTTACTGCAAGTCTGGTAAAATCGCTGTCGCTAGAAACAATGCAGAATCCGTCTAATTTTCCAGAATAAAGCAAATCCATTGCATCGATAATCAGCGCCGAATCTGACGAATTTTTTCCAACGGTATAACTATATTGCTGAATAGGAGTAATGGCATGTTCCAATAAAACGCCTTTCCAGCCATTTGCATTTGGTTTTGTCCAGTCGGCATAAATCCTTTTCGTAGTTGGCGTTCCCAGTTTGGCAATTTCTTCCATCATGCCTTTTACATTGCTGTACGGCACATTGTCTGCATCAATAAGAACTGCCAGTTTTAAATCTTTTGAATTGCTTAAAGGCATTATTTTAATATTTGAAATTAAATACTCTCAAAGTTAAAATTAAAATTGGTTTTTCTGAGAATCGAATGAGGAATAAGTGTTTTTATCAGGGCTAATTAGTTTCATTATAAATAAGATTCGAAGCTCTAATACTTAATTAAAGATAAATTTGTCTTTTATGCAAAACCTCTATATATTTGTATAGGATTAATAAAGGATGTATGTTTTCAAAAGCGTGTGAATACGGGATAAGAGCTTCAATATTTATTGCGACCAAATCTTCTAAAGGAATGAGAGTTGGAATAAAAGATGTTGCGAAAGAAATTGATTCGCCGGAACCATTTACAGCCAAAATTATGCAGATTTTGACCAAAAACGGAATCATTTATTCGGCAAAAGGAGTTGGAGGTGGTTTTGAAGTTTCTCCAGAAGCATCCAAATCCATAAAATTAATTCAGATCGTTGATGCAATTGACGGAAACAAAATTTATAGCGGCTGCGGAATCGGTTTAAAAGAATGTTCTGAAGCGCATCCTTGTCCGGTTCATCACGAGTATAAAAAAATCCGGGATCTGCTTTTAGAAATGCTGACTAGAACTACTTTAGAACAATTGGCTTTAGATGTAAAATCGGGCGATTTCTTTTTAAAAACATTAAACATAAACGATTAACAAATAATAAATTATCTCAAAATGAATACAAAAACCAAAATTTCAGTATTAATCCTAATGGGTTTTTTAGCAGTTACTTCTTGTGGTAAGAAAGAAACAGCTCCAGCAGATCAAACAGAAACAACTGAAACCTCTACTGAAGGAGAAGCAGCACCAGTAGCACCAGCGGCTGAAGAAAATGTATTAGTTGTTGAAGGAAATGACCAAATGCAATTTAACGTAAGTGAATTGAAAGCGGTTGCAGGAAAACCAATCAAACTGACTTTGAAACACGTTGGTAAAATTCCGAAAGAGGCCATGGGACACAATTTAGTGATTTTGCAAGAAGGAACAGATCAAGCGGCTTTCGCTTTAAAAGCAAATGACGCCAAAACAACTGATTATATTCCAGCATCTGAAAAAGCTTCAATTATCGCACACACCAAATTATTAGGTGGCGGAGAAGAAGATACAATCGAGTTTACCATTGATAAAAAAGGATCGTATCCGTTTGTCTGCTCTTTTCCTGGACACGTAGCCTTGATGAAAGGCGTATTGATTGTTGAGTAAATAACAAAGACTCCGAATGCTGTAAATAGGTTTGGAGTTTTTTTATGATTACAGGCTGGGCGTGGGTTTTGCAGTAAAGCCGAATAGATGTAAAATCTTACGGTTTGTTTTTGGGTGAATATTTTTCAATAAAAATAATTGAGGCTCTTCATTTTAAATTAATAATGATTATTTTTGCTCGCTGATAAGTAAAAAAAATTACTACATATATTATGGTAAAAGATTTATTCGAAAGAATTCAGGACAATAAAGGACCTTTAGGAAAATGGGCTTCTCAAGCAGAAGGCTACTATGTTTTCCCAAAGTTAGAAGGAGAGTTGGGTCCTAGAATGCAATTTCACGGAAAAAATATTTTAAACTGGAGTTTAAATGATTATTTGGGTTTAGCTAATCATCCGGAAGTTCGTCAAGCAGATACAGATGCGGCAATTCAGTTTGGAGCAGCGTATCCGATGGGAGCTCGTATGATGTCTGGACATACTACGTACCACGAGCAATTAGAAAATGAATTGGCTGAATTCGTAATGAAAGAATCTGCTTATTTATTGAATTTTGGTTACCAAGGAATGGTGTCTATCATTGATGCTTTGGTTACTAAAAATGACATTATTGTTTATGATGTAGATTCACATGCTTGTATCATTGATGGTGTTCGTTTGCACATGGGTAAACGTTTCACATACAAACACAATGATTTGGAAAGTATGGAGAAAAACTTGCAGCGTGCTACTAAAATGGCAGAAGAAACTGGCGGTGGTATTTTATTTATCACAGAAGGGGTTTTCGGAATGCGCGGACAGCAAGGTAAATTAAAAGAAATCGCTGAATTAAAGAAAAAATACAATTTCAGATTATTAGTTGATGATGCTCATGGTTTTGGTACTTTAGGAAAAACAGGTGCTGGAGCAGGTGAAGAGCAAGGAGTTCAAGATCAAATTGATGTTTACTTCTCTACTTTTGCAAAATCTATGGCCAACATTGGTGCTTTCGTAGCGGCAGATAAAACAGTTATTGATTACTTAAAATACAATTTACGTTCTCAAATGTTTGCAAAAGCATTACCAATGATTCAAACAATTGGTTCTTTAAAACGTTTAGAGTTATTGCGTAAATCTTCTGCTATTAAAGACAAACTTTGGGAAAACGTTAATGCTTTGCAAAACGGTCTTAAAGAAAAAGGATTTAATATTGGAGATACAAATACTTGTATTACACCAGTTTATCTAGAAGGAAGTATTCCTGAAGCAATGGTAATGGTAAACGATTTAAGAGAGAATTATGGTATTTTCCTTTCTATCGTAGTTTACCCAGTTATTCCAAAAGGAATTATCTTATTGAGAATGATTCCTACGGCTTCTCACACATTAGCAGATATCGAAGAGACTTTAAAAGCTTTCGAGGCAATTCGTGAGAAATTGACTAACGGAACTTATAAAGAAATTGCTGAGCGTACAACGGTTGACGTGTCGTAATCTAAAAAAAATAGATTTCCTTAAGTGGAAATTATATAAAAAAATCCATTTGTTCTACGAATGGATTTTTTTTTATTTGAAGTAACTTTATTACATAATCAACAAAATAAAAAGAGCATTATGAAAAAAGTATTAGTATTCACAACCCTTGTTTTGACAGTTCTTGTTTCCTGTAAAAAAGCAACTGATACAGAACCAGTACAAATTGCTCCGAGTCCGCCAAAGGAGGCTGAAATTGCAGAGCCATCTGGAGATCAATGTTACGAATCGACAGCAAATAACAACAGAATTGAATTAAGTTTTAACGTAAATTCTCATCAGGAAGTTAACGGAAAATTAAAATATGAAATTTCTGGAAAAGATAAAAATGACGGAATTATAAATGGAAATATGGTTGGTGACACTTTAGTCGCTGAGTATGTATTCATGTCTGAAGGCGCTTCAACAATGAGACAAGTAGTTTTTCTTCAAAGAGACGGAAATTTGATTGAAGGATATGGAGATGTTGTACAGGCTAATGATAAAGTTGTTTTCAAAGACAGAAAAAAACTAAAATTTGATCCACAAAATACTTTGGTAAAAGTAGATTGCAAAGTAGATTAAAGCTTTATAAAGTAAAAAATCCATTCGCCTCAAACGAATGGATTTTTTTATGGATTATTTTTAATTTCTGTTCAGCAGTTAACGAATTCTAGAAGTTTCAAGAACTGAAAACTGCGACTGCGACTGAACACTAAAAATTAAAGATTTTTCAAGTAAGTCTTTCTCTGACAGTGAATAATTGGGTCAAAGTTTTTCCAAAGCAAATGAATAGCGTTATTTTCTAATAATTCTGGGGTTCTAATACAGTTTCGAATTCCCTTTTCTGAAAAAGTTTTATAATACTCATCAAAAATAAGCGCTGTTACGCCTTTATTTTGATAATCAGGATGAACTCCGATAAGGTAAAAAACAACGTCTTTACTGTGTTTTCTTGCTTTTAATAATTGGAGAAAACCAAAAGGAAACAATTTACCTTTTATTTTTTGTAAAGCTTCAACAAAACTTGGCATTACGATACTAAAAGCCACTAAATTATCGTCTTTATCCACCACAAATTTGATATATTCTGGATTGATAAAACTTATATATTTCTTTTTAAAATATTCTTTCTGTACATCTGAAATAGCTACAAACGAAGCAAGCTTTTCATAAGATTCATTAAATAAATCGAACATTTTGTCTACGTGAGGCATAATGTCTTTTGTTTTTGTAAAAGTCAGAGATTTAAGTCCATAACGTTTTTGAATTAAAGCTACAGCTTTTTGGAAGAACTCTGGTTTTACATTAGAAAATGGAAATATACTTTCGATATATTGTTTTTCAATCTGAAAGCCTAATTGTTCTAAATGTGTTACATAATAAGGATGATTGTACCAGGTAATCATAGTTCCAATTTGATCATATCCTTCAGTCAGAACTCCAACTTTATCTAAATTCGAAAATCCCATCGGACCTTCAGCGTGCTCTAAATTGTGTTTTCTTCCTAATTCAAAAACTTTTTCAAGCAGCGCTTTCGTCACTTCAATATCATCAATTACATCAAACCATCCAAAACGTACTTTCCTCTTGTGCTGATTGTTAACTTCAGCCCAATTGATAATGGCAGTAATACGTCCAACAATTTTATTGTCTTTATAGGCTAAATAAAAATAAGCTTCGGCATTATCAAACGCAGGATTTTTGGTTTTGTCAAAAGATTCCAATTCGTCTGAAATAATAGGCGGTACCCAATACGGATTGTCCTTATACAAAGAAAAGGGAAATTTGATGTATTCGGTTAATTCTTTCTTGCTTTTGGCTTCTTTAATTGTAATCATTAAAATGGTATTGAGAGTCTTTATAAAAGGCTCTGGTTATTTACGCTTTATTCGTATTTTGCTTTACGTTTTCTTTCTTTTTCCTGATAGTCAACTTTTTTATCGTTGTCAGGATTCTTTTTTGCTCTAGCGGCTGCTTTGTCTTCAACTACTTTTTCTTTGTACCATCCATCATAACGCCATGATACTCCAACTCCGCCATATAAAATAGAGGGTGTATTTTTGAAATTCGTACTTATGGAAGCATCAACCTGCATGTTGGATGACAGCAAGAAAGCAGCTCCTGCACGAAGGATCGAATCACTATAAAAATCGCTTTTATATCCTTGATTTTCTACAAAACCAGACCATCTATCATTAAATCCGTGCGTCAAAGTTAATACATATCCGTAACTTGGATAGTCTGTTCCAATATAATCTGCAATAATATTCGTTACAAAAACCCAAGAACCGCCTCCTAAAAGGTTTTGCGTGATCAACGAAACTTTAGGAGAAATTGCGCCATCAGGAGAAAAATAATACGGATTATCTGCTCCGACAAAATTAGCTCCAGCAAAAACAGAAACAGCCGGAATTAATTCGCGCCATTGAAAATTACGATTGGCCTTATAGCTGTAGATGTTTACTTCTCTTTTATAATTTTTGTAAGGATCGTAAATTAGATATTTAGCTCCTAAAACAGTTTGTCTAAAATTATTCTTTTTGTAACTAGTATACGGAGTATCAAGGTTTTCTGTTTGATATTGTAAATCAAGAACAAATTCTAATTGTTCTAGAAAAGCTCCATACCTTACAGTGAAATCTGTGCCAAATCCAGTGGCATCATAATTTAATAAATCATGTTTTTCTTTAATACCATAAACACCTAATTCACCTTGAATTACAGATTTTCCGACAGCATAAGCTGACATGGTTTCTCCGGGGCGATTGGAATTAATAACGTCTGTGTATTGCGCAAAAAACAGTTGTGGAATAAAAAAAAGTACCGGGGCAAGTAAGTTTTTAATTTTGAACATATAATTTTTTTTGGGGTTAAAAAATAATAACGCATTTCAAATGTACATATTTTATTATTTATTTAAGATTCATATTTTATTTTTAAGAAATGGATTTATTAATTTTGGAAAAAAATATATAGTTATGCAAGAAGCATCATTTTCAGGTTTGTTTAAAACCATCATGTGGGTTATAGCTTTTTATTACATCTTTAAATTTTTGGCTAGAATCTTTTTGCCGGTATTGGTTAAAAAGGCGGTAGAAAATGCTAGCGAAAATTTTCAGAGACAACAACAGCAGTATAATCAAGGCAATACATATCAGAACAATCGCAATACAAATAATAATGATGAAATAATCATTAATACTGCTAATGCTAAGAATCCGCGCGAAACCAAAAAAGTGGGAGAGTATGTCGATTACGAAGAAATAGATTAGATTTGTGTCCTGAAAATTTAGGATTCATTTTAACCCAAACTAGCCAAAATTGAAAATAGTAAATAAGTTCTATCCGCATGCCCTTGTTATCTTGGGCTTTATTTTTGTTTCATTAATTTATTTTTATCCAGTTCTACAAGGAAAGCAAATTTTCCAGTCTGATATTGCTCAATACACCGGAATGGCAAAAGAGCAAAATGACTTTAGAGCAATGGAAAATGCTGAACCTTATTGGACAAACTCTGCTTTTGGAGGTATGCCAACGTATCAGCTTGGAGCAAATTATCCGAACGATTTTATTGGAAAAGTGGATGACGTTTTGCGTTTTCTTCCGCGTCCTGCAGATTACTTATTTTTATATTTCCTTGGTTTTTATGGTTTATTATTGGTTTTAAAAACAGATCCGCTGAAAGCTTTTATCGGTTCGATTGCGTTTGGTTTTTCAACTTATATGATCATCATTTTAGGAGTTGGTCATAATGCCAAAGCACACGCTATCGCTTACATGCCTCTAGTAATTGCCGGATTCATACTCGTCTTTCAGAAAAAATACATCAAAGGAGGTTTGCTCACCATGTTTGCAACGGCATTAGAAATTGGTGCCAATCACTTCCAAATGACCTATTATTTATTGATTTTCGTATTGATACTCTCAGGTTATTACGCTTACAATTTTATCAAAGAAAAAGACTTTAAAGGACTTTTAATTTCTTTTGGAGTTTTACTAGTTGCAGGTATTTTTGCCTTAGGAGCCAATGCTGGTAATTTAATGGCAACAAATGAATATGCTAAGTACAGTATTAGAGATAAAAGCGAGCTGACTTTTAATCCAGACGGATCTAAAAATGAAACGACTGCTTCTATGACCACAGATTATATTACAGAATATAGCTATGGTATTGCAGAAAGTTTGAATTTAATTGCACCAAGAATTTTTGGAGGCTCAAGTCATGAAAACGTGGGTACAGATAGCCGTATGTACGCGTTTATGGTTGAGCAGGGAGTCCCTGCTTCTCAAGCTCAAGATTTTGTTTCTGGAATGCCAACCTATTGGGGAGATCAACCAATTGTTTCAGCGCCAGCTTATATAGGTGCTGTAGTTTTCTTCTTGGCCGTTTTGGCATTGTTTATAGACGAAAGAAAAATCAAATATGTTTTCCTTGGAGGAGCACTTTTCACTTTAGTGCTTTCATGGGGTAAAAATTTCTCTTTGTTGACCGACTTTTTTATCGAATATGTCCCTTTATATGATAAATTTAGAGCAGTATCATCAATTCAGGTTATTTTAGAATTATGTTTCCCTGTTTTAGCCGTTATGGGATTACAATCTTTCTTTAAAGCTAAAGACGAGCCAAAATTACAGCAGAAAGCATTAGTGCAGACTGGAGTTTTTGGTTTAGGAGTTCTTGTTATTCTTTTAATTGCGAAAAGCTTCTTCCATTTTACAGGAGCAAGTGATCAATATTTTTTAGAAAGCTACGGACCAGGTTTTGTTGATGCTCTAAAAGAAGACAGAATGACAATGTATTACGCAGATATATTGCGATCTGGGTTTTTAATCGTAATGACTTTTGTGATATTATGGCTGTTTATTAAAAGCAAATTCTCTCAAACTACAACTTTGATTTTCGTTGGAATTGTAATGATTTTCGATTTGTTTTTTGTGGATAAAAAATACGTTTCTGCTAAAGATTTTGTTAGTCCAGTTCAAATTGCAGCACCTTTCCAAGAAACACCGGCAGATACTCAGATACTAAAAGATACTTCAGTTTACCGTGTATTTGATCTTCAAGGACAATTACAAGGTAGATCTTCATACTTCCACAAAACAATTGGTGGTTACAGCGCTGTAAGACCTAGAAGAATGCAGCAATTGTACGATTATCAAATTTCTAAAAACAATCTAGAAGTACTTAATATGCTTAATGTTAAGTATGTCATTCAAGTAGATAAAGAAGGAAACCAAATTCCTGCTGTTAATCCAGATGCAAACGGAAATGCTTGGTTTGTAGGTGCAGTGAAACTGGTAAATAAACCAGATGATGTAATGAAAGCATTGAATACTTTAGATACTAAGAAAGTTGCTGTTTTCAATGTTCATGAGCATGAAGGTAAATTTCAAAATGCTAGAATGAAGAAAGCTTTTGATACAATAGGAACGATTAAAGTGGTGACGTATAAACCGAATTATATCAAATACAAATCTGAAAATAATGGCGATGGTTTAGCTGTTTTCTCTGAAATGTATTATAAAAATGGTTGGAACGCTTATATAGACGGTAAACTAACAGATCATTTTCCAGTTGATTATGTTCTAAGAGCAATGGAAATTCCTGCTGGAAAACATACAATTGAATTTAAATTTGAACCTCAGATTATTAAAACTGGAGGAACAATTACTTTAATAAGTTCAATAGGAATGTTATTGCTTTTGGCTGGAGGGATTTATTTTGAAAGCCGAAAAACTAAAAAAGAGTAATTACGTAAGGTCTCAATTATACATTCGTAAAACGTTTTGTATCTTTGTTTTAGTTTTTATTTTAAAAATCAAGTGATGAAGAATATTGTATTGAATTTTGGTTCTCCAGAAGAATTGGAAGCTAAAAGAATTGCTGAAATTAAATCACTTTCTTATTTAGAAAGATTAGAACGTTTAATGGCTATTATTGAAGTTAGCCATTCCTTAAAAAGTGCTAAGATAATTCAATCTAAAAAACGATGAATGAGCAAATAATTGCCATTTGGAACAGTTTTTTTGAAAACAAAGTTAAGTACATAACCATTGGGGGATTTGCTGTAAATATTTATGGTTATAATAGGAGTACTGGTGATGTTGATATTTATTTAGAAGATACTCTTGAGAATAGGCTTAATTTAAGAAAAGCACTGAAATCAATAAATTTAGGAGATTTTGAGACTATTGAAACTATGCAGTTTATTCCCGGCTGGACTGATTTCACATTGAATTATGGTTTGAGACTAGATATTATGACTGCTGTAAAAGGTTTGGAAGATAAATCTTTTTCATCTTTATTGGATGACGCTACAATAGTTATGATCGGAGAAACTCCAGTTTATTTTATTGATTACGAAAATTTAATTATTGCAAAGAAAGCTTCTAATCGCACAAAAGATATTTTGGATATTGAAGAATTAGAAAAAATAAATAAGGAAAACGGCGAAAAAGCTTAATGGAGTTTAAGCTGTTTTAAATGAACAGAATACAAAATTGGAACAAAAAAAACTTTTAATAATTACCTATTATTTTCCGCCTGCGGGTGGGCCGGGAGTACAGCGTTGGCTGAAATTTGTAAAATATCTGCCAGAATTTGATGTACAGCCCATTGTTTACGTTCCAGAAAATCCAACTTATCCAATTGTAGATGAGGGATTGGTAAACGAAATATCAGATAAAGTAATTGTTTTAAAAAATAAAATTTGGGAGCCTTATCAATTGGCTTCCATTTTTTCGAAAAATAAAACCAAGAAAATCAGTTCGGGTATTTTTCCGCAAAAGAAAAAACAGACCTTTTTGGATAAAACATTTCTTTGGGTTCGAGGAAATCTTTTTATTCCAGATGCGCGTGTTTTTTGGGTAAAACCGTCTGTTTCTTATTTAGAAAAATACATTCAAGAAAATAATATTGATACGATTGTAACTTCTGGACCACCGCATAGTCTGCATTTAATTGGTCTAGAATTACAGCAAAAATTAAAAGTAAAATGGTTTGCCGACTTCCGTGATCCTTGGACAACGATCGGATATCATAAAGCACTTCGTTTATCTTCTTACGCGGAGAAAAAACACAAAAATCTAGAGCATGAAGTATTAAATGCAGCTGATGAAATTATTGTAACGAGTAAAACCACTAAAACTGAATTTGAAGCGATTACTAACAAACCAATTACAGTAATTACAAATGGTTACGATGTTGAAACGGTAGAAAAACAAACTCTAGATACAAAATTTACGTTAGCTCATATTGGTTCTTTTTTATCAGACAGAAACCCGCCATTTTTATGGGAAGTTTTGGTTGAATTACTTAATGAAATTCCTGAATTTAAATCTCACTTAGAAATTAAGCTAATTGGAGCGGTAAGTCAAGAAGTTCTAGACGCCATTCAAGAACATCTATTAAAAGATTATTTGAATTTAGTGGGTTATATTTCTCATAAGGAAGCTGTTGCACACCAAAGAAAATCTCAAGTTTTACTTTTAATAGAAATTAATTCTGAAGACACGAAAAGCATTATTCCAGGGAAATTGTTCGAATACATGATTTCAAACCGTCCAATAATTGCTATTGGACCTCAGGGTTCTGACTTTGCCGATATCGTTACACAGACCAATACAGGAGTATTTTTTGATTATTCTGAAAAAGCGAAGTTAAAAAGCGTAATTTTGGACTTTTTTAATCAGTTTTTGGAAGGGAAATTGCAATCGCATGGAATTGGTTTACAGCAATATTCCAGAAAAAACCTAACCAAACAATTAGCCCAGCTGATTTGTAAATCATAGATTGTAAAAAATCTAAAATCTAAAATCTAAAATCTAAATTCAGAAATCCAAACATGGGTATTGTCTTAAATCAGTCTTTTAAAAACACTATAATTACATACATTGGTTTTGGTATCGGAGCCATAAATACGTTATATCTTTATCCCGTTTTTCTTGGGGCAACTTATTATGCATTAACGAATTACATTACTTCTGCAGCAAACGTTATCATGCCTTTGTTTGCAATCGGAATGCAGAATACTCTGGTAAAGTTTTACTCGCAATATAAAACAGAAGAAGAAAGAGAACAGTTTTTGTCTTTTACAGCATTGTTTCCTCTTTTGATGTGTATTCCGTTAGGACTGATTGGAATCTTTTTTTATGACGATATAACCGATTTTGTTTCTAAAGAAAATCCCGTTGTCCGTGAGTTTATGCTCCTTATTCCGTTTATCGGAATTTGTATGGCTTATTTTGAGATTTTCTATGCGTGGGCTAGAGTGCACATGCATTCTGTTTTTGGAAATTTCATTAAAGAAGTTGGTTTAAGATTGCTTTCTACAGCTGCTTTAATTGGGTTATATTTCCATTTTATTACTTTGGTTCAATTTGTTTACGTAACGGCGGTTATTTATTTCTTAGCTTTTATTGTAACCATGTTTTATGCATTCTACATCAAAAAACCTAATTTTCAGATTACAATACCTGAAAATGTAAAAAGTGTAATGGAATATACTTTTTATATTATTCTTTCTGGAAGTGTTGCCAATTTGCTTTTAGATGGTGACAAGCTGATTTTAAATCAGTACATGAAAATTGAAAATATCGCTTATTATTCTGTTGCTACTTATATCGCTTTGGTAATTTCAGTTCCAAGCCGTGCGATGCATCAGATTGTGTATCCGATTACGGCTAAATTGATGCACGATAATAAACATGATGAATTAAATCAGCTTTACAAAAAGACTTCTATCAATTTGCAGATTGTGGGCGGTTTTGTGATGCTTTGCATATTCGTAAATATTAATCAATTGTATGAATTGGTTCCTAAAGAATATAGTGGCGGAATTCCAGTAGTTTTCATGATTGGTCTTTCCAAATATTTCGATTTGATTTTAGGAAATAATAATGCTATTATTTTCAATACAAAATATTACCGAATGGTTTTATATTTAGGATTAATGCTGGTTGTTTTAACGGTAATTCTGAATATTATTTTTATCCCTATTTTAGGAATCTTCGGTTCTGCGTTTGCAACCCTTCTTTCGATTACTTTGTATAGTTTGGCAAAATTGCTTTTTGTGGTTAGAAAACTTGATTTATATCCGTTTACGAAACAAACCATTCATTCAATTGTTCTTACTTTTGCATTGTTTCTACTGTTTTATTTCTGGGAATTTCCATTTTTCCAGTTGATTAGTATCGCTTTGAAATCAATTCTAGTTACTATTTTATATGTTTACTTGAATTACAAATTCAAAATTTCATCAGATATTAATAATGTTATAGATGCTATTTTTAAGAAGTTAAGACTTAAAATCTAATCTTAATTTTTGAATAAATTTCAGATATCTTCAGTTATAATATTTTTAATTATCACGTAACTTTTTTGCGAAAATGAATTATTAGGAGGGCATAAATTCTCTTGCTGTGTATATATTACTGTTAAAATAGTGAGTTGTAAATGTGATTACTATGATTAAATAATTGCTAACAGGTTATTAAATTTTAAACTTTAACACATGAATATTTTGTAATTAATCGAATTAAAATTAACTTTAACATGAAAGTTTAGCAGTACTTTGTTGAAATCATAGTTTTTTTTCTAACAAAATAGCTAAATGTAGGTATTTTTTTATTTTTTGTAATGTAGTATTTTTGCAAGAAATTACAAATAAAAGTGAACTAGAATTAATTTGTAGAGTAACAATTATGAAAGACAATCATCTGAGCCATGAACAAAGCATGCAGGTATTTTCTAATATGATCTCAAACAAAGTTCATAAAGGATTTACGCTGGAAGAAAGAAATGATAAGTTGCTTTTTGCAGTTTTATCTAAAGGGGGAAAAGTGGTCAACCACAGTTTAAATTTCATGATTTTTTGTTTAACTCTAGGTTTATGGTCATTTGCTTGGCTGTATCTTACCTTTGAGGCCTCAAAACAGAAAAAGATTTTAGTAGCTATTGACGAAGATGGCGTTCCTTTTGAGGAGCGATGTTTAGTAGCTTAAAATACAAAGGGGAATAAATATAAAGCCATAAATACAAACTAATCAATTGTATTTATGGCTTTATTATTTTTAAAAGGTAGGAAAACTACAATTTGTCTTTTAAATAAACCCCTGTTACAGATTCTTTTACTTTTACAATATCTTCTGGAGTTCCAGAAGCAAGTAAGTGTCCACCATTTTCTCCACCTTCGGGACCTAAATCAAGTATCCAGTCCGCACATTTTATTAAATCAAGGTTATGTTCGATGACAATTATCGAATGTCCTTTTTCTATTAAAGCATCAAATGAAGCCAGAAGTTTTTTAATATCATGAAAATGAAGACCAGTTGTAGGTTCGTCAAAAACAAATAGCGCTTTATCTTTTGTCGCTCCTTTCACAAGAAACGATGCCAATTTAATACGCTGTGCCTCTCCGCCAGAAAGTGTAGAAGAAGATTGTCCGAGTTGAACATATCCTAAACCAACATCTTGCAAAGGCTGTAATTTTTGAGTGATTTTTGCCTGTTTGTTTCTTTCGAAAAATGCAATCGCATCATCAATTGTCATGGTAAGAACGTCATTGATGTTTTGATTGTCAAAAGTTACTTCTAGAATCTCTTTTTTGAATCGTTTTCCTCCACAAGTTTCACACGGCAGAGAAACATCGGCCATGAAAACCATTTCGACATTGATAGAACCCTCACCTTTACAAGTTTCGCATCTTCCTCCATCAACATTGAAAGAGAAATGTTTGGCTTGGTAACCTCTTATTTTGGATAATTTTTCTTTAGCGTACAAATCACGAATATCATCATAAGCCTTGATATAAGTGACAGGATTTGATCTCGAGCTTCTTCCAATCGGATTTTGATCTACGTACTCAATATGTTTAATTTGCGAAAATGATCCAGAAATTTCAGTAAACTGTCCTGCTTTCTCGGCAGCGCTTTCTAGTTTTTTCTGTACCGCAGGAAACAAAATTTTCTTAATCAAAGTACTTTTTCCGCTTCCAGAAACTCCCGTTACAACGGTTAAAACATCTAAAGGAAAAGTAACATTGATATTTTTTAAGTTATTTTCGCGTGCGCCAATTATGTCAATATGATTTTTGAATTTTCTTCTTTTTTTAGGAACAGAAATTTCTAAATCTCCGTTCAAATATTTAGCGGTTAAAGAGTCAGATTTAAGGATTTCATTATAAGTTCCTTGCGCAACGAGTTTTCCTCCAAAAGTTCCAGCTTCAGGACCAATATCAATAATCATATCGGCAGCTTTCATAATGTCCTCATCATGTTCAACAACAATTACAGTGTTGCCCAAATCACGAAGCGAAAGCAATACTTTGATTAACCTTTCAGAATCTTTAGGATGCAGACCAATACTCGGTTCATCCAAAATATACATCGATCCGACCAAGCTGCTGCCCAGTGAAGTCGCTAGATTAATACGCTGCGATTCTCCTCCAGAAAGAGTAGCAGAATTTCTGTTTAAAGTCAGATAATCTAAACCAACTTCAGTTAAAAATGAAAGGCGATTGTTAATTTCAACCATCAAACGTTTAGCGATTTGCTGTTCGTACTGGTTTAATTCTATGTTTTTGAAAAAAGTAACCAAATGTTTAATCGGTAAATCAACTAAATCAGAAACCGTTTTTCTGTTTATTTTTACGTAAGATGCTTCTTCGCGCAAGCGTTTTCCTTTACAAACATGACATTTTGTTTTGCCACGGTAACGCGATAACATTACACGATTTTGAATCTTATAATTTTTTTCTTCTAATTCTCTAAAGAAATCATTAAGACCTTGAAAATACTTATTTCCAGTCCAAATTAAATCTTTTTGTTCGTCTGTTAATTCAAAATACGGTTTATGAATCGGGAAATCAAATTTATACGCGTGCTTTATCAATTCGTCTTTATACCAGCTCATGCTATCGCCGCGCCAAGGATAAATGGCACTTTCATAAATCGATAATGAAGTATTCGGAACAACCAGATCAGCATCAATACCGATTATATTTCCGTAACCCTCGCAAACCGGACAAGCCCCATACGGATTATTAAAACTAAATAGATGCACATTTGGCTCAAGAAATGTCATTCCGTCAAGCTCAAAATTATTTGAATAAGAAAATCTCTTTTCTGCATTTAATTCTTGTAAATAACAAATTCCTTTTCCTTCAAAAAAAGCAGTTTGAACAGCATCAGCCAGACGATTGTAAAATTCTTCTTCCTCTTTTACAACAATACGGTCAATAATCAATAAAATGTCTTTATTGTCTAATTGATGTAAATCTGAAGCAGTAAATTCGTCCAAACGAACCATTTCGTTATCCACCAAAATACGTGCGAAACCTTGCTGTAAAAGTACTTTCAGTTTGTCTTCCAATTGTCTGCCTTCTTCAAGATGAATTGGGGCAAGCAACAGCCATCTGCTCTCAAGAGGCAGACTTTTTACATCTGCAACAACATCTGTCACGGTATTTTTTTTCACTTCCTGTCCCGAAATAGGAGAGTAGGTGCGCCCGATTCTCGCAAACAAAAGTTTGATGTAGTCGTAAATTTCAGTTGAAGTTCCAACAGTCGAACGAGCATTGGTCGTATTTACTTTTTGCTCAATAGCAATTGCAGGCGCGATACCTTTAATATATTCTACCTTGGGTTTGTCTAAACGGCCCAAAAACTGACGCGCATAAGAGGATAAACTTTCTACGTAACGTCTTTGTCCTTCGGCATATAAAGTGTCAAAAGCTAAACTCGATTTTCCTGATCCTGAAAGACCAGTAATAACAACCAGTTTGTTTCTAGGAATAACCACATCTACATTTTTTAAATTATGTACTTGTGCTCCTTTAATTATAATATTTGATTTTGGATCTATTTTAGAAAGGTCAATTTGCATAAAAAAGTCAATTTTTACAAAAGTAATCAATTTTGAATTGGATTTAGTTAAGGATTTAGTTCCAAATCTTAACTATTTTGCTCTAATTAAGATGCTTTACTGCATCTACATCTAATAAAAAAGATGTTTTTAGATCTTGAAAAACACTCATTTTTTATTCTGCCATGAAAAAAATAGTGATTAAATTGTCGATTTGTTTCAAGAAAAATTGTAATTTGAATTTATATTTAAAAAGAAAATTGAATGTTACTTGCTTAATTGTAAGTTATTTATGTTTAATTTTTGAAACTTTTGCCCTTATTACTTTTATGGATTTTTAGCACTTTATGCGTAAATTTTATGTTTATTATGCATTAATAAAAGTTTTACTAATAATAATTAATGATTTTATTTGCTTTTTAAAACTAAAATTTGTTAAATTTGGTCACATATTAACATAACTAAAAAAAGAAACGCCTATATAATAAAACTACTTTTTAGAAAATACTCCAATTTTAAAATAAAACTAAAAAAAGTAGTTATTATGGCTGATCTGCATACTCCAGACGCTCTATTAGTAAAAAATTATGTTGACGGTAGTGAAGCTGCACTTGCAACATTAATAAAAAGGCATGAGTCTAAGATATATGGATTTATATATTCTAAGATTGCTGATAGAGACATTTCAAATGATATATTTCAAGACACATTTATTAAAGTAATCAAAACTTTAAAAAGCAATTCTTATAACGAAGAAGGTAAATTTTTGCCTTGGGTAATGCGTATTTCTCATAACTTAATTGTAGATCATTTCCGTAAAACAAAGAAAATGCCGATGTACAGAGAGACAGAAGAATTTTCTATTTTTTCTGTTATGTCTGACGATGCATTGACAATTGAGGGTAAAATGATTGTTGATCAAGTCGAACTTGATTTAAAAAAGTTAATTGAAGAACTTCCAGAGGATCAAAAAGAAGTATTGGTAATGCGTATGTATCAGGATATGAGTTTCAAAGAAATCTCAGAAATTACAGGTGTTAGCATCAATACCGCGTTAGGAAGAATGCGTTATGCACTAATGAATTTGAGAAAAATAATAGATAAGCATCAAATTATTTTAACCAACTAATACTATTTTGATAATAAGCCCGTTATATTGGTATAAAACATTCTGATAAATGGGGAAAATTTACTCAAAAAAAGCATTAGCTTCTAAAAATCTTAAACCTAAAAAAGAAGTAGTTTCTTTTTTATTGAATTATTCAAGAGCCTTGACTGTAGTTAAGATTGAGGATAAGAATTTTGAGATTATAGCTAACTAAACAGCCCACTGCTTCTGTCGGATGTTTATAAAAATAAACCAAATGGTCGTTTTGGTTTGAAAGCTCACTGTTTGTATATTTAGTATACAAGTAGTGAGTTTTTTATTTGTCCTTCCCTAAAGAAAACTATAAGGTTTTTACCGCATTTTTCTTCTGATTTGTTAAAATTTAATATTTTGTTCTGAATTTATGTGTTTATTTGGTTTTTAATTCTATTTTAGTTAAAAAACTAATCTTTTATTCGTTAAACAGCTTTTTCTAAAGCGTTATTCGTATAAAAAGTTGGTTTGATTTAAAATTAAGGAAAATAAAACATTAATAACTAAATATTTAACCAAAAACCAGATTGTTTATGAAGAAAAACTACCCTGCTTTATTTTTTTAAGTTTGATGTCATTTGATTTTTGAGACAATATTTGAACCAGCAAATGTTGCTTAAAATATAGTATAGAGATAATTTTCATACCAGTTAATTACCTTTTACTGTACCTCAAAAGAACCAAGAAAATCATTTAATCACCAAAACTTAACCGAAAAATGAAAGAGAAAATTAAAATATTGTCATGCTTATTGATGATAAGTATTGGCGCATTTGCCCAAAAAGACAAAATTAAAGAAGCACAATCTTTATTTGATAAAGGAAATAGCCAAGAGGCCTTGGCGATTTTGACTAAAACAGAATACCTTATTCTTAACGCACCTGATGAAGACAAAACAGATTATTACTTCCTAAAAGGGAATGTCTTAAAAGATTTGGCTGTAAAAAACATAGATGCAGCAAATAATTTCACATTGGCATCGCAATCTTATCAAGATGTGTTTTTGTATGAGAATGAATCAGGAAAATTTAAATGGACAGTTAAAGCCAATATGGCCTTAAAAGACATGAAAGCCAGTCTCGTAAATGGAGCAATGGCTGATTTTAAAGCCGGAAACTTCAAAGAAAGTGCCGATAAAAGTTATAAAGTTTATTTATTTGACAAAAAAGATACGATAAACTTATGCAATGCCGCTGCGTCTTCTATAAACGCAAAAGATTTTAATGCCGCTGTAACGTATTACGAACTTTTGAAAAAGATTAATTATTCTGGAAAAGGAGTTCGATATCTGGCTACCAACAAAAAAACAAAAGAAGAAGATTCTTTTATTTCTCCAAAAGCAAGAGAATCGGCTATACAGCAAGGTCTTTACGAAAAACCGAGAACAGAATCTGTGCCTTCTAAAAAAGTAGAAATAAACAGCAATCTGGCTTATGCTTACCTTGAAAAAAAGGATTATCCTAAAGCTGAATCTACTTACAATTATGTCTTAGAATTAGAACCAAATTATATTGATGCTTATATTAATTTGGCTTATTTAAAGTTGCAAATGAAGAAGGATTTGTCGGATGAAATTTCGTCATTAGGAACTACTCCTGCCGAAATGAAGAAGTACGACAAGCTGAATGCTCAAAAAGATGATATTGCTAGAAGCGCCATTCCGTATCTGAAAAAAGTGCTTACGCTAGAACCAAAAAATCCAGATGCAACCAAAACATTATTGGGTGTTTATAGATCGCTCGATATGAATGCAGAATACAATGCTTTAAAAGCGGGAATGTAGTTTCTTAAAGATACAAAGTTGCAAAGTAACAAAGGTGCAGAGTTTTTTATCTGCGCCTTTTATTTTTTTACTACTAATTTTTCCATCTCTTCAATTAGAGATTTTTTGCCAACGGTTCTCGTTATAATATCTTTCTCTAGATTCCAGCCTCTAGCGGGTGAATATTCTCGGCCATACCAAATAATCTGTAAGTGCAAATCGTTCCATAATTCTCTCGGAAATAATCGTTTAGCATCTTTTTCAGTTTGCGCTACATTTTTTCCGTTAGATAAATTCCATCTGTGCATTAAGCGGTGAATATGCGTGTCTACAGGAAAAGCCGGAACACCAAAAGCCTGAGACATTACCACACTCGCCGTTTTGTGTCCTACTGCAGGTAGAGCTTCCAGCGCTTCGAAACTCTGTGGAACTTCTCCGTTATATTTTTCAATCAAAATCTCAGACAAACCATGAATTCCTTTAGATTTCATCGGAGACAAACCACACGGACGAATAATTTTCTTAATTTCCTCCACAGACATTTTAACCATGTCGTATGGATTATCGGCTTTTGCAAATAATAAAGGCGTAATCTGGTTCACGCGAACATCGGTACATTGCGCAGACAATAAAACAGCAATCAAAAGCGTATACGGATCTTTGTGATCGAGCGGAACAGGTATAGTAGGGTAGAGTTCTTTTAATTTATCAATAACAAATTGTACACGAGCTTCTTTATTCATTTCCGTAATTTTAATGTTGTAAAAATAGTATAATTTTAATGATGTGCCTAATCCAGCTTTCCGTTTCAACTCCTCATTATGCTAGTTACATTTTTAAGTATTTAAAAGAGCTTCCTTCGGTCGCTTTTTAAATACAAAAAATGTAAACTATCATAATTCCGGGGTTTTCACTGCAATCTGGGGCAAAAGTTAGGAGTTATAAATTATGAGTTATGAATTATGAGTTATCTTTGTTTTTAATCTAAAATCTAAAATCAACAATCTAAAATAAAAACACACATGACAACACTAAAAGCAGGAGATAAAGCACCTAACTTTTCAGGAACAGATCAAGATGGAAAAACACATAAATTGGCAGATTATGCTGGAAAAAAATTGGTCATTTTCTTTTATCCAAAAGCAAGCACGCCAGGCTGTACAGCTGAAGCTTGTGATTTAAGAGATAATTTTCACCGTTTTCAAGCCAATAATTACGAACTTCTTGGTGTTAGCGCCGACAGTGCAAAAGCACAAGTGAAATTCAAAGAAAAATACGAATTGCCATTTCCTTTATTAGCCGATGAAGACAAATCGGTTATCAACGCTTTTGGAGTTTGGGGACCAAAGAAATTCATGGGAAAAGAATACGACGGAATTCATAGAACTACTTTCGTAATCGACGAAAAAGGAATCATCGAAGAAGTAATCGAAAAAGTAAAAACAAAAGAACACGCAGAACAGATTTTGAAATAATTTTTGTTTCAGGTTTCAAGTTTTGAGTTTCACGTTGTCACCCTGAGCGAAGTCGAAGGGCTCAAACTTAGGCTTCGACTTCGCTCAGCCAGACAAAGAGAAGACGGGGACTAGAAACTGATAGAAAAGTTCGCAAAACTTTATATAGATTTAGCTTTGCGAACTTTGCCTTTTCAGCACAAGCTTAAGTAAAAAAACTTAGCGTGCTTTGCGGTAAATTATACATAAAGTATATAACTTGAAACTTGAAACAAGAAAAAACCTGAAACAAAAAAGAGTCCCTTTTTCTGGGACTTTTTTACTTACGTATTTTGTTCTAGTTCTTTCTGTGGGTGATACCCAAAAAGATGGTGTTCTTTTATAATTTCAGGAATTCCAGGAGGAAGCATTGGTTCCCATCCCGGTTTGCCTTGATTGATCATTTTCAGGATTTCTCTAGAGAAAACATCCAAGATATTCGGATCGTAATCTTCAATATCAACCACTTTTCCGTTAAATTTAAAGAATTTGTACAATTCCTTCATTCTAGGATGAACTTTCAAGTTATTCGAATTCATTAACGAACCATCTTCATCCAACATCGGATATAAGAATACTTTCATATCACGATAGAATAATTTTCCGAAAGCTTCTAAGATTCCGCCGCTTAAATGACGGTAATACTTCTCGTCAAAAATATCGACAAGGTTATTTACACCCATCGCCAATCCCATACGAGCTTTGGTATAATTTGCGAAGTATTCTACAACTTTATAATATTCTTGGAAATTTGAAATCATAACCGTTTGACCGAGTGAACAAAGCAATTCGGCTCTGTCCATAAAGTCACGTTCGTCAATTTCTCCATCAGAACGTAAATTCGAAAGCGTGATTTCAAAAACGACAAGAGTATTGTTTTTTTCAACTTTATTTTCTTTAAGAAACATTTCTAATGACTTCTCATACATGTCCATATTTACCTTCGTAACCGGACGGAAACTTCCTCTTAAAGCTAAAAGATTCTTTTTGTATAAAATAGCGGCTGGCAGAATGTTTTTTCCTTCAGGGTTAAACATTACGGCATCTGTCATTCCGTTTTTAACCAATTGCAAACTCATCAAACGATTGTCTACGTCAGCAAAACGCGGCCCAGAAAAGTTGATGGTATCGATCTCTAATTGATCTTTGTCTAAGTGATCGTATAAATAACGAAGTAATCGTTTTGGATCGTTGTATTTGTAAAAAGCACCGTAAATTAAGTTAACTCCTAAAATTCCAAGTGTTTCTTGTTGTAGTCTCGCGTCGGTCTCTTTAAAACGAATGTGCAGAATAATTTCGTTATACGCTTCGTCTGGTTCAATTTGGTATCGAATTCCGACCCAGCCGTGACCTTTAAATTGTTTGGCAAAATCTATTGTGGCAACAGTATTGGCGTAGCTGAAAAAAAGTTTTGTAGGGTGTTTTTCACGGCTTAAACGCTCTTCGATGATTTGCCCTTCATGAGTAAGCATTTTTTTTAAACGCTCTTCGGTAACATATCTTCCGTCACTTTCCGTTCCATAAATGGCATCACTAAAATCTTTATCATAGGCAGACATCGCTTTTGCAATAGTTCCCGACGAACCTCCAGATCTGAAAAAGTGTCTAACTGTCTCTTGTCCAGCGCCAATCTCAGCAAATGTTCCGTAAATATTTTCGTTTAAATTAATGCGTAACGCTTTGTCTTTTATAGAAGGAATCTGTTCGATGACCTTGTCACCTTTGAGTTTTATTTCTGTACCCATTTTATTTTAAATAGATTTGTTACAAAGTTAGTAAATTAGGCTTCTAATGAAAGAGAAATAATCCTATTTTTGTAAAAAAATTAAGTTCAATTGAAGGTTTATTTTTTAGGTACAGGTACTTCTCAAGGCATTCCAATTATCGGAATCGATCATCCCGTTTGCAAAAGCACTGATGCTAAGGATAAAAGGCTTCGTGTGTCCATCTGGATCACTTGGGGCGAGCATTCTTATGTAGTAGATTGTGGTCCCGATTTTAGGCAGCAAATGCTTTCTTGCGGATGCGAAAAACTGGATGCAATTCTTTTTACGCACGAACATGCAGATCACACTGCTGGTTTAGATGATATACGACCATTTAATTTCAGACAGGGAGAAATTCCCATTTACGGACATAAACGAGTTTTAGATAATCTGAGACGCCGTTTTGATTATGTTTTTGAAACTGTAAATAAATACCCAGGAGCTCCAAGCGTAAAAACAATAGAGGTTGAAAATAACGCTCCTTTTGCTGTTGGCGATAAAATAGCAATTCCGATAAATGCCATGCACGGCGATTTACAGGTTTTCGGATACAGAATTAATGATTTTGCTTATTTGACAGATGTAAAAACAATTGAGCAAGAAGAAGTTGACAAACTAAAGGGACTGAAAGTTTTGGTTGTCAATGCGCTACGTGTTGAACCTCACAATACTCATTTTAATTTGCAAGAAGCACTAGATTTTATCAATCTTGTGAAACCTGAAAAAGCGTATTTAACGCATATTAGCCATGTTTTAGGTTTTCATGAAGAAGTACAGCAACAGCTTCCTGAAAATGTTTTCTTGGCTTACGACAATTTAGAAATTACAATTTAATTATATCACACAATGAAAAAATCCTTAATGCTTTATCTTTTTATTCTTGCCATTTTAATGAATGTATTTACCTATGCATTTTATAGCGGTGAAGTAAAATTTGCGCAGAATAGATATGATAAAACAACTAAGAAACTTAGAGATAGTATCAATCTAGTTAAAACAAAACTGGCAGAAGCTGATTATTTTTCGTTAGAACATAACGAAAACGCACAAAACTACTTTGATAATAGTGCTTCTGGAGGAAAAGTGATTTTATATGAAAAACTGATTCCAGTTGTAACAGAGAAATTATTAGACCTTAATGCAAATCCAAAAGGTAATCCATATACGGGGCAAGACCAGATTGGGCCGAACAAGTTTATCATTAACAAAATTAAAATTTTAAACCACAGATGGATTATTGCAGATTACAGCAATGGAGAGTTGTGGGGAGAAGTCTTGTTAAAGTACTTTGTAGATAACGATGATAATATTACATTTGAAGTAAATCAAACGTGGTTATATCAAAAATAGGATTTTAAATTCCTATTTTTTTTTTTTGCTCAATTTTAAATTATAAGATTATGAAAAAAGTGATTTTGATTGCAATGATTGTGAGCACTATAGTATCTTGTGCAAAGAAACCTTCGGTAGAAAAAGCGAATTCGCAAGAACCAAAAAAAGATGGGGTCGAAGTAACTTTAAAAGATACTGTAAAAGAAGTTAAAGTAGGAGCAGACACTGATTCTCATGGCTGTAAAGCTTCAGCAGGTTATACTTGGTCAGAACTTAAAAAAGAATGTATCAAAGTTTTCGACGGAACAAAATTATCGCATTATGATGATGGAAAAACGTATACAACCGCATCATATGTTATTTTTGACGGAAACAAAGCAGAACTTTTCTTAGATACTCAAAAAGAATCTATTATTTTAGAAAGAAAATCGGAAGGCGATTCGTGGGTTAACGGCGATTGGCAGTTGATTCCGTGGAGAGGATATGTTTTGAAAAAAGGGAAGGATATTCTTTATACAGGACAATGATAAGTGTTCAGTCGCAGTTTTCAGTTTACAGTAAAACTTTGTCAAAGTTCTAAGCAAGTGCAAAGCTGAAAACTACTACTGTGACTGAAACTATTTAACATTGTAAAATCAAATGAAATTAGTCTTCTTCAACTAATCTCCAGTCAAGAAATATTGTGATTTCATTAAAGAGATTTGTTAGTTTCTTTAAATCCTCAATGTTATCTTTCACGCAAACTATGCTTATTAAATTTGTGGTGTTTTCATCTGTGTCTCGATTAGACCAACTATTAAAACTTTTAGCATTTAAAAGTGTTATATCTGTAAAGGGGAAATCAATTTGATTTTTAAAATTAAAATCTGATTTCTGTTTTAATTCTTTAAAGCATAAAAGAAAATTTCTTATTTCAGCGGTTTTTATAGAAGAGGTTAATTCCTCATCAGAATAAATATTGAAATAATGATAGCGATCTGACCACATGATTTAAATAGCATTTTTAATAAACTCAGAATTCACTACTTGAGCAAACTCTTCATTTAAGCTCGCCAAAGCTGTTTGGTGTATGATTTCAGCAGAGAATTCTTCTCCGTGTAGACCTTTTTTGTTGAAAGTAGCCGTTGCGTCAGAAACTAGATAAACATTGTAACCAAAATTCCCTGCCATTCTTGTTGTGGTAGAAACGCAATGATCTGTTGTTAAACCTACGATTACCAGATTTGTGATTTTAGCATTGTCGATTAGCTCTTTTAAATTTGTTCCTATAAAAGCACTATTGACATTCTTTTTGATTATGGTTTCGCCATCAAGAGGCTTCACAACATCCTGAAATTTATTTCCCGGATTTGTTTCGTTTAAAATCGAATTCGGATTTGAAGAACAATGCTGTACATGAAAAATAGGCAATTTTTTAGCTCTCCAAAGTTTCAAAAGTTCACCTGCTTTTTCTTCGGCGTCAACATTATTTCGGTCTCCACCCCAATAAGCAACATCATGAAAACCTTTTTGGATATCAATTAAAATTAAAGCGGGATTATTAAGTTTAGATATGCTCATTTTCAAAGGGTTTAATTTTTACCGTAATTACTGACCGCTAAAAACTGACCACTGAATACTAACCAAGAAGCCAATTCTTAAAATCAAAGAAATTCTGAGGAGCAACTCCGTGTCCAACGGGATATTCTTTGTAAACCACAGGAATATTTAATTTTTCTAAAATCGCTGGAGTTTTTCTAGCCCATTCAATCGGAATAACTTGATCTACAGTTCCGTGTGAAGCGAATATTTTTAGGTTTTTGAAATCGTTATTTTCAAATCCTTCTTTGATGATTTCTTCATTAAAGTAACCGCTCATTGCCACAACTCTCTGAATTTTTTCTGGATAAGAAAGCGCTGTAGCATAACTTAAAATTGATCCTTGGCTGAAGCCGATTAAAGTAACATCATTAGCATCAATTGGATAATTTGCCACTAATTCGTCAATAAAAGAAGCAATTGCGTCTCTTGAAGTTTTAGCTTGCTCGTTATCTGAAAATTTATTCTGGTCTGCATCAAAATTAATGGCGTACCAAGCATAAGCTTCGTATTGTAAATCATAAGGCGCTCTTGCAGAAATGATATAATAATTGTCTGGAAGCTCAGAAGCAAAAGAGAATAAATCGGCTTCATTGCTGCCGTATCCGTGCAATAAAAGCAATAGCGGATTTTTATCTAAAATTACTTTTGGTTCTCTTATTTTATATTCTAAAGATAGATTCATTTTTTTTAGTATTCAGTGTTCAGTTGTTTTTAGTGTTCAGCTCGGTGCGGGTTTTCAGTTCTCAACTTTGTCAAAGTTTTTTAGCGTTTAAATTGGAATTTGGTCCCGAAGCTTCGGGATTAAATTAGAATTTTTAAAATTAGCCAATTTTACGAAACCATTTTTGAAACCATTCCCCAACCAAAGGAATCGGTCTCATTTGTCCTTGGATGGCATTAAAAATTCCGAAAGTCCATAGAATTGAAATGCAAATCCACATTGGAAAAGTGATAAAAAAACTATCGAAATTACTGATGATTGCTCCAAAGGAGATAAAAGTTAAAGACAAACCTAAAGCTTGGCGAATATGAAAAGAAGCAAAACTATTTTTGTTTTCAGAATTCATGCTCATGGCGATCAAAACGCCAATGATTAGAATATAGCTTGTAATAGCGATTGGTTTTCCTTCTTCGATTGAATTATTCATTTTATTATTTTGTAACTAGTTGATTTTGATTTAAAATTCCGTAGACAGAACCTTTAAGTTCAGTTCCTAAAAAAGCAGAATTTTTAGATTTTGAAAGAATATTTTCTTTCGTAAAAGTTGATTTTCCTTCTGTCGTAAACAAAGTGATATTCGCTTTTGCGCCTTCTTCAATGGTATTGTCTTCTAGACCGAAAATGCTTCTTGCTGCAGTCAATTTTTTAACAATAGTTTCTACAGGTAAAACCGTCAACAAAGCTCCAAAAGCACTTTCTAGACCGATAGTTCCGTTTTTAGCTGTATCAAATTCCATTTTTTTGAATTCGATATCAATCGGGTTGTGGTCAGAAGTAATCATATCGATCGTTCCGTCGGCGATTCCGTTTAATAAAGCTTGTCTGTCAACTTCAGTTCTTAGCGGAGGAGTAACTTTAAAACGAGTATCAAATCCATCCAGTTTTTCATCGGTTAAAACCAAATGATGCACAGAGGCGCTGCAAGTTACGTGTAATCCTTTAGCTTTAGCTTCTCTAATTAATTCTACCGATTTTGCTGTAGAAATAGTCGGAATGTGAAGTTTTCCACCTGTATATTCCAATAAAAATAAGTTTCTTGATATTTGAAGTTCTTCTGCCAAATTCGGGATTCCTTTTAAGCCTAATCTTGTCGAAACGATTCCTTCATTGGCAACACCATTTCCTTTAATATTCGGATCTTGCGAATAAGCAATTACCAATCCGTCGAAATCTTGAACATATTGTAAAGCGATTTTTAGGATATTAGCGTTGTCAATACTTTTGTTATAATCTCCAAAAGCGATCGCTCCAGCATTTTTCATATCAAAAAGTTCGGCCATATCTTTTCCTTCACTAGCTTTTGTCAAAGCACCGATTGGGAAAATTTCTGCAGCAAATCCATTTGCTTTATTTTTTACAAAATTTACTTGCGACTGATTGTCGATTATTGGCAACGAATTAGGTTGTAGAGCAATTGCAGTAAATCCGCTTGTTGCTGCAACATTCAATCCGTTTGCGATCGTTTCTCTGTCTTCGTAACCAGGCTCTCCAAGAGAGACGCTGCTATCAAACCATCCTTGCGAAACATGAAGATCATCAAATCGTACCACTTCAGCATCGTCATTTGGAAGAGAAACCCCAATTTTTTCTATTACACCATCTGCAATTAAAAGATCAACGGTCTGATTGTGAAACGGACTTTTTGAGTCGATAATTTTGGAGCTTTTGATGATTAGTTTCATATTTAAGATATTTATTTTATCAAACATTAAATGTTTTTTATTTTCTACCATTGAGAAATTAAGTTCATAAAGTGAGGAACTTAATTCTCTGGACATTTAAAATAAGATCATAAAAAAGAAAAAAACTTAATAATCTTAATGCCGTAATGGTGAAAAAAATCATTTTACAAATTTTATAATTGCCATTTCTAATGCTAAAAATAACAGTGCAAAGATAACAAACCATTTCCAAATTTGGCTGTCAGTTCGTTCTGTTTGTAAGGTGTTAAAAATGGTCGAAATTGTGTCGGCGGTTTTGAAATCAGAAACTACGTTTGTGTTTACCTGACTCAAATCGCTTTCGGTTCTTTTGTAATTAAAACTGATATTTTCAACCCATTCTTTTTTGTCAAAAACACTATAATTGTCAGCGGTTTCAGGGAAATCATTAAAGGTTAATTTGACTTTATTATTTAAAATCTGCTGAATTGGAATAAACGAATCGTCTGTTCCTTTCACTTCTAAAATGGCATCTTTCGTCAATAAAACATCGACAAAATAAGGCTGATTGTTTCCAATTGTCAAAGCGTTAACGCCAGTTTTCTGATTGTTCTGAGCAATTTTATAAAACAGCGGCACAATTAAAGGCGATTGCTGAAAATTTGAATTAGCACTATTTATTGGCGCTGTAAAAACCGTAATTCCAGAAACTTGATTTTGAATAGAAGTCACAAAAGCAGTCTGATCTTCAAAAGAAAGCACAGCCGGATACGGACTCGAAACAGCAAACGAACTATTCACTTTCGGATATTGGAAATTGGTTATTTTATTTTCGAAAACTCCTGAAAATAAAGGATGATCGAAATTAATTTTAGTGATTAATTTACTATTGGTTTCTAAATTTCCGAATTGAATTTTTCCGAAATTACCCGATAAAGCATTTAAACTGGAAAGAGAAGTTTTTTCAGATGGAATTACAACCAAATTCCCGCCTTTAGAAACAAAAGCCTTTAAAGTCGTTTGTAGCGCCTGTGGAATCTCAATTAATTCATTTAAAATAATCGTATTCTGCTTTTCTACACTATTATAATCCAATGAACCGATTGCATAATTATGATAATTGAATTCACTAGAAGTATAAATTCTAGATAAGAAATTGCTTTTTTCAGGCTCACCAATGCTGATTACGTTTGTTTTTTTGTTTTTAGAAATGCTGAAAAACAATTTATTGTCATAAGTCAATCCGTTGTCTTCAATAGCAACGTAACCATGAAAAGCTTCTTTTGGAATCGTGAAGCTGATTTTCTTTTTCTTCGTATCAAAATTAACGATCGTTTTGGCAATCAGTTTGTTTTGATTGTAAAGCGCTGTCGAAACTGGTTTGAAATCTTCTCCGTAAGCCGACAAATTAATCCCGATTTCGTAAAAATTTTCTAAAGTCTGATTGATGTAAACGCTGTCAATCGAAACATTGTTTTTTTGTTCTGCTTCTGGAATTATAAAATATGGTTTTTCGTTAAAATTTATAGTTGCAATGTCTTTTTCTTTTAAACCGACCGCATCAGTAATAATGACAATATCTTTTTTATGAGCCGATTTGTGTGCTTTTATTTTGGCTGTAATCGCAGAAAGATCAAAGGAAGAAGCGCTATATTTTAAGTTCTGTAAAGCGCTTTTAGATGATTTAATATCGGTGTTCCAAAAATTTTCGGTGTTCGTTAAAAGTGAAAATTGAGTGTTTTCTGGAGTGTTTTCAAGCAATTCCTGAACGGCTCTTTTTAATAATTCACCCTTTTTTCCTTTTGCCTGCATGCTAAACGAATTATCCAAAACAATATACATTTCGTTTGATGCGTTTTTGCTATCAGCGGCTTCAAAAAAAGGTTGGGCAAACGCAATAATGGCACAAGTAAGCAATAGTAAACGCGTGGCTAATAAAAGACGTTTTTTAATTTTTGAACTCTTACGAGTCTGAACAGCAAGCTCTTTTAAGAATCGAACATTAGTGAAATAAGAAGTTTTAAATCGTCTTAATTGAAATAAGTGAACCAAAATTGGAACAATCAATAAAAACAGAAAGTATAGAATTTCGGGATGTTTAAAATGCATTCTGGCTTCGATTTACTTCACTACGTTTTGTTTTTCGCGAAGATGCTGGTCAAAAATACAAATTTATGTGGAAAGTCGAAAGTTATAAAGTCAAAAGTCCAAAGTCCAAAGTCGATATTGGAATTTAGAATTTTAAAATTTGGATCTTATATAACTTATATGGTTTTAAAAAAAATGTAACTTTTGTAATTTCTTACGCTTAAGATAGTACTTCCAAATGATTTTATTGTTTATTTTAGCTAATTCTAAAAAGAATAAACTATGAAAAAAATATCTTTAATACTGTTTTCAGCTTTGTCAATAAGCACGGCTAAAGCTCAAAATAAATTCAATTTATTGGTGGGAACGTATACGAATACTTGCCAAAGCAATGGTATTTATGTGTATGAATTCGACATTTCTACTGGCGAATATAAATTAAAGAGTTCTTCTGAGAATGTTGTAAGTCCGAGTTATTTATCGGTTTCTGCGGATAATAAGTTTCTTTATGCAGTAAACGAAAACGGAACACAAAGTACAGTAAGTTCTTTTTCGTACGATTCAAAATCTGGAAAAATTAATCTTTTGAACAAAAATGATGCTTTAGGAGCAGATCCGTGTCATTTAATTAACGATGATAAAAATGTAATTGTTGCCAATTATTCTGGAGGTAGCATTGTGGTTTTCAAGAAAAATCCTGATGGAAGTATTACAGAAGTACAGCAGTTAATTCAGCACGAAGGGAAAGGTCCAAATGCTGCACGTCAGGAAAAAGCGCACGTACACATGGTAGTTTTTTCTCCAGATAAAAAGTTTGTGATTTCAAATGATTTAGGTTTAGATAAAGTCTTTATTTATAAATACAATCCTGCTGCCAAAAATGATATCTTGACATTAAAAGGAAGTGTTGATGTAAAACCAGGAAGTGGTCCAAGGCACTTGACTTTCAGCAAAGACGGAAAATTTGTGTATTTGGTTCAGGAGTTAGACGGAACTTTGACAACTCTAAGCTGGGATAAAACAGGAAGTATAAAAGTGGTTGCTGAAACAAGTATCCTTCCAAAAGATTTCAAAGGAGGAACGGGAGCCGCTGCAATTAAACTTTCGCCAGACGGAAACTTTTTATATCTCACCGATCGTGTAGATGCCAATGCAATTTCGGTTTATAAAGTTCTTAAAACTGGGGCTTTAGAACTAGTTGAGCAGCAAAGCACATTAGGAAAAGGCCCAAGAGATTTTGCTATTGACCCAACAGGAAATTACGTTTTAGTAGGTCATCAATATACAAATGATATAGTTGTTTTTAAAAGAGACATCGCAACAGGAAAACTGACAGATACTGGCAGAAGAATACAGTTGTGTTCGCCAGTGGGGTTGGTTTTTACGAAAATTTAGAAAAAGTTGCTAAGATACTAAGATGCTAAGTTTCTAAGTGTCAATATAAAAAAAGGGTAAAAATTCTTTGAATTTTTACCCTTTTTATACTTTGCGTCATGTGAAAAAACTTAGAATCTTAGCAACTTAGTATCTTAGAATCTTAAAAAAAATCACTTTTTTTTCTTCTTCTCATTTCTGGTCTTCAACATATTTCTGTTAACAGAACCATGAGTTTTCTTTTTGGTTTTAGAAGGACCACCAAGATTGACTTTTTGGTTCTTTTTCGATTTTTCATGAAAAGCGCCGTCACCTTCTAGCTTTACCTTTTTCATTAAAAACTTTCTTGGTAATTTGTCTTTTTCAGCTTCAATCAGTTTTTCTGAAATTTCAACTTCTTCTGGGAAATCAGCGATTTCAAGTTCCTGATCCATTAAAAGTTCGGTTTCAATTTTGAAGTCTTCTTCTCTTGGAGTCACAAAACTAATTGCTGTTCCTGTTGCGTCTGCACGACCTGTACGGCCAATTCTGTGCATGTACAATTCTGGCTCTTCTGGAAGTTCGAAATTAATTACGTGCGTAATATTCGAAATATCCAAACCTCTGGCCATAACGTCGGTTGTAATTAAACCGCGAAGATTTCCTTCTTGGAATTCAGCCATTGTACTCAAACGGTAATTTTGGGATTTGTTCGAGTGAATAACACCAAATTGGCCTTCAAAAAGCTCATCAATACGATTGAAAAGCATATCCGAAATCTTTTTGTTGTTTACGAAAACCAAAATACGGCTCATGCTTTCATCGGTTTCCAGTAAATGTTTTAAGAGATTTACTTTAGTATTGAAATTCGGAACGTTATAAGTAAGCTGTGTAATTTTTTCTAGTGGAGTTCCCGATGGAGCCAATGTAACTTCTTCAGGAAAATCGAAATAATCATTTAATAAATCATCAACCTCATCGGTCATCGTTGCAGAGAACAAAATGTTTTGACGTTTGGTTTTCATCATTGCAAAAAGCGCAGTCAGTTGTGGTCTGAAACCTAAATTCAGCATTTCGTCAAACTCGTCGATTACTAATTTTTGAGTTTCGTCAAAACGAACAACAGCGTCAAGCGCTAAATCCATTGTACGACCTGGCGTTCCAACTAAAATGTCGACACCTTCGTAAACCGCTTTCTTTTGTGTATTGATATTAACACCGCCATAAATACCCAAAGTTTTAACCGACATATAGGTAGTCAGTTTTTCAACTTCTTCGACCACCTGAACTACTAATTCGCGCGTTGGAACTAGGATTACTATTTTTGGCGTATTGGTATGCGTAAATTTATAAAGCTTTAAAAGAGGCAGTAAATAAGCAAATGTTTTACCAGTTCCGGTTTGCGCAATTCCCATCATATCACGTCCAGACATGATTACAGAAAAAGATTTTTCTTGAATAGGAGTAGGCGTAACAAATCCTAATTCGTCAACTGCTTTTTGTAATGATTTTGGAAGATTAAATTTTTCGAAAGTGCTCATTTGCTTTAAATTTTGTGCAAATGTACGTTAAATTCGTGGTTTTTTGTTGAATTTGTAATTTTAGATGTCTTTTTGTCTCTTTGAGCGAAGTCGAAGAGCATTCCAATTGGAACGTGGGCTTCGACTTCGCTCAGCCTGACAATGTGTGCTTTATGAAAATTTTTAAGTTTAAAACCCTTCAAAAACACCTAATCCAAATAAAGCGAAATCATATTTTACAGGATCTAAAGCATCCATTTTTCTTAATTTGGTGTCTAATTCTAGTAAAGCTTTGGCATCATTTTGCTTTCGCGAAAGGATTCCAAGTTTACGAGCTACATTTCCAGAATGAACGTCTAGCGGACAAGATAAAACTGCAGGAGAAATGCTTTTCCAGATTCCTAAATCGACTCCTTTTGCGTCTTGACGAACCATCCAACGCAAGTACATGTTGATTCTCTTTGCTGCTGAATTGTTTAACGGATCTGAAATATGTTTTTGAGTTCTCGCTAAATGATCGGTTTCAAAGAATATTTTTTTGAATTCGCTGATACTTTTCTGTAAACTATCTTTTTCTTGATTTTTAGCAAAAACAGCTTCTAATCCATTGTAGTTTTTGTAGATGTGTTGCAAGCCTTTTATGAAACCAGCAAAATCATTTCCGTTGAAAGTTCTGTGCACAAAAGTTTCCAGTCTTGCCAAATCTTCGTCAGAATGCGACATAACAAAATCGTACGGCGCGTTGCCCATTAATTCCATCATTTTATGCGAATTCTTGATGATCATTTTACGGTTTCCCCAAGCGATTGAAGCACTTAAGAAACCTGCAATTTCGATATCTTCTTTTTGAGTAAAGAGATGCGGAATTTGTACAGGATCACTTTCTATAAAATCCTGATTATTATATTGAATGACTTTTTCGTCTAGAAATTCTTTGAGTTCTTTTTGGTTCATTTGAAATGAAATCTTCTGATGTATTGGAGTGCCCTAGCCCTGATGGGAGGGAAAATCCTTTTATGCCGGGGTTCGGCATAAAAGATTGGAAGGACAGCAGGAAATAGCTCCTTATTATCTTAATTGCTAATTTGTCCGTCAACCATCACTAATTTTCTGTCAGCCATATTAGCCAGTTCTTCGTTGTGCGTTACAATGACAAAAGTTTGTCCGAACTCGTCTCGAAGCTGAAAAAATAACTGATGCAGGTTTTCGGCAGAATGTGTATCTAAATTTCCAGAAGGTTCGTCGGCAAAAATGACATCTGGTTTATTGATTAAAGCTCTTGCAACGGCAACACGTTGCTGTTCTCCACCCGAAAGTTCGCTTGGTTTATGATTAATTCTGTGCGAAAGTCCGAGATAGCTTAAAAGTTTTTTTGCTTCTTCTTCAATTTCAGCTGTTTTTTTACCTGCGATATGAGCTGGAATACAAACATTTTCCAGCGCTGTAAACTCAGGTAAAAGCTGATGAAATTGAAAAATAAATCCGAGGTTTAGGTTTCTAAAATCGGATAAAACTTTGTCTTGTTTGCTTTTCTTTTTAAAATAGCGGTTATAGTAAATCAGCAAGAGAAAAGTTGGCAAAAGTATTACTGCCCATGTGCCATAACCGAAAATGTCGTTTTCTATTTTGCTTCTAAAAAACAACACAAAAACTGCCAATAAAACGAAATAAAGAACTCCTAGCCAAGTAATGATTTTAAAGGTTTTTTCTTGGTTTGAATTGTCGTTTTTGATGTTTTGTAACTCCAAAACGTTTCTTCCGTTAATAGTCAGCGATGAATTTGGATTATGATCGGGTTTGTCTAAAGTTCCTAGAATTTGCAGCAAAGTCGTTTTTCCAGCACCGGAAGCGCCAACGATAGAAACAATTTCACCTTTTTTAATATGTAAATCGACTCCCTTTAAAACTTCAAGTTTGTCGTAGAATTTATGTATGTTTTTTGCGTGTATCATGTAATGAAACTGTTTTTACAAAGAAACGAAGATTATAATCAATATCAAAAAGTCGAAAGTCGAAAGTGAAAAGTCAAAAGTCAAAAGTCGAAAGTCGAAAGTCGAAAGTCAAAAGTCAATTTTGGAAAGCCAATTCATAAATTCCAAATTACAAAAAAGAGCGCAGCGATTTTTAAAATCTAAAATCTAAAATCTAAAATCTAAAATCTAAAATCTAAAATCTAAAATCTAAAATCTAAAATCTAAAATCTAAAATCTAAAATCTAAAATCTAAAATCTAAAATCTATCCCGAAGCTTCGG
>Ga0209281_1000395_pt1 | contig 67983 bp, 67 predicted proteins | sample MedtruBG_FD_187514 | JGI IMG/M metagenome (GOLD analysis project Ga0209281, IMG submission 187514) | Root nodule microbial communities of legume samples collected from California, USA - Medicago truncatula BG (SPAdes) (version 2) | ecosystem: Host-associated > Plants > Roots > Nodule | place... | reverse complement strand
CTCCTCAAGCACGATGCGAAGCGAGCCGGCGGCTCTTCAACCCCCCGTTGGAGGCGTCGAGGAGCGCAGCGGCTTGGGGTTGCCGCCGCACAGCGGCGGCCGAGCCCACTTGTTTGAGCCCGTCAGGGCGAGTTGTGGGCGAAGCCCCAAGCCGCGAGCACCGCAGAGCAGTCCTGCCCGGCGCGGCCTCTCCCGAAGAGAAAACTTCACGCCAGATCACTCGATGCCACGCACGCTCAACACCCGCAGTGGGTCCCGGCGTTCGCCGGGACGACGAGTGTTTTGAGGTCGTCTCGTTTTCCCCGGACAGCAGTGGGCGTTCGCCGGGAACCAGGGCGAGCGAGCGAAGCGAGCCATGCCCTGAAGGGCGAACGCGAATGCGGAGAGGCGAGCGAAGTGACGCCGACAGATCAAGCCACCCGCGAGGACGGGTCTCCCGGCCGACCCGGGGCGCCCCCCTCGGGGGGCAGGAGCGAAGCGACGTGGGAGCCTCAGTTCATTCCCTGCAGCTTCCGGTACTTCGCCCACAGCGTTTCCTTCGACTCGATGTGGTCGGGGTGGATCGGGATGCAGCTCACCGGGCACACCTGCACACACTGGGGCTCGTCGAAGTGCCCCACGCACTCGGTGCACTTGGCCGGGTTGATCTCGTAGAAAGCCTCGCCCATCGAGATCGCCTGGTTCGGGCACTCGGGCTCGCACACATCACAGTTGATGCATTCGTCGGTGATCAACAACGCCATCTCGGGTCACGCTCCGCAGTCGGGCCGGTAGAACATCAGCCGGCCTTCTTGTCCGCCTTCACCTTCTGGTGCAGGCGGCTCAGGACGGAGGGTGACACGAATTTGGAGACATCACCGCCGAGGTTGGCAATTTCGCGCACGAAGGTGCCGGACACGAACTGGTACTGGTCGCTCGGGGTCAGGAACACGGTTTCCACGTTGGGCATCAGGTGGCGGTTCATGCCGGCCATCTGGAACTCGTACTCGAAGTCGCTGACGGCGCGCAGGCCGCGCACCACCACCTTGCCGCCATGGCTCGTCACGAAGTCGCTCAGCAGCCCGTCGAAGGCGATCACCTCGACGTTCGGGTGTTTCACCGCCAGCTCCTGGGCGATCTCGAGCCGCTCGTCCAGCGTGAACATCGTGCGCTTGTGGTGGCCGGCGGCCACCGCGAGGATCAGGCGCTCGAACAGGCGGCCGGCCCGGCGCATCAGGTCCTCGTGGCCCAGGGTCATCGGGTCGAAGGTGCCGGGGTAGACGGCGGTGAGGCGGGTCACGGAAGTCAAGCGGGCTCCTTCGGGGCGGCTGCAAGCGATTCGGGCGCAGTGTAGCCGGGCTCGGCACGTTGAAACAAATGGTAGTGCACCGTGCCGGCGCGCCCGTGGCGGTGCCGGGTGAGGGGCTCGCCATTGAAGTCTTCCGCCGAGAACTCGCGGTCGGCCTCGAGGTAGATCAGCCCGCCGGGCACCACCACCCGAGAGGCCACGGCCATCGCTTTCGCGAACAGGTCGGCGTCGAACGGCGGGTCCAGGAACACCAGTTCGAAGCTGGCCGCGGGCTGGCGTGCCATCCAGGTCATGGCGTCGGCGCCGGTCACCCGCACCGAATCGCCAGCCTTCAGGCGGGCGTGCACATCCTGCAGGCCCTTGACCAGGCGGCCTTCGCGCTCCAGCAGCGTCACCTCGGAGGCGCCACGGGAGGCGGCCTCGAAGCCGAGTGCCCCGCTGCCCGCGAACGCGTCGAGGCAGCGCCAGCCGTCCAGGTCGTTGCCCAGCCAGTTGAAGAGGGTCTCGCGCACGCGGTCGGGCGTGGGGCGCAGGCCGGGGACGTTGGCCACCGGCAGCTTGCTGCGTTTCCACTGGCCACCGATGATGCGCACCTCGCGGGGCGGCGTGCCCCGCGGGAACGCGGGCGCGGCGCGGCCTTCCCTTTCGGGCGGGCGGGCGGGCCTCAAGGCCGCACCGGGATGCCCCGGCTCGCCATCAGCGCCTTGGCCTCGCCCACGGTGTGTTCGCCGTAGTGGAAGATGCTGGCGGCCAGCACCGCGTCGGCATGGCCCTGCTGGATGCCTTCGGCCAGGTGTTCGAGCGTGCCCACGCCACCGGAGGCGATGACCGGCACGTCCACCGCGTCGCTCACGGTGCGGGTCAGCGGCAGGTTGAAGCCGATCTTCGTGCCATCGCGGTCCATGCTGGTGAGCAGGATCTCGCCGGCGCCGTAAGCGGCCATCTTGCGGGCCCATTCGACGGCGTCGAGGCCCGTGTTCTTGCGGCCGCCGTGCGTGTAGACGTCCCAGCCGGAACCATCGGCCCGGCCCTTGGCGTCGATGGCCACCACGATGCACTGCGCGCCGTACTTGGCCGAGGCGTCGCGGATCACGTCGGGGTTGGCCACGGCCGCCGAGTTGAAGCTCACCTTGTCGGCCCCGGCGTTCAGCAGGCGGCGCACATCGTCCACCGTGCGCACGCCCCCACCCACGGTCAGCGGGATGAAGACCTGCGACGCCACGGCCTCGATGATCGGGAGGATCAGGTCGCGGCCGTCGCTGGTGGCGGTGATGTCGAGGAAGGTGAGCTCGTCGGCGCCCTGGTCGTTGTAGCGCGCCGCGATCTCGACCGGGTCGCCGGCATCACGCAGTTCGACGAAGTTGACACCTTTGACGACGCGGCCACCGGTCACGTCGAGGCAGGGAATGATGCGTTTGGCAAGCATGGCGGAGTGCGAGTGACGCGGCCGCCAGGACGAACCACGCGGGAAAGTTGAAGAAAGCTCAGGCGCCGTTCAGTTCGTCGGCGCGGCGCTGGGCCTTCTCGAAGTCGAGGTCGCCGCTGTAGATGGCCCGGCCGCAGATCACGCCTTCGACACCGTCGCTCTCGACGGCGCACAGCTGTTCGATGTCGGCGATGTTCGACAGGCCGCCGGACGCGATCACCGGGATGCTCAGCGCCTGCGCCAGCTTCACGGTGGCATCGACATTGATGCCCGACAGCATGCCGTCGCGGCCGATGTCGGTGTAGATCACGCCTTCGACGCCGTAGTCCTCGAACTTCTTCGCCAGGTCGATCACCTCGTGGCCGGTGAGCTTGCTCCAGCCGTCGGTCGCGACCTTGCCGTCCTTCGCGTCGAGGCCCACGATGATGTGGCCGCCGAAGGCGCTGCAGGCATCGCGCAGGAAGCCGGGGTTCTTCACCGCAGCCGTGCCGATGATGACGTAGCTCAGGCCGTCGTCGAGGTAGCGCTCGATGGTGTCGAGGTCACGGATGCCCCCGCCCAGCTGCACCGGGATCTCCTCACCCACTTCGGCCAGGATGGCCTTGATGGCGGCCTCGTTGACCGGTTTGCCCGCGAAGGCGCCGTTCAGGTCGACGAGGTGCAGGCGGCGTGCGCCGGCGTCGACCCATCGTCGGGCCATCTTCGCCGGATCTTCCCCGAAGGTGGTGGAAGCATTCATGTCGCCTTGCTTGAGGCGCACACAGTGGCCGTCTTTCAGGTCAATCGCGGGGATCAGCAGCATGGCCGAGGGTGGAGGTGGTGAGGGGAGGAAGAACGCCCTCAACGGGCGTCACGGGGTCCAGTGGAGGAAGTTCCGGTACAGGGCGAGACCGTGTTCGGCGCTTTTCTCCGGATGGAACTGGGTCGCGAAAATGTTATCTCGGGCGACGGCGCAGGTAAAGCGCACGCCGTAATCCGTTTCGCCCACGCTGTGCACGGCGTCGGCAGGCTTCGCATGGAAGCTGTGGACGAAGTAGAAGAACGAGTCGTCGGGCACGCCCGCCCACACGGGGTGGGACCGGGCCTGGTGCACGCGGTTCCACCCCATCTGGGGCACCTTGTAGCGGCTGCCGTCGGGCTGCAGCTGGCCTTCGAGGCGGAAGCGCACCACGTCGCCGGGGATCAGGCCGAGGCCGCCGGTGTCGCCCTCTTCGCTGTGCGACAGCAGCATCTGCATGCCCACGCACACGCCCATCAGCGGCTTGTTCGCGGCGGCGTGCAGCACGGCCTCCTGCACGCCCGAGTCAAGCAGTTCGCGCATGCAGTCGGGCATGGCGCCCTGCCCCGGCAGCACCACGCGCTCGGCGGCGTACACCTCGTCGGGGTTGGAGGTAACGATCACATCGAACCCCGTGCCCGCGGCGACGTGCTTGACCGCCTGCGACACGGAACGCAGGTTGCCCATGCCGTAGTCGACGACGGCGACGGTCTTGCTCACAGCGACCCCTTCGTGGACGGGATCACGTCGCCCATGCGCGGGTCGATCTCCAGTGCCATGCGGATGGCACGTGCGAAGGCCTTGAAGACCGTCTCGCACTGGTGGTGGGCGTTGTCGCCGTGCAGGTTGTCGATGTGCAGCGTGACGAGGGCGTGGTTCGCGAAGCCCTGGAAGAATTCGAAGGCGAGCTGCGTGTCGAACGCGCCCACCATGCCGGCCTTGAACGGCACGCGCATGTGCAGGCCCGGGCGGCCCGAGAAGTCGATGACCACACGCGACAGCGCCTCGTCGAGCGGCACGTAGGCGTGGCCGTAGCGGCGCAGGCCCTTCTTGTCGCCCACGGCCTTGGCCACGGCCTGGCCGAGCGTGATGCCCACGTCTTCCACCGTGTGGTGGCCGTCGATGTGCAGGTCGCCCTTGCAGTCGATGTCGAGGTCGATCAGCCCGTGGCGGGCGATCTGGTCGAGCATGTGGTCGAAGAAGCCGATGCCGGTGGACAGCTTGGCCGAGCCGGTGCCGTCGAGGTTGATGCGGACCCGGATCTTGGTTTCCGCCGTGTTGCGGGTGACGTCGGCAATGCGTTCGGCTGTCATTTCAAACTCGCTTCCAGGGCTTCGATCATCAGGGTGTTCTCTTCTGGCGTGCCCACCGTCAGGCGCAGGCAGCTGGCCAGGAGCGGGTGCAGGCCGGAGACGTTCTTCACGAGCACGTTGCGTGCCTTGAGCGCGGCGAACAGCGCGGCCGCGTCGGGCACGCGCACCAGCACCATGTTGGCTTCGCTCGGGAACGGCTTGCAGCCGGGCAGCTTCGACAGCGCGGCCAGCAGGCGGGTGCGCTCGCTGCGCAGCACGGCGGCCTGGCGCGCGAACTCGTCGGCGTGTTCGAGGGCGAAGATCGCGGCCTCGGCGTTGAGCACGCTCACGTTGTACGGCGGGCGCACCTTGTCGATCTCGTCGACGAGCGTCTTGCGGCCCACCATATAGCCGATGCGCACGCCGGCCAGGCCGAACTTGCTGAGCGTGCGCATCACCAGGACGTGCGGGTGGCGCGTCATGCGCTCGAACCAGTCGCGCGAGGCGAACGGCTGGTAGGCCTCGTCGATCACCACGAGGCCCGGTGCGGCGGCCACGATGCGTTCCATCACCGTGTCGTCGAACAGGTTCGCCGTGGGGTTGTTCGGGTACGCGAGGTACACGAGCGCCGGCTGGTGCTCGGCGATGGCGGCGAGCATCGCGGCCTCGTCGAGTTCGAAGTCGGCCGTGAGCGGCACGCCCACGAACGTGAGCCCCTGCAGGCGCGCGGACACGTCGTACATCACGAAGGCCGGCAGCGGCGCCAGCACCTTCGCGCCGGGCACGTCGCAGGCCATGCTGAGCATGGTGATGATCTCGTCGGAACCGTTGCCCAGCACCAGCTCGAAGCCGTCGGGCAGGTTCACGTGGCGCTTGAGCGCGTTGCGCAGGTCGTCGATGCGGCCGGCGGGGTAGCGGTTCAGCGCGACGTCACCCAGGCGGCGGCCGAGTTCGGCACGCAGCGGCTCGGGCAGGCGGAACGGGTTCTCCATCGCGTCGAGCTTGACGAAGCCGGCGCTCGGCTGGATGGCGTAGCCGTGCATCGACTGCACGTCCTGGCGGATGCAGCGCTGGATGCGGGTGTCGAGGTCGGCGGTCATTGCTTGGAATCCTTCAGGCGCAGTTCGGCGGCACGGGCGTGGGCCTGCAGGCCCTCGCTGTAGGCGAGTTCGGCGGCGATGACGCCGAGCTTCTGCGCCCCGGCCTCGCTCACCTCGATCAGGCTGCTGCGCTTCTGGAAGTCGTACACGCCGAGCGGCGACGAGAAGCGTGCGGTGCCCGACGTGGGCAGCACGTGGTTCGGGCCGGCGCAGTAGTCGCCCAGGCTCTCGCTGGTGAACGCGCCGAGGAAGATGGCCCCGGCGTGGCGCAGCAGCGGCTCCCAGCGGTGCGGGTCGGTCGAACTGACCTCCAGGTGTTCCGGGGCGATGCGGTTGCTGATCTCGCACGCCTCTTCCATGCTGCGCGTGAGGATCAGCGCGCCGCGGCCCTCGAGCGAGGCGCGGATCACTTCGTGGCGCGGCATGGCGGGCAGCAGGCGGTCGATGGCCTCGCGCACCTGGGCGATGTACGCGGCGTCGGGGCACAGCAGGATGCTCTGCGCCATCTCGTCGTGTTCGGCCTGGCTGAAGAGGTCCATCGCGACCCAGTCGGGCGGCGTGGTGCCGTCGGCCAGCACGAGGATCTCGCTCGGGCCGGCGATCATGTCGATGCCCACCTTGCCGAACACGCGGCGCTTGGCGCTGGCGACGTAGGCGTTGCCCGGGCCGGTGATCTTGTCGACCGGCGGCACCGTGGCCGTGCCGTACGCGAGCGCACCCACCGCCTGGGCGCCACCGATGGTGAACGCGCGGTCGACGCCCGCCACCGCGGCGGCGGCCAGCACCATCGCGTTGCGTTCGCCGCCGGGGGTGGGCACCACCATGATGATCTCGCCCACGCCGGCCACCTTGGCCGGGATGGCGCTCATCAGCACGCTGGACGGGTACTGGGCCTTGCCGCCCGGCACGTAGATGCCCACGCGGTCGAGCGGCGTGACCTTCTGGCCGAGCAGCGTGCCGTCGGCGTCGCGGTAGCTCCAGGAGCGGCCGGTCACTTCCAGCTGCCGCTGGTGGTAATCTCGGACGCGTTCGGCGGCCGCTTCGAGGGCCTGGCGCCGGACGGGCGGCAGGCTCGCGAGCGCAGCCTGCAGTTCGCCGCGGGGAATCTCGAACTCGGCGACCGACGCGGCCTTGAGCCCGTCGAACCGTTCCGTGTACTCCAGCACCGCGGCATCGCCGCGGGTGCGCACGTCACCCAGGATGTCGGTGACCCGCTGCTCGATCGCATGGTCCGTCGCCTCGGACCAGTGCAGCACATGCTGGAAGCTGGTGTCGAAGTCGGCGTCTGCGGTGGCGAGCTGGCGGATCTGCACGTTCATGGTGGGCGGTGTGGTGTGTTTACACGATGGCTGACGCGATGGCGTCGATGAGTTCGCGAAGGGGTTCGCGCTTGGTTTTCAACGCGGCCTGGTTCACCACCAGGCGCGAAGAGATCTGCATGATTTCCTCGACTTCCACGAGGTTGTTGGCCTTCAGCGTGCTGCCGGTGGAAACCAGGTCGACGATGGCGTCGGCCAGGCCCGTCAGCGGCGCGAGCTCCATCGAGCCGTAGAGCTTGATGAGGTCGACGTGCACGCCCTTGTTCGCGAAGTGTTCGCGGGCGCACTGCGTGTACTTGGTGGCCACGGCGATGCGCGACCCCTGCTTCACGGCGGCTTCGTAGTCGAAGTCGGCGCGCACGGCCACGCTCAGGCGGCACTTGGCGATCTTCAGGTCGAGCGGCTGGTACAGGCCCTGGCCGCCGTGCTCGAGCAGGATGTCCTTGCCCGCCACGCCGGCGTCGGCGCCGCCGTATTGCACGTACGTGGGCACGTCCGTCGCGCGCACCAGCACCACGCGCACGTCGGGGCGGGTGGTGGCGAGGATCAGCTTGCGCGATTTCTCCGGGTCTTCCGTGACCTCGATGCCCGCGGCCTTCAGCAGCGGCAGAGTCTCGTCGAAGATGCGTCCCTTGGACAAGGCGAGAGTGATCATCGTCATTTGATCCGTTCGATGTCGGCGCCCAGCCCTCGGAGCTTGGCTTCCATGCGGTCGTAGCCGCGGTCGAGGTGGTAGATGCGTTCGACCGTGGTCTCGCCGTCGGCCACGAGGCCGGCGATCACGAGGCTGGCCGAGGCGCGCAGGTCGGTGGCCATCACGGTGGCGCCCGACAGCTTCGGCACGCCGCGGATGGTGGCCGTGTGGCCGTGCACGTCGATCTGGGCGCCCAGTCGCACCAGCTCGTTCACGTGCATGAAGCGGTTCTCGAAGATGGTCTCGGAGACCACCGCGGCGCCGTCGGCGATGCAGTCGAGCGCCATGAACTGGGCCTGCATGTCGGTGGGGAACGCCGGGTATTCGCTGGTGGTGAAGCTGACCGCGCGTGGGCGGCCGTTGCTCTTCACGCGCAGGCCGCCGTCGACCGACTCCACCGAGGCGCCGGCCTCGCGCAGCTTGTCGATCACGGCGCCCAGGTGGTCGGCGCGGGCGTACTTCAGGAAGGCCTCGCCGCCGGCCGCGGCCACGGCGCACAGGAAGGTGCCGGCCTCGATGCGGTCGGGGACGATGCGGTGCGTGGTGCCGTGCAGGCGCTCGACGCCCTGGATGCGGATCTGGCGGGTGCCGTGGCCTTCGATCTTCGCGCCCATCGAGATCAGCATCTCGGCGAGGTCGGGGATCTCGGGTTCCTGGGCCGCGTTCTCGAGCACCGTCTCGCCCTCGGCCAGCGTGGCGGCCATCAGCAGGTTCTCGGTGCCGGTGACGGTGACCATGTCGGTCGTGATGCGGGTGCCCTTCAGGCGCTTGGCCTTCGCGACGATGTAGCCGTGTTCGACGACGATGTCGGCGCCCATGGCCTGCAGGCCCTTGATGTGCTGGTCGACCGGGCGCGAGCCGATGGCGCAGCCGCCGGGCAGCGACACGCGCGCCTCGCCGAAGCGGGCCAGCAGCGGGCCGAGGACCAGAATGGACGCGCGCATCGTCTTCACGAGTTCGTACGGCGCTTCCCGGGTGGTCAGCGGCTCGGCCGTGAGCGTGACCACGTCGGGCGTGGCCTCGTCGCGCTCGGCCGTGACGCCCATGTTGCGGAGCAGCTTGAGCGTGGTGCCCACGTCCTGCAGCTGGGGCACGTTCTGGAGCGTCACCGGCTCGGGCGTCAGCAGCGCGGCGCACAGTTCGGGCAGCGCGGCGTTCTTGGCGCCGGAGATGACCACGTCGCCCTTCAGGGGGCGGCCACCGCGGATGAGGAGTTTGTCCATGGGGGTTTCAGCCCGGGACTCACACGACCAGCAAGCCCGCCGAAGGTGCAGGCCAGCCGGCCGCAGTGAACCCTGCGGCCGCTTTCAGTGGTGGTGGGGGGTGGCCGACGGGGCGGATGCGGCCCATTCGGCGGGGGTGAGCGTCTTCATGGACAGGGCGTGGATTTGCTCGCGCATTCTATCGCCCAGCGCCCGGTAGACCCGCTGGTGGCGCGCCACGCGGCTCGCGCCGTCGAACTCCGCGGACACGATGGTCGCGAAGAAATGACGGCCGTCGCCCTCGACCTGCAGGTGTTCGCAGTTCAGGCCTTGCGCGATGTAGCGCTCGACTTCGGCGGGGGTGGGATCAGCCATGGTGGTCGACATTATCGCCCATGCGGGGAAACCCCGGGCGAACGCCTCGTTTCAGTGCCGGATCTTGTAGCCGATGCGCAGCAGGTGCAGGCACAGCGCGCACACCAGCAGCAGGCTGCCGCCGGCGACCGCCAGGCTCATCCACGGGGAGACGTCGCTCGCCCCGAAGAAGCCGCGGCGGAAGCCGTCGATCATGTAGAAGAACGGGTTCAGGTGGCTCAGGCCGTACCAGAACGGGGGCAGCGACTTCACCGAGTAGAAGACGCCCGAGAGGAACGTCATCGGCATGATGATGAAGTTCTGGAAGGCGGCGATCTGGTCGAACTTCTCGGCCCAGAGCCCGGCCAGCAGACCCAGCGCGCCCATCATGGCCGCGCCCAGCACCGCGAACACGAACACCCACAGGGGTTCGGCGAGGGACAGCGGCGCGAACCACACCGTGACGACCAGCACCCCGAGGCCCACCACCACGCCGCGCACGACGGACGCGCCCACGTAGGCGAGGAACCAGGCCCAGTGCGACAGCGGCGTCACCAGCAGGAACACGAGGTTGCCGGTGATCTTGCTCTGGATCAGCGAGCTGCTGCTGTTCGCGAACGCGTTCTGCAGCACGCTCATCATCACGAGGCCCGGGATCAGGAAGCTCGTGTAGCCCACCTGGTCGTAGACCTTCACGTGGTCTTCCAGCACATGGCCGAAGATCAGCAGGTACAGCACGGCGGTGAGCACCGGCGCGGCCACGGTCTGGAAGCTCACCTTCCAGAAGCGCAGCATCTCCTTGTAGAGCAGCGTGCGGGTGCCGGCGAGCAGGCCTGGGGCGCTCATCAGAGGCCTCCCGATTCGGTTTGCATGATCTCGAGGAAGACGTCTTCCAGGTCGGCGCGGCCGATCTCGAGGTCTTCCGGCTGGAGCCCGGCGGCGCGCAGCGCGGCGAGCACCTGCTCCACCTCGGCGGCGTCGTGGGCCTTGAGCTGCACGATGCGGCCCGTGACCCGCGCCTGTGCGGCGAGCGCGGGCGGCAGCGGCGCGTCGAGCTTGAAGCGCAGCATGGTGCTGGCCGTGCCCGCGAGCAGCGCGGTGGTGCGGTCGAGCGCCACCACACGGCCCTGCTTGAGCATCGCGATGCGGTTGCACAGCGCCTCGGCCTCTTCCAGGTAGTGCGTGGTCAGCAGCACGGTGTGGCCTTCCTTGTTCAGGCGGGCGACGAACTGCCACAGCGTCTGGCGCAGCTCCACGTCGACGCCGGCGGTGGGCTCGTCGAGCACGATGACCGGCGGACGGTGCACCAGCGCCTGCGCGACCAGCACGCGCCGCTTCATGCCGCCCGACAGCTGGCGCATGTTCGCGTGGGCCTTGTCGGCCAGGCCGAGGCCGGCGAGCAGTTCGTCGATCCAGGCGCCGTTGTTGCGCACGCCGAAGTAGCCGCTCTGGATCACGAGCGTCTCGCGCACGCTGAAGAACGGGTCGAACACCAGCTCCTGCGGCACGATGCCGAGGCTGCGCCGCGCGGCGGCGTAGTCGGTGACCACGTCGTGCCCGTGCACCTTCACGTGACCGCCCGTGGCCGACGAGAGGCCGGCGAGGATGCTGATCAGCGAGGTCTTGCCGGCGCCGTTCGGGCCCAGCAGGCCGAAGAACTCGCCGGGTTCGATGTCGAAGGAGACGCCGTCGAGCGCCCGCACGTCGCGGCCCGCGGCGTGGTAGGTCTTGCTGACGTTCTGGAACGAGATGGCTGGCATGGAGCGCGGGATTGTAGGCAGGTCCCGTGAATCCTGCTGGACCCGGGTTGACTCGGAGGCCCGCCCCGGATTTCGCTGCTAGATTGACCCGATGCCCTCTCCCCCGAAGAAGCCGCGCCGCACCGCCGAACGCATCCTCGAGGCGGCGCTCGTGATGTTCAACCGCCTCGGGGAACCGAACGTGTCCACCACGGCCATCTCGGCCGAGATGGGCATCAGCCCCGGCAACCTGTACTACCACTACCCGGCCAAGGACACGCTGATCAACGCGCTGTTCGACCGCTACCGGACCTCGCTCGAAACCCTGCTCGACGCGGCCGGCGACGTGCGCCACGTCGAGGACGCCTGGCTGTTTTTCCACATGCTGTTCGAACTGTTGTGGGAATACCGTTTCCTGTACCGCGACCTGAACGACCTGCTCTCGAAGAACCGCCACCTCGAGACCCATTTCCAGGACCTGCTCGACCACAAGGCGCGCGCGGTGCGCCAGGTGCTCGACGGCATGAACCGCGGCGGCGCGCTGCGGGCCGGCAGCCACAAACTGGACCCGGTGGCCACGGCGATGGTGGTGGTGCTCACGTACTGGCTGAGCTACGAGTACGTGCGCGACCCGCGCCGCGCGCTGGAGCCGGAGGCCGCGGGGGCCGCGTTGCTGCGCGGGGCATTCCACGTGCTGAGCCTCGTCATGCCGTACCTCGACGGCCCCGAGCGGAATCACCTCCTCGCGCTCGTGGGCCGTTACCATTCCGATTCGCCCCCCGCTTGAGCGAAGGAGAACCCGATGGCCCGCTGGAACCCGTTTCCCTACGAGGCAGACGCCTACCGCTATGACCGTGACGCGCTCAGGGCCACGTGGTCGCGCCTGCACGCGGGCGATGCGGAAGCCTTCCCCGAGCACGACGACGTGCTCCAGGCCTGGTCGCTGTACCACGCGGGCGAGTTCGAGGCCGCGGTGGACGCGGGCCTGCGCACCGCCTCGTCCGCCGGCCTGACGGTCGCCAACAAGGCGCAGGCCATGCAGGCGAACTACCTCGAGCGCAGCGAATGCCAGCGCTTCGCGCTGTTCCTCGACGTGGTCGCGCGGGCCGAATCCCAGGTCGAGGAAGACCCGGGCAACGCGAACGCGCACTACCTGCTGGCCTATGCGCTGGGCCGCTACGCGCAGGGCATCAGCATCTCGAAAGCGCTGCAGCTCGGGCTGGGCACACGCCTCAAGACGGCGCTCGACACCACCATCCGGCTGCAGCCGCAGCACGCCGATGCCCACACGGCGCTGGGCGCGTTCCATGCCGAGGTGATCGACACGATGGGCGCGCTCCTCGGGCGCACGCAGGGCGCCAGCAAGGACGAGGGCGTGTCGATGTTCCGCACGGGCCTGCGGCTCAACCCGATGTCGGCCATCGCCCGCATGGAGTACGCGAACGGCCTGGTGATGCTCGAGGGCGAGACCAAGCTGCGCGACGCCGAGAAGCTGTACGCCGAGGCCGCCGAATGCGTGCCACTCGACGCGGCGGAGCGGCTGCACGTGGAGGTGGCGCGGGCAGAGTTGGCGCTTTGACCGCCGCTACGTAGTTTCCGGCATGCGAGGCGCGGGGGCCATTGCGTAGCATCGGCTTTCCGATACCTGCCGACCCATCCGAGGATTGCCCCCATGAAGAAGCTGTTGCTGGCTGCACTCACCGCGCTCACTGCCACGGCCGCGTTGGCCGAGTACCCCGAGAAGCCGATCACCATCGTCGTGCCGTTCGCCGCCGGCGGCCCCACCGACAAGGTGGCCCGCGACTTCGCCGAAGGCCTGCGCAAGCAGCTGGGCAAGCCCATCATCATCGAGAACGCTGGTGGCGCGGGCGGCACGCTGGGCGCCACGAAGGTCGCCAAGGCGGCCAACGACGGCTACACGATCCTGCTGACGCACATCGGCATGGCCACGTCGCCAGCCCTGTACCGCAACCTGCAGTACAAGACCCTGGAAGACTTCGAGTACCTCGGCCTCATCAACGAAGTGCCGATGACGCTCGTGGGCCGCTCCACGCTCGCCGCCAACAACTACGCCGAGCTGAACACCTGGATCCAGGCGAACAAGGGCAAGATCAACCTGGCCCACGCCGGCGTGGGCTCGGCCTCGCACCTGTGCGGCCTGCTGTTCCAGAGCACGCTGAAGGTCGAGATGGTCGCCGTGCCGTACAAGGGCACGGGCCCGGCCATGACCGACCTGCTCGGCGGCCAGGTCGACATCATGTGCGACCAGACCACCAACACGATGGGCCAGGCCGACGGCGGCAAGATCAAGTTCTACGCCGTCTCCACCGCCAAGCGCCTGAACATGCCGGCCCTGGCCAAGCTGCCCACGCTCGACGAGTCCGGCCTCAAGGGCTTCAACGTGACCATCTGGCACGGCCTGTATGCCCCGAAGGGCACGCCGAAGCCCGTCGTCGACAAGCTGAACGCGGCGCTCAAGGCCACGCTGAAGGACCCGGCGTTCATCAAGTCGGAAGAGGCCATGGCCGCCGTCGTCGTCACCGACAACCGCGTCAACGGCGCCGAGCACAAGAAGTTCGTCGAGGCCGAGATCAACAAGTGGACGCCGGTGATCCGCGCCAACGTTCAATACGCGGACTGACCGTTCTTCGCTCCTGCACGCAGGCCACCCTCGGGTGGCCTGTTTGTTTGGGCGCCACCACGGCCGTGGTGACAGGATGAAACAGCTGGGCATTGCGCCCATTGATGCCGTGTTGGGACCCCCGTGGGGGGACCACAATCGGAACCTCGTCCTCCAGCGTTTCCTCCCGGGTCCTCATGCCCTTGTCCCCCGCCCCGTTCAAGACCGCCGACGGCGTCGACGAACTCCGCCACCGCACCCGCGGCCTCAGCCAGCGCCATCGCACGGTGCTGCTGCTGGTCGACGGCCGCCGCCCGCTCGGCGAGGTGCTGGGCATGGCGAACAAGGCCGGCGCGGCCACCAGCCACTTCGAGGAACTGGTGCGCCTGGGGCTCGTCGAGGTGCCGGCCGAGGTCATGGCGCCCGAACCGCAGGAAACGGCGCCCGGCGCCCTCGACCTGCCGAAGCTCACCAGCGTCGAACTGGACGTGCGGGACGAAGGCCCCATCACGCCGCCGGTCGAACCCTGGGTGCTGCCGCCCATTCCCGATGTCGACGAGCCGGACGTGGAGTTCGAGGTGAACCTGGCGGCCGCCACGCCCCTGGTCCATGACGACGGCCCGGACACCGAGGGCAACCCCGGCGTCTTCCCGGTCGAGGCAGCCGTCGCCCCCGAACCGCCGGCGCCCGCACTGCCCCCCGCGCCACCACCGGCGCCCCTGCGCCGCCCGCCGCCGCCCGTCCTCACCACCCCGGTCGCCGACCACGCGCGTCCGCGCCCGGCCGTGTCCGAGGAATCGCTGCGCCACCAGGTGCGCAGCCTGCTCGTGGGGGCGATGGGCGCCGAGGCCGCGATCTTCGCGCCGCTGACGCTCACGCGCATCCGCACGGCGCAGACCCAGCGCGACCTGATCGGGCTCGTGTGGGAGATCGAACGCCACCGCAACCACCTGCGGCGCAGCCGCGCGCAACTGCTGAGCCTGGAGAAGGCCCGCGAGCTGCTGGGCATGGGCAACACGCTCGTGGCCGGGGACAGCGGGCATGGGGCCGTCTGGCCCGACACCCACGGGCAGGGCTGACTACTCCCGCAAGGTCATCGGGATGGTGACCGGGCCGTCGTTGACGAGGGCCACCTGCATGTCTGCCCCGAACTCGCCCGTCGCCACCACGGGGTGCGACGCCCGCGCCGTGGCCACCACCCGCTCGTAGAGCGCCCGCCCCTGTGCCGCCGGCGCGGCGCCGGTGAAGCTCGGACGGTTGCCGCCTCGGGTGTCCGCGGCCAGGGTGAACTGGCTCACGATCAGCAGGCCGCCGTTCACACCCGCCACGTCGAGGTTCATCTTGCCGGCCTCGTCGGAGAAGATGCGCAGCTTCAGCAGCTTGGCGACCAGCTTGTCGGCCAGCGCCTCGGTGTCGGCCGGCTCGGCGCACACCAGCACCAGCAGCCCGCGGCCGATGGCGCCCACGGTGCGGCCGGCGATGTCGACGCGGGCCTCGGCGACCCGCTGGACCAGCGCCAGCATCCGGTCAGGCCGCCAGATTCACGCGTGCGAACTTGCGCTTGCCCACCTGCACGACGTACGTACCGGGCTCGAGCTTCAGGCCCTTGTCGCTCACGACCGCACCGTCCACCCGCACGCCGCCGCCGTCGATCAGGCGCAGGCCTTCGCCGGACGATGCCGTGAGGTTCGCCGAGCGCAGCACCACCCCGATGCCCAGCGGGGCGCCGGTGAGGTTCACCTCGGGAATCTCGTCGGGAATGCCTCCCTTCGAGCGGTTGTTGAAGTCGGCCTCGGCCGCGTCCGCAGCCGCCGCATTGTGGAAGCGCGCGGTGATTTCCTTGGCGAGCAGCACCTTCGCATCCTTCGGGTTGCGCCCGCCCTCGACCTCGGCCTTCAGCTTCGCGATCTCGGCCTCGCTCAGGAAGCTCAGCAGCGTGAAGTAGCGCCACATCATCACGTCGCTGATGGACAGCAGCTTCGCGAACATGGTGTTCGCGGGCTCGGTGATGCCGATGTAGTTGCCCTTGCTCTTGGACATCTTCTCGACACCGTCGAGGCCCTCGAGCAGCGGCATCGTCAGCACGCACTGGGGTTCCTGGCCGTACTCGCTCTGCAGCGCGCGGCCGACCAGCAGGTTGAACTTCTGGTCGGTGCCGCCCAGCTCCAGGTCGGCCTTGAGGGCCACCGAGTCGTAGCCCTGCATCAGCGGGTACAGGAACTCGTGCACGCTGATCGGCGTGCCGGCCTTGAAGCGTTTCGTGAAGTCGTCGCGCTCCATCATGCGGGCCACGGTGTAGCGCGAGGCCAGCTGGATCATGCCGCGCGCGCCCAGCGCGTCGCACCACTCCGAGTTGTAGCGGACCTCGGTGCGGCTCGGGTCGAGCACGAGGTTGGCCTGGTTCAGGTACGTGGTGGCGTTGGCCTCGATCTGCTCGCGGCTGAGCGGCGGGCGCGTGGTGTTCCGGCCGGACGGGTCACCGATGGTCGACGTGAAGTCGCCGATCAGGAAGATCACCTGGTGCCCCAGGTCCTGCAGCTGGCGCATCTTGTTCAACACCACGGTGTGGCCGAGGTGGATGTCCGGCGCGGTGGGGTCCAGGCCCAGCTTGATGCGCAATGGCACGCCTGTTGCTTCGGAACGGGCCAGCTTGGTGGTCCACTCGGATTCAGGTAACAGTTCGTCAACACCCCGGCGCGTCACGTCGAGGGCTTGCCGGACACGGTCCGTCACGGGGAACTTGTCGGCAGCAGCAGTGTCATTGACTGCGGTTGCGGAAATTTCTGACGCGGGCATGAATTGGGGCTCGTTTTTGAGGGGATATCCGGGGTTGGGGGTCCGTGGGGCTGGCTATACTGCCGCACCCCCGATGGTTCTCCACTGCAACAAGTGAGTTCTGCCCGGCGTCCGCAATTCTAGTGGACCCGCCGGTCGGCGAGACAAACCAGAGCGTCCCGTGCTTCGGCCGGCGCTTGCAATCGGGCCGCTCGGCCCCGCATCAAATTGAGTTCGTTGGAAAATATTGATCGCGCGGTCGCGTCGTTCGGCTCCCGTACCCGCCAGCTCGTCCACCAGCATCCGCGCACCCTGGCCGCGGCCGTGGTCGTCGGCCTGATGGGCTTCGGTGTCACCGCGTTCGGTATCGCCCCGATGGCCCCCGACGCGTCCGACCTTCCCCGGCGCCTGGTGACCGAAATCGTCACTGCCGACGACACCTCGTCGCAGCTGGAAGCCCTCGCGAACCACCCGCTGCAGCTGTTCCGCAGCGACCTGACCCGCAGCGCCGACACGGTCGACACCGTGCTGCGCCGCATGAACGTCACCGACGCCGGCGCCGCCGCCTTCCTGCGCACCGACAAGACCGCCCGCAAGCTGCTGGAAGGCCGCGTGGGCAAGATGGTGCAGGTCCGCACCGGCGAAACCGGCCTCCTCGAGGAACTCGTGGCCCGCTACCCGGCCGAGAACCCGGACCAGGCCGGCACCCACTTCTCCCGCCTGCGCATCACGCGCTTCGAGGACAAGTTCATCGCGATGGTGGAAACCGCGCCGCTCGCGTCCCAGGTGCGCCTGGGCAGCGGCACCATCCGCAGCTCGCTGTTCGCCGCCACCGACGAGGCCCGCATCCCCGACCCCGTCGCCACGCAGCTCGCCGAAATGTTCGGCACCGACATCGACTTCCACCGCGAACTGCGCAAGGGCGACACCTTCAGCGTGGTCTACGAAGCCCTCACCGCCGACGGTGAACCGGTGACGTGGAACCAGTCGTCGGGCCGCGTGCTCGCCGCCGAGTTCGTCAACAACGGCAAGTCGCACGAGGCCGTGTGGTTCCAGGACGGCACGCAGAAGGGCGGTTACTACGGCTTCGACGGCCAGAGCAAGCGCCGCTCGTTCCTCTCCAGCCCCATGGAATTCTCGCGCGTCACCTCCGGCTTCGCGATGCGCTTCCACCCGGTGCTGCAGAAGTGGCGTGCGCACAAGGGCGTCGACTACGGCGCGCCCACCGGCACCCCGGTGCGCACCGTGGGTGACGGTGTCGTCGAGTTCGCCGGCTGGCAGAACGGCTACGGCAACGTCATCCAGATCAAGCACGCGAACAACCGCGCCACGCTGTACGGCCACCTGAGCCGCATCAACGTGCGCAACGGCCAGCGGGTCGACCAGGGCATGGTCATCGGCAACGTCGGCTCCACCGGCTGGGCCACCGGCCCGCACCTGCACTTCGAGGTCAAGCTCAACGGCGAGCAGCAGAACCCGCTGCTGGTGGCCAAGGCCTCCGAGGCCGTGACGCTGTCGCCCGCGGCCCAGGCGAAGTTCGCCGTCGTGGCCAAGGAGTTCCGCCAGCAGCTCGAGGCGGCCGAGGCCACCGAAGGCCGCGCGGTCGCCCTCGTCGACTGACACCCCCGCAAGAGCGAGCACACGCTCACCCCTGGTCACAGCCGCAACGGCGTGACCCGGGGCACAATCAGCACCCATGACTGAACTGTTCGTGGGTCTGATGTCCGGCACGTCGCTCGATGGCGTGGACGGGGTGCTGGTCGACTTCGCCGCCGAGGACCCCAGCGGCCGGCAGGCACCATCCGGGCTCGGCACCATGAAGGTCCTCGCCCACGCGCACCACCCGTTTCCGGAAGCGCTGCGCGACGAACTGCTCGCACTGAACACCCCAGGCGGCACCGACGAACTGCACCGCGCCCAGCTGGCCGGCAACGCGCTCGCGCGCCTCTACTCACACGTGGTGGCCGAGCTGTGCGCCACCGGCCCGTGGGAGCCTGCGCAGATCATTGCCATCGGCGCGCACGGCCAGACCGTGCGCCACCAGCCGCGCATCGACGGCCAACCCGGCTACTCGCTCCAGATCAACAGCCCCGCGCTGCTCGCCGAACTCACCGGCATCGGCGTCGTCGCCGACTTCCGCAGCCGCGACGTGGCCGCCGGGGGCCAGGGCGCCCCGCTCGTGCCCGCGTTCCACCGCGCCCTGTTCGGGCGGCCCGGCGAGGCCGGCGCCGTGTTGAACCTCGGCGGCATCAGCAACCTCACCGTGCTCGCGGCCGACGGTCAGACCCGCGGCTTCGACTGCGGCCCCGCCAACGTGCTGCTCGACCTCTGGTGCCAGCAGAACACCGGCCAGCCGTTCGACCGCAACGGCGACTGGGCCGCCAGCGGCCAGGTGCAGACCCGCCTGCTCGACCTGCTGCTCGACGAACCGTACTTCACCCTCCCGCCACCCAAGAGCACCGGCCGCGACCTCTTCAACGCCGACTGGCTCGGCGCGAAGCTGCGCCAGCTGGATGGTTCGCTGCGGGCCGACAACGTGCAAGCCACGCTGTGCGAACTCACCGCCCTCACCTGCGCGAACGCCGTGCTGACGCAGGCGCCCACCGCGAAGAAGCTGCTGGTGTGCGGCGGCGGCGCACTGAACCGCCACCTGATGCAGCGCCTGGCCCAGCACCTGCCCCGCGTGGCCGTGCAACCGACCGACATCCGCGGCCTGCCCGCCATGCAGGTCGAGGCCACGGCCTTCGCCTGGCTCGCCTGGGCCCACGTGCACAAGCTGCACGGCAACCTGCCGGCGGTCACCGGGGCTGAAGGGCCGCGGGTGCTCGGGGCGTTCCACCCCGGCTGAACCACCGAAACCCGGAAAGCAAAAGGCCGCCCGGGGGCGGCCTTGTCGCAGGCGCGAAGCCGGTCAGACCGAGAAGCTCGAGCCGCAACCGCAGGTGGTGGTGGCGTTCGGGTTCTTGATGACGAACTGGGCGCCCTGGAGGTCGTCCTTGTAGTCGATCTCGGCGCCAGCCAGGTATTGCAGGCTCATGGCGTCGATCAGCAGCGTGACGCCGTTCTTGTTCATCTGGGTGTCGTCTTCGTTCACGATCTCGTCGAACGTGAAGCCGTACTGGAAGCCGGAGCAGCCGCCGCCCTGCACGAACACGCGCAGCTTGAGGTCGGGGTTGCCTTCTTCGTCGACCAGCTCCTTGACCTTCGAGGCGGCGCTGTCGGTGAAGACGAGCGGCACCGGGGGGGCTTCATCGGCGGGGGTAACGTGTTCTGCAACGGCGCTCATGGCGTCTCCAGGTGAATCAGGGTCGGACTATTCGACGGGATGCGGGATTATCCCACCGCGGCCGTCGGCGCGCTCGGCGCGTTGGACGTGGCCAGCTTGATCAAAGGGGCCTTTTCGTCCGCTTTCAACGGCTGCAGTTCTCCATTGATGGTGGCGCCCTGGTGCATTTCAAGGGACTGGTACCGCACGTCGCCCACGATGCTGGCCTTCGGCTGCAACTCGAGCAGCTCGTCGGACTGCACCGGGCCTTCGACCCGGCCATTGATGATCACGTGGGCCGCGCGGACGCGGCCGACCACCCGGGCCTTCTCGCTGATCACCAGGATGCTGTGGCCTTCCTCGGCCGCCAGCACGTCGCCCTGCACCTCGCCGTCGATGCGCAGGCCTTCCTTGAAGCGGAGTTCACCGATGATGACGGTGCCTTCGCCGATCAGCGTGCGGATGGGCGGTTGTTTCTTCTTGGTGCTGAACATGGTTCTCTCCGGTGGTCGGTGATCGTGGGGCGAGCCCCGGGGTTCTTCCTACAACTTCGCCGTCTGGGTGGCCCGGACGGCGCCCTGCTTGTCTGTCACCTTGATCTGCAAGGTTTTTACCACGGCCGTTTCGGGGTGGTCGATCAACCCTTCCAGGCGCAGCGACTGCTTGACCTGCAGGGGTTTCGGGCCGCCCGGCGGCACCAGCGTCCACGGCTTGCCGTCGAGCGTGCCGGTCAGCAACACCTCGTAGCGCCCCGCGAATTCGGGCAGGTTCTTGCCGATCTGCATCAGCAGCGCCTGGAAGCGCGTCTGCGTGGGCGACTGGGCACTGGCCTGCAGCGCGCGGACGCTCAGGCTGTCGTTGCCGGCGGCCGGCAGCAGACGCTGGTAGAAGCCGAGGTCACCCTTCAAACCGAGGTTCTCGGCCTCGACCTGCTTGAGCTGCTGCGCGAGTTTTTCCTGCGCCGCCTTTTCGGCCCTGAGGAGACTTTCGGCCGTGTTGGCGATGGATTGAGCCCCTTCTCGCTCGGAACGCAACTTCGCGACCTCGATGCGCAACTCCGCCAGCTCGGCTTTCGCATTGCGGTCGAGGCCGGCGATGTCCTTGCCGAATTCGAAGGCCCACAGGCCGATGGCCGCCGAGAAGCCCAGCATCAGCGCGAACACGACCCACCGCAGCGGCCACGGCAGGTGGCTGCGGACGATCATGCGCGGGGCGCTGATCGACAGGCGGCGGCGGAGCAGTTTCCAGCGCATGGGCGGGTGGCACGACGTCGGGAGTGAGGGGAAGCCCGCGATTGTAGGAGGGCCCTTCCCGCGCGGCTGTGACCAAACCTTGCGGATGTCACCGCCAAGGCGGCCAAAAAACACAAAAGCCGCCCGGAGGCGGCTTTTGCGGTGGAAACCGTGAAATACCGCACGAAGCGGCACCCACGGAAACCAGGTCGATCAGCGCTTGCTGAACTGCTTGCGGCGACGGGCGCCGTGCAGACCAACCTTCTTACGTTCGACTTCACGCGCATCGCGGGTCACGAAACCAGCTTGCTTGAGGGCCGACTTCAGGCCGGTGTCGTAGTCGATCAGCGCACGGGTGATGCCGTGGCGGACCGCGCCGGCCTGGCCGGACTCGCCGCCGCCGCGCACGTTGACCTTGACGTCGAAGGCCGCATCATTGGCGGTCAGCACGAGCGGCTGACGAACGACCATGATGGAGGTCTGGCGACCGAAGTACTCGTGGACGGGCTTGCCGTTCACGAGGATCTGGCCGGTGCCCTTCTTGATGAAGACGCGGGCCACCGAGGATTTGCGACGGCCGGTACCGTAGTTCCAATTTCCGATCATCACCGCTCCTTAGATTTCCAGCGCCTTGGGCTGCTGGGCGGTGTGCGGGTGCGTGGCACCGGCGTACACCTTCAGCTTCTTCACCATCGCGAAGCCGAGCGGGCCCTTGGGCAGCATGCCCTTGACGGCCTTTTCCAGCGCGCGGCCGGGGTGCTTGGCTTGCATGTCCTTGAACTTGGTGCCGTAGATGCCGCCCGGGAAACCCGTGTGACGGTAGTACACCTTGTCCGTGGCCTTGTTGCCGGTGACACGGATCTTGTCGGCGTTGACGACGACGATGAAATCGCCGGTATCGACGTGAGGCGTGTAAATGGCCTTGTGCTTGCCGCGCAAACGGAGTGCCACTTCGCTGGCAACACGTCCGAGCACCTTGTCGGTGGCGTCAATCACAAACCACTCGTGCGTCACTTCGGCCGGCTTGGCGCTGAAGGTCTTCATGAGGTTCTTTCGAATCAGGCTCAAAACAAGGGACGAGGTCCGGTCGTTCGGTGCTGCTCATGCGATGCGGCAGCCTCTCACTCATCGGTTCGTCGTTGCAGGGAGCCTCGAAAGACCCACCCACCTTTTTCCCAGAGCCCAGTCGGGAAAGCCTTCTAGTGTATCCGAAGTCTGAGGAGCAAGCTACATGGGCTCTTCCGTCAACTCTGACCACCTTGCTTTTTGTTGCGGCGCACAATGGGTGATACAGTGTTTACCCTTAGAGAGTTCCGCCCAACCATGAAGACCTCCGAGCCAGCGCTGTTCCAGTGGGTGCCCATCCGCTCCCTCGCCCCCCGTCACCGGGAGCGCGCGGCGCTGCACCTGCTGTCGCTCGACGCCCGCGACCGCTACCTGCGCTTCGGCTACCCCGCGACCGACGAGCAGATCCGCCGCTACGTCGACAGCCTCGACTTCGAGCGCGACGAACTCTTCGGCATCTTCAACCGCAGCCTCGTGCTGATCGCGATGGCACACCTGGCCTACGCCCCGGACGCCAAGGCGCCCGAGGACCGCGCCACCGCCGAGTTCGGTGTGTCCGTGCTGACACAGGCCCGGGGCCGCGGCTACGGCGCCCGCCTGTTCGACCGCGCGATGCTGCATGCCCGCAACCGCGGCTGCAACCGCCTGTTCATCCACGCGCTGAGCGAAAACAACGCGATGCTCAAGATCGCCGCCAACGCCGGCGCGACCGTGCAGCGCGACGGCCCCGAATCGGCCGCGTGGCTCCAGTTGCCCCCCGACGACCTGGTCTCCCGGGTCGACGAGCTCGTCGGGCAACATGCAGCGGAACTCGATTTCCGTTTCAAAGTTCACGCCCGGCGCATGAACGAATTGATGAACCTCGTGCGCGACGTTGGTGACCACATCGCCGAGAAGGCCCGCATCGCGTCGGAGTGAGCCGGGAGAGGGGTCCAACGCACCCCCGGAGGGGCGTGGTTCGCACACCCATGTCGGGGATGTAACACCTCCGACACCCAGGGTTAGGATCCATCCGAAACCCTCCGGCCCCCACGGGCATCGCGGATCCCCCGAGTCAGTACCGTGAACAATCAATTCCTCCCCTGGATCGTCGTCGTGGCCGTGGCCATCGTGATGCCGCTGCTGACGATCCTGGTGTTGCGAGGACGCAAGCCGCCGCCGCCGAAGCCACTCCCCGCGAACTGGGACCTGACCGGCCGCCCGGTCTTCACCGCCGACGAGCGCCGCATCTACCGCCTGCTGCGCGAAGCCCTGCCCCACCACGTCATCCTGTCGAAGCTGCCCCTCGTGCGCTTCTGCCAGCCCACCGACGTCACCACCGTTCGCTACTGGTACGACCTGCTGGGCTCGAACCACGTCACGTTCGCGGTGTGCAGCGCCAACGGCCGCGTGCTGGCCGCCATCGACCTCGACGTGGAACGCGGCCATTCCAGCCGCGTGATGAAGATCAAGCAATCGGTGCTCGAGGCCTGCCGCGTGCGCTACCTCGTGTGCCCGGCCGACCACCTGCCGTCCGTCGCCGAGCTGCAGCTGCTCGTGCCCCACAGCGGCGCCGCCGCCCGCGCGCCGCTGCCGGCCCCGTCGCTCAACGAGGCGCGCGACAGCCTCGCCAGCACCGTGGCCAACCGCCGCGCCGAACGCACCGCCCTCTGGCAGGACTCCTCGCTGTTCCAGGACTCGTTCTTCGCGATGGACAGCCGCTTCGACTCGTCCTTCACCGGCAGCGATTTCAGCACCCTCTCCGACCCGCAGGGCAACGCCCCCTCGTCGGTGGGCCAGCGCACCAGCGGCTTCGGCCACGACGTCGGCGGCGTCGTCGACGACGACCCCCGCATGGCCTCCGGCGCGCGACGCTGACGCAGCCCGTTGCGCGCGTCGTACGATGCGCGCATGTCCTCGCCCTCCTCTCCCTCGCTCGACACACCCTACGCCGGCCTCACGCCGGAAGCGGTGCTCGACGCCCTCGACTCGGTCGGCCTGCGCGGCGACGGCCGCCTGATCCAGCTCAACTCCTACGAGAACCGCGTGTTCCAGGTGTTCCTGGAGGACGGCAGCGTGGTCGTGCCGAAGTTCTACCGCCCCGGCCGCTGGACCGACGAACAGATCCTCGAGGAACACGCTTTCGCCCGGGAGCTGCACGAGGCCGAGATTCCGGTGGCCGCGCCCCTCGAACTCGACGGCGGCGGCACGCTCGCCCGCTTCGACGTGGAAGGCCAGACCTACCGCTTCGGTGTCGCCGCCCGCCGCTCGGGCCGCGCGCCCGAGCTGGAGGACCCGGCCGTGCTCGAATGGATCGGCCGCTTCATCGGCCGCATTCACGCGGTGGGGGCGACCCGCCCGTTCGAGCACCGCCTGCGCCTGGACATCGCCACGTACGGCACCGGCCCGCGCGACTGGCTGCTCGGCTCGGAACTGATCCCGCTCGACGCCGAGTCGACCTGGAAGCAGGCCGTGGACGCCGCGCTGGAACAGGTGCAGCAGCGCTTCGACGAGGTGGGCACGTCGCGCACGCTGCGCCTGCACGGCGACTGCCACACCGGCAACGTGCTGTGGACCGACGCCGGCCCGCACTTCGTCGACCTGGACGACGCCCTCACGGGCCCCGCCGTGCAGGACTTCTGGATGCTGCTGTCGGGCGAGCCCGTCGCGATGCGCCGCCAGCTCGATTCGCTGCTGGCGGGCTACGAGGACTTCATGGAATTCGACTGGCGCGAGATGCGCCTGATCGAGGCCCTGCGCACGCTGCGCATGATCCACTACAGCGCGTGGATCGCCCGCCGCTGGAACGACCCGGCCTTCCCGGTGGCGTTCCCGTGGTTCGGCGGGCGGAGCTACTGGAACGAGCAGGCGACGCGCCTGCTCGAACAGGCCGAGACGCTCAAAGCGTCGTCGTCAGCAGGGCATTGACCCGGCGCACGTAGGCGGCCGGATCGTCCAGCTGCCCGCCCTCGGCCAGCAGCGCCTGGTCGAACAGGATGTTCGCCAGTTCGTCGAAGTGGGCGCTGCCGTCCAGGCGCTTGACCAGCGCGTGGTCGGCGTTGACCTCCAGCGTGGGGCGCGACGCCGGGGCGTCCTGCCCCGCCTGCTTCAGCATGCGGGCCAGGTGGGCGCTGACGTCGCCCTCTTCCACCACCAGGCAGGCCGGCGAGTCGACGAGGCGCGTGGTGACACGCACGTCCTTCGCGCGGTCCTTCAGCGCTTCCTTCAGGCGGTCCAGCACCGGCTTGAACGCGGTGGCGGCTTCCTCGGCCTGCTTCTTCTCGGCCTCGTCCTGCAGCGAACCCAGGTCCACGGCGCCCTTGGCCACGCTCTGCAGCGTCTTGCCCTCGAAGTCGTGCAGGTGGCTCAGCAGCCACTCGTCCACGCGGTCGGTGAGCAGCAGCACCTCGATGCCCTTCTTGCGGAAGATCTCGAGCTGCGGGCTGTTCTTCGCGGTGGCCAGGCTGTCGGCCGTGATCACGTAGATGGACTCCTGGCCTTCCTTCATGCGGCCCACGTAGTCGGCCAGCGAAACGCCTTCGTCCGCGTGCGTCGACGTGAAGCGCAGCAGCTTCGTCAGGCGCTCGTGGTTCGCATGGTCCTCGCCGATGCCTTCCTTCAGCACCACGCCGAAGTCCTTCCAGAACGCCGCGTACTTCGCGCGTTCGGCTTCGTCCTCGCTGTTGGCGAGCGACTCCAGCATGCCCAGCACGCGCTTGGTCGAGCCTTCGCGGATCGCCTTCACGTCGCGGCTTTCCTGCAGCAGCTCGCGCGACACGTTCAGCGGCAGGTCAGCGCTGTCGATCACGCCCTTGACGAAGCGCAGGTACACCGGCATCAGCGCCTCGGCGTCGTCCATGATGAACACGCGCTTGACGTACAGCTTCACGCCGCCGCGCTTGTCGCGGTTCCACAGGTCGAACGGGGCCTTGGCGGGCACGTACAGCAGCTGCGTGTACTCGCTGCGGCCCTCGACGCGGTTGTGCGTGTAGGCGAGCGGCGCCTCGGTGTCGTAGCTGATCTGCTTGTAGAACTCGGCGTACTGCTCGGGCGTGATGTCGTTCTTGCTGCGCGTCCACAGGGCCGCGGCCTTGTTGACCGGTGCCCACTCGTCCTTCGTCACCTGGGTCTGCGTCTCCGCGTCCCACTCCTCCTTCTGCATCAGCACGGGCAGCGAGATGTGATCGGAGTACTTGCCGATGATGGCCTTGAGCTTCCAGCCGTTGAGGAACTCGTCCTCACCCTCGCGCAGGTGCAGGATGACCGACGTGCCGCGTTCGGGGCGCGTGATGCTCTCGACCTGGAAGTCGCCCGTGCCCTCGGAGGTCCAGCGCACGCCGTGGTCGGCGGCGGCACCCGCACGGCGGGTCTCGACGGTGATGCGGTCGGCCACGATGAAGCCGGAGTAGAAGCCCACGCCGAACTGGCCGATCAGCTGGGCGTCCTTCTTCTGGTCGCCCTCGAGGCGGCTCATGAACTCGCGCGTGCCGCTCTTGGCGATGGTGCCCAGGTTGGCGACCGCTTCGTCGGCGCTCATGCCGATGCCGTTGTCGCGGAAGGTGATGGTGCGGGCGTCCTTGTCGAAGCTGACGCGCACCTCGAGGTTGGGCTGGTCCTCGTACAGCGAGGCGTCGTTCAAGGCCTCGAAGCGCAGCTTGTCGCAGGCGTCCGACGCGTTCGACACCAGCTCCCGCAGGAAGATCTCCTTGTTCGAATACAGGGAGTGCGTGACGAGGTGAAGGATCTGCTTGACCTCGGCCTGGAAGGAAAGGGTTTGTTTGTCCATGGTCGTTCTGTGAAGCAAAAGAAGGGGCGTGCAAAAAACGGCTCCCACCATATCGGGGCCGTCCCGAGCCTTTCAAGGGTCGTGATGATAAAGACCCCACCGGGCTTTCCGATGCCCGGAAGCGTCGGCTAGGATCGGCCGATGCCCAACACCCCTGCCATCGACACCTGGCTCGCGCCCGCTTCGGCGGCCTCGTCGCCGTCGGCCGCGCTGTGGACACTCGACGGCCTGCGCGGCGCCGACCCGGTGCTCGGCTTCGCCATCGTCCTGCTCGTCGCGGTCGTGCTCGGCGAAGCGCTGCACCGCCGCCTGCACCTGCCGCGCATGCTCGGCCACATGATCACCGGCGCGCTCGCCAGCCCGCTCGCGTTCCGCCTGCTGGAGCGCACCGACCTCGACCCGTGGAAGCCCCTGATCGACCTCGCCATCGGCGTGCTCGTCTTCGAACTCGGCAGCCGCATCCGCCCGCGCTGGCTCATCGACAACCCCGCCGTCGCCCTCACCTGCGTGCTTGAAGGCGCATTCGCGGGCATCTGCGTCACCGTCGTGCTGCACGCGATGGGCGCGCCGCTCGTGTCGGCCGTGCTGGCCGGCGCGGTGGCCATGTCCACGTCGCCCGTGATCACGCTCGGCCTCGTGCACGAACTGCGGCCGCGCGGCCAGGTCACCGAACGGCTGCTGATCACCACCGCCATCAACTGCGTGCTGACCATGGTTGCCATCAAGGCCTGGCGCGTGCTCGCCGCGGCCGATGCCCCCAGCTGGAGCGACGAACTGCTGGTGGCCGCGTTCGGCGCGGTGTTCGTCGTGGCCGGCTCGTTCATCCTCGGGCTGGCCGCGGGCTGGCTGCTGTCGAAGCTCACCGAACTCGTGCGCGGCGATGCCGCCGCACCGGTGCTGCAGATCGCCGTCGTGATCCTCGCCGCCATGCTGGCCGCGCAGTGGAAGCTTTCGCCGCTGCTGGCCCTGCTGGTGGCCGGCATGACCGCACGCCGCAAGATGGGCCACGCGCTCACCGTCGAGCCCCACCTCGGCTCCGCGGGCGCGGCGCTGGCCGTGCTGCTGTTCATCTCGCTCGGCATGCTGTTCACGCTCGACGGCGTCACGACGCTGTGGCCGTGGGTCGTCGCCATCATCGTCGCGCGCCTCGTGGGCAAGGCCCTGGCCGTGTCGCTCCTCGCCAAATCGAGCGGCATGAGCATGCGCCAGGGCCTGGCCCTCATCCTCGCGCTGCAGCCCATGAGCAGCCTCGCCGTGCTGCTCACGGCCGACACCCTCGGCTGGACCGCCGAGTTGCCCGGCATCGACCCGCAGATGCTGCAGGCCCTGCTGGTGGCCACCACCGTGCTGCACCTCGTGGGGCCCATGCTCGCGCAGTGGTCCCTGAAGTCGCTCGCCGACGAGTGCCCGCACGCCAAGACGAAGGACACCTGATGCCACTCGCCGAGTTCACCTCCTCCGAACCCCTGACCCTCGGCGTCGAGCTCGAACTGCAGCTCGTCAGCACCCACGACTTCGACCTGTCTCCCCAGGCCCAGGACCTGCTGCGCCTGCTCGACAAGCACACCGGCGCGTGGGACGTGAAGCCCGAGATCACGCGCAGCATGATCGAGATCGGCAGCTCGGTGCAGCGCGAGTTCTCGCCGCTGCGCGCCGAGCTGAACGACCTGCGCGAGCAGCTGTCGCAGGCGGCTCGCCGGCTCAACATCGGCATCGCCGGCGGGGGCACGCACGCGTACCAGCACTGGAGCGACCAGCAGATCTTCCCCACCGAACGCTTCGAGTACCTCAACGACCTGTACGGCTACCTCGCGAAGCAGTTCACCGTGTTCGGCCAGCACGTGCACGTGGGCTGCGAGGACGGCGACAAGGCGCTGTGGCTGCTGCATGCGCTCTCGCGCTACGTGCCGCACTTCATCGCGCTGAGCGCCTCCTCGCCGTTCGTGCAGGGCGTCGACACCGGCTTCGACTCGGCCCGCCTGAACTCGGTGTTCGCGTTCCCGCTGTCGGGCCGGGCGCCCTTCGTGCGCAGCTGGGACGAGTTCGGCCACTACTTCGACAAGATGACCAGCACCGGCGTGGTCAAGTCGATGAAGGACTTCTACTGGGACATCCGCCCGAAGCCCGAGTTCGGCACCATCGAGCTCCGCGTGTGCGACACGCCGCTCACGGTCGACAAGGCCGCGGCCCTCGCCTGCTACCTGCAGTGCATCTGCAGCTACCTGCGCGAGGAACGCCCGTTCGAACCGGAGGAAGACGACTACCTCGTCTACACCTTCAACCGTTTCCAGGCGTGCCGCTTCGGCCTCGAGGGCGAGATCGTCGACCCGAAGACCAAGCAGCGCTCGAAGCTGCGCGACGACATCATCCGCACGCTCGCGCGCATCGACGAACACGCGCTCGACCGCAAGGCGCTCGATGCCAGCAACCTGCTGCGCGACAGCGTCTTCGCGGGCAACGACGCCACGTGGCTGCGGCAGCAGAAGGCCAAGGGGTTGCAGCTGTCGGCGGTGGTGGAAGGGGCGACAGAGCGCTGGATGGGCTGAAGCGGGGGAACTCCGGACGCGGTCGGAAGGTCGCAGGGAACGTCGCCGCGCGGTGGTCGCGGCCTGCCCCCAAGGAGAACCTCATGCAATGCCCGGTGTGCCCCGAAACCACCCTGCTCATGTCCCACCGCGAGGGCGTCGAGATCGACTACTGCCCGAAGTGCCGCGGCGTGTGGCTCGACCGCGGTGAACTCGACAAGCTGATCCAGTTGTCAGCCGGCGCGGAAGTGCAGCGCGCACCGGTGCAGCCGCAGGCACAACCGCACGTGCAGCCGCCCGCCGACCCGTACCGCGGCCGCCGCGACTTCGACGACTCCGACTTCGGCAAGCGCCAGCACGGCGGCCACTACCGCAAGAAGTCGTGGCTCAGCGACATCTTCGACTGAGGCGAAACAGCGCGGTCACCCCGATGGACATCGGGGTCCACTGCCTGCAGGCGCGCTGTGGCAACGGTGGATCCCGGCGTTCGCCGGGATGACGAGTTCTTGTGAGATCGCACTCCAGGCGCGTGTCATCCCGGCGCAGGCCGGGACCCTGGGCTTGGTGCGCGAGCGGCTCCACATCGCAGAGGCCGACGCCATCGCGTGCAGGCGACCACGCCTGCGCTCAGCAGGATGTTCCGCCTTCTGCGGAACGACGCGAGTGGCTCGATTGAACCGAGCGCCCACGAAGGCAGACCCCGCACGTCCGAGCCTGGCGAGAAGTCCTGGCACCCTCGAGTCCTCGGCCTCCGCCGCGCGAGTCCCGCGTAGCCCAAGCAGCAGAGCCGAATAAGCCGAAGCTGGTGTTCAGGTGCTTTGTTGGTTCCTTATTTGCACCAGCAAATAAGGGACTCGCCCGCCGGGGCGAATTCCCGGCGCGGTCTCACTCACGAGGGGAACGGTAGCGCGCGCAGCCGGCACGGCCTGATGGGCATCACCATCAGCGCGCAGCACAAGGCCCAGGGTCCCGGCCTGCGCCGGGATGACGAGTGTTCTGAGGCGATCTCGCTTTCCCCGGACAGCAGTGGGCGTTCGCCGGGATGAGCGCCCGGGTCAGCCCGGAATCTCGGGCTCCACGAGCTGCGCCAGGTGCACCAGCGACTCCTGCCAGCCCAGGTAGCACATCTCCGTGGGAATCATCTCCGGGATGCCTTCCTGCACCGCGGTGACCTCGGTGCCGCAGGCCACGGCCTTCAGCGTGATGGTGGTCTGCATCTGCCCCGGCAGGTTCGGGTCGTCGAAGCGCGCGGTGTAGCGCACCTTCTCGCCGGGCACCAGTTCCAGGTATTCGCCGCCGAAGGAATGGCTGTTGCCGCTGCTGAAGTTGCGGAAGCTCATGCGATAGCGGCCGCCCACGCGCGCGTCCATCTCGTGGACCTGGCCGGTGAAGCCATGCGGGGGCAGCCAGCGCGCGTACGCGTCGGGCTCCACGAAGGCGCGGTAGACACGCTCCGGGGGGCAGCGGAGAACGCGGTGCAGTCGAACGGTGCCGGTGGTCATGGTGAAGTCCTTTCAAAGGGGGTGTCGAGGGATGCCACACCCTGACGTCGCGCCACGATGGCCCGGATCGACATCCGGAATCTCAGTAGAAACCCTCAGTGCAGCTTGATCCTCGGCCGATGCGTCCGATCCAGCATCTCCGACAGCGTGATCAGGATCATCTTCTTCCACCCGCCCAGCGCCAGCTGATGCTGCTTGTGCAGCGACCAGTACATGAACTGCGCGATGCGGCCCTCGATGAAGAGGCTGCCGCGCGTGAGACTGCCCATCAGGCTGCCCACCGACGAGTACTCGGAGAGGGACACGAGCGAACCCTGGTCCTTGAAGACGAACGGCGTGGCCGTGTCGCCGCGGATCAGGCGGGGGAGCGCCCGCGCGAGGTACATCGCCTGCTGGTAGGCGGCCTGCGCGCGCGGCGGCACCCAGGTGCCGTCGGGCTGCGGGCACGCGGCGCAGTCGCCGAAGGCGTAGATGGACGGGTCGCGCGAGGTCTGCAGGTTGCCGTTGACCAGCAGCTGGTTCAGGCGGTTGGTCTCGAGCGGGTCGTCGCCGCCCAGCGTCTTCAGGAAGTCACCCGCCTTCACGCCGGCGGCCCACACGGTGAGCGACGAGCCCACCACGCGGCCGCTGGCCATCTTGAGGCTGTCGGCGGTCACCTCCACCACCTTCTCGTTCGTGTGCACCTCGATCGCGAGCTTGCGCAGCTCGCGCACGGCCGACTCGCTCAGGCGCTCGGGCAGCTGCGACAACAGCCGCGGCGCCGCCTCGACCAGCACGATCTGCAGGTCCTTCTCGGGGTGGATGTGGTCGAAGCCGAAGTTGGCGAGCACGCGGGCCGCGGCATGCAGCTCCGCCGCCAGCTCCACGCCGGTGGCGCCGCCGCCCACGATGGCCACGGTGAGCCGGCCGGTGCCCGCGCCGCGCGGCACGCTCTGCGCGCGGATGCAGGCGTTGATCAGCCGGTCGTTGAAGTGGCGCGCGGCCTGCGGGCTGTCGAGCTTGATGCTGTGCTGGGCGGCGCCCAGCGTGCCGAAGTCGTTGGTCTGGCTGCCGACGGCGATCACCAGCGTGTCGTACGCGAGCTGCGTGGCCGGGGTGATCTCCTCGCCCGCGTCGTCATAGCTGGCGGCGAGCTGCACGGTCTTGGCCGCGCGGTCGATGCCGACGAGGGTGCCCAGGCGGAACTTGAAGTGGTTCCAGCGGGCCTGCGCGAGGTATTCGATCTCCTCGGCGTGGGTGTCGAAGCTGCCCGCGGCCAGCTGGTGCAGCAGCGGTTTCCAGACGTGGGTGCGGGCCGAGTCGACCAGCGTGACTTCCGCGAGGCCCTTGCGGCCCAGCCGTTTGCCCAGTTGGGTGGCCAGCGCCAGCCCACCCGCACCTCCACCCACGATCACGATGCGCTGCATCTGCTCCTGCCCTGTCTCGTTCTTGCCGTTGCGGTTTCGGCCCGGCGTGAACCGGGCCCCGTTTGCAACCGATTATCAAGGATGGACAGGGCGTCTCCGGGCCGCCCCCCGGAGTCGGGTGGACGTCAGGCCGCGGCGGCTTCCAGTGCGGCGCGCTGGCTCAGCTTGGCGAAACGCTCCAGGTGCAGGTCGGTGTCGCCGAAGCTCAGTTCGATGGCCAGCAGCCGCTTGAACCAGTGGCTCACGTTCAGCTCGTCCGTCATGCCCATGCCGCCATGCAGCTGCACGGACTGCTGCGCGATGAAACGGCAGGCCTGGCCGATGGTGACCTTGGCGGCCGAGAGCGTCTTGCGGCGCGCGTCGTCGTCCGGGTTCTGGCAGTCCATCGCCGCGAGGTAGCTCATCGAACGAGCCTGCTCGAGGTGCAGCAGCATGTCGGCCATGCGGTGCTGCAGCGCCTGGAAGCGGCCGATGGGCTGGCCGAACTGCTGGCGTGTCTTCAGGTATTCGCCCGTGGCGTTGACCGTGGCTTCCATGATGCCCACCGCCTCGGCGGTGACGGCCGCGAGGCCGATGTCGAGCGCACGTTCGATGGCAGGCAGCGCCTGGCCGGCCGCGCCGAGGCGCGCCGAGGCCGGCACCTTCACGTTGGACAGCGACACCTCGGCGGCGCGCTGGCCGTCGATGGTGGCGTACGAACGCAGCGTGAGGCCCGCCGTGTCCTTGGCCACGCGGAACAGCGACACGCCGTCGCCTTCGCGTGCCGACACCAGCAGCTCGTCGGCCGCCGCCGCGTGGTAGATCACGGCCTTGGCGCCGTTCAGCACGACGTGGTCACCGTCGGCCTTCGCGGCGGTGTCGACCACCGTCACGTCGCCGCGCGCCTTCGCTTCCTGGTGCGCGAGCACGAGGATGCGGCCGCCGGTGGCGAGTTCACCGAGCAGGTCCGAACGCACCGGCTCCTGCGCGAAGTCGCGCACGAGGGCCGTGGCGATCACGCCGCTGGTCAGCAGCGGCTCGGCCAGCAGCGCGGGGCCGGTGGCCTGCAGCGCCAGCTGCGTCTCGATGGGGCCGTAGCCGAGGCCACCCTGGTCTTCCGGCACGATCATCGCGAGCACGCCGAGGTCGGCCAGGCCCTGCCAGGCCTTGCGGTCCCAGCCGTCGGCCGAGGCCACCACCTTGCGGTGGTGCTCGAAGTCGTAGTCGCCCTGCACGAAACGGGTGATGGCGTCCTGCAGCTGCAGTTGTTCTTCGCTGAAGTTGAAGTCCATGACAAACGTTCCTTACAGGCCCAGCAGCTGCTGGGAAATGATGTTCTTCTGGATCTCGTTGGACCCGCCGTAGATCGAGAGCTTGCGCATGTTGCAGTAGTGCGCCGCGAGCGACGCGGCGTACTGCGGCCCCACCGCCTCGGCCGAGTAGCCGGCAGCCAGCGCCTCGGGGATGTACGGCAGCGCGTACGGCCCCACGGCCTGCAGCAGCAGCTCGGTGATGGCCTGCTGGATCTCGGTGCCCTTGATCTTCAGGATGGACGCGGCCGGGCCCGGCGCGCGCTTGTCCTTCTCGGCCGACAGCACGCGCAGGTTGGTCATCTCGAGCGCGGTGAGGTCCACCTCGACCTGGGCCACCTTCGCGGAGAACAGCGGGTCCTCGAGCAGCGGGCGGCCGCGCTTCTGTTCGGTGGCGGCCACGCGCTTCAGGCGCGCGAGTTCGCGCTTGGCGATGCCGATGCCGGCGATGTTGCTGCGCTCGTGGCCCAGCAGGAACTTGGCGTACGTCCAGCCCTTGTTCTCTTCACCCACGAGGTTCTCGGCCGGCACGCGCACGTCCTCGAACCACACCTCGTTCACTTCGTGCGCGCCGTCGAGCGTGATGATGGGGCGCACGGTGATGCCGGGCGACTTCATGTCGATCAGCAGGAAGCTGATGCCACGCTGGGCCTTGGCCTGCGGGTCGGTGCGCACGAGGCAGAAGATCCAGTCGGCGTACTGGCCGAGCGTGGTCCACGTCTTCTGGCCGTTCACGACGAAGTGGTCGCCCTTGGCGTCCACGCCGCGCACGGCGCGCATCTTCAGCGAGGCGAGGTCGGAGCCCGAACCCGGCTCCGAGTAGCCCTGGCACCACCACTCCTCGGCGCTGCTGAGCTTCGGCAGGAAACGCTGCTGCTGCTCGGGCGAACCGAAGGCCATGATGACCGGGGCCACCATCTTGATGCCGAACGGGATCAGGCGCGGCGCACCGCCGGCGGCGCACTCTTCCTCGAAGATGTACTGCTCGACGGCGTTCCAGCCCGGGCCGCCGAACTCCTTGGTCCAGCCGGGGCCGCCCCAGCCGCGCTCGTGCAGCGTTCGCTGCCACAGCACGTGGTCGTCACGCGTGAGGCGCAGGCTGTTCATCACCTTGTGGCGGATGCTCTCCGGCAGCTTGGTGCGCACGAACGAACGGACTTCCTCGCGGAAGGCTTGTTCTTCAGGGGTGAATGTGAGGTCCATGGATGGGGTTCCCAGCAGGTCAGGATTCTTCGGTCAGCAGCGACAGGCCGAGTTGGGCGCGGCGCTTGAGCCACGGGCTCGGGCGGTAACGGGCGTCGCCGTAGAAGGCGAACATGCGCTCGAGGATGGTGAGCACGGTGCGTGCGCCGAGGCGGTCGCCCCAGGCCAGCGGCGGGAACGGGTAGTTCAGGCCGAGGGACACGGCGCGGTCGATGTCGGCCGGCGTGGCGATGCGTTGCTGCGCGATGTCGGCGGCGATGTTCACGATGGTGGCCACCACACGCTGGGCCACGAGGCCCGCGCTGTCGCGGATCACCGTGACGGGCTTGCCGTCGGCGGCGAACAGCGCGTGGGCGGCGTCGCGCCACGCGGGGGTGGTGGCCGGCGTGGTCATCACGACGCGGCGGCGGCTGGTGTCGAAGAGCGTTTCCACCCCCACCGTGCGCGCCGGGTCGAGGCCCAGCTGCAGCGCGACGGTGGTGGCGTCGTCGCCCACGGGGGCCACGATGCACAGGCTGTCCGAACGCGGCGTGGCGCCCGAATCGATCTGCACGCCGGCGATGGCCACGAGGTCGGCGATCACCGTGGGCATGCCGGGCGCGAGCCACACCGACGACGGCTTGGCCGTGGGCGCCGCCGCCTCGGGCGCGGCGACGCGCTGGCCGTTGTCGTACTGGTAGAAGCCGCGGCCCACCTTGCGGCCCACGATGCCCGCCGACAGCATCTGCCGCGTCAGCGGGTTCGGCCGGTAGCGCGGCTCTTCGTAGTACTGGTGGTAGATGGATTCCATCACCGGGTGCGACACGTCGAGCGCGGTGATGTCCATCAACTCGAACGGGCCGATGATGAAGCCGGCCACCTCGCGCAGCACGCGGTCGGCGTCGGGGTATTCGCACACGCCTTCCTGCACGATGCGCAGCGCCTCGGTGCTGAAGCCGCGACCGGCGTGGTTCACGATGAAGCCGGGGGTGTCCTTCGCGCGCACGGCGGTGTGGCCCAGGCGGCGGCCCAGGTCGAGCAGGCGGTCGGTGACGACCCGGTCGGTCAGCAGGCCGTCGACCACCTCCACCACCTTCATCACCGGCACCGGGTTGAAGAAGTGGAAGCCGGCCACGCGCTGCGGGCGCTTCAGCCCGGCCGCGATGGCGGTGACCGACAGCGACGAGGTGTTGCTCGCGAGCACGCAGCCATCGCCGACAATGCCCTCGAGTTCGGCGAACAGCGACTGCTTGGCCTTCAGGTCCTCGACGATGGCTTCCACCACCACGTCGCAACCGGCCAGCTCGGCGAGCGAGGCGACCGGGCTGACCCGCGCGGTGGCCGCGGCCACCTGTTCGGCGGTGAGCTTGCCCTTCTCCTGGAGCTTGGCCAGCGTTTCGGCAAGCTTCTTGCAACCGGTGGCGGCACCACCGTCGCGCACGTCGAACACACGCACCGCCAGGCCCGCCTGTGCGGCGATCTGCGCGATGCCCATGCCCATCACACCCGCCCCCACCAGACCGAGGACGTTCATCGATTGTTCAGCCGCGTTTGTCTCCATCTCTCTCTCCATGCGAATGAAGTCCTGGACTTTTGGACTGCATTGCAGAACAATATTCTGCTTATAAAAACGGATTGAGATTGTTGATGCTGGTGGGTTCCCTGTCAACTTTTGGCGGGGCGGGCCACCATTTCCAGGTGCCATCGAGTATGCCGACGCCCGGGGGGAACCCCACCCGGGATTGCCATCACCCCGCAATTTGCGGATTTGTGTTCCACTTTTCGGGCGATCCGCCCTTTCCCGTTCGCGCGATCCGCGAACCCCGAACCCCGATGAACGCTCCAGCCAAGACCGCCACCAAGCCCAACCCCAAGGAAGACCGCCACTTCGTCACCGCCCTCGCGCGCGGCCTCGAGGTGCTCGCGTGCTTCCGCTCCGGCGACAAGGCGCTCGGCAACCAGGAGATCGCCCAGCGCTGCAAGCTGCCGAAGTCGACGGTCTCGCGCCTGACCTCCACGCTCACGAAACTCGACTACCTGATCCAGGTGGAAGAAAGCGGCAAGTACCGCCTGGGCACCGCCACGCTGTCGCTCGGCAGCGCGATGCTGGCGCGCCTCGACGTGCGCCAGATCGCGCGCCCGCTGATGCAGGAACTCGCCGACCTCTCGCGCTCGATGGTCTCGCTCGGCACCCGCGACCGCCTCTCGATGATCTACGTCGAGAACTGCCGCAGCTCGGCCGCACTCACGCTGAGCCTGGACGTGGGTTCGCGCATCCCGGTGGCGTCGTCGGCCATCGGCCGCGCCTACCTCGCCGCCATCCCCGACCGCGAGCGGCTCGACTTCATGGAACGCGTGCAGGAACTCGACGAGGTGGCCTGGCCCGACATCCGCGACGGCATCGAACGGGCGGTGGAGGACTACCGCACCCTCGGCGTCACGTGCTCCTTCGGCGACTGGCAGAAGGACGTGAACGGCATCGCCCGCGCCTTCCAGCCCGGCAACGGGCTCCCGCCCATGGCCATCAACTGCGGTGGCCCGTCGTTCAACCTGTCGAAGGAATTCCTGCTGAACGAGGTGCGGCCAAGGCTGATCGAGACCGTCTCCCGGCTCGAGGCGTTGCTGCTGCGCTGACGGCACCGGCCGCCGGCCGTGACTTTCGTCGCGGCCGGGGCGTCTGATCCGGGTTTTCCCGAGGTTCAGGTGCGGAAAGCCATCAAGCCGGGAACCGCCAGACCGAAAGAAAGAGGTGCCCGCCGTCCGGCGGGCATTCCTTTTCACCGGACTGGCAGTTCCCGATGACCCTCAAGAAGCGAATCCTCCTCCTGTGCGCCGTGGCGCTCCTCGGCATGGTGCTGTTGGCGATCCAGTCGCTGTCGACCCTGCGCGGCACGATGATGAAGGAGCGCACCGCGCAGCTCTCCACGCTCGTGGTGCTGGCCCATGCGTCGCTCGAATCGCTGCACCAGCAGGAAGTCGCCGGGAAGATCACCCGCGAGGCCGCCCAGCAGGAGGCCAAGCGTTTCATCGGCAGCTTCAAGAAGGACGAGCAGTACTTCTTCGTGCGCGGCTTCACCGACGACGTGAACCTCGTGCACCCGAACCCCAAGCGTGTGGGCATCGTCGACGAGAAGGGCGGCAAGGAAGCCGGCGTGCGTTACCGCGCCGCGCTCGAGGGCCGGCAGATCGGCACCGTCATCGCCCCGGGCACCCGCCCCGGCACGAAGGAAACGGTCGAGAAGCTCTACGCCGTCATCAAGTTCGAACCCTGGGACTGGACCGTCGGCTTCGGTGACTACATCGACGACATCGACAAGGCCTACTGGCGCAGCGCCTGGATCCTGATGGCACTGGGCGGTGTGCTGATGCTGGCCGTCGGCGGCCTGGCCTGGCACATGGTGCGCGACATCTACCGCAAGCTCGGCGGCGAGCCGGACTACGCGGCGAACATCGTGCGCCGCATCGGCGCCGGCGACCTGTCGGTGTCCATCGCGCTGCGGGCGAACGACAACGACAGCCTGCTCGCCGCGATGCGCGACATGCAGACGAACCTGTCGGGCACGGTGCATGAGATCCGCCAGTCCACCGACACCATTGCGACGGCGTCGAGCGAGATCGCGTCCGGCAACCTCGACCTGTCCTCGCGCACCGAGTCGCAGGCGAGCGCCCTGGAAGAAACCGCGGCCTCCATCGAGGAACTCACCGCCACCGTGACGCAGAACGCGGAAAACGCGAACCTGGCCAACCAGCTGGCCCAGTCGGCGTCGGCCGTGGCGGTGCGTGGTGGCGCGGTCGTCAACGACGTGGTCGAGACCATGGCGTCGATCAGCACGTCGTCGCGCAAGATCGTCGACATCATCGGCGTCATCGACGGCATCGCGTTCCAGACGAACATCCTCGCGCTGAACGCGGCCGTCGAGGCGGCGCGCGCCGGCGAGCAGGGGCGCGGCTTCGCCGTCGTAGCCTCGGAAGTGCGCGGCCTCGCGCAGCGCTCCGCGGCGGCCGCCAAGGAGATCAAGGGCCTGATCGACGACTCCGTCGACAAGGTGGGTGCCGGCACCGCGCTCGTGGCGCAGGCCGGCGAGACGATGAGCCACATCGTCACCAGCGTCGAACGCGTGACCGCGATCGTCGGCGAGATCAGCGCCGCGAGCCGCGAGCAGACCGCCGGGATCCAGCAGATCAACGAGGCCATCTCTCAGATGGACCAGGCGACGCAGCAGAACGCCGCGCTGGTCGAGCAGGCCTCCGCCGCGGCGATGTCGCTGCGCCAGCAGTCCGAAGGCCTCGTGAAGGCGGTCAGCGTCTTCGACCTGGCCCGCTGACCGTCCATCGCCCCGGCCCGCTCAGGGCCGGGTGCGCTCCGGCACACGCGACACCAGCGACGGTGCCTGGTAGGCCGGCAGGAACTTGCAACCCGTGCCGAAGGTCGCCTCGAACTCGGGGCACTTCGCCGCCACGGTGTCCGCGGTCGGCTTCACGCCCTGGTCCACCCACGCCATCAGGCGGTCCATCAGCGCGACGTAGGTCGGGTCGCTCAGGTAGCTGTGCGTCGCGAAGTCGGCGAAGGTCTGCACCAGCCGATCGGCGCTGCCACCCGCCGCCATCGTGGTCTTGAAGTACGCGTCGAGTTCGACGAATGCGGTCGGGTCGTTGACGGCCTTCAGCGTCAGCACGGGCACCGGGATCTTCCCCGTGAGGTCGGTGTCCTCGGCGAACTTGCGGTAGGCCGCCGGGTCGGCGGTGAAGCGCAGCACCGCGGCGTTCAGCGCGGCATCGTCCGCCGAGCCCGCGTACGCCGCGCCCACGTTGCCGAACGGGCTCGCGCCGCCGGTGCGCAGATGGGTGATGTCCTTGAAGTGGAAGGTGCCCCAGTTCAGGTGCGACTGGATCGAGCTCGCGGGGATCTTGATCACGTCCACGATCGTCTGCACCTTCTGCTGTTGCTCGGCGGTGCGCTGCGCCGCCGGTTTGTCGAGCCCGAGGCATTCGGCGGTGCGGGCCGCGAGGTCTGCCGAGGTCATCGTCGAATCCTTCGGCAGGCCGATGGCCAGCGGGTACTGCGGCTCTGACGGGCGCGGGTGGTTGTTGCACAGGTGCTGGTACAGCACGCGCAGGTCGAGGCGGAAGTCGTAGGACCGCGTGCCGCCACCGAGCACACCGCTCGTGAGCAGCACGGCGTCGTACGGCGCGACGCCGCCCGACGTGGCCGCGGTGTACGTCTCGGCCGCCTTGGCCGCCACGTTCGCGCCCCACGACTGGCCGTGCAGGATGGTGCGGCGCGGCTGCGCCACGTGCGAGCGGAAGATGCCGCGCAGGCGTTCGGTGTCGGCCGCCGCGGCGCGCACCTCGACGCCGCCCTGGCGGAAGGTCGATCCCGCCCAGGCGTACCCGGCCTTGACCATCACGGCCCAGCGCACGAGGTCTTCCGCGGAGCGGTCGGCCGACGTGGGTGCTCCACCCAGCTCGGGCCCGCCGTGCGCGTGCAGCACGAGGGTGTTGTTCCAGGTGGTCGGCATCGCGATGAAGTAGTACGCGCCGGCCGAGTCCTTGCCGGACAGGCAGCGCGCGACGGCCGCCACCTCGGTCGGGCACGTTGCGGCCGTGGGCGCCGCTTCAGTGGCCACGGGGGGCACGACGACGACGTCATCGTCGTCGCCTCCACACCCGGTCGAGAGCAGCACGAAGGCCGCGGTGAAGACACATTCGAGGGGACGCGGGACGTGGCGCATGGCGATGGCTCCGGTTCGTTGAGGGAGGCGCATCGTCGAGCGCGTCGGCATCGCGGTCAAAGACGTGCGGGCCGCCTCGCCATACGCATGGCATATGGCTCGCGCCATCCGGAGGAACCGCGCCGGGACGAAGGCCCCGGGACATCAGGGAAAGCGCGCACGCTACGCAATTCCGCGAATGCGGCGGGCCGCACACCACGGCTCAATCGACCTTCCGCCCCTTCCCGCCGACCATGTCCGCCACCGCCGACACGCCCCGCCACCCGCTCGAGGTCCGCCAGCTGCGCTACTTCCTCGCGGTGGCCGAGACGGGGCAGATCACCACGGCCGCCGAGCGCCTCGGGATGAAGCAGCCGCCACTCAGCCAGCAGATCCGCGCGCTCGAGGCCCAGCTCGACGTGCGCCTCTTCACCCGCCACGCGAAGGGCACGCGGCTCACCGACGCGGGCGCGCTGCTGCTCGACGAGGCGCGGCGCATCGTGGGCGACGTCGACGCGGTGGAACGGCTGATGGCCCGCGTGGCCCAGGGCCAGTACGGCCGGCTGAGCGTCGCGTTCACAAGCTCGGCCGCGGCCCACGCGTTCACGCCGCAGCTGCTGCGTGCGTTCCGCGCGCGGCACGCGGGCATCGACCTCGAGATCAGCGAACTCAACGCCGCCGACCTGACCGAGGCGATCGTGGCCGGCCGGCTGCACTGCGGCATCCTGCGCGTGCCGGTGGCGCGGCCGCCGGGCCTCGTGTTCACGCCGCTGCTGCACGAACCCGTGCGCGTCGCCCTGCCCTCCGACCACCCGCTCGCGCTCGGCCGTTCGGCCCGGCCGCGACCGGTGGCGCTGCGCCAGCTCGCGTCCGAACCCTTCATCCTCGTGCGCCGGCCGGGCGCGCCGGGCCTGTACGCCAACCTGCTCGCGCTGTGCGAGGAACACGGCATCCGGCCCCACGTGGCCGCGGAGGTCGACCGCATGATGACGGGACTGAGCCTCGTCGCCGCCGGCGTCGGCGTGAGCGTGGTGCCCGCGTCGATGGAAGGCATCCATCCGGACGCGGTGGCCTACCGGCGGCTGGCCGAAGGCGCCCGGCTCGACGCACCGCTGACCCTCGTGCACCGTGCCGACGACACCGGCCGCGCGGTCACGATGTTCACGGACCTGGCCCGCCAGGCGGCGCGCCGCCACGCCGCCGCACGGCGCTGAGATGGACCGCCGCACCTGGCTGCTGGCCGCGGCCTCGATCGGGTCGACGGCCCGGGCCACCGCGCCGGGCCTGCGCCTGATCGTGGCCTACCCGCCGGGCGGCCTCAGCGACGACGCGGCCCGCCGCCTGGCGCCAGCGCTCGAGCCGAGGTTCGGCGCCCCCGTCCTCGTCGAACACCGCCCCGGCGCCGCCGGCCTCGTCGCCCTGGACACCCTCGCCCGTGCGCGGCCCGACGGCCGCACGCTCTGCTACTCGGCGATCACGCCGCTGTTCCTGCAGCCGCGCGAGGTCTCGCCGGTCATCGCGGTGCTGGAGACCCCCGCGCTGCTCGTGGCGACGCCGGCCTTCACCGGGCATTCGCTGGCCGACGTCGTCGCGCAGGCGCGGGCGGCGCCGGGGCGCCTGCGCTGGGCCACGTCGGGCGTGGGCACCACGGGCCATCGCGTGCTGGTGCGGGTGCAGTCCACGGCCGGCATCGCGCTCACGCACGTGCCGTACTCGGGCGGGGGTCACCAGGTCAACGACGCCCTGGCCGGACAGTTCGAGCTGCTGCTGACCAACGCCGGTCCGATGCAGCGTGCCCACGTCGCGGCCGGCCGGCTCCGGCCACTGGCCGTGGGCAGCCCGAAGCGACTGGAGATGCTGCCCGGCGTGCCGACCTTCGCCGAAGCGGGATTCCCGGGCGCGAACCTCGCCTCGGTGTTCGGTGTCTTCGCACCCGCGGGCACACCACCGGACGTGGTGGCGCGGCTCAACGCCGCATTCGGCGCGGCATTGATGTCACCCGAGCTGCGCCGGCACTTCGAAGGCGCCGGCAGCACGGTTCTGGGTGGAAGCCCCGCGGCGTTCGCCGCGCGGATCCAGGCGGAAGCCGGGCAGGTGCGAGGGCCCTTGCCGCTCGACTGAACCGCCGTTCAACCCGCGTGCGTCGAGCCTTCGCCCTGCAGCACGGGTTCACCAGGTGCGGGGCGTGCGGGCGCCTTCGGCTTGGCCGCCGACGGGTGGGCCAGCGTGCTGAACGGCAGCGGGTAGCCGTGGGTGTGCATGCCGGTGGCGCCGCGCCGGTTGACCACCCGGGCCGGTGCCCCGGCCAGCGTCACGTTCCCGTCCGGGAAGCTCTTGTTGACGACGGCGTTCGCGCCGAGCGCGGTGTTGTGGCCGATCACGATGCGGCCGAAGATCTTCACCCCGGGCGCGATGTAGCAGTTGTCACCCACCACCGGCGTGCTGCCGGGTTCGGTGCTTTCGCCGATGTTCACGCACACGTGCAAACGGCAGTTGGCGCCGATGCGCGCCTTGCTGTTGACGACGATGGTGCCGCGGTGGGCGATGGACAGGCCCGGGCCGAAGGTGTTGATGGGGATCGAGAAGCCGAGCGTGCGGGACAGCGACATGTACCGCCAGGTGGCCCACTTGCGGCGCAGCCAGTTCGCACGGGTGTTGGCGAGGTACTCGACCTTGCGCAGGCGCCGCTGGAACCGCCACACGTCGTCGAACAGCCATTCGTTCAGGCGGCCCTGCACGCCCAGGGCGATGCGGTCGGCTTGCAGGAAGGCGAGGTAGTCTTGCTTGGAACGGATCATGCCGGGCGGCCCTTCGTGGCAGGCGGCCTCGCCGGACGCCGATGCGTCGTTTCGCGCACCTCCCCCAGCACCGACGGGCCCACCTCTGGACCCGTGAATGTGATTGAAAACTTCGGAGGCGGCAAGTCCTCCACCCGGGGGGTCAGCGGGAGGAACCTGGTCCCAACAGTGTCACAACCCCGTCTTGGAACCGCGGCACCACGTCGAGCCAGCTCTTGCGCGCCGCGTAGCGCACCTCGTCCTCGAGCCCCTTGGACAACATGCGCCGGCCCACGCGGGCGAGCCACAGCGCGTGCCGCGGCTCGGGCTGGCCTTCGCCCTGGGCGTGCAGCAGGCCGGCGGCAAGGGCCGCGTCCGTGTAGTCGCGCCCACCGCCCGCCGCGCGGAAGAGTGACACGAGGTAACCGGCCCCATAAAAATCTTCGAGGTTGAAGCGCCCGGCCGATCCGGCGCACACGATCAGCACCGTGCGCTCCGGGTGGTGGTGCACCACGTGGTCCACCACCGCCTTCGCGTTCGTGAGCGCCGCCACGTACACCGCGTGGGCGCCCTTCGAGGCGAGCACGGCCGGCGTGCCGTTCGTGGTGGCGTAGACGAGGGTGCGGCCCTTCACGCCTTCGGCGATCAGGTTCGACGGCGTTGCGGCCAGGAACCCCGGAAGTGTCTCGGCGTTCAGTTCGCCGGCCAGCAGGCAGCTGCCCTCGGGGCGGCGAGCCACCTCCTCGAGCGCCGACGGACCGTCGGCCATGGGCACGACCGCCGACGCGCCGTCGGCGAGCACCCCCACCATCGTCGTGGTGGCGAACAGGATGTCGAGGACGATGATGACCTTGCTGTCGAGGCGCTCGCCGTCGAGCTCTTCCTTCTTCAACAGCACGTGGATCTTCTGCATGGAGGGCACGGCCTCAGCCGTCGTTGGGCACGGGCTCGCCCGGCGGGTTGATGGAGGCGAACACGCCGTTGCTGCGCAGGAGGGTCTTGTCACCCACCTTGAGTTCGCAATCGGCGAAGGACAGGCGCTTGCCCATCTTGCGGATGCGCACGTGGGCCTCGAGCCAGTCGCCCGGCCGGCCCGAGTCGATGAAGTCGTTCGACAGGTGCACGGTCACGAACGAACGCGGCACGCCGCGCGCCACGGACAGGTTGATGCCCAGCGCCCCGTCGGCGTAGGTCACGAGCATGCCGCCGTGCGTGATGCCGATCATGTTGGTGTGCGACTCGGTGACCCGGAGGCCGAGCACCACCATGTCGAACTCGTCGCGCCGGCTGTAGAGCGGCCCGAGCTGGGAGAAGTAGGGGCCACCCCGCTTCAGCGGGGTGAATCCTTCGGGTACTGCGTCGTTCATGGCAATGGCCGCGTCAGAACCAGGACGACGACATGGTCAGGGTCGAATCGTCGAGGCTGCGCAGCAGCGCGTGCTGCGGCCCGTTGCGCGGCAGCTCCCAGCGGAAGAACCACTGGCACGCGCGCAGCTTGCCGAGGTAGAAGTCGCGGTCGTCGTCGCTCGCCGCCGAGGGCAGCGCCTTCGACGCGACGATGGCCTGGCGCAGCCACGTCCACGCCATCACGGTGTGGCCGAAGGCTTCGAGGAACACCGAGGCGTTCGCGAGCGCGCGGTCGCCGTCGTCCACGAGCACCGAGCCGATCTTGCGCACGGTCTCGAGCACGTCGTTCCACGCGGCGGACAGCGCCTCGCCGAACGGGCGAAGCCCTTCGCTGCCTTCGGCCTCGGCGACGGCCTTGCGCACCTCGCGGCCCAGCAGCTCGAGCGCGGCGCCCTTCTGCATCATCACCTTGCGGCCCAGCAGGTCCAGCGCCTGGATGCCGTGGGTGCCCTCGTGGATCATGTTCAGGCGGTTGTCGCGGTAGTACTGTTCGACCGGGTACTCGCGCGTGTAGCCGTAGCCGCCGTGGATCTGGATGGCCAGGCTGTTGGCCTCCAGGCACCACTGCGACGGCCACGACTTGACGATGGGGGTCAGCAGGTCCAGCAGCAGGCCGGCCTCGGCACGCTGATGTTCGGTCTCGCCGGTGCGCTGGTCGTCGACGAGGCGGGCGGCGTACAGGCCCAGCGACAGCGCCCCTTCGACGTACGCCTTCTGCGCGAGCAGCATGCGGCGGATGTCGGCGTGTTCGATGAGCTGCACCTGCGGGTCCAGCGGGTTCTTGTTGCCGGGCAGGCGGCCTTGCGGCCGCTCGCGCGCGTACTGCAGCGAGGCCAGGTAGCCGCGGTAGCCGTACATCACCGCGCCCATGCCGACGCCGATGCGCGCCTCGTTCATCATCTGGAACATGCAGGCCAGGCCCTTGTGCTCCTCACCGACGAGTTCGCCGATGCACTGGCCCTTCTCGCCGAACGACAGCATGGTGGACGTGGTGCCGCGCCAGCCCATCTTGTGGATCAGGCCCGCGAGCGCGACGTCGTTGCGCGCGCCGATCTGGCCGTCTTCATCCGTGTGGTACTTCGGCACCGTGAAGAGCGAGATGCCCTTCACGCCCGCCGGCGCGCCGGGAATGCGCGCGAGCACGAGGTGCACGATGTTCTCGGTCATCTCGTGGTCGCCACCCGAGATGAAGATCTTGTTGCCCTTGATCGAGTACGTGCCGTCGCCGTTGGGCGTGGCGCTCGTCGTCAGGTCGGACAGGCTCGAGCCGGCCTGCGGCTCGGTAAGCGCCATCGTGCCGAAGAAGCGGCCCGACAGCAGCGACGCGAGGTACTTCTTCTTCTGGCGTTCGGTGCCGAAGTTCTGGATCACGTTGGCATTGCCCGACGTGAGCCCGACGTACGACAGCGTGGGGCCGTTCGCGCTCTTGAACATCGCGGACGCGGCCTGGGCCACCAGCACCGGCAGCTGCATGCCGCCCTGTTCGTAGTCCTTCGTGGGCGACATCATGCCGGCCGCGCAGTACGCCTCCAGCGCTTCCTTCACGGCCGGGATGATCGTGACCTTCTGCCCGTCGAACGTGGGCTCGTTCTCGTCGGACTCGCGGTTGTGCGGCGCGAACTTGTCGGTGGCGATGGCCTGGGCCGTGTCGAGCGTCGCGGTGAACGTCTCGCGGCTGTGGTCGGCGTGGCGCTCGCGGCGCGTCAGCGATTCGGCGTCGTGGACCTCGAAGACCTGGAAGTCGAGGTCGCGGCGGTTGATGATGTCACTCACGGGTCAGTTTCCTCACGAAGGCGGAATGCGGAACGGGCCCAAGCGGGCCCGTGTCCTCGAGGTGCGTTCCCTCAGGCGGTCAGCAGCGTGTCGCTGAAGCGGGCCAGGTGGTGGTCCGTGTCACCGAAGGTCGAGTTGATGATGGTCAGGCGCTTGAAGTAGTGCGCGGCCATCAGCTCGTCCGTCACGCCCATGCCGCCGTGCATCTGCACCGCGTCCTGGCCCACCTTGCGCAGGGCCTGGCCGATGTAGGCCTTGGCGCCCGACACGGCACGGCTGCGTTCGGCGGCATCGGTCGAGTCGGCGCGCAGCGCGGCCAGCGTGGCCATCGAACGCGACTGCTCGGCAGCGATCGCCATCTCGGCCATGCGGTGCTGCAGGGCCTGGAACTTGCCGATGGGCACGCCGAACTGCTTGCGCTGCTTCAGGTAGTCGAGCGTGGTGGCGTTGAGCGCGGTCATGATGCCCACGGCCTCGGCGCACAGGCCGGCGATGCCGCGGTCGATCGCGCGTTCGATGCCGGCGAGCGCGCCGTCCACCTTGCCGAGCACCGCGTCGGCACCGACCTTCACGTTCTTCAGAACCACCTCACCGGCGCGCTGGCCGTCCTGGTTGACGTAGCCGGTGACGGTCACGCCCGCGGCCTTCGGGTCCACCACGAACAGCGTGATGCCGTTCGCGTCGAACGCGGCGCCCGACGTGCGGGCCGAGACCAGCAGCTGGTTGGCGGACGGGGCGCCCAGCACCACGGCCTTGTGGCCGTTGAGCACGTAGCCGTCGCCTTCCTTCTTCGCGCTGGTGGCGACGTGCTGGCGGTTGTAGCGGGCGCCCGGTTCCTGGTGGGCGAGCGAGACCAGCAGTTCACCGCCGGTGATGCCGCCGAGCAGCTTGTCGCGCTGGGCGTCGGAGCCCACGTCGGCGATCAGGCTGCCGGCCACGACGACGGTGGCCAGGTACGGCTCGAGCGCGAGGTTCGTGCCGAGCGTCTCCATCACGATCATCGCGTCGACCGAGTTGCCGCCGAGGCCGCCGTGCGCTTCCGAGAACGGCAGGGCCAGCAGGCCCAGTTCGGCGTACGTGGCCCAGGCCTCGCGGCTGAAGCCGTCGGCCGACTTGGCGATGGCGCGGCGCTGCTCGAAGCCGTAGTCCTTCGTCAGGAAGCGGCGCAGGCTGTCCTGGATGGCGATCTGTTCTTCAGTGAAGTTGAAATCCATGAGTGTTCTCCGTTCGCGTCCAGGGGCTCAGAGGCCCAGGATCATCTGCGCGATGATGTTCTTCTGCACTTCGCTCGAACCGCCGTAGATGGTGGTCTTGCGCACGTTGAAGTAGTGGCCGGTGGCGGCCGCGTCGCGCGGGGCGTACTGCGGCGCGAGCGGCTCGCCCGTCCAGCCGGCTTCCAGGCGTTCCGGCAGGTACGGCAGCGCGTACGGGCCGAGGGCCTGCACGGTCAGTTCGGTCAGGAGCTGCTGGATCTCGGAGCCCTTGATCTTCAGCATCGAGGCCTCGGGACCCGGCGGCAGGTGCTTGTCTTCCCCGGCGATGACCTTCAGGTTCGTGATCTCGAGCGCCATCAGTTCCAGCTCGACCTGGGCGAGGCGGTCGCGGAAGCGCACGTCCTCGATGATGGGGCGGCCGTTGTCGCCCGGCTGGCGGCGGGCCAGCGACTTCAGGCGCTTCAGCGCGGCCTTCGAGCGGCCCACGCCGGCGATGCCGGTGCGTTCGTGGCCCAGCAGGAACTTGGCGTACGTCCAGCCCTTGTTCTCCTCGCCGACGCGGTTCTCCACCGGCACGCGGACGTTCTCGAACCAGACCTCGTTCACTTCGTGCTCGCCGTCGAGCATGATGATGGGACGCACGGTGATGCCCGGCGTCTTCATGTTGATCAGCAGGAACGAGATGCCTTCCTGCTGGCGACCTTCGGTGCTCGTGCGCACCAGGCAGAAGATCCAGTCGGCGTACTGGCCGAGCGTGGTCCAGGTCTTCTGGCCGTTGACGATGTAGTGCTCGCCGTCGGCGTCGGTGCCGCGCACGGCGCGGGTCTTGAGCGAGGCCAGGTCGGAACCGGCGCCCGGCTCCGAGTAGCCCTGGCACCACCAGTCTTCCGCCGACAGGATGCGCGGCAGGAAGTGGGCCTTCTGGGCCTCGTTGGCGAAACGCATGATCACCGGGGCGACCATCTTCAGGCCGAACGGCAGCTGCATCGGGGTGCCCAGCTCGGCGCACTCCTCGTCGAAGATGTGGCGCTGCACCGAGTTCCAGCCGGTGCCGCCGTACTCCTTGGGCCAGCTGCTGCAGCCCCAGCCCTTGGCGTGGAGGATCTTCTGCCAGCGGACGATGTCGTCCTTCTCGAGGCGCTTGCCCGCGGCGGCGCGTTCGCGGATGTCGGCCGGGAGCGCGGACTCCAGGAAGGTGCGGACTTCCTGGCGGAAGGCCTGCTGTTCGGGGGTGTATTCGAAGTTCATTCGGGTCGTCTCCAGGGCACGTGACGTGAGCGATTCAACATTCTGCATCGCAAAACTGGAATTTTGAAATTGGAACTTTCCCGGCCGCGAAAAAGACCTTCGATGTCGCGCGGGTGATTGCGTTGCCGGGCATTTAGCGACCTACTTCCGGGTTGAGATCCGGATTCGCCCCGTTTACAAGGCGGGAGGCTCTGGCTAGGATAGTCCACTTTTCAAAATTCTGGTCTGCATAGCGGAACAACGAGACATTCCGCACCGGGCTGTTGCAGAACCCAGGTCCCCTCCACCGTCAGCCGCCAAGAGGAACCCCCGAACATGAGCAACCAACCTTCCACCCAATACGAGGTGCGTGGCGCCGTCGCGGTCGTCACGTTGACGAACCCGCCGGTCAACGGCCTCGGCCACGCGCTGCGCGTCGGCATCGTCGAAGGCCTCGACCGTGCGCTCGCCGACCCGAAGGTCACGGCGCTGGTCATCACGGGGACGGACCGTGCGTTCTCGGGCGGCGCCGACGTGCGCGAGTTCGGCACGCCCAAGTCGGGCTGGGAGCCCAACCTCGGCAACGTGATCAAGGCCCTCGAAGGTTCCACGAAGCCGGTGGTGGCGGCCATCGCCGGTGTCGCCCTGGGTGGCGGCCTCGAACTGGCCCTCGGCGCGCACTTCCGCGTGGCCAAGGCCGATGCCCAGCTGGGCCTGCCTGAAGTGAAGCTCGGCCTGCTGCCGGGCGCCGGCGGCACGCAGCGCCTGCCGCGCCTCGTGGGCCTCGAGACCGCGCTGAACATGATCGTCTCGGGCGCCCCGGTGCCCGCCGCGAAGTTCGCCGGCACCCCGCTGCTCGACGCCATCATCGACGGTGACCTGGTCGACGGCGCCGTCAAGTTCGCCGAGAAGGTCGTCGCCGACAAGGCCCCGCTCAAGCGCGTGCGCGACCTGAAGGTCAAGCAGCCGGACGCGGAGGCCTTCCTGCAGTTCGCACGCAACACCGTGGGCGCCGTCTCGAAGAACTTCCCGGCCCCGCTGAAGTGTGTGGAAGCCGTGGCCGCCTCCGTGGGCAAGTCCTTCGACGAAGGCCTGAAGACCGAACGCGAGCTGTTCCTCGGCCTGATGCAGACGCCGGAATCGCGCGCGCTGCGCCACATCTTCCAGGCCGAACGCGCCGCCTCGAAGATCGCCGACGTGCCGGAAGACACCCCGGTTCGCGACATCAAGTCGGTGGGCATCATCGGCGCCGGCACCATGGGTGGCGGCATCGCGATGAGCTTCATCAACGCCGGCATCCCCGTCGTGCTGCTCGAAGCCAAGCAGGAAGCGCTCGACAAGGGCCTCGCCACCATCCGCAAGAACTACGAGAGTTCGCTGAAGAAGGGCAAGATCACGCAGGCCAAGCTCGACGAGCGCCTCGCGCTGATCACGCCCACGCTGAGCTACGACGGCTTCAAGAACGTCGACCTCGCCATCGAGGCCGTGTTCGAGAGCATCGAAGTCAAGGAAACGGTGTTCAAGACGCTCGACGAAGTGATGAAGCCCGGCGCGATCCTGGCCTCCAACACGTCGGCCCTGAACCTCGACCAGATCGCCGCGTTCACGAAGCGCCCGCAGGACGTCATCGGGCTGCATTTCTTCAGCCCGGCCAACGTGATGCGCCTGCTGGAAGTGGTGCGCGGCGCGAAGACCGGCAAGGACGTGCTCGCCACGTCCATGCAGCTCGCGAAGAAGATCAAGAAGATCGCCGTGGTGTCGGGCGTGTGCGATGGCTTCATCGGCAACCGCATCGTGGCCCGCTACGGCGCGGCCGCCAACGAGGCGCTGAACGCCGGCGCGTCGCCGCAGCAGATCGACAAGGCCCTGGAGAAGTTCGGCCTGGCCATGGGCATCTACCGCATGGGCGACCTCGCCGGCCTCGACATCGGCTACGCCGGCCGCAAGCGCCGCAAGGAAGCCAACCCGGACGCGTACATCCCCATCGTCGCCGACCGCCTCGCCGAGGCGGGCCGCTTCGGCCAGAAGACGGGCGCGGGCTTCTACAAGTACGAGGCGGGCAAGCGTGACCCGATCCCCGATCCCGCGGTCGACCAGATGATCACCGACTTCCGCAAGGAACGCGGCATCACCCCGCGCAAGGTGAGCGACGAGGAAATCGTCGAACGCGCCATCTTCGCGATGGTCAACGAAGGCGCCCGCATCCTCGAGGAAGGCATCGCGCAACGCGCCTCCGACATCGACATCGTGTACCTGAACGGCTACGGCTTCCCCGCGCACCGCGGCGGCCCGATGCTCTACGCCGACCAGGTGGGCCTGCCCAACGTCATCCGCGCCCTGAAGCGCTTCGCGGCCGAACCCGGCTCCGATGCGAAGTTCTGGACGCCGGCGCCGCTGCTGGTGAAGCTCGCAGAGGAAGGCAAGTCGTTTAACTAAACGGCCGTCATCCCGGCGGACGCCGGGATCCACCGCACCCAGTGGGCCCCGGCGTTCGCCGGGGTGACACCGCTGAACAGAACACGAATCGCAAGGAACCCATCATGACCGAAGCAGTCATCGTCTCCACCGCCCGCACCGGCCTCGCCAAGAGCTGGAAGGGTGCCTTCAACATGACCTACGGCGCCACGCTGGCCGCCCATTCCATCGAGCACGCCGTCAAGCGCGCCGGCATCGACCCGGCGGAAGTCGAGGACGTGTTCCTCGGCGGCTCGCTGTCCGAAGGCACCACCGGCGGCAACATCGCCCGCGTGGCCGCGCTGCGCGCCGGCCTGCCCGTCACCACGGCCGGCGTCACCATCAACCGCTTCTGCTCGTCGGGCCTGCAGGCCATCGCGATGGCCGCCCACAGCATCCTCGTGGACGGCGTGCAGGTCGCCATCGGCGGCGGCGTGGAGTCCATCTCGTGCGTGCAGAACGAGACCAACCGCCACATGCGCCTCGACCCGTCGATGCTCGAGCGCAAGCCCGAGATCTACTGGAGCATGCTGCAGACCGCCGAACAGGTGGCCTCGCGCTACAAGATCTCGAAGGAGTCGCAGGACGAATACGGCGTGCGCAGCCAGCAGCGTGCCGCCGCCGCGCTGGCCGCCGGCAAGTTCAACGACGAGATCGCCCCGATGACCACCGTCATGGGCGTGGCCGACAAGGAAACCGGCCGCCTGACCACGAAGGAAGTGACCATCTCGGCCGACGAAGGCATCCGCGCCGACACCACGCTCGAAGCGGTCGCGAAGATCCGCTCGGCCCTGCCGGGCGGCGTGATCACCGCCGGCAACGCCAGCCAGTTCTCGGACGGTTCGTCGGCCTGCGTGCTGATGAACGGCAAGCTCGCCGAACAGCGCGGCATCCAACCCATGGGCATCTTCCGCGGCTTCGCGGTCGCCGGCTGCGAGCCCGATGAAATGGGCATCGGCCCGGTCTTCGCGATCCCCAAGCTGCTGAAGCAGACGGGCCTGAAGGTCAGCGACATCGGCCTGTGGGAGCTGAACGAAGCCTTCGCCGTGCAGGTGCTGTACTGCCGCGACAAGCTGGGCATCCCCGACGACCGACTCAACGTCAACGGCGGCGCCATCGCGGTGGGCCACCCGTACGGCGTGACCGGCTCGCGCCTGACGGGCCACGCGCTCATCGAAGGCAAGCGCCGCGGCGCCAAGTACGTCGTCGTGACGATGTGCATCGGCGGCGGCCAGGGTGCGGCCGGCCTGTTCGAAGTCGTCTGACCTTCGACGGCCCGCGTCACGGGGCCCCGGCCCCGTGACATCCCCTCCCCTTCACCCGTTCCCCCCATGAGCGTCAAGAACCTCTTCAAGCTCGACGGCAAGGTCGCGCTCGTCACCGGCGGCTCGCGCGGCCTCGGTCTCCAGATGGCCGAAGCCCTCGGCGAGATGGGCTGCAAGCTCGTCATCACCGCGCGCAAGGCCGACGAACTCGCCGAAGCCGAGGCGCACCTGAAGGCGCTGGGCATCGAGGACGTGATGCCCGTCCAGAACGACCTGCAGAAGTTCGACCAGATCCCCGGCCTCGTGTCGAAGGTGCTGGAGCGCCATGGGCAGGTCGACATCCTGATCAACAACGCCGGCGCCAACTGGGCCGCGCCCGCCGAGGACTTCCCCGACGAGGCCTGGCACAAGGTGATGAACCTCAACATCACCGCGCCGTTTTTCCTGTCGCGCGAAGTCGGCAAGCGCAGCATGCTGCCGCGCCAGCAGGGCAAGATCATCAACATCGCGTCCACCGGCGGACTCAAGGGCACGGCCAAGGGCGTGACCACCATCGCGTACAACACGTCGAAGGCCGCCGCCATCAACTTCACGCGCACGCTGGCCGCCGAATGGGGCCCCCGCAACATCAACGTGAACGCGATCTGCCCGGGCTACTTCCAGTCGAAGATGACGGCCGGGCTGCTCGACCGCATCCAGGACGGTGTCATCGCCCGCTCCCCGCTCTGCCGCATCGGCGGCGAGGAGGACCTGAAGGGCTCCGTCGTGTTCCTCGCGAGCGAGGCCTCCCGCCACATCACCGGCCAGACGCTGATCGTGGACGGCGGCTCGTCCATCGTCTGACATTCCTGAACCCGCACACCGGCACACCATGAGCGACACCGAGAAGTTCGTCGGGACCCGTCCCGTCTCCGAAGCCCAGGCGTTCGACGTCGACCGCCTCGCCGACTACATGCGAAAGCACGTGGAAGGCTTCAGCGGCGACCTGCTGGTCGAGCAGTTCAAGGGCGGCCAGTCCAACCCGACGTTCCGCCTGACCGCCGGCGGCAAGCGCTACGTGATGCGCCGCAAGCCCAAGGGCGTGCTGCTGCCGTCGGCCCACGCGGTGGACCGCGAGTTCCGCGTGATCAGCGGCCTGTCGAAGACCAACGTGCCCGTCGCGAAGCCGTACGCGCTGTGCGAGGACACCGACGTCATCGGCACCATGTTCTACATCATGGACTGCGTCGACGGCCGCATCATGTGGGACCCCACGCTGCCCGGTGCGACCAACTCCGAACGCGCGGCCATCTTCGACGAGATGAACCGCGTGATCGCCGCGCTGCACACCGTCGACCCCGTGGCCGTGGGCCTGGGCGACTACGGCAAGCCCGGCAACTACATCGAGCGCCAGGTGGCCCGCTGGACCAAGCAGTACCGCGCCGCCGAGACCGAGAAGATCGAGGCCGCCGACAACCTGATCGACTGGCTGCCGCAGCACATCCCCGCGGGCGACGAGACCCGCATCGTCCACGGCGACTACCGCCTCGACAACATGGTGTTCCACCCCACCGAACCCCGCGTGCTCGCGGTGCTCGACTGGGAACTCTCCACGCTCGGCCACCCGCTGGTCGACTTCGCGTACCACTGCATGACCTGGCGCATGCCCGCCAACGCCTCCCGGGGCCTGGCCGGCATCGACCTCGCGTCGCTCGGCATCCCGTCCGAGAAGGACTACGTCAACACGTACCTGAAACGCACGGGCCGTGGCACCTCGGAGACTGTCACTCCGGACCAGTGGTCCTACTATCTGGTGTTCAACATGTTCCGGCTGGTGGGCATTCTCCAGGGCATCACTGCCCGCGCCCTGCAGGGCAACGCCTCCAGCACCGAAGCATTGGCCGCGGGCAAGCGCACCCGGCCCCTCGCCGAGCAGGCGTGGGAACTGGCGCAGACGATCGTCAGCACCCGCTGAGGACGGACAGGCCCGCGATCCGGTTCAACACGAGAGGAGATACCGATGGATTTCGAGTACAGCGACAAGGTCAAGGGCCTCCAGCAGCGCGTCACCGCGTTCATGGAAGAACACGTCTACCCGAACGAACACGCGTTCGAGGCGGAAGTGGACGCCAACCGCAAGGCGGGCAACGCGTGGCAGCCGACCAAGGTCGTCGAGGAACTGAAGACGAAGGCCAAGGCCGCCGGCCTGTGGAACCTCTTCCTGCCCGACTCGAACTACGGCTTCGGCCTCACGAACCTCGAGTACGCGCCGCTCGCCGAGATCATGGGCCGTTCCGGCCTGGGCCCCGAGGCCTTCAACTGCTCGGCCCCCGACACCGGCAACATGGAAACGCTGGTGCGCTACGGCACGCCGGAACACCATGAGAAGTGGCTCAAGCCGCTGCTCGACGGCACCATCCGCTCGGCTTTCGCGATGACCGAACCGGCCGTGGCCTCGTCCGACGCGACCAACATCGAGTCGAGCATCCTGCGCGACGGCGACGAGTACGTGATCAACGGCCGCAAGTGGTGGACGTCCGGCGCGAACGACCCACGCTGCAAGATCATGATCTTCATGGGCAAGACGGACCCGAACCACCAGAACCGCCACCAGCAGCAGTCGATGATCCTCGTGCCGATGGACACGCCCGGGGTCACCGTGCTGCGCCACCTGCCGGTGCTGGGCTTCGACGACGCACCCCACGGCCACGCCGAGATCACGTTCGAGAACGTGCGCGTGCCGGTGTCGAACATCCTGCTCGGCGAAGGCCGCGGTTTCGAGATCTCGCAGGGCCGCCTCGGCCCGGGCCGCATCCACCACTGCATGCGCCTGATCGGCCGCGCCGAACGCGCGCTCGAGATGATGTGCAAGCGCGCGCTGAGCCGCACCGCCTTCGGCCGCAAGATCGCCGACCAGGGTGTGACGCGCGAGCGCATCGCCAACGCCCGCGTGATGATCGACCAGGCCCGCTTCCTCGTGCTCAACGCCGCCTACAAGATGGACACCGTGGGCAACAAGCACGCGAAGCAGGAGATCGCGATGATCAAGGTCGTCGCCCCGAACATGGCCTGCCAGGTGATCGACTGGGCCATGCAGGTGCACGGCGGCGGCGCGATGAGCGACGACTTCGGCCTCGCCCACGCCTACGCCAGCGCCCGTTCGCTGCGCTTCGCCGACGGTCCGGACGAAGTGCACCGCAATGCCATCGCGAAGGAAGAACTCGCGCGCTGGCTGCCGCGTCCCTGATCGCTCGGTGATCGCACACGGGCCTTCGGGCCCGTGTTCGTTTCAAGGCAAGGGGATGGGGCGTCGACAAGAAGTTCCTGTGTGTTTCCCGCATTTATTCCAACCGTGTTTGCAGTACCCTTTCCCTTGAACTACCAAGAGCAACCTGATGTCTGAGCGCCATCTCCCCCATTGGCCGCCGGGGTTGCCGGAACACCTCACGCTGCCCGAAACCAACGTCTGGTTCAACGCCGAGGTGTCCGCGGCCCGCTTCCCCGACAAGCCGTACATCGTCTTCTACGACACGCCCATCACGTTCCGCGAATTCAAGGACGAGACGGAGCGCCTCGCCGGCCACCTGCAGCAGGTGTGCGGCGTGAAGGCCGGCGACCGCGTGCTGCTCTACATGCAGAACAGCCCGCAGTGGATGCTTGCCTACTACGGCATCCTGCGCGCCAACGCCGTCGTCGTGCCGGTCAACCCGATGAACCGCACCGCCGAGCTCGTGCACTACGTGCACGACACCGGCGCCACCACGGCCATCGTCCCCCAGGACCTGTTCGGCGAGATCGAGCCGCTGATGGGCGACGGCCCCGAGCAGGGCCTGAAGCACCTGCTGGTGGCCGCGTACAGCGACTACCTCAAGCGCCCCACCGACCTGCCCGTGCCCGACTTCGTGCGCGCCCCGCGCCAGCCGCTCACGCGCCCCGGCGTCGTGCTGTGGAGCGATGCGCTGGACCAGAACCTGCGCCCCGGCCCGCTCACCGCCGGCCCCGACGACCTGTGCGTGATGCCCTACACCTCGGGCACCACCGGCAACCCGAAGGGCTGCGCGCACACGCACCGCAGCGTGATGTCCACGCTCGTGGGCGGCCTGCAGTGGTTCAACCGCAACCAGGACACCACGTACCTGTCGGTGCTGCCGTTCTTCCACGTGACCGGCATGGCCGGCGGCCTGAACGGCCCGCTGTTCTCCGGCGGCACGGTGGTGGTGCTGCCGCGCTGGGACCGCGTCGCCGCGGCCCGTCTGATCGAACGCTACAAGGTCTCGTCGTGGCAGGTCATCTCCACGATGATGATCGACTTCCTGTCGAACGACGACGTGCTGCCGTACGACATCTCGAGCCTGAACGGCATCCGCGGCGGTGGCGCTGCGATGCCCGAAGCCATCGCGGCGCGTCTCAAGGAACGCACGGGGCTGCAGTACGTCGAGGGCTACGGCATGTCCGAGACCATGGCGGCCACGCACATCAACCCGCCGCACCGGCCGAAACCGCAATGCCTCGGCATCCCGGTGTTCGACGTCGACGCGCGCGTGGTCGATCCCCTCACGCTGAAGGAACTCGCCGTGGGCGAGATCGGCGAAATCATCGTGCACGGGCCGCAGATCATGCAGGGCTACTGGAACAACCCGGAAGCCACCGCAGCAGCCTTCGTCGAGATCGACGGCAAGCGCTTCCTGCGCACCGGTGACCTGGCCCAGGTCGACGAGGACGGCTACTTCTTCATGGTCGACCGGCTCAAGCGCATGATCAACGCGTCGGGCTTCAAGGTGTGGCCCGCCGAGGTCGAGGGCCTGATGTACCGCCACCCGGCGATCCAGGAGGTGTGTGTCATCGCGGCCAGCGACCCGAAGCGCGGCGAGACCGTGAAGGCGCTCGTGGTGCTGCGGCCCTCGTTCGCCGGCCAGGTGTCCGAGCAGGACATCATCACGTGGGCCCACGACCACATGGCGGTCTACAAGAGCCCGCGCATCGTCGAGTTCGTCGCGTCGCTGCCGAAGTCCGGCTCGGGCAAGGTCATGTGGCGCGAACTGCAGGACCAGGAGGCGAAACGCCTCGGGTAAATCCGGGCCGCCGCCTCACGCGCCGCGGGGCAGACTCCCCGCGGCATCGATCGGAACCAACAGGAGACTTCCGTGAACCACACCAACTTCCGCCGCGCCATGGTGCTCGGCGCCGTCGGCGCCGCGCTCGCCGCGCCGATGGGTTCCGCCTTCGCCCAGGCATTCCCCAACAAGCCCATCACGCTGATCGTGCCGTGGCCGGCGGGCGGCTCCACCGACCGCCACCACCGCGTGCTCGCCGAGATCGCCAGCAAGTACCTCGGCCAGAACATCATCGTCGAGAACAAGCCCGGCGGCGGCGGCACGCTCGGCCCGGGCGCGATGGCCCTCACCGCCAAGCCCGACGGCTACACCATCTCGCAGTACCCGATGGGCATGCTCCGCGTGCCGCACATGCAGAAGGTGCAGTGGAACCCGCTCACCGACTTCACGTTCATCATCGGGGTCTCGGGCTACACGTTCGGCTTCACGGTGCGGGCCGATTCGCCCTACAAGACCTTCAACGAGTACATCGAGGCTGCGCGCAAGGCCCCGGGCAAGATCGACTACGGTTCCACCGGCATCGGCACCTCGCCGCACCTGCTGATGGAGGAACTGTCGGCCAACGCCAAGGTGCAGCTGAACCACATCCCGTTCAAGGGCAACGCCGACCTGATGCAGGCGCTGATGGGCGGCCACGTCATGGCCCAGAGCGACGCCTCGGGCTGGGACAAGTTCGTCGACGACGGCAAGATGCGCCTGCTCCTCACGTTCGGCGAGAAGCGCACGAAACGCTGGCCGCAGGTGCCGACGGCGAAGGACCTCGGCTACAACGTGGTCTCCACCTCGCCATACGGCCTCGTCGGCCCGAAGGGCATGGACCCGGCGGTCGTGAAAACGCTGCACGATGCGTTCAAGAAAGCCATGGACGATCCCAAGCACGCGGAAGTCATGGCGCAGCTGAACCAGGAGGTCTGGTACCGCAGCGGCGACGACTACGCCCGCTGGGCACGCGAGACGTATGTGAAGGACAAGCGCCTGATCGAACGCCTCGGCCTCGCGGCCAAGTAGGCCGATCGTTCCCCCGAAGGGCCGCTCACGCGGCCCTTTTTCATGGGCGCTGCCACGGATTTATACCCGGGTTCAATTGACTTTCAATATTGACCCGGGTAAAAATATCGATTTGATGTTCGAACCACGGTGGTCCCCATGACACACGACTCCGCCGACGCCACACACGGCGTCACCCTGCTCTCCCGCCACTGGGCCTGGCTCGCGGCACAACCACGCAGCCCGAGCGCCACGCTGCGCCGGCTCGTCGAGGAGGCCCGCCGCGATGCCGACGGCCGCTTCCGCCGCGCCGACGCACGCGATGCCTGCTATCGCTTCCTCCGCGTCGAGGCCGGTGACCGCGCAGGCTTCGAGGACACGGTGCGGGCGCTGTACGCCGGCGATGCCACGCGGTTCGAGACCCTCACCGCGCGATGGCCCGACGACGTCCGCCTGGAGGCGCAGCGGCTCGCCGCCGCGGTGTGGTCATGAACGACCGCGCCCGCCAGAAAGAGCTGAAGCTCGCGTACAAGCTGGCCCATCCGCCGATGGGTCTCTTCGCCATCCGCAACCTGGCCACCGGCCGTGTGTTCGTCGATCGGAGTCGCAACCTCACGGGCTCGTTGAATCGCCACCGCATGGAACTGCAGCGCGGCGTGCACCGCAACCGCGATCTGATGGCCGACTGGCGCACGTACGGTGAAGCGCAGTTCGCGTTCGAGGTGATCGAACGCGTGACCGAACGGACGGAGCCCGACTTCGACTACGACGCCGCACTCGACGACTGCCTCGCCCTCTGGCGCGAAGGCATGCCGCCGGGCTCGCCCGGTTCCTACACCTGATCGGCCGCGAACGAGGCCAGCGCGAGCGCCAGCGTGTGCTGGCGCACGTCGACGGGCCACGGGCGCAGCAGCTCCTGGAAACGGGCGCCCTGCTTCGCGAACAGCGCACGCGACGCCTCCTCGAACCCTTCGTAGCTGCTGGCGATCGCCGACATGAAGCGGTACGCCGCCTCGCGAGACTGCCGCGCGGCGTCGGCCGCGGCGTGGGTGCGGCGCGCCTCCTCGACCAGCTTGCGCAACGCGACCGAGGCACCGCCAGGCTGCGACGCGAGCCAGTCCCAATGGCGGGGCAGCAGCGTGACCTCGCGGGCCACCACGCCGAGCTTCGGGCGACCCCGGCCCCGCGGGGCCTCGGGTTCGGGTTCCTCCGGTTCGGGTGCGGCCGCCGCCACGGTGGGCAGGCGCTTCACGACCGCGGCCACCGAACCTCGGAAATCGATCTCGACGAGTTCGCTCGTGGTTTCGTCGAACACGAGGATGGGGCCTTCGGCCCCGGCGTCGATCGCGCGCTTGGTGTCGGCCGCGACCTCGGCGAGCGGGCCGACGGCGATGCGGCGCGGGCCGTCGAAGGCGATGCAGGAAGACGTCATGGGCGAGATTTTCACCCGGATCCAAACAACCGTCACCCCGGCGAACGCCGGGGCCCACTGTCCGAAGGCGCGCGGCGGCCCCGGTGGATCCCGGCGTTCGCCGGGATGACGAAGGCGGTCACTCCTTCGCGACGAGCAGGCCGGCCTTCTCCCACTCCGGCAACCCACCCCGGAACCAGTACACACGCTTGAACCCCGCGGCCAGCGCCGCGCGGCTCGCCTTGTACGACTTCCAGCACTCGGCCCCGTTGCACGCGAAGATCGTGGGCACGGTCTTGTCGAGCTTCGCGAGGCCGGCGAAGTCGTCGGCGCTCACGTCGTACGCGGTGTCCTTCAGGCTCTTCTCGTGGTACGGCACGAACAGCGCGTTGGGCACCCGCTTCGCGCGGAATTCCTTGTCGGTGCGGGTGTCGACGAACACCGCGCCTTCGGACAGCAGCTGCTGCACGCGCGCCGCGTTGACCACCTCGGCGCCCGGCAGCTGTGCGGGCGTGAAGGTGCCCAGCTGCGCGACGGACTTGTACGCCTGCACGTCGGGCCGTTCGGTGACCGGCCGCAGGTTCGCGCCCGTGCCCGGCGAGGCGAACCACTTCGCGATGCGCGCCCGCACGTCGGCCGGCAGGTCGCTCTTCATCACGACCGAGAAGCCGCCCGGCACGTCGTCGAACGACGCGAGCACCTTGGCGACGCCAGGGTTCTCCTTGTCCCAGTCGGCCCAGTCCTCGCGGCGGATCACCGTCGCGTCCGACGCGCCGACCCGCAGCGCCGTGAGCCCGGCCTGCGGGTAACGCGCGTACTCGACGTTGGACAAATCCTTGAACGACAGGCCCTTCGCGTTGAGCATGCCGCGCGCCATGTACGTGTAGATCGAGTCCTGCTGCGGCAGGTAGATGCGGTTGCCGCGCACGGCCGCGGTCGACGCGAAACGCTGCCGGCCGACGAGCAGGTACTGGTCGGCCGGGGCCGTGGCACCCACCAGCTCGTAGCCGCGTGCGAGGGCGGACGCGGCCACCTGCGCGGGTGCGATGAAGAGGTCGTGTGCACCGCTTCGTGTCGATCGCATGACATCGGCGAGGTCGTCGCTCGTGACCACGGTCACCGCGCGGCCCACCGCTTTCGAGAGGCTGCTCTCGATGCCGGTGCGCGAGACCATCAGGCCTTCCTTGCGCGCCGTGGGTTCGATGGCCACGAGGGCCGACAGCTCCGCCTGGGCAAGCCCCGACAGGAGGCCCAGGACCAGGCCCGCGAGCGTTTGCACGTTCGTCATCGATGTTCCCTCCAACGTTGTTCTTGTCATGACCGGTCAGGCAACCCGATCGGGCGCGAGTCTCCTTCATGTGAACGATCACACGCGCACGCGTGTCCGCTCAATGTGTAGCGGACTGTTTCGCCGACACAGGGGTTTTTCCGGAGCCACGGAACCATCCGAGTCGACACGACCCGATGCAATACTCGCCGCCATTCACACCGAGCTGCTGCATTTCCAACAGCGCCCCTTTCAGAGACCGGAGACCTCGATGACCCAATCCACCCCGTCCCTCCACCGCCGTCACCTGCTCGCCGGTTCCGCCGGTGCCCTGGCCGCCGCCGGCCTGGGGTCGTGGAGCGAGGCCGCGCTGGCGCAGGCCGCGAAGCCGCTGCCCGAGTACGCGGCGTGGAAAGACGCCAACGCGCTCATCGTCCACACGAGCACCACCATCGAGACGAAACGCAGCGCGTTCGGCAGCAGCGTCATCACGCCGGCGGAACAGCTCTACGTGCGCAACAACCTCCCCACGCCGCCCGCGGCCATCGTGGCCGACCGCAATGCCTGGACCGTCAGCATCGAAGGCGTGCGCAACCCGCGCGCCCTCACGCTCGCCGAGCTGAAGACCATGGGCATCGACACCGTGGCCACCGTGCTGCAGTGTTCGGGCAACGGCCGCGGCTTCTTCCCGCACAAACCGAGTGGCACGCCGTGGACCGTGGGGGCCGCGGGCTGCGTGCTGTGGAGCGGCGTGCCGCTGCGCGCCGTGGTCGATGCCCTCGGCGGCCTCGCCGATCCGTCGCTCGCGTTCCTGACCGGCACCGGTGGCGAGAAGCTCCCCGACGGGGTGGACCCCGCCAGCGTGATCGTCGAACGTTCGCTGCCCATCAAGGCACTGGGCGATGCGCTGCTCGCGTGGGAGATGAACGGCTCGCCGCTGTCGCTCGCGCACGGCGGCCCGCTGCGCCTCGTGGTGCCGGGCTACCAGGGCGTGAACAACATCAAGTACGTCAAGCGCGTGGCCTTCACCGCGAAGGAGTCCGACGCGAAGATCATGCAGCACGGCTACCGCATGACCCCGATGGGCCAGAAGGCCGACCCGAGCCAGGCGTCGGTGCTCGAGATGAACGTGAAGTCGTGGATCAACTCGCCGAGCCCGGACGGCGGCCCGGTGAAGGCGGGCCTGCTGCAGGTGCACGGCGTGGCCTTCAGCGGCACGAGCCCGGTGACGAAGGTGGAGATCTCCGCCGACGGCGGCAAGACCTGGCACGTCACCGGCTTCGTGGGCCCCGACCTCGGCCGCTTCGCGTGGCGCCAGTTCGCCGCACAGATCCGCGTGCCGGCCGGCACGTACACGCTGGCCAGCCGCGCCACCGATGCGGCCGGCAACGTGCAGCCCGAGCAGCGCCTCGAGAACGTGAGCGGCTACGGCAACAACAGCTGGGCCGACCACGCCGTGAAGGTCACGGTGGTCTGATGCGGGCGTTGCTGATCGGCCTGTGCGTGGCGGCGGGTCCGGCGCTCGCCGCCGACCCGGCGGCCGACCTCGCCGTGGGCAAGGCGCTCTTCCTGAAGGGGGCCACGCCGGCCTGTGCGGTGTGCCACACGCTGAAGGACGCGGGCAGCGCGGGCGAGGTGGGCCCGGTGCTCGACGAGCTCAAGCCGTCGGCCGACCGCGTGGCCGCCGCGCTGCGCAACGGCGTGGGCATGATGCCCTCGTACAAGGGACAGCTCACGGACGCGCAGATCCTGGCGATCGCGAAGTACGTGGCGGCGGTCAGCGGGCGCTGAGCGCCGTGGTCACCCCGGCGAACGCCGGGGCCCACAGGTCATCCTGCGCGCCTGGCGCCAGTGGATCCCGGCGTTCGCCGGGATGACGTCATTTCTTGGTGTACCCGTCCCGCAGCTCGCGCTTGAGCACCTTGCCGATCGCACTGCGCGGCAGCTCGTCGATCCACTCGAGGCCGGCCAGCCGCTGGGTCTTGCCCACCTGCTCGTTCGTCCATTGCAGCAGCGTTTCGGCGTCCACGGAGGCGCCGGGCTTGCGCACGACGAAGGCCACCGGCGTCTCGCCCCACTGCTCCGACGGCACGCCCACCACGGCCGCGTCGAACACGGCCTCGTGCTTGCGCAGCACCGCCTCGAGGTCGCTCGGGTAGATGTTGAAGCCGCCGCTGATGACCATGTCCTTCTTGCGATCGAACAGGGTCAGGAAGCCGTCCTCGTCGAAGCGGCCCACGTCGCCCGTGCGGATGAAGCGCTTGCCGGCCGGGTCGTACCACTCGGCGTCACGCGTCTTCTCGGGCTGGCCGTGGTAGCCGGTCATCATGATCGGCGAGTGACCCACCACCTCGCCTGCCTCGCCCCGCGCCACCTCGACGCCGTGGTCGTCGATCAGGCGGATGTCGTGGTTCTCGGCCGGCTTGCCCACCGTGTGCAGCTTCGTCGGGTGCAGGTGCGCCTCGAGGATGCAGGTGCCGCCGCCTTCGGTCATGCCGTAGAACTCGACGAGGCCACCCGGCCAGCGCTTGAGCACGTCGGCCTTCAGCGCGGCGCCGAACGGCGCGCTGGTGCTGAACTTGTACTTGAACGACGACAGGTCGTACTGGTCGAAGTCGGGGTGGGCCATCAGGCGCTGGTACTGCACCGGCACCAGCATCGTGTGCGTCACGCGGTGCTTCTCGGCGAGCTTCAGGTAGCCGCCCGCATCGAACTTCGGCATCAGCACCGCGGTGCCACCCCACGTGATGGTGGGGAAGAACACGACGAGCGTGGTGTTCGAGTACAGCGGGGTCGACAGCAGCGTCACCCCGTCCGGGCCGCCGTACTGGTAGGTGGCCCCGCGGCGCACGTGGCCCCAGCGCATGCCGTGCGGCTGCACGATGCCCTTGGGCTCGCCGGTGGTGCCCGACGAGTAGATGATGTTGAACGGCCACGAGGGCTCGGGCATCACACGCGCCGGCTTCGTGCCTTCGGGCACCAGCCACGCGTCGAGGCCGCCGTCGAGCGCGACGCGCGGCGTTTTCACCAGCGCGAGCGTGTCGGTGGCGGATGCATCCCAGAACAGCAGCTTGGCATCGGCGTCCGCGAGCATCTTCACGATGCTGGGCGGCGTCGATCCCGGGGCGAGCGGGGCCACCACCACGCCGGCACGCAGCGCACCGAGGAACACCGCGGCGTACGGCGCGGTCATCAGGCCGCAGATCGCGATGGCGTCACCGGCCTTGAACCCGTCGCGCTGCAGGCTGGCGGCGATGCGGTCCATCAGCGTGTCGAGCTGCGCGTACGTCAGCGTCCGGTCGGGGTCGATCAGCGCGAGGTGGTCGGGTGTCTGTTCGGCATGGTGGCGCACGAGGTCGGCGATCACGCCGAAATCGGGGGCGAAGAGTTCCTGCATCGAGGGTCCTTCGGGGAAGAGGATCAGACCGTGGCGACGGGCGTCACCGGCGAGCCCACGGCCCCCGGCAGGCGCAGCGGCGGCGCGGTCAACAAGAAGCGGCTGCGGCCGTGGGCGCGCAGCCAGACGGCCAGGTCGTGCAGCCACCAGAGTTCGCCGAGCGGCACGCCCAGCTTGAACAGGCAGTGTTCGTGCAGCGGCAGCGCGGCCGACGGCGTCGTCTCGGCCTCACGGGCCGGGAACGCCTCGACGGCGTAGTTGTCGGTGCAGATGGCCGCGATGCCGCTGTCGGTGATCCACTGCAGCAGGCGTTCGTCGCGGCCGTCGAGCACCGCACACGACTGGTCCAGCACGGCCATGTCCGGGTCGCGGTTCATCGACAGCACCACGTCGGCGAAGCCCGTGTGCACCACGAGCATGTCGCCCGGTTCCACCACCACGCGGTCGGCCTGCAGGATGGCCATCAGGCGCTCGTAGCCGATCAGCTCGCGGGCGTTGCCCACGTGCGCATGCAGGTCCACCATCACGCCGCGGCCCTGGATGGGCAGCGCGGCGAAGGTCTCGATGCCCAGGGCCAGCGCGTACGAGCCGCCATCGGCACCACACGGGCAGGATGCGAGCTTCAGGTCGCCGGGGCCCAGCACGTGTTCGTGCGCGCGGTAGCCGTTGTAGTAGACCTTCTCGGGTTCGCCGTCGCCGTCCGCGTCGAACCACGCGCCCACGTGCGCGAAGCTGTCCCACTGCGTGGAGTACTGCAGCGTGAGCGTGACCTGGTCGTCGCAGACGACGTCGGTGTAGCGCGCGTCGAACTGCCCCAGCGCCAGGTTCATGAACGGCATGCCGCGCACTTCCGTGGGCTGCAGCACCGGTGGCTTGCGCCGCGTGTTGAGCTTCTGGCCGCCGGGGAAGTCGAGCGGCAGGCTGAGACCGAACGAGCGGCCTTCCACCACCTCGGCCACCCCCTCGCGCACCTTCGCGGGCGTCAGCAGGTTGAGGCGGCCGAGCTGGTCGTCGGGGCCGAAGTCACCCCAGGTCGAGCCCTCGGGGCGGCGGGTCCAGCGGGGGTTCGGCGCGCCCATCGTCAGTACCCCGCGGCGCGGTCCACCGCGAGGGCCGGCGTGTCGCCGGCGCGCACGCTGCGCCACGCGTCGACACACTGCGCGGCCACCACGTCGAACGACGCCTGCGCGGCGATGTGCGGCGTGGCCGACACCTTCGGATGGCCCCACACCCAGTTGTCGGGCGGCGGCGGCTCGCGGTCGAACACGTCGAGCGCGGCGCCCGCGAGGTGGCCTTCGTCGAGCAGCATCTGCAGGTCGGGTTCGACCAGCTGCTCGCCGCGGCCCACGTTGACCACGAACGCGCCGCGCGGCAGCTGGCCGAGCGTGCCGCGGTTCAGCAGGCCGCGCGTTTCCGGCGTGAGCGGCAAGGCGCACACGAGGATGTCGGTGTGCGACAGGAACTTCGCGAGGCCATCGAGGCCCGCATGGCACTGGAGGCCCGGCAGCGACTTCGCGCCGCGGCTCCAGCCCGCGACCGGGTAGCCGAGCGGCGCGAACGCACGCGCGATGGCCTGGCCCACGGCACCGAGGCCCATCACGCCCACGCGGCATTGCGACGCGAGGCGCACCGGGTGGCGCTTCCACTGGGCGTCGGCCTGCTGGCGCGCGTAGAGGGCGAGGTCACGCGTGAACGCGAGGGTCTGGGCCACGACGTACTGCGCGATCTCGACACCCTGCGCGGGGTCCACCACCCGCGTGACGGGCACAGTGGCGGGCAGGTCCTCGACGAGCAGCTTGTCGACGCCGGCACCGGTGGAACACAGCACACGCAGGTTCGGGTACTTCGGCAGGATGCCGGCCTTCATGCGCCACGCGAGGATGGCCTCGACCTGCCCGGGATCCGGGGCATCGGCCTCGGTCCAGATGGGCACGTCGGGCGCGGCGCGGCGGAGGGCTTCGGCGAACGGGGCCGACGGGAGGGGATTGGAGAGAACGAGGATCGCCATGGGAGGTGCGGTCCTCAGGCGTCGTAACCGGGGTTGCGGCGGTCGAGCCGGCGCAGCAGGCCCGGCCACACGAGGTTCGCGCCGAGGCCCTTGCTGACCTCGCGGGCCTGTTCGCCCATCGTGTCGATGATGCTCTGCGGCACCATCGTGAGCGGCGTGCCACCCGACTGCGCGAGGATCTGGATGCGGCAGGCCGTCTCGAGCGTGTACATCGCCTGGAACGCCTCGGCCACCGACCGGCCGCAGGTCAGCAGGCCGTGGTTGCGCAGGATCATGCTGTTGGCCTTGCCCAGGTCTTCCACGAGCCGTGCCTTCTCCTCGTCGCGCAACGCCACGCCTTCGTACGTGTGGTACGCGAGGTTGGTCAGCGGGAAGCCCGACTGCTGCGAGATGGGCAGCAGGCCGCCGGCCTGTGCCGACACGGCCACGCCGTGCAGCGTGTGCGTGTGCAGCACGCAGTTGACCGTGGGCCGGGCCTCGTGCACCGCGCTGTGGATCACGAAGCCGGCCGGGTTCACCGGGTACGGCGACGGCATCACGGGCTTGCCGTGGTGGTCCACCTTGATCAGGCTCGAGGCCGTGATCTCTTCGAAGAACAGCCCGTACGGGTTGATCAGGAACTGGTGTTCCTCGCCGGGCACGCGGGCCGAGATGTGCGTGAACACGAGGTCGTCCCACCCGAACAGCGCCACCAGCCGGTAGGCGGCGGCGAGGTCCACGCGGGCTTTCCACTCGGCCGGCGACACCAGGTCGCGAACGGAAGGAATTTCATACGGCTTGTTCATTCGTTCGCTCCTGGTGGGTACTGCTTCGCTGGGTCAAAGAGCTTGAACCAACTCCGGTACCGCAGTGAACAGGTCGGCTTCGAGGCCGTAGTCGGCCACGCTGAAGATCGGTGCCTCCGGGTCCTTGTTGATCGCGACGATCACCTTGGAGTCCTTCATGCCGGCCAGGTGCTGGATGGCACCCGAGATGCCGGCCGCGATGTAGAGCTGCGGCGCGACGATCTTGCCGGTCTGGCCCACTTGCCAGTCGTTCGGGGCGTAGCCCGCGTCGACCGCGGCGCGGCTGGCGCCGAGCGCGGCGCCCAGCTTGTCGGCCAGCGGGGTCAGCACTTCGTTGAACTTGGTCGCGCTGCCGAGCGCGCGGCCACCGGAGACGATGATCTTCGCGG
>Ga0209281_1000393_pt1 | contig 68058 bp, 75 predicted proteins | sample MedtruBG_FD_187514 | JGI IMG/M metagenome (GOLD analysis project Ga0209281, IMG submission 187514) | Root nodule microbial communities of legume samples collected from California, USA - Medicago truncatula BG (SPAdes) (version 2) | ecosystem: Host-associated > Plants > Roots > Nodule | place... | reverse complement strand
GGAACGCATCTCAGCCGACCCAGGACTGGGAGATAAAACGGAGGTCTGCCGCTTTAGCGGTCGATTTATTTGGCCGGGAGTCCGGGGTCTCGGGGAAGTGACGGTGACTTCCCCGAGTCGTTCACCGGTTCGGTGGTGACATGTGAACAGGACTGGAAGTGAACGGAATCTTAGCCGAATTTCATGGACGATATTTGTGGCTAAGAGACTTCTTCCAGAGGGTGAGTACTACAACCCTAAATCATCAAAATCTGAAGCATCATGGCGCTCGGCCAGCTGCACATCGCCCCAGGTGCGGTTCACGATGCGGCCGCGTTTAACCGCCGGGCGGTTAGCCACTTCATCGGCCCAGCGACCAAAGTGCTTATAAGAAGCCACGTCCAGGAACTCGGCGGATTCGTACAGGCCGCCTTTTGCCAGCGCACCGTACCAGGTAAAGATCGCAATATCGGCGATGGTGTATTCATCTCCGGCGATAAAGCGATGATTCTCCAGCTGTTTGTCGAGCACGTCCAGCTGGCGCTTGGCTTCCATCGCAAAGCGGTTGATGGCGTACTCAATTTTGACCGGCGCATAGTGGTAGAAGTGACCGAAACCGCCGCCCAGGTATGGCGCAGAACCCTGCAGCCAGAACAGCCAGTTCAGCGCTTCGGTACGCCCGGCGATGTCCTTCGGCAGGAAGTGGCCGAATTTTTCTGCGAGGTAAAGCAGGATGTTGCCGGACTCAAATACGCGCAGCGGCGGCGTGACGGAATGGTCAAACAGCGCCGGGATTTTGGAGTTTGGGTTTACTTCTACAAAGCCGCTGGAGAACTGATCGCCTTCACCGATACGAATCAGGTGCGCGTCGTATTCTGCCCCGCTGATGCCCAGCGCCAGCAACTCTTCCAGCAGAATAGTCACCTTCTGCCCGTTAGGCGTGCCAAGGGAATAAAGCTGCAGCGGATGCTTGCCGACCGGCAGCGTTTTTTCGTGAGTTGGGCCGGAAACCGGGCGGTTGATGCTGGAGAACTGGCCTGCTTCGGTCTTGTTCCAGGTCCAGACTTTTGGTGGCTGGTAGTTGTGTTCGGACATAGCGTTATCTGCCTTCTTCTCAGGTTAGTTATCTAATGAAACTATCTGGAAGTGTAGCAAGAGGGAAGAGCTGGCCGGGCTATACCGCCAGAAAAGCGAAAGCCCGGCACGGTGTTAAGCCGGTTTCAGCCCCGGTTCAACGAGGCCATAAACCTGGCAGTTCAGGCGGGGGGCTTTTGCCAGTTCGGCCACGTGCGCGGCGACGTCGGCACGCATCACCATGCCGTGAATTTCGGGGGCCTGGCTCAGAACGGCCTTACCGGTTGGCTCGCCGTGAAGCAGGCCGCCGGGGCGAACGATGGCAAAGTCCAGCGTGCTGGTTTGCAGCCAGCTTTCCGCGAGAGATTTTTCCCGCACCGCCTGGCCGAAACCAGCTTTTGCACGATCGGACAAGTAAGCCCAGCTTTCTCCGCAGCCCAAAGAGGTGACCAGCACCATGCGTGAGATCCCGGATTTTTCGGCGCAGTCGATAACGGTGCGGTGCGCCAGGTAATCCTGCGCGCCGCCCATTGTCGAGATGACGGTTGCGTCCTGGCCCGCAAGGCGACAGGCTTCTGTGACCGCGTCTGAATCGCAGGCGTCACCGATAATCACCTGAGCGCCAGCCTCGCGCAGTTTTGCTGCAGCCTCTTCGTTACGCACCAGCGCAACAACGGGGCGGCTTTCCGCCAGCGCCAGCTTCGCGGTTAGCGCGCCTACGCCTTTACCCCCGGCTCCAAAAATTAACCATGGCGTCATGCAATATTTCCCTTAAGTGTCTCTGCCAGCGCCCGGAAAGCCGCGAGCTGGTCTGCCAGTAACTGACGATGATCGTCGCGCCCGATGAAGATTTTCAGCATCGCGCTGCCCGCCTGATTGAAGAACAGAATCGAGGCTGTGTCCATCCCCATAAATTTACGCTCAATCAGCGCGATGTGGGTGCAGTTGCTCGCCTTGATGTGCCCCGTCATGCCTTTCTTGCCGCGCAGGTTGAAGTAGCCGTGGCGGTGGAAGCCGGAAGGCAGCTCGCCGGAAAATTCAATAATCAGGTCGGCGGTATGCACCAGCGTGGTGACGCTGCCCCATTCGGCAACGGTATCCCACACTGTGTCAAATCGCTCGCCGCTGACCAGGGCCAGAGCAGGCAACTGAGTCACTACGTCCAGCAGGGTGACATTATATTGTGCGGCGATGGATTCCAGCGTGCCGTCTGGCTGGGTTTTTAAGTAGTCAGCGAGGGAAACGGAAGTCATAGGGGAGCTCCTTGTGGATTGTTGTCCGTTGTTATTGGGGTATTCAGGGTCGAAATCAGCGTCTGCAGGGACTGGAAGATATTACTGGCCCAGAAGCGGCCTTCGTCGGTCAGGCGCAGGCAGAGAGAGTCATCGCGCGTCAGGCCGGACTCATGCCACTGGGTGAGCAGCGGCTGGAGCAGAGGCGCATCAGCGGTCAATTCATCGAGCGGCACGCGTGCAGTTTCAATCCCGGCCTGCAGCCGATGCCGCCAGCGGTAGCCAGGGTCGGTGGTGCGGGCCATCATCATCAGCGGCTTTTTCCCGGCGGCAACGGCGGTGTGCCAGTTTTCAAGGTTACGCTCAACCATCCAGGAATAGCCGTTGACCGAGCCGCCCGCCCCTGAGCCAAAGGCCAGGCAGTCTGCGCCTTGTTTTATCAGCAGGTTGTAGAGGTTGCGCTCTCGCGTGGTGCGCGCCCAGTGGCTGTTGCTGATGCAGCGCCAGCCCGCGCTGTCCATGAAGTCGCAGCCCTGAAGGTACAGATCCCTGCGTTCTGCCGGTGAAGGTAGCGCAACACGTCCGTTTTCCACGGCTTTACCCAGCGGCGTTTGCGGCAGCAGGTTCAGAGCATAAAGGTCGACGCCATCGAGGCCGATGTCCCGCGCGATAGACAGATCCTCTGCCCACAGTTGCCGATCCTGACCCGGCAGGCCAAACAGCAGGTCACACACCACGGCGGCGCGATCGCGTTTGCAGAGGTTTTCCATAAAGCGCCGGGCGGTGGGGCCGTCGGACGTACGTGCCATTTTCTTGCGGATTTTGCTGTTAAACGACTGAATGCCGATGGAGAAACGGTTTGCGCCCGCGTCGAGGCAGGCATCGATGCGCTCATCGTCAAAATTCAGCACCCGGCCTTCAATGGTGATTTCGCAGTCAGGCGCCAGCGGCAGGCTGCGGCGCAGGGCGGTAATGATCCGCGCCAAATCTTTTGCCGAAAGCGCCGAAGGCGTGCCCCCGCCAAAGTAGATGGCGTGAATGGGCGCGGACTGGTGCAGCGGGCTGCTGGCCTCCAGCTCAATTTCCCTGAGCAGCGCGTGGGTGTAACGCTCGCAGTGGTCTTCTTCGTAGCGATTCTGATAAAAACCGCAGAAGGTACAGTGCGTTGCGCAGAAGGGAATATGCAGATAGACCAGCCTTTTGCCGGGAGGCGTCGGGCTGGCAATCACCTGCTGCCAGGTTTGCTCAAGCTGCTCTTTGGCAACGGGTGCAGCGCCGCGCCACGGCATGGTAGCGTGACGATCTTTAAAAGGTTGCCCGCCGGGTTGCGCGAAGTGCGCCTGGAGATCCAGTTCAGGTTTCATGTTCAGCGTCGCTCATTTCGAAGTAATCCTTAATCGTTCTGCCCGGAATCAGGCCAAAACTGGTGATGCAGTAGTTCCACGGCTTCTGCGATACGCGGGCCCATGCCCAGGATCAGCGCCCGATCGATGATGACTATCCGCTTATTTTTCCAGGCAGATGTGTGGGTGATGCCGGGAATGGCCTTCAGTGCGTCAGGGTTGCCCTGCGTCATTTGGGTCGTGGCGACAATCACGTCCGGATTCGCAGCTATCATCGCTTCGGTGCTGTAGCTCTGATACTGGCGATGCCCGGCGATATTGCTGGCTCCCGCCATTTTCAGGATGGTGTCGGCCACGCTGCCCGCGCCGGCAACCTGCGGCAGGCTACCGCCTGCAGAGAGAATAAACATCGCCCTGACGGGATGGGGTTTAAGGGCACTGCTTTTGGCTATGGCCTCCAGCCGTTGGCGCAGGCTGGCAATCAGTGCTTTGCCCTGCTGCGGGCTACCCAGGGCATTAGCAAGTGTTTGAATATTTTCATACATTTGTTCGACCGTGGCGGGAACTCGTGGGAGCAACAGCACGTTCACTTTGGTTTTTTTAAGCTGTTCAAAGACGATGTGTGGGCCAGCGTCCTGCCAGGTGATGAAGCGCTCAGGGCGCAGCGACAATATGGCTTCGCTGCTGAGCTGCATCCACGGGCCGGTGTGCGGCAATTTTTCCGTTTCCGGCGGCCAGGCTGTGGTTTCGTCTACGCCAACTACCTGAGCGCCTGCGCCCAGCGCGTAAACGAGTTCTGTCAGTGAACCTCCGGCAACAACCAGCCGCTCGCCGGCAGCGGTGGAAAATGACGCCGTCAGCGCCAGCAGTACGGCAAAATGACTTTTCTTCATCAGAATTTCCACCCAAAGCCGAGGGCCGTATTGAAGCCCGCTTCCGGAATAGATTCGTGGGCGGTCTGGTAGCGCTTGTTGGTCAGATTATTCAGCGCAAAGTTGACCTGGTACTGGTCGTTGTCACCAAATTCTGCATTTACCGCCAGATTCAGCGTAGCCCAGCCGGGGTAGCGCCTTTCACCGTCGCCGGTATTTTCTTTGGCTCGGGAAGCGGCGCGGATGAAGGCGTCGGAGGTGAGGTTCATGGCGTTGAGCATAAGCGTATGCCTGACCCCAAAGCGGCCGTTAACGGCGGGTTCCCCGGTATCCCAGGTTTTCAACGTGCTGCTCTGATACTGACGACGTAGGAGGTTACCGCTCAGATAAGGGGAGATGGCCCAGCCGTTATACTCGGCGCTGAGCTCTATGCCGTAGGTTTTGGCTCGATTGATATTGTCGTAGTAGCGGTAGTCGGCTCGTGCGCTGCCGCTGTTTCCCTGACAAACGGCTTGCCCTTCGCAGGCCCGCGAAGCGATGTAATCTTTCGCTTCGGAGTAGTATGCCGTGCCGTCCACCAACCACAGATTGCCCTTATAGCGGGCACCGATTTCGTAGTTATTGGAATGTTCAGGGCTCAGGTTCTGGTTGCCATAAGTCAGGCCGCCGCCGGCGGAGGTTTGCATAAATTGCTGTACCAGCGTCGGGAAGACGTAGCCCTGGGCAAAGGCGGCGCGCAGCTCGATATCTTTAAACCCGGAGTAGTTCAGGCTGGTGGCACCCACAAACTGGCTATCGCTGGTCGACTTGTCGCCTTTGGTGCTGCTGGTTGCCACACCGCCTTCAACCGTTTGCGAGCTGCTGTTGATGAGCTTTGAGGCCAGCCAGTATTGCCTGGCTCCCACGGTCCAGGTCCAGTCATCGGCCAGATGCCAGGTGTTCTGAGCAAACAGCGAGGTATTAGTTTGCTCTGATTTATCCTGCGACCGGGTGCGGGTTTCGATATCAAAGAACCCGGTTTTCGCCGTCTGGCGCGTGTAGCCGCTGGAATTCTGGTTCACTTTGTCGTGCTGATACTGCGCCCCAAGCACCAGATCGTTCCCGGCCGGCAGCGAGAAGTTAGTTTGCAGCGTCACGCCCTGGGTGTACTGCTTATCGTGGGTTTGGGTCTGATTTTTTACGCTTAACGCCTGGATGATGGGCGAGGGAATCGGCTGCGTAGTGGCGACTTCATTTTCAAACTGGCGTTCGACGGTCTGGTTATAGGCATCGAGGTGGATTTTTTTCAGGTAGTTTCCGTCGACGTCATAATCGTAAAACAGCCCGATTTTTTCCCGCGTCATTGCCGGGATCCTGACGCTAAAAGTATCGAACTGGTGAGCCGGATCGCTGTACCAGGTTTGCGTGGAGAGGCGGTAGCGGTCGAGAGACAGGCCGATTTTCTGGCGGTCGAAGCTGTAGCCCAGCCACAGGCCCTGGCCGTTATTGCGAAAGTGGGTGTTATCCAGCCGCCCATCTGGCGTTTTTCTGTTGCCCTGATCCGAGTAGCTGCCGTTAATGCGATAGTCGAACTGGCCGATGCTGCCCCAGGCGGCGGCGGATTCCTGCCAGCCTGCCGTTGCCGAGTTCCAGGTGGCTTTTACCAGCCCGCCCAGCGGCTTGTCACCGCCTTTTTTGGTGATGAAATTCACCACCCCGCCGATGGCCTGTGAGCCATAAAGAACGGAGTAGGGGCCTTTAATAACTTCAATTCGCTCCAGGGCGGATTCATCGATAAGCAGGCCCGCGCCGTAGTCCTGGCCGGCGCGCTGCCAGGTGACCTGCTGGCCATCAATCAAAACCAGCACGCGTGACGAGGCTTCCCCGCGGATGCGGATCTGCTTTCGCCCCGCCAATGAATTATCCGTGACTTCTACGCCGGGAATGTCACGCAGATCGTCGGCAATCGAGACGCTGGTTGAGTTCTCAAGCGTTTTTCTGTCCACGACCTGGACGGTGACCGGGCTGTTCCAGAGGTTGGTTTCCGAGCGGCTGGCGCTGACGATGATGGTATCTTCAGGCGCGGTGTTTTCCTGGGCAAATGCAGCGGCGGGAGCGGCAACGGCTCCCGCAACAAACAGAGGTATGGCTGAAAAGGCCGTGTAGGTTTTACGTTTCCCTGGCATAAACTCATCCTTGCGAACGGTAATGATAGTTATTATCGTTCGCCTTTATATCCAGGCCGGTCACGCATATCCACCGTTTAACCTGCTAACCAGATGCAACTTTGATTTTGGTCAAAGTTGCGCGGCGTCTTTGAAAAGAGGGGGCGCGTTCCGTGTCTATGGCAGGATCGATCCTTTTTATGTTTCTAACCTGTTTATTTCATCAACAAACCCGCAAAAAGCTGCCATGAGCCTGGAATGACGCACGCTGTTTATTTTCCGTTGTGTTCCAGGTTTGTAATGTCTTGCGGCAGGGTATGCCTTAATTCCAAATGCCTCCTGGTTAGTTACCGCCAGAAATAATCAGTCAAATCATGTAAAGGAGTGATGTTTTTATGTTGCAGCGCAAGGATGGAAAAGTACTCCTTCTGTTTATTGGTTTTCTGTTTATTTATTTGTTGCCGGGAATATATGGGCATACGCCGTGGAAGCAGGATGAAAATTATACTTTTGGCGTGATTCAAACCATGTATGAAACAGGCAACTGGTTGGTGCCTGTGAATGCCGGTGAGCCTTTTATGGAAAAACCACCGCTTTATTACTGGACGGCCACGCTGATGGTGCATTTATTCTCTGGCGTACTGCCGATGCATGATGCAGCTCGCACCGCAACGTTATTGTTTTCTGTTATTAATTTTTCATTTTTTATTCTGCTGGCGAGGAGAGTATTTCGTAGTGAAAGCCTGACGGATTACCGTATTTGGCTAGCTTTCACCGTGTATGTCAGCGCGCCGGGCATTCTGCGTCACAGCCATGATATGTTCAGCGATACGGCCCTCACTGCCGGTGCAACCGTGGCGCTCTATGGCATTGTAGGACTTATCCGTCAGGAAAAAATAGCCGCCTCGGCCGTATGGGTTTGCGTGGGGACGGTGGTCACCCTGTTATCGAAAGGCGTTTTTATTCCCGGCGTGCTGTGGATAACGCTATTTTTTAGTTCTCTATTTTTCGCGCAATGCCGGACAAAATCCTTTTGGAAGCCTGTTATTCTTGCGGGAGTCGTTTCACTTGCCTTTATTCTTCCCTGGCCGGTGCTGCTTTATATGAAGCATCCGGATCTGTTTATAGTGTGGTTCTGGGAAAATAACATTGGCCGCTTCCTGGGGTTTTCTGTTGCAAAGCTCGGGGCTAAAGCCAATCTGATGCGAGTCCCCGAGGCGATTGTGCTTTTTGCACTGCCGTCCGGCATACTGGCAACGCTATATTTTCTCCGTCACCCTCTTAAGCGCCTGAAGAGTCAGGATGACTTTGCTATTACTCTGTTTCCGCTGCTGGGGATTATTGTTCTGCAGATGTCGGCGAGCAGCCGTGCTTTATATCTGATGCCCTTTGTTGGCCCGCTGGCCATATTGGGCTCTCAGCTGCTGCCGTTAATAAAAGAGAAAACGCTACGTTATTTCTCTTATTTTGCCGCCACGCTCTGGTCAGTCCTGCTGGTGGTGGTGTGGGGCGTCTATCTGCTGAAGATTAGCGGCGATAAAAGAGGGTGGTTGGATCCTCTTGAGCGTTGGCTGCCGACGAGCTACGAGCTGCATTTCTCCTGGCCGCTGTGCCTGTTTGCTCTGGCTATCACTGCGCTGTGGTTTAGCCGCGCGCGTTTATCTGGTGCGCTCAACCCGGCATTGCGTGCCGCCCTGAGTTGGGGATTAGGTGCGGTCTCTGTCTGGAGCGTGGCGTTTACCTTGATGGTCGGCTGGTTCGATTACAGTAAAGGCTACGAAGGCGTCTTTACCGATCTCAAAAGTCACCTTGCCGGGCAGTACCAGGCGCATGACTGTATGGCGTCTTACCGCATTGGTGAATCTGAAGCACCGATGCTCTACTACTTTGCAGGCATTCTGCATCGGCCACAAAAGACCTTCAGCAGGCCTGAGAATTGCCGCTGGCTGATTGTGCTCGGCGATAAGCTACAGCCTGCGCCTGCGGGAATGACATTTTTCTGGGAAGATAATCGTCCCGGTGAGAAGCGTAACAATCTGATGGTTTACCGGGACGTGTCGGGGAATGACGGCTGAAAACAGCCTGGCAGGCCAGCAGCGTGTGTGTTGTACATTTCATTACACGCCGATACCAAACACTCACTGAAGAGTTTATTCGACACGCCTATAGTTCATTTCAACGGCCCCGCAGTGGGGTACACACAAAAACAAATTCGAGGATGTCGAAATGAAAAAAGTATTAGCTCTGGTTGTTGCCGCTGCTATGGGTCTGTCTTCCGCTGCTTTCGCTGCTGACACTACCGCTACCGCACCAGCCGCTGCTCCGGCAACCACCGCCGCTGCACCTGCTGCTAAAGTTCCAGCGGCAAAAGTAACGCACCATAAGAAACACAAAAAAGCTGCCGTTCAGAAAGCTCAGGCCGCTAAAAAGCATCACAAAAAAGCCGCTAAGCCAGCGACCGAGCAGAAAGCTCAGGCTGCCAAAAAGCACCACAAAAAAGCAGTAAAACCTGCGGCAGCACAGAAGGCTCAGGCGGCTAAAAAGCATCATAAAAAAGCAGTAAAACCTGTTGCTCAGAAAGCGCAGGCTGCTAAGAAACACGTGAAAAAACACCATAAAGCTGCAGCAAAACCAGCTGTTCAGCCAGCAGCATAAGTCAGGCGGGGCTACCCCGTTAGCTTGAAGCGTTAACACAAACACCCGGCTTGCCGGGTGTTTCTTTCTGGAGTTCAGATAATGTTGCGACGCTACAGTTTCGAATTAATCCTCACCGCGCTGCTCACCTGCGGCCTGATCACGCTGAATTTTTGGCTTCAGTAGGCTAAATGCTTTTTGGGGTTCGTAAGAACCGCCGCTCTACACATCACTCAAAAAAACCAGGTTAGATCCCCGTTTGGACATTTGTGCAGAGGAGCGCCGTCGCTTTTATTTGGCACTGGAAAGGTGGCTGGAAGAGGGCGATGTTGACGCGGCTGAATAATCGAACTTGTTCGATGGAGAGTCCAGAGTCCAGACGCCAGACTCCAGAAAGCAAAAAACCAGCCCGTAGGCTGGTTTCTTTAAATAGTGGTGCCCGGACTCGGACTAACGCCGAAGGCGTTTGAACAGCGCTTGCGCTGGCCCCGAAGGGGTGAGTCTCAGGATGAGACGAATAATCGAACTTGTTCGATGGAGAGTCCAGACGCCAGAAAGCAAAAAACCAGCCCGTAGGCTGGTTTCTTTAAATAGTGGTGCCCGGACTCGGAATCGAACCAAGGACACGGGGATTTTCAATCCCCTGCTCTACCGACTGAGCTATCCGGGCAACGGGCCGCATTAAACCGTAAAGGCCGCCAGGCGTCAACGGCTTTGTCATAAAAAATCCCTAAAACTATGCTGATTGCCTGCTTTTCAGTCAAGGGCAGCAAAAAGACGTGCTTCAGGTTAATGCCCCGCCGGTGCGGCACAGCGCAAAGCGCAGAATATCTTCCGCAAGGGTCCTGGCTGTGTCGATATCGGCCTGGCTGCGCTTCACCAATAGCTTACTCAGGCAGCCTTCCAGCACCAGCTCCATTTGGTGGGCGACCATCGTCGGGTCATCCACTTCCATCTGCGTCAGCAGCTCGTGAGTGTACTCCCAGGCCGCTTTTTTCTGCTGGTCTGCAAGCTGATGAATCGGGTGCGCGGCGTCGGGGTAGAACGTGCAGGCGGCAATAAACAGGCAGCCGGGGTAGCGCTGGTTACTCACGCATTCGGTCAGGGCATGGTAGCGTTTCAGCAGCTTTTGCTCCGGCGTCATCTCTTCATCCAGCATCAGCTGGCGCCGCCAGACGTCTACCTGCGAGCTTAAGTAGCGCAGGGCGTCGTACAGCAGGGCTTCGCTGTCGGGCCAAAACTGTCGAACCTCAGCGAGCGGGTAATCGGCTTCTTGCGCCACCATCTCCAGCGTCGTGCTGGCAATGCCTTCACGTTCAAGGACATGCAGGGCGTGCTCTAAAACTTCTTCGCGTTGCACGGTTTTCTCCTTACGTTTCCCAACGGATCAAGTGTTGTTTACTGGCTGCGATTGCGCAAATGCTCGCTAAACGCGCGGGCATCCATAAAGCCCGTTACGCGGGCTGCTGGCTGCTCGAGGCCGTGAGTATCAAAGAATAAAATAGTCGGCAGGCCAAGCACCTGTAAATGCTTCAACAGGGCTTTGTCATCGGCGTTATTTGCCGTGACGTCGGCCTGGAGTAAAACGGTATCAGACAGCGCTTTTTGCACCTGCGGATCGCTAAAGGTGTATTTCTCAAACTCTTTACACGCCACGCACCAGTCGGCGTACAAATCGAGCATCACCGGTTTGCCTTTCGCGTTGGCCAGCGCGGCGTCGAGCTGCTCAACGTTAGCTATTTTGCTAAAGCTGAGGTGAGGGACTGCCTGAGCGGATGCCGGAGAGCCAAAAGCCCAGTCCTGCAGCGGGCGAGCGGCGACCAGCGCGGCACCCAGCAGGATGATTTGCAGCACGCGCAGCCAGGATTTCTTCGCCCCGAGGCTGGTGATAAACGCCCAGCCGAAGAAGGCTACGCCCAACAGGCTCCACAGCCTTAGCCCCCAGGTGTCGCCGAGTACGCGTTCCAGCAGGAATACCGGCAGCGCCAGAATCACAAAACCAAAGGCGGTTTTGACGCTTTCCATCCACGGCCCGCTTTTCGGCAGCAGGCGGTTGCCGAAGACTGTGATCAGGATCAGCGGCAGGCCCATGCCCAGCGCGTAAAGGTAAAGCGTGCCGCCGCCGAGCCACATATTTCCGCTTTGCGCGATGTACAGCAGGATAGCGCTCAGCGGCGCAGTGGTGCACGGCGAGCAGATAAGCCCGGCCAGCGCGCCCATAGCAAAGACGCCGCCCGCCGAGCCACCTTGCTGACGGTTGCTCATCAGCGTCAGGCGCGTTTGCAGCGACGACGGCAGCTGCAGCGTGAACAGACCGAACATCGATGCGGCGAGCAGGATAAAAAGCACCGACAGGCCAATCAGCACGTAGGGATGCTGTAGCGCGGCCTGGAACTGAAGCCCGGCGGCGGCAACGACCAGACCGAGAGCGGTGTAGGTCAGCGCCATGCCCTGGACGTAAACAAAGGCCAGCAGCAGCGCTCTGGCGGTGGACAGGCGTTGTTTACCGCCCAGCACTATGCCGGAGATCAGCGGGTACATCGGCAGCACGCAGGGCGTGAAGGCGATGCCAATGCCGATCAGAAAGGCCCACAGCGCAGAGAAGGGGAGCGATGCGGGGGCGGAGTCGTCTGCGCCCCTCACCCCGGCCCTCTCCCCTTCAGGAGAGAGGGGGGAATCAACTGCAGAGTCGGGTTGATCCAGAGGAGCGACTGCATTCAGCGGCACAACGCGCGTTTCCGGCGGGTAGCAGAACCCGGCTTCGGCGCAGCCCTGGTAGGTGACGCTGATGGCCGAGCCTTTACCGGCGGAGTTAATCGTAATCGGCAGATTCAGCTGCTGGGTGAAGATCTCGGTTTTGCCGTAGAACTCATCCTCGTGCCAGGTGCCTTTGGGAATAGCCAGAGGCGCAATGTCCGCGCTGGTGGGCACCACTTTTATCTGCTGGCGGTAAAGGTAGTAGCCGGGTTTTATCTGCCAGTTGAGGGTTAACTGGCGATCGGACTGCTGAAAGTCGAAGGCGAAGGCCTGGTCGACCGGGACAAACTGGGTTTTATTCTGGGCGTCAAACAGCCCGGCGAAGGCCTGCGAACTGCAAAGCAGCAGGACTAGCGTAATGATGCGTAGAGCCATGAGAGATATTCACTGTTTCCGTGTGCAACTGGCAGAACCAGCAGCTCTGGCGTTTGGTAAGGGTGATGGGTTTTCAGGCAGGCAAGCAGCGCCTCCTGGTGGTCCACGTCGCTCTTGAGCAGCATTTGTACTTCATACTCCTGCTCCAGCTTTCCTTCCCAGTAATAGAGCGAAGTCGCGCCCGGCAGCAGCGTTACGCAGGCGGCAAGTTTTTCCGCCAGGACTTTCGCGGCCAGGTCCTGAGCGCTGGCTTCATCCGGTGCGGTACAGAGTACAACGACAGCCTGAGTCATCGACATCACAAACCTCATTATGGGAGGAAACGGCATCGACTATAGCATGAGGAGGGAAGGACGGGCCGAATAACGACCCGTCTTTGAAGAGATTTACAGCAGGATGGTGCCGAACACGAAGCCAAAGCAGACCGCCAGCACTACGCCCATTGTGCCGGGAATAAAGAACGGATGGTTGAAGACAAATTTACCGATACGCGTGGTGCCGGTATCGTCCATCTGTACCGCAGCGACCAGAGTCGGGTAGGTTGGCAGAATAAACAGGCCAGAGACGGCGGCGAAAGAAGCGACGGCGGTTAACGGCGAAACGCTCAGAGCTAGCGCCATCGGCATCAGCGCTTTAGCCGTCGCGGCCTGGGAGTAAAGCAGCGCCGAAGCAAAGAAGAAAATTACCGCCAGCAGCCATGGGTGGCCCTGAATCACGCTGCCTGCGGTCTCTTTGATCCAGTCAATGTTTGCGGAAACAAAGGTATCGCCCAGCCAGGCTACGCCAAGAATACAAATACAGGCGCTCATGCCGGCCTTGAAGGTGCTGGAGTTGAGAATGCTTTCCGTTTCTACGCCGCAGATAACGGTGGTCAGGGTAGCGACCGACAGCATAATAATCAGGATCGCATTGGTGGTATTCATCAGCGGCGTAGCGACGAGGCCAAGGCTTGGGCTGTTGACGATGGCATAAATAACCACGCCAACCACGCCGAGCAGGAAGAGGAAGACGGAGGTTTTGGCGCGAGGCTTAATCTCGATTTGCTTGTCGCCGCGCAGCTCAATCAGGCCTTCTTCCAGGCGTTTGAGGTAAACCGGGTCATTGGACAGCTTTGAGTCAAACAGGATAGACACCAGGAACGACATCACCAGCACCGCCAGCAGCGTGGAAGGGATAACCACCGACAGCAGCTGGATGTAGCTGACGCCATGGCCTTCCATCACTGACGACATGTAAACTACCGCGGCGGAAATCGGCGAGGCGGTAATGGCTATCTGGGCCGAAACCACCGCCGTTGAGAGCGGACGGCAGGGTTTGATGCCCTGTTCCTTGGCGACTTCGGCAATCACCGGCAGCGTGGCCAGCGAGATGTTGCCGGTACCGGCGAAGATGGTCAAAAACCAGGTCACAATCGGGGCAAGAATCGTGATGTATTTAGGGTTTTTGCGTAATAGTTTTTCAGTTTGATTGACGAGGTAATCCAGGCCGCCCGCAATTTGCATCGCTGAGATAGCCGCGATCACCGCCATAATGATGGAAATAACGTCGAAGGGGATGCTGCCGGGTTTTACGCCCATCGCGGCGAGAACTAAAACCCCCAGCCCTCCCGCATAGCCAATGCCTATCCCGCCAAGCCTTGCCCCCAGAAAAATCGCTGCTAACACGATGATGAGCTCGATGACTATCATGGTTGCTTCCTTGAAGTTTTAATGAGATGAAAATGAGTTGTTATGTTTTCGTATACCGTTGAAATGAAAAAGGCACGTCCGGTTGGACGTGCCTTTTGGCGTTTATGCTGATGAATTATTGTTCGTTTTCATCGGTATAGCGCTTAGCTTTGTAAGCCGGGTGCATCAGGTTATGGACGGAGAAAATATCGTCCAGCTCGGCTTCGGTCAGCAGGCCGCGCTCCAGCACGACCTCGCGCACGCTCTTGCCGGTTTCCGCACAAATCTTGCCGACGATATCGCCGTTGTGGTGGCCAATGAACGGGTTCAGGTAAGTCACGATGCCAATGGAGTTATACACGTAGCTCTCACACACTTCTTTATTCGCGGTGATGCCGTTGATGCATTTTTCCAGCAGATTGTAGCAGGCGTTGGTCAGAATGTGGATGGACTCGAACATCGCCTGGCCAATCACCGGCTCCATCACGTTCAGCTGCAGCTGACCGGCTTCAGAAGCCATGGTCACCGTGGTGTCGTTGCCGATAACTTTGAAGCAGACCTGGTTAACCACTTCCGGTACTACCGGGTTCACTTTGGCTGGCATGATGGACGAGCCCGCCTGCAATTCCGGCAGGTTAATTTCGTTCAGGCCGGAACGCGGGCCGGAAGATAGCAGGCGCAGGTCGTTACAGATTTTCGACATCTTCACGGCCAGGCGTTTCAACGAGCTGTGCACCATGACATAAGCGCCGCAGTCGGAAGTTGCTTCAATCAGGTCTTCTGCTGGTACGCAAGGCAGGCCGCTCACTTCCGCCAGCTTCTGAACCGCCAGCTGCTGGTAGCCATCCGGGGTATTGAGGCGAGTACCGATGGCGGTTGCGCCAAGGTTAACTTCAAGCAGCAGTTCCGCAGTGCGCAGCAGGTTTTTGGTTTCTTCGGTAAGCAGCACGTTAAACGCGTGGAATTCCTGGCCGAGGGTCATCGGCACCGCGTCCTGCAGCTGGGTACGGCCCATTTTCAGGATCTCTGCAAACTCAACCGCTTTACGCTGGAAGCCTTCGCCCAGCTGGTTGATAGCGTCGATCAGTTTGATAATCGAGGTGTAAACCGCGATACGGAAGCCGGTTGGGTAGGCGTCGTTGGTGGACTGGCATTTGTTGACGTGGTCGTTCGGGTTCAGGAACTGGTATTCACCTTTCTGGTGGCCCATCAGTTCCAGACCGATATTGGCGAGCACTTCGTTGGTGTTCATGTTAACGGAAGTACCCGCGCCGCCCTGGTAGACGTCTACCGGGAACTGATCCATGCATTTGCCGTTGTTCAGGACTTCATCACAGGCCTGAATGATGGTGTTCGCGATGCTCTTCGGAATGGTTTGCAGTTCCTTGTTCGCCATTGCCGCCGCTTTTTTCACCATCACCATACCGCGTACAAATTCCGGTATGTCGCTGATTTTACTGTTGCTAATGTAGAAGTTTTCAATCGCTCTCAGAGTGTGAACACCATAATAGGCATCCGCTGGCACTTCCCTGGTACCCAACAAATCTTCTTCGATACGAATGTTATTTAACATGTGAACCTTCTTAGTAAAGCTGCAGATAAATGCGCTGTATTATTCACACACACGAAATGTGGTTGTGAGCTTAATAGGCCGACGATTATGTCCATATTCGACCGCGTTATCGTGATGATATGCTGATGATAGCGAAAAGCAGTAACCTGGATCACTTATTAAAACCCGCTGCGCATAACAATTATTAATATGTGATATAGGTCAATAGTTGAAAATTTCCAGAAAAAATTCACTGAATAAGCATTGATCTTTGTCTATGTCGTCGCCATTTCACCCCTACGCATAATTGCCAATCCATTTTTCGCGAGGCCACTACCGGGCTCGCCCATTGACAGGAGCGTATAGTGCGCTGGATCCCGTTTATTGCCTTTTTCCTCTATGTTTACATCGAAATTTCGCTGTTCATACAGGTGGCACACGTTCTGGGGGTCTTTATGACCCTGATTCTGGTTATTTTCACTTCGGTGATTGGCCTGTCCCTGGTGCGTAATCAGGGCTTTAAAAACCTGATGCTGATGCAGCAGAAGATGGCGGCGGGCGAAAGCCCTGCGGCGGAGATGATCAAAAGCGTTTCGCTGATCATGGCCGGTATCCTGCTGATGCTGCCGGGCTTCTTTACCGACTTCCTCGGCCTGCTGCTGCTTCTGCCGCCGGTGCAAAAGCACCTGACGCTGAAGCTGATGCCGCATTTGCGTTTCTCCCGCATGCCGGGCGGCGGTTTTAGCGCCGGCAGCGAGGGGGGCGAAACCTTCGACGGCGAGTTTCAGCGCAAAGACGACGGGCCAAAGCGCCTCGACGACCAGCGCCGGGACGATCGTTAAATTTTAGTTTTTTTTGTTTTCCCCCCTTGAAGGGGGGAAGGCGCATCCCCATTAATCAGGTCACCAGCCGATAACCCATTTGGGACGGCGTTACCTAACTATCTGATACTGACTTTCTCAAAGGAGAGCTATCAATGAGCATTCGTCCATTACATGATCGTGTCATCGTCAAGCGTAAAGAAGTTGAGTCCAAATCTGCGGGCGGCATCGTTCTGACTGGCTCCGCAGCGGGCAAATCAACGCGTGGCGAGATCGTTGCTGTCGGTAAAGGCCGCATCCTGGAAAACGGTAGCGTGCAGCCGCTGGACGTGAAAGTGGGTGACATCGTTATCTTCAACGATGGCTACGGCGTGAAGTCCGAGAAAATCGACAACGAAGAAGTGCTGATCATGTCCGAAAGCGACATCCTGGCAATTGTTGAAGCGTAATTTGACGCACGAACCTGAACGAATTTGAGGAATAGAAGAAATGGCAGCTAAAGACGTAAAATTCGGTAACGACGCTCGTGTAAAAATGCTGCGCGGCGTTAACGTACTGGCAGATGCAGTGAAAGTTACCCTCGGTCCTAAAGGCCGTAACGTGGTCCTGGATAAATCTTTCGGTGCACCGACCATCACCAAAGATGGTGTTTCCGTAGCGCGTGAAATCGAGCTGGAGGACAAGTTCGAAAACATGGGCGCGCAGATGGTGAAAGAAGTTGCCTCTAAAGCGAACGACGCGGCAGGCGACGGCACCACCACCGCAACCGTACTGGCTCAGGCTATCATCACCGAAGGCCTGAAAGCCGTTGCTGCCGGCATGAACCCAATGGACCTGAAACGCGGTATCGATAAAGCCGTTGTTGCTGCTGTTGAAGAGCTGAAAGCGCTGTCCGTACCGTGCTCCGACTCTAAAGCGATTGCACAGGTTGGTACTATCTCCGCTAACTCCGACGAAACCGTAGGTAAACTTATCGCAGAAGCGATGGATAAAGTCGGTAAAGAAGGCGTGATCACCGTTGAAGACGGTACCGGTCTGGAAGACGAACTGGACGTTGTGGAAGGTATGCAGTTCGACCGCGGCTACCTGTCCCCATACTTCATCAACAAGCCAGAAACTGGCGCTGTTGAGCTGGAAAGCCCGTTCATCCTGCTGGCTGACAAAAAAATCTCCAACATCCGCGAAATGCTGCCGGTGCTGGAAGCCGTTGCGAAAGCAGGCAAACCGCTGCTGATCATCGCTGAAGACGTTGAAGGCGAAGCGCTGGCTACCCTGGTGGTTAACACCATGCGTGGCATCGTGAAAGTGGCTGCGGTTAAAGCACCTGGCTTCGGCGACCGCCGTAAAGCTATGCTGCAGGACATCGCAACCCTGACCGGCGGTACCGTTATCTCTGAAGAGATCGGTATGGAGCTGGAAAAAGCGACCCTGGAAGACCTCGGCCAGGCTAAACGCGTTGTTATCAACAAAGACACCACCACCATCATCGATGGCGTGGGTGAAGAAGCCGCTATTCAGGGCCGCGTTGGTCAGATTCGTAAGCAGATTGAAGAAGCAACTTCTGACTACGACCGTGAAAAACTGCAGGAACGCGTAGCGAAACTGGCGGGCGGCGTAGCGGTAATCAAAGTCGGTGCTGCTACCGAAGTTGAAATGAAAGAGAAAAAAGCTCGCGTCGACGATGCCCTGCACGCTACCCGTGCTGCGGTTGAAGAAGGCGTGGTTGCCGGTGGTGGCGTAGCGCTGGTTCGCGTTGCTGCGAAACTGGCTGACCTGACCGCTCAGAACGAAGACCAGAACGTGGGTATCAAAGTTGCGCTGCGCGCGATGGAAGCACCTCTGCGTCAGATCGTTTCTAACGCCGGTGAAGAGCCATCTGTTGTCACCAACGCGGTGAAAGCGGGCGAAGGTAACTACGGTTACAACGCAGCTACCGAAGAATACGGCAACATGATCGACTTCGGTATCCTGGACCCAACCAAAGTAACTCGTTCTGCGCTGCAGTACGCGGCTTCCGTTGCGGGCCTGATGATCACTACCGAGTGCATGGTTACCGACATGCCTAAAGGCGATGCGCCTGACTTAGGCGCTGCTGGTATGGGCGGCATGGGTGGCATGGGCGGCATGATGTAATTCGCCTTCGCACCTTGTGTTAAAGAAACCCTCAGCCAGAAATGTCTGAGGGTTTTTTCTTTTGTTCACAGTCTGGTATAAGGTCATACCGGGCAATAACGGCTCAATACCTTGATTACGGGGAATAACATGCGCATGAAAGTCTCATCGGGAGTGGTTGTGGCAGCGCTGCTGCTGGCAGGATGTAGCACGGGCAATCAGCTGAGCTCCAGCGGCCAGAGCGTTCGTTTTGTGGAAGACAAGCCGGGTAGCGAATGCCGTCTGTTAGGCACCGCCACCGGGGAACAGAGCAACTGGCTGTCAGGCCAGCACGGTGATGAAGGCGGTTCGATGCGCGGCGCGGCGAATGCATTGCGTAACAATGCGGCCGAGATGGGCGGTAACGTGCTGTACGGCGTGAGCAGCCCAACCCAGACCCTGCTGTCGAGCTTTGCGCCAACGGCCAGCAAAATGACCGGCCAGGTTTATAAGTGCCCGAACTGATTCAGTAAGCCTTACCCTCACCCAGCAGAAGACGGCCACACTGAGCGGCTTTTTCTTCTGTTGGGAGAAAAGAGCAGGGTGAGAGCGCTACGCTCTCACTTCTGCCTCAGCTGCAAATCCAGCGGCGTCTTGCTTGGCTCTCCGCCAATCTCTCTTGCCAGCTTCGGTACCATATAGCCAGAAACCAACGTCAGCAGCTCCCGCATAATAGCCCGGGCTTCTTCGTCTTCCACCATAAAGTGGGCCGCGCCCTGAACCCTGTCGAGCACGTGCAGGTAATACGGCATCACGCCTGCATCGAATAATGCATTGCTCAAATTCGCCAGCGTTTGCGCGTTATCGTTCACGCCGCGCAGCAGCACGCTTTGGTTGAGCAGCGTGACGCCAGCCTGGCGCAGCTTCGCCATGGCCGAGCGGAAATCGTCGCCAATCTCCTGGGCGTGGTTAATGTGGTTTACCAGCAGCACCTGAAGCGATGAGCGGGCAATTCTTGCCGCCAGCGTATCGGTAATGCGGGCAGGAATGACGATCGGCAGGCGGCTATGAATTCGCAGGCGCTTGATGTGAGGAATGGCCTCCAGCTCGCCGATGAGCCAGTCCAGCTCGTTATCTTTCGCCATCAGCGGATCGCCGCCTGAGAAGATAATTTCGTCCAGCTCAGGGTGCTCGCTGATGTAGCTGAGCGCGGTCTGCCAGTTGCGCTTGTTGCCCTGGTTGTCGGCATAAGGGAAATGACGGCGGAAGCAATAACGACAGTTTACGGCACAGCCGCCTTTCACCAGCAGCAGGGCGCGGTTGCGGTATTTGTGCAACAGGCCTGGCACCACGCTGTGCTGCTCTTCCAGCGGATCGGTTGTGAAACCGGGGGCGGCAACGAACTCCTGTTTTGCGGTCAAAACCTGGCGCAGCAGCGGGTCGTTAGGGTTGCCTTTCTCCATGCGTTCGACGAAGGCACGAGGGACGCGCAGGGCAAAAAGACGCCTTGCTTCACGTCCGGCGAGCAATTCTTCATCAGCGGCTACATTTAAAATGTGCAGCAGTTCATCAGGATCGGTTATAACATCGGCAAGTTGCGTTAACCAATCTTCTCTGTGAGGGGGATTTAGGGTTACAATGTGTGCCATTTTTTTGGCTAAGCTACCAGTTAACAAATTCAGAGGGCCTTATGGCGACTTATTCTAGCAACGATTTCCGTGCCGGTCTTAAAATCATGATGGATGGCGAACCGTACGCGGTTGAAGCCAGCGAATTCGTAAAACCGGGCAAAGGCCAGGCATTCGCGCGCGTTAAGCTGCGTCGTCTGCTGACCGGTACCCGCGTTGAGAAAACCTTCAAGTCTACCGACTCTGCAGAAGGCGCTGACGTTGTCGATATGAACCTGACTTACCTGTACAACGACGGTGAGTTCTACCACTTCATGAACAACCAAACCTTCGAGCAGCTGGCTGCGGACGAGAAAGCCGTTGGCGAAAACGCTAAATGGCTGCTGGACCAGGCTGAGTGCATCGTGACCCTGTGGAACGGCCAGCCAATCTCCGTGACCCCACCAAACTTCGTTGAGCTGGAAATCGTTGAAACCGATCCAGGTCTGAAAGGCGATACCGCAGGGACCGGCGGCAAGCCAGCTACCCTGACCACCGGCGCCGTGGTTAAAGTTCCGTTGTTCGTACAGATCGGCGAAGTCATCAAAGTTGACACCCGTTCTGGTGAATACGTTTCTCGCGTGAAGTAATTTTCGCGAAGGTTCGCGGCGCGGTGCCTCAGGCTCGCGCCGCCGCTTTATCAGGGCAGGGAAAATGAACCGTTTACTGAAACAGCTTCTTTTTATCTCGCTGCTGGCCGCTGCGCTGTCGGGGTGTCATACCACGCGTGGTTTTGGCGAAGACCTGCAACATCTCGGCGGTGCCATCGAGCGCGCGGCCAACAAATAACTTCACGTAGTCCTAAATCGCTTCGCTTTTCCTTCGTTGTGCCATTTTTTGTCTATGCTTAACGAGCTATACACAAACAACACAGGTAAAAGGAAAAGCTCATGATTAAGAAAACCCTTGCTGCGTTTTTCTCTCTCGTCGTTCTTTCATCCTTGTTGACCGCCTGCAACACCACGCGCGGTGTAGGTGAGGATATCCAGAGCGGCGGCCATGCTATTTCTGGTGCGGCAACAAAAGCTCAGCAATAACGATTTGCGGTACGGTAATATAACCGTGCCGCTATTCTAAAACCGTCTCAGGAATATTCAGAAATAGCGATAGTCTATTATCTGCGCCGAGCTTTAAACGAATGTTTCGCTTATACGTATAAACCGTTTTTACGCTTATATCCATTACCCGTGCGATATATTCATTATTCGCTTCTTCCTTCCAGAGTTTTAATATTCTCTCTTCGCGTAAGGTCAGCAGCGGAGTAATATGCCGTTTCACTTCGCGGAATGGCGGGCGAGTCGCAATAGTCTGCTGAATGAGCGACGTTAGCGCAGGTAATGATAGTGACTTATCCCAAATATCAGTGCTGCCCTGCGCGGCACAGTACTCGGCAATGGTGGAGTGCTGCCCGCTTTGCAACAGCAGTAAACGCGTGGTATCACCACAGGCAGAATAAATAGTCGAAAGTTGTTGGATATTATGCAATGCAGTTGAGAAGCTGTTGAAATCGGCTATCACCATATTAGGTTGCCATTTAATTATTCTTTCCCGGGCGAGAAGCAAACTGTCTGTCTCTGAAATACTCACTGCCGTAGCCAGATTATTTTTCTGATTGAGCAAGTGCGTCAGTCCCTGACGGCTGAAGTAACACCTATCAACCAATAATATTTTATACATTTTCACGCTTCACGTTAATCATTACTGCGGCGTTTGCAGGCTGGCAAACCACGTTTTATCATATGAATAATTTTGGCAAAATGAATCACGGAAATGCGCTCGAATTCGCTGTCAATTCCAGGCTTAGTAAGGCCTGGCCGGTGAAACGATTATTTCAATGAGCGCCGTGGGCGGACGGATTTTCAGGCAGCCGTTTGGGTGCTAAAATGACCTTCTCACCTAAGCCTTACGGGACGACCCGCAAGCGCATCTCACAACGGGGACGGCCCCATTTTTACTGGAGCTGTTATGGCCTGGATCGTTCTGTTTATCGCTGGATTACTGGAAGTTGTATGGGCGGTTGGTCTTAAGTACACCCATGGCTTTAGCCGCCTGTGGCCTAGCGTTATCACCATTATTGCGATGGTTGTCAGTATGGCTTTGCTCGCCTGGGCGATGAAAACGCTACCTACGGGAACGGCCTACGCCGTGTGGACAGGGATTGGTGCCGTTGGCGCGGCCATCACCGGGATTTTGCTACTTGGCGAGTCGGCTAACCCGATGCGTCTGGCTAGCCTGGCTCTGATCGTTATCGGCATCATCGGACTGAAACTTTCCACGCATTAACTGCCGGGTTGTTTCACCCAAATCAATTTATCCACCGCGAATCCCTGCCGGGCAGCGATGGCCAGCAGCTGCTGTTTGAGGTCGCGGCTGATAGTTGGCGTGCGGGAAAGGATCCACAGGTAGCTGAGGTCCGGCCCGCACACCAGCGCGTGGCGATACTCTTTATCCAGCGCAATCACGTTATAGCCACCGTAGAACGGGCCAAAGAACGAGACTTTGAGCGCCGCGACGCTTGGGTCTCCGGTGAAATACGCTTTCCCTTCAGCCTGCTGCCACATCTGCCTGTCAGGATTAAACCCGCGATTTATCACGCGCAGACCGCCATCATCCATAAAACTGTAGGTAGCCGTGACCTGATTCAGGCCGCTTTCAAAACTGTGGTCTAAGCGGGCGATTTCATACCAGGTACCGATAAAGCGTTTTGCGTCGAAGTTTTGGACCACCGTGACGCTGGGCGGGGGAGTTGGGGCGCTACAGGAGACAACGAATAATGCAACCGCAAGCGCGGTGACAGCGGGCCAAATGCGCATAGCAGATTCCTTCCAGGGTTTTTAGCTAAGTGTAGATGGCGGCAGGAAATAAAGTGTGAGCGAAGCCGGAAATAATAAGGCCTGCATGATGCAGGCCATTGTCATGTTTATTGCAGCGCTTCGAGAATAGCGTAGGCGGCTCTAACCCGCTCCGTATTCGGATAGCTTTTGTTGGCCAGCATCACGATACCCAACTGCTTCTCAGGAATGAAGGCCACGTAGCTACCAAAGCCGCCCGTTGAACCGGTTTTATGTACCCACGAGGCTTTCACGGCGGGCGCAGGTGGGTCAATGAGCGTAGCCGGGTGCGGCGCAAGAGCGACCTTGTTGTCGCTGCCGTCAATAATAGTTTTCCCCTTCACCGGCCAGTTCAGCATCTCCCAGCCAAGCCCCTGATACATGCTGCCCACGCGCCAGTAGCGGGACTGCGCGAGCCGAATGCCCTGCTGCAGGGTTTTATCCTCGAGACGGTCGGGTGCCATGTTGGCCTGGACCCAGTGCGCCATATCCTCGATGCTGGACTTCACTCCGTAGGCTTCCGCATCCAGCATACCGGGCGAGACGCGCACGGCCTTGCCGTCGCGGTAGCCCCAGGCATAGCGGCTCTCTTCCGTGGCAGGAACGTTAATCCAGGTGTGCGTGAGATTTAGCGGCTCAAAGACGCGTTTTGACATGGCTTTATCGAAGCTCATTCCCGACGGTTTCACCATCAACGCACCAAACAGGCCGATGCTCGCGTTGGCGTAAAGCCGCTGCGTACCCGGAGCCCACTGTGGCTGCCAGGTCTGGTAGAACTTAAGCAGAGCGTCGTTATTGGTCACTTCATCCGGCACCTGCAGCGGCAGGCCACCGGCGGTATAGGTTGCCAGCTGAAGCAGAGTTATCTCCCGCCACCGATCGCCGGTCAGTTCAGGCCAGTATTTTTGCGCCGGATCGCTAAGGCTAATTTCACCGCGAGCCAGAGCATCGCCGCCCAGCACGCCGGTAAAGGTTTTACTGACCGAGCCCAGCTCAAACAGCGTTTCCCGGGTCACCGGCTGGTTACGCTGCACATCGGCCTTGCCCCAGGTGAAATACAGCGGGTAGCCTTTATAGATGACCGCCACCGCCATACCGGGTATCGCCTGTTCCTTCATTAACGGCGCAACGGTGCGGTTTACGAGCTTTTCAATCTGCTGCGCGGTCAGTTCTTTTTGCGCGGCAAAGCTTGAGCATGAGGCGGCGAGGAGCAGCGTCAGGCAGAGGGATTTTTTCATAATGGATAACCTTCCTTAGAGAGATGATAGCAGTCCGGGCCCGTCAGACGAGGCAAGTTTGTTGGATTTGACTCCCGGTGACAAACGATTAAATTTGGCATTAGGCTTAAGATTTTCTAACAGGTGATGCCATGACCCGCAGCTATATCCCCCTGAACTCTCTGAGAGCTTTTGAAGCCGCTGCCCGGCATCTAAGCTTCACGCATGCCGCAATTGAGCTGAATGTTACGCACTCCGCCATCAGTCAGCAGGTAAAGACGCTGGAAGAACATCTGCATTGTCAGCTGTTTGTCCGCGTATCTCGTGGTCTGATGTTGACCACGGAAGGCGAAAACCTGTTACCTGTGCTAAACGATTCCTTTGATCGTATCGCGGGCGTGCTGGACCGTTTTTCGGGTACGCAGGCGAGAGAAAAACTTAAGTTAGGCGTCGTGGGCACGTTTGCCACCGGCTTTCTCCTGCCGCGTCTCGAGGCGTTTCGTCGGCGCTATCCGCATATCGATCTCCAGCTTTCAACCCATAACAACCGCGTGGATCCGGCGGCGGAGGGGCTGGACTATACGGTGCGATTTGGCAGCGGGGCCTGGCATGGGACTGAGGCGACGTTTCTGTGCGACGCGCCGCTGTCGCCGCTTTGCTCTCCGGCGCTGGCTGCTGAACTGCAGACGCCGAAAGATGTTCTGAACCACACGCTGTTGCGCTCCTACAGGCGTGATGAATGGGCGGCATGGCTACAGGCTGCGGATGAAGCCCCCCCGTCACCGACGCATCTGGTTATGGTTTTTGATTCCTCGATAACCATGCTTGAAGCCGCACAGGCCGGAGCCGGGATCGCCATTGCGCCGGTAAACATGTTCACCCATTTGCTGAACAGCGAACGGATTGTGCGTCCGTTTGAGACGGAAATCAGTTTGGGAAGTTACTGGTTAACAAGGCTTCAGTCGCGCGCGCAAACGCCCGCCATGCGTGATTTTTCTGCCTGGCTAGCCGGAGAGTGTGGAAAATAAAAAGGTCTGCACAATGGCAGGCCTTCAGATTGATGACAAACAGCCGAAAAACGTGGTTTTCGACTGTTTGGGGCAAACCAGAGAACATTATTCATTGTTTTTATTAGTCCTGAGTTCGGACTTTTTTAGAGCAATGAACTTTGTCAGCACTCTCAAGGCCTGCACAATGGCAGGCCTTGTTGCGTGCTAAGCGATTACAGCGTCAGCAGGCCAATAATGGTCACCACCGTCAGGATGGCAGCAAGGCCGTAGAACACCCATTTCCCCGCCGGGACGTGGATTTTCAGATCGTGCATCGCGTGGTGAATACGGTGCAGGCCACACCACAGCGGCAGCACAATCATCAGCAGCAGGAACAGGCGGCCAATCCAGCTGTGGGCGAAGGCATAGACACGGTCAAAGCCCAGCGCATCACCAGGGAACAGGCCCAGCGGCAGCATGATGCCAACCAGCAGCACGATAACCGGCGCGAAAATAGCACCCCACATGCCGCCTGCGCCAAACAGGCCCCAGAATAGCGGCTCGTCGGAACGTTTTGGATTTTGGTTAATCACGTCAGCCTCCTTACCAGAACAGTGCTACAAGCAGCACAACCAGCGTCACCAGACCGGTGACCACCCAAAGCCCTTTAATGACCGGCTCTGGCCCCATTTTTTCACCCTTCACGATGACGTTAGCGGCCTTCGGCGCCAGCTCAAACCAGGTTTTGGTGTGCAGTACCGCCGCGGCCAGGGTGATGATATTAAGGATAATTACCACCGGGTTTTGCAGGAAATCGACAAAACCTGCCCAGCCTTCCGGCCCGTGTTTCAGCGAAAAAAGTCCGTAAATCAGCACAATGCTGAACCAGACGGTCGGGACCGAAGTGCCTTCACGCAGCATATAAAAACGGTAGAAGCCCAGCTGTCGCCACCAGGTTGGCGCCATGGGGCGGACATAAGGCTTACGTTTCGTGGTCATGGTGCACTCCTTAGCGTGGTTTCAGGGTGGCAATCAAAAAGTCTTTCGAGCTTTCGACTTTGCCCTGCTGGATGGCCGCGGCCGGATCGACGTGTTTTGGACAGACTTCGGAGCAGAAGCCGACAAAGGTGCAGCTCCAGACGCCGTTCTGCCCGTTAAGCTGCGGCATACGCTGTTTCTTGCCGTGGTCGCGGCTGTCCAGGTTGTAGCGGTGGGCGAGGGTGATCGCCGCCGGGCCGATGAACTCAGGATTCAGGCCAAACTGCGGGCAGGCGGCATAGCACAGCCCACAGTTGATGCAGCCGGAGAACTGATGGTATTTCGCCATCTGCGCGGGCGTCTGCTTGTTAGTCCCCTGATCCGGCGTGCGCGAGTTACCGATAATGTAAGGCTTAATCGACTCCAGGCTTTCGATGAAGTGGGTCATGTCGACCACCAAATCGCGCTCAATCGGGAAGTTCGCCAGCGCTTCTACTTTGATGCCTTTGGTGTATTCGCGCAGGAAGGTTTTACAGGCCAGCTTCGGCACTTTGTTGACCATCATGCCGCAGGAGCCACAAATCGCCATACGGCACGACCAGCGGTAGCTGAGGTCCGGCGCGAGGTTATCTTTGATATAACCCAGTCCGTCCAGCAGCGAGGTTTGCTCGTCAAATGGCACTTCGTAGATTTCGCTATGCGGCTTGCTGTCCGTTTCCGGGTTGTAGCGCACAATCTCAATCTTCAGGGTTTGCATCTCAGCCATTTGCCTTCTCCTTTTTCTCAGCGTCTTCCGCTTCCGCGCCGTACACGCGTTTTGCTGGCGGCAGCGTGGTTATCTTCACGTCGCTATAGTCGAGGCGAGTGGTGCCGTCGGCGTCGCGGAAGGCCAGAGTGTGCTTCAGGAAGTTGACGTCATCGCGTTCGGTATGGCCTTCGTCAAGGCGCTGGTGAGCGCCGCGCGACTCTGTACGAGCGATGGCGGAGTGCGCCATACATTCGGCTACGTTCAGGCCGTGGCCCAGTTCAATGGTGTAAAGCAGGTCGGTATTGAAGACGCTGGAGGTGTCGGTAATGCGCACTCGCTTGAAGCGTTCCTGCAGCTCGGCCAGCTTGTCGACGGTTTTTTGCATTAATGCCGTGGTGCGGTAAATCCCGCAGCCTTCCTCCATGGAAAGCCCCATTTCGTCGCGGATTTTCGACCAGTTTTCGTTGCCTTCCTGATTGACCAACTGCTTCAGGCGGCCTTCAACATCGGCGGCCTGGGCGTTCAGCGCGGCATCGTTCGCTGGCCGAGCCTGAGCGGCACGCTCCATCGCCTGCTCACCCGCGAGACGGCCGAACACCACAAGTTCTGCCAGCGAGTTAGAGCCAAGACGGTTGGCCCCATGCAGGCCCACGGAAGAACATTCACCTACTGCGTAAAGCCCTTTGATGCGGGTTTCGCACTTCGTATCGGTTTCAATCCCGCCCATGGTGTAGTGCGCGGTCGGGCGGACTGGAATAGGTTCTTTGATTGGGTCGACGCCGACATAGGCTTTTGCCAGCTCGCAGATAAACGGCAGGCGCTCAAGCAGCTTTTTCTCGCCCAGGTGGCGCAGGTCGAGGTAAACCACGTCCCCGCGCGGGGTTGAAATGGTGTTGCCTTTGCGCCACTCGTGCCAGAAGGCCTGAGACACTTTATCGCGCGGGCCGAGCTCCATGTATTTGTTCTTCGGCTCGCCGAGCGGGGTTTCCGGCCCCATGCCGTAATCTTGCAGGTAGCGATAGCCGTTTTTGTTCACCAGGATACCGCCTTCGCCGCGGCAGCCTTCGGTCATCAGGATGCCGGAGCCCGGCAGCCCGGTTGGGTGATATTGCACAAACTCCATGTCGCGCAGCGGTACGCCGTGGCTCAACGCCATGCCCATGCCGTCGCCGGTGACGATGCCGCCGTTGGTGTTGTAGCGATAAACACGTCCGGCACCGCCGGTGGCCATCACTACCGCGTTGGCGCGGATCTGCACCAGTTCGCCCTCCATCATGTTCATCGCGACCACGCCGCGAGCCTGCCCGTCATCGACCAGAATGTCGAGGACGAAGTGTTCGTCGAAGCGTTGAATTTGCGGGAATTGAAGGGAGGTCTGGAACAGCGTGTGGAGCATATGGAAGCCGGTTTTATCGGCGGCGAACCAGGTACGTTCGATCTTCATGCCGCCGAAGCGCCTGACGTTGACGCTGCCGTCCGGACGACGGCTCCACGGGCAGCCCCACTGCTCAAGCTGGGTCATTTCAGTTGGGCAATGGTGAACAAAGTAGTCAACCACATCCTGCTCACACAGCCAGTCGCCTCCGGCAACGGTGTCGTGAAAATGGTATTCGAAGCTGTCGTGATCCTGTGCGACGGCAGCGGAACCCCCTTCGGCGGCAACCGTATGGCTGCGCATTGGGTAGACTTTGGAAATCAGAGCGATTTTTGCCTGTGGATTAGCCTGGGCTGCCGCAATGGCTGCTCGTAGGCCTGCTCCGCCGGCGCCTATAATGGCGAGATCGGCTTGAAAGGTTTGCACGACATTCCTCCAGATTGTAGTAATTCGCAAAGCTATACGACCAAAGGGTATTCACCGTCATAAAGGCGGTGGCTGCGAAAGGTGTATCCCTGCTCCTTTTTAGGTAGATGAAGTATAACCGGAGGGATTTTAGGGAAATTTGATTTGTTCGATTTTTTTGCCGATCTGTGCGCTGATTAATTACTTCTGTTAATGAATTGCGTCACAAAAATGATTGTTTAAATGGTGTAGTGCGAAGAGAAAAATGGCGGCTGGGGCGCGAGAAAAATTTTGCCTGAGTCTCGCTATTTGCGCCGAAATTAAAATTCTCTGCGCAAAATTTGTCTCCTTTCTGTGATGCGGGTAGACTTCTCGGCCTTGCATAAATACGGAGACTTTCTCATGAGCGAAACGGCCACCTGGCAGCCGAGCGCGTCCATCCCCAACCTGTTAAAACGCGCCGCCATCATGGCGGAGATTCGGCGCTTTTTCGCCGACCGCGGCGTTCTGGAGGTGGAAACACCCTGCATGAGCCAGGCGACGGTAACCGATATTCATCTGGTGCCGTTTGAAACCCGTTTCGTCGGCCCAGGCCACTCTCAGGGCATGAACCTGTACCTGATGACCAGCCCGGAATACCACATGAAACGCCTGCTGGCGGCGGGCTGTGGTCCGGTGTTCCAGCTGTGCCGCAGTTTCCGTAATGAAGAGATGGGGCGTCACCACAATCCGGAATTCACCATGCTGGAGTGGTACCGTCCGCACTACGACATGTACCGCCTGATGAATGAGGTGGATGACCTGCTGCAGCAGGTGCTGGAGTGTGGCGCGGCAGAAAGTCTGTCTTATCAGCAGGTCTTCCAGCGCCATCTGGACATCGACCCGCTGTCTGCGGACAAAACCCAGCTGCGTGAAGCCGCGGCGAAGCTAGACCTGAGCAACATCGCTGACACAGAAGAAGACAGAGACACGCTGTTGCAGCTGCTGTTCGCCATGGGCGTTGAACCACACATTGGTAAGGACAAGCCGACCTTTGTGTATCACTTCCCGGCAAGCCAGGCCTCTCTGGCGCAGATCAGCACCGAAGATCACCGCGTGGCGGAGCGCTTTGAGGTGTACTTTAAAGGGATTGAGCTGGCGAACGGTTTCCACGAACTGACCGACGCGCGTGAACAGCAGCAGCGTTTTGAGCAGGATAACCGCAAGCGTGCCGCTCTTGGCCTGCCGCAGCAGCCGGTGGACATGAATCTGCTGGCGGCGTTGGAAGCCGGAATGCCGGACAGCTCCGGCGTGGCGTTGGGCGTTGACCGCCTGATCATGCTGGCGCTGGGGGCAGAAAGCCTCTCCGAGGTTTTAGCCTTTACGGTCGACCGCGCTTAGCGCTCAAAAGGCTTAACGCTCGAAGACTTTACGTTCGAAGAATAGTGGCCCCCGCATTTGGGGCCATTTTTTAGCTCTGGCTTACGCCGCCAGCCGCCAGGTTATTTCTCCGCCTGCATTTGATAAACTGCGCGCCATGCTAACGATAAAACGAATTACCGACCGCAGCTCCCCGTACTTTGAAAGCGTGGACGAGCTGTATGAAAGCGCCTTTCCGCGCCACGAAAAACGCCAGCCGGCCGCAAAAATAAGCGCACTTGCCAACCCAAACTACAGCCTGCAGGCGTGGTTCGACGGCGAGCAGTTTGTCGGCATGATTGGCGCATGGGACTTTGACGACTACGCCTATATTGAGCACCTTGCCGTCAACGACCAGCTGCGTGCGCAGGGCTACGGCAAACGGATGCTGAGCCAGTTTTTACAGCTTTACCCGCAAACCATTCTCGAAATCGATCCGCTGACCACGGCGATCGCCCATAAGCGGCTGCGCTTTTACCAAAGCCTCGGGTTCAGTGAAAACGCATACCCGCATTTCCACCCGACCTACCATGCGGACATTCCCGACCATCAGCTGATCGTGCTGAGTTACCCGCAGCCTATCGACGAGGCGCGGTATCAGCGATTTTTTGACGATCTCTGCCGCGTCGTGATGGAACGCAGCGTTTAAACCACAACTTTCTTAACGTGCCCGCCGGCCAATCACCGGCGGGCGCTGATGTGTTTTTGCTTACCAGGACTTGATTGATGGATATCACCACGCTTTTTCTTTACGTCATCGCCGTTAGCGCGGTGATGGTGACGCCCGGCCCGTCGATGCTTTTAGCGCTCAATAACGGAGCGACTTACGGGATGCGCATTGCGGGCTACGGCTTTCTTGGGGCGGTGTTGGCCGACCTGCTGCTGATTGGCGCGGTGGGCTGCGGCCTGGGCGCATTGTTGCAGGCTTCCGAGCAGCTGTTTGCGGTGGTGAAGTGGGGCGGTGCGCTTTATCTGGTGTATCTGGCTTACGTTTTGTGGCGTGCCCCTGCTAAGGCCCTGAGCGTGAGCGCTTCGGCAGCGGTGGCCACGGGGAAAACGGCTTTTTTACGCTCGCTGATGGTCGGTTTATCCAACCCGAAGGGGCTGCTGTTCTTCTCGGCATTTTTACCGCAGTTCATTCGCCCGCAGGAGCCGGTGGCGATGCAGTACATGATTCTGGCGCTGGTCAGTGCGATTATCGACTGCATCATGATGACGATTTACGCCTGGGGTGGCCGCCATGCGATGCGTAAGTTCTCCGCTAACGTGATGCGTTGGGTGAACCGCAGCTGTGCGGGAATGCTCGCCGTGCTGGCGGTGGGCGTGGCGCTGTATCGACGCAGTAATTTGACCTGAGAAAAGTCAGAGAAAATCGAGCGCTGGCCGCGGAGAACATCGGGCCAGCGCTAGCGTCTTAGCTTTCCTGCGCTTCGGCGAGTTCGCGAAGGTAAGAGAAGATCTGACGATAGGACTTAGGCGGCTTATTGGCCGCTTTTTCTTTTTGCGCGTTACGGATAAGCACGCGCAGCTGCTGGCGGTCAGCCTGCGGATAAAGTCTCAGGACTTCGCTCATCGCCTCGTCGCCTTCTTCGACCAGACGGTCGCGCAGCGCTTCCAGCTTGTGGAACAGCGATACCTGCTGGTTGTGGCGGTTTTTCAGCTTGTCGAGCGCCTGACGGATAGGGTCCATATCGCGGGAACGCATCATCTTGCCGATCAGCTGTATCTGGCGGCGGCGACCTTCTTTCTTAATGCGCTGCGCCAGCTCAATCGCGGCACGCAAATCATCGTCGAGCGGGATTTTTTCCAGGGCATTTTTGCCCAGTTCCATCAGCTCAACGCCGAGATGTTTTAGCTCTTCGGCGTCGCGCTTAATTTCACTTTTACTGACCCAGATAATCTCATCATCTTCGTCTTCATTTTCATCATCGGGCACGTCGTCGAGCCAGTCTTCGGGCTGCTTGGTCATATTAGGCTCCTTAAAAAGTTGACGCGGATATTACCAGCAATGGGGCTGCACTGCGAAATTGTTCTGATCCTGTTAGACTTGAACGACTCACCTTACATTATGGCAGTAGCGATGAAAGTAAACACGCAAGTAGCACAACAACGTCAGGTTCTGGAGCAGGCGGTTTCACAGGCGCTGGAGCTGGCGAAAGACAAGTCAGACGGCGCGGAAGTTGCGGTCAGTAAAACCACTGGTATCAGCGTCAGCACCCGCTACGGTGAGGTGGAGAACGTCGAATTCAACAGCGATGGTGCGCTTGGCATCACCGTTTATCATCAAAACCGCAAGGGCAGCGCTTCGTCCACCGACCTTAGCCCGGACGCGATAGCGCGTACCGTACAGGCGGCGCTGGATATCGCGCGCTATACCTCGCCGGACCCTTATGCAGGCGTGGCCGATAAAGAACTTCTGGCCTTTGATGCACCCGATCTGGATCTCTTCCACCCGGCGGAGATTGACCCGGAGCGCGCCATTGAGCTTGCCGCGCGAGCGGAAAACGCCTCCCTGAACGTGGACAAGCGTATTACCAACACCGAAGGCGGCAGCTTTAACAGCCATTACGGCATCAAAGTCTTTGGCAACAGCCACGGCATGCTGCAAAGCTATTGTTCCACTCGTCACTCTCTTTCGAGCTGCGTGATTGCCGAAGAGAACGGCGATATGGAACGCGATTATGCCTACACCATCGGCCGTGCGATGGAAGACCTTAAGTCACCCGAGTGGGTCGGTGCCGACTGCGCACGCCGCACGTTGTCCCGCCTGTCGCCGCGTAAGCTGTCCACCATGAAAGCGCCGGTTATTTTCGCCAATGAAGTGGCGACCGGGCTGTTCGGTCACCTGGTCGGCGCGATTGCAGGCGGCGCGGTGTACCGTAAATCGACTTTCCTGCTGGACTCCCTCGGCAAGCAAATCCTTCCGGACTGGCTGACCATTGAAGAGCATCCGCACCTGCTGAAAGGCCTGGCCTCCACGCCGTTCGACAGCGAAGGCGTGCGCACCGAACGCCGTGACATCATTAAAGACGGCGTGCTGCAGCAGTGGCTGCTGACCAACTATTCCGCGCGTAAGCTTGGGCTGAAAAGCACCGGCCACGCGGGCGGCATCCACAACTGGCGCATTGCCGGTCAAGGCCTGGGCTTTGAGGAAATGCTGAAACAGATGGGCACCGGGCTGGTGGTGACCGAGCTGATGGGGCAGGGCGTAAGCGGCATTACCGGCGACTATTCTCGCGGTGCGGCAGGCTTCTGGGTTGAGAACGGTGAGATCCAGTATCCGGTGAGCGAAATCACCATCGCCGGTAACCTGAAGGACATGTGGCGCGAGATAGTTACTATTGGCAACGATATAGAAACACGTAGCAACATTCAGTGTGGTTCAGTCTTACTTCCGGAGATGAAGATAGCCGGTCAGTAAAGCAATGTGGCGCGTCCTGCCGCGCCTACCTCAAAAAAATACTCTAAATAATTCGAGTTACAGCCAGGCGGCAAGAGAGTAAACCCCCAGGAGCTTACTTGGGTAAGTGACTGGGGTGAGCGAAAGCAGCCAACACCGCTGTAGCTTGAAGTATGACGAGTAGAAAAAAGATAAAGGAAAGGTGAGTAAATGCGTAAGCAACTGATTGCAATGTTAGCAGTATCATCCGTTTTATTGTCCGGCGTCGCTTTTGCTAAAGACGTTGGCGACGACATGGACATTATCGCCAAAAACTACAAAACCGTGCTGAGTACCAAAGATGCCGCCGAGCTGAAAACTTCACTGGGCAACATGCGTGAAGCAGCTCTGGATGCGCAGAAAGGGACGCCGCCAAAGCTGGAAAATGAAGCAGCCGACAGCGCCAACATGAAAGAGTACCGCCACGGGTTTGATATCCTCGTGGGCCAGATTGACGGTGCGCTGAAGCTGGCTAATGAAGGCAAAGTCACAGAAGCTCAGGCCGCTGCGGCTGACTTCAAAACCACGCGCGATACCTACCACAAGAAGTTCCGTTAAGATTTAAAAACGGGCGGGTTATTCCCGCCCGCTCTCTTTATTGCAGTGCTCTCACCGCGCGTTCCAGCGCATCAATATCGTTATTGCTCAGCAGGGGCTGAATAGCCTGAAAATGCTCGTCGCTTAGCTGATAAATTTGCAGCTTCAGCAGCCGCTCAATCACTTCGGGTTCGAAACGCAAGGCGATAGGTTTTGCCGGGTTGCCGCCGACCACGCTATAAGGGCTGACGTTTTTTGTCACCACGCTGCCTGCGGCAATAATCGCGCCTTCGCCAATGGTCACGCCAGGCATAATCATTGCCCTCATGCCTATCCAGCATCCGTCTCCCAGCGTGGTATCGCCTTTGGCGCGGTAAGCGTCTTTGATGGTTTCGATAAACGGATAAAGGGAAAACCAGTCGCTGCGGTGCGTGTGATTGCCGCCCATCAGGATCACCGCCTCGGCGGCAATGCAAACGTAATCGCCAATCCACAGCTGGTCGAGCACGCCAATGGGTTCCCACTGCTGGCTAATCGCGTCTCCCTGAAGGTAGCGCACCGCACTTTGCTCAAAGCCGCCATCCCAGCAGTCGCTGTAATAGCTGTGCCGGCCTTTGATATGAATATTGGGGTTAGTCACCGTTTCGTGCAGGTATTCGACCTGAGACCAGTGTTTTTCAGTCTTTGACATGTTTTTTCTCACAACAATAGTATGCCGACGGAACAAAGTTCCGTTTCAATTTGCAGAGGGAAAACTTGAACGCGCTAAGCGATGCGCGGCTGTTTCAGCCAAGGATTGTTGAGGATTGTGGTGAGTAGCATGACGTTAAAACCTGTATTGAAGACCCGCTAACCTTAACACCGGGAGCTTCAGAGTACACTTTTTTCCTCCCTCGTTCGTGTGTAGCGCACCCTGGCCATCTCCACCTTCTACCTCGATCACAAAACGGTAAATCCATTATTACTCTAAGGCTAATGATTGGTTCCTGAGCTTAATTGATAGCCAACCCGGCGTGGCGCACACTTTTAACCAGACTAAAGCCAATAAAAATGATTCGCTGAATCAGGAGGTTAATAATGAGTGCTAGCCAAACGCCTGCCCGCGTCTGGAACACACGCCGCACCGAGAAGCAGCGGCGAATGGCGTCCAGCAACGTACAGGGCAAGGTGATCCCGACCGGGGACCTCGTCGCAGTGATGGAAAAGCTGATTGCGCCGGGTGACCGGGTGGTGCTGGAAGGTAACAACCAGAAACAGGCAGATTTTCTCTCCCGCATGCTGGCGGAAGTCAGCCCGCAAAAAGTACACGATCTGCATATGATCATGCCGAGCGTCGGCCGCAGTGAACACCTTGATATCTTTGAAAAAGGCATTGCCCGTAAGCTCGACTTCTCTTTCTCCGGTACCCAAAGCCTGCGTATTTCTCAACTGTTGGAAGACGGGCAATTGGAAATTGGCTCTATTCACACCTACATCGAGCTTTATGCGCGCTTATACGTCGATCTTGCGCCTAACGTCGCGCTTATCGCCGGGTATAAAGCTGACCGTAAAGGCAACCTGTACACCGGGCCGAGCACCGAAGATACCCCAGCGCTGGTTGAGGCTGCCGCCTTCCACGACGGCATTGTTATCGCCCAGGTTAATGAACTGGTGGACGACGACTGTGACCTGCCGCGCGTGGACATTCCCGGCTCGTGGATTGACTACGTGGTGGTTGCCGATAAGCCGTTCTTTATCGAACCGCTGTTTACTCGCGACCCGCGCCTGATCAAGCAGGAACATATCCTGATGGCAATGATGGCTATCAAAGGCATTTACGCCGAGCATCAGGTGCAGTCGCTGAACCACGGGATCGGCTTCAACACCGCCGCCATCGAGCTGCTGCTGCCCACCTACGGCGAACGGCTTGGCCTGAAAGGCAAAATCTGCAAGCACTGGACCCTGAACCCACACCCGACGCTGATCCCGGCGATTGAAAGCGGCTGGGTTGAGAGCGTGCACTGCTTCGGCGGTGAGCTGGGGATGGAAGAATACATCCGCGCTCGCCCGGATATCTTCTTTACCGGTGCCGACGGCTCCATGCGTTCCAACCGCGCTATGTGCCAGCTGGCAGGGCAATACGCGGTGGATATGTTTATCGGTTCGACCCTGCAGGTTGATGGCCTGGCGAACTCTTCTACCGTGACGCGTGGCCGCCTGTCGGGCTTCGGCGGCGCGCCAAACATGGGCCATGACCCGCACGGTCGTCGCCATGCCACACCGGCCTGGCTGAACATGATAACTGAACCTGACCCGATGCAGCGCGGCAAAAAGCTGGTGGTGCAGATGGTCGAAACCTTCCAGGCGGGCGTGAAGCCAACCTTCGTAGAAACCCTGGATGCTGTTGAAGTGGCTAAAACCTCCGGTATGCCGCTGGCACCGGTGATGATTTACGGCGACGACGTAACCCACGTGCTGACCGAGGAAGGGATTGCGTATCTCTACCGCGCGGAGAGCCTGGAAGAGCGACGTGCGATGGTGGCAGCGGTGGCCGGTATCACCGACATCGGCCTGGGCGTTGACGCTAAGCGCGTCGCGGCGCTTCGCCAGAGCGGCAAAGTGGCTTACCCGGAAGACATGGGGATCCGCCGCAGCGATGCGACTCGTTCCCTGCTGGCGGCAAGCAGCGTGGCCGATCTGGTCGAATGGTCCGGCGGTCTCTACAACCCGCCGGCGAAATTCCGGAGCTGGTAATGAAATTACATCCACAGAAAGGCGTTGAGGCAGGGGCGGGCTGGCTGGCAAGGGCGGCAACCCAAAGCCTGATTGAAGAAGCCCGTCTGAGCCCAAAACCCGGTCTGGTGGACAGCCGGGGGAATGGCGCCCATCACGATCTCAGCCTGGCGCTGATGGAGCGATCGGCCCACAGCCTGACCCCGACATTTCATGCTCTGGCATTACAAAGCTGGGAACGTCCGGCAGACGTCGCGCTGCGCCAGCTGGTCGGGCGTCTGGGGCGCGAAGGGGAGCAGCAGATGATGGCAGCGACCTGCGGGGTGAACACCCACCGGGGCGCAATCTGGGCGCTTGGCCTGCTGGTTTCCGCCGCCGCTATGCACGGTATGGCAGGCAGCAGCGCGGAGATTACCGCTACGGCAGCACGGCTGGCTGCGCTTCCTGATGAGGCAGCCCCAAAGAGCTTTAGCAAAGGGTTGAGAGCCACAAGACGCTATCGCGTGCCGGGCGCACGAGAAGAAGCTCAGCAGGGCTTTCCTCACGTTATGCGTCTCGCGCTGCCTCAACTGCGCCGCAGCCGCCAGTCCGGAGCAACCGAGGGCGAGGCTCGCATTGACGCCCTGATGGCGATTATGACTTCGCTGTCAGATACCTGCGTGCTCTCTCGCGCCGGGTTAACCGGGCTGGAAACGATGCAGAACGGTGCCCGTAGCGTGCTGATCAACGGCGGTATTTCGCGCCAGGAAGGCCGCGACGCGCTGGACGTGCTCGACCGCAACATGCTGGCGCTGAATGCCTCACCGGGCGGGGCGGCTGATTTGCTCGCCGCCACGCTGCTGCTGGACCGCATCGCCAATGATGCCACCCCGCTTCACTCACTTATTTAACGAGGGCGTTATGGAACACATTACGTTGTCATTTCCGGCAACCCGCACGGCCACAGGCAAAGCCCTGGCTGGCGTGGTGGGCTCCGGCGATATGGAAGTCCTGTTTTCTGCCGCACAGGGGCAGACTCTGACCATCGACATCACCACCTCCGTCGATAACAGCGAAAAACGCTGGAAAGCACTTTTCGAGCGCCTGGCCGCGCTAAGCAGCCTGCCTGCCGGAGAGTTGAAAATTCATGATTTTGGCGCGACGCCGGGCGTGGCGCGTATCCGTATTGAACAGGTCTTTGAGGAGGTGGCTCATGCGTGACGACAGCAGCTTTATTGAATTAAGAGCCCGCGAGCGCGCACGTCTGCTGCTGGATGAAGGCAGCTATCGTGAATTGCTCGACCCGTTCGACGGCATTGTCTCGCCGTGGCTGGGGCCGCAGGGCATTGTGCCGCAATCTGATGACGGCATGGTCGTTGCCAAAGGCACGATTAACGGTGGCCCGGCGGTGGTGATTGCCATTGAAGGCGCATTCCAGGGCGGCAGCATGGGCGAAGTGTCCGGCGCAAAAATGGCGGCCGCGCTTGAACTGGCGGCGGAAGACAACCGCCACGGCATTCCTACTCAGGCTGTGCTTTGCCTGGAAACCGGCGGCGTGCGCCTGCAGGAGGCCAACCTCGGCCTGGCGGCGATTGCCGATATTCACGCAGCGATTGTCGATTTACGTCGCTACACCCCGGTGATTGGCGTTGTGGCCGGCACCGTGGGCTGCTTCGGCGGAATGTCGATCGCCGCCGCGCTTTGCAGCTATTTGATTGTGACTCGCGAGGCACGTCTTGGTCTCAACGGCCCGCAGGTTATCGAGCAGGAAGCGGGCATTGAGGAATATGACTCCCGCGACCGGCCGTTTATCTGGGGCATGACCGGCGGTGAAGTTCGCTATCAGAGCGGGCTGGTGGACGCGCTGGTTGGCGACGGCGTCCATGCCGTGAAGCAGGCGGTCAATGAAGCCATCGCCAAAGGCGTTCCGGCGCAGCATCGCACCGATAACTACGCGTGGTATCTGGATCGCCTGACCCAATTCGACACCAGCCAGCAGGCCGATGCCGAACAGATCAAACAGCTTTTTGGGGAGAAACGTTAATGAGCCAGAAACTGAATCGCGCCGCCGTTTGGCTGGATACTTTAGTTCCGGATGCACCTCGTATGGCGGGGCTGTGCGCCTCCGTACAGGTTGCCGACGGCAACGTTGACGGGAAACCTGCCCGCTTTATCGCCGTGGTGCCCGATGCCAATAACCATTATCCCCGTGCTGCTGGCGGCGAAGTGGGGCTGTTAGAAGGCTGGACGCTGGCAAAAGTGGTCAGCGAAACCATCGCTGAAGATGCAAACAAGGCTGAAAAGCGCGCCATCGTTGCGGTGATTGATGTCCCAAGCCAGGCCTATGGCCGCCGCGAAGAGGCATTCGGTATTCATCAGGCGCTGGCCGGTGCCGCAGGCGCTTATGCCAATGCTCGCCTGGCCGGGCATCCTGTTGTGGGCCTGATTGTCGGCAAAGCGATGTCCGGGGCGTTTCTCGCCCATGGTTACCAGGCTAACCGATTGATCGCCTTTAACGACAAGGGCGTGATGATCCACGCGATGGGGAAAGAGTCCGCCGCGCGCATCACCTTACGCACCGTGGAGGCGCTGGAGAAGCTGGCCGCCACCATTCCACCGATGGCCTACGACATCAGCAACTATGAAACTCTCGGCCTGCTTTCGGCGCTGCTGGATATCAGCCACCCGGATGCTCCGCAGAGCGACGATGTGGCAAAAGTGAAGGCTGCTCTGAGTACGGCGGTGAAAGAAGCACGTAGCGAGACTTCGCTGAAATGCCGTCTGCTGGCGAAAAATCGCCACAGTTCGGCGCTGGTTCGCGAACGTATGCGCGCCAGCTGGTAAAAAAAAGACAAACCTGCCGGACTCTATAACCAGGCACGGTACGCCGTGCCTGAGTAAAAAAAACGTCCGAAAATAATAAATATCGCGACCGTGCTAACTCTCTTTATTGACTCAAGGTGAAGTTATGACTTACGTGATCGTTCATGCTCTGGCCCCTATTTTTGTCATCATGCTGCTGGGATTTTTCGCCGGCAAAGCGAAAATGGTCGATAACAAAAATGTCTCGCTGTTAAACATTTTTGTCATGGACTTTGCTCTACCCGCCGCGCTGTTTAGCGCGACCGTTCAAACGCCGTGGCTTGGCATTGTTCAGCAGTCACCGCTGATTGTGGTGCTGGTGCTTGCGATGTGGATTACCTATGCGGCGATTTACTTCCTGGCGACCAGCGTATTTAAAAAGTCGCCGCAGGATGCCGCCGTGCTGACCCTTACCGTGGCGCTGCCTAACTATGCCGCGCTCGGCCTGCCAATTTTAGGCAGCGTGCTCGGTGAAGGCTCTTCGACTTCGCTTTCCGTGGCGGTGTCGATTGCCTGCGGTTCCGTCCTGATGACGCCGTTCTGCCTGCTGATTCTTGAGCGTGAAAAAGCCCGTGCGGCCGGTGAAAACAGCGGCTCAACGCTGGCGATGCTGCCGGTGCTGATGTGGCGTTCGGTGAAAAAACCTATCGTCTGGGGGCCATTGCTTGGGGTTGTGCTGTCGGCTATCGGTATCCGTATGCCTGACCTGCTGCTGGCCTCGATTAAACCGCTGGGCCTGGCCGCTACCGCCGCTGCGCTGTTCCTGACCGGGGTGATCCTGTCGGCCCGCAGGCTGCAGATCAACACCATGGTGATCGCCGCGACCGTTACCAAGTTGCTGATTCAGCCGTTCATCGCCTGGGGCATCGTGCTGGCGCTTGGCCTGACCGGCCCGGTAGCGATTACTTCCATCCTGATGATTGCCCTGGCCGCCGGCTTCTTTGGCGTGGTCTTTGGCAACCGCTTTGGCGTGCAGTCGCCGGATGCAGAAGCCGTGTTGTTGCTAAGCTCGGTACTCTCTATCCTGTCGCTACCGCTGTTTATTACGCTGACTTCAGGACTTTAAATAATGCCGACATTACGCCCCCACGATCTCCTTTGGCTCACCGACCGCGAAGCGCTGGAAGGTGCTAACGAGGAGTGGGTCACCAGCCAGTGGCGCCCTGCGCTGCCGGTGGTGGTGCGGCGTGATGTCGAGCGTGACGGACGTGTTCCGGTAGGCGTGCGAGGAATGCGGCGCGACCAGCGAGCTGCGGGTTGGGTGAATCCGGCGAGCGTGAAGCGCGTCGTCAGCCCGGAGGCGTTATCCAGCCGTGACCTGCTGCTCAATTCCCCGTTTGTTTCCATGCCGCCGGTGCAGGGGGCAATTCAGCTGGCAAGCCGCCCGTGGGCATGGCGCTGGGGCATTACCGGGAGCGTAGGCTATGCGCTGGCAACCGAAGTGCCGGTGATGCACGCCGCGAGCGACCTTGATTTGCTGGTCCGCTGCCCACAGCCGATAGCAAAAGAGGCGCTGGCAGAGTGGCAGAGCCTGGCCGACAAACTGCTTTGCCGGGCCGATACGCAAATCGAAACGCCCTATGGGGCGTTTGCGCTGGCGGAATGGCTAAGGGAAAAGCGCGTGCTGCTGAAAACCAATCAGGGGCCGCAGCTCGTGGTTAATCCCTGGCAGCCGGAGGATAACGGATGAAGATACTTTTTACCTTTCCCGGACAGGGAACGCAGCGGGCGGATATGCTGCAAAATTTACCCGAGCGTGACGCCATCATGGCGCAGGTAAGGGCGGTTTTAGGCGATGAAGCAAACCAGCTGGATAGCGCTGCCGCGCTGAAGCATACCCGCGCGGTGCAGCTTTGCCTGCTAATCGCAGGCGTGGCCTGGGCGCAGGAGCTTGAGCGTAATGGCGTGAAGCCGGACATGGTCAGCGGCCTGTCTATCGGGGCGTTTCCGGCCGCGGTGATGGCCGGCGTCATCCGTTTTTCCGATGCCCTGCGGCTGGTGGCGCTTCGTGGCGACCTGATGGAACAGGCTTATCCAGAAGGTTACGGCTTAACGGCCATCGTCGGGCTGCGTCTTGAGCAGGTTGAAGCCCTGGTGGCGGGCAGCGAAACCTATATCGCGAATATCAATGCCGAGCAGCAAATCGTCATTGCCGGGAGCGAGCTGGCTATGGAGAAGGTGGCGCACCGGGCGTTGGAGCAGGGGGCGCAAAAAGCTCGCCAATTGGCGGTTAGCGTGCCGTCCCATTGTGCGCTGCTAAATGAACCCGCACAGAAGCTTAAGCAGGCGTTTGCCGATGTGGCGTTGAGCCGCCCGTCCTGCGCTTATCTCAGCGGCAGCACGGGCCGCGTCCAATGGCAGCCGGAACAAATTGCCGAAGATCTGGCGCTTAACATGGCGCGGACCGTGCGCTGGCGAGAGGCGATGGTTGCCGCCAACGAGCGCGACGTGCGTCTGGCTGTTGAAATGCCGCCGGGCAGCGTACTTTCGGGGCTGACACGGCAGGCGTTTCGGGAAGGGATCGCCGTCTGCCGGGAACAAAATAGCGTGGCGGCCATCGTTCATCTTGCGGAAAAAACTAAGGCGGCGCGTTAGGCGTATCGATAAACGAGCGGGCGTACATGCGCCCCTCGGCGGCCAGCGCCAGCAGGTTCGGGTCAAGTTCGCGATTACGGGCGAAGACGATAGCGATGGTCTGCTTCATCTGGTACTGCTCGGCAAGCCTTAAAAGCTGCACCGAATTTTCATACACCTTCTTCATTCTGCCGGGCATCAACGTCAGCCCGACGCCCGCCTGTACCAGGCTGACCATTGAGAAAATGTCGTTTACGCGGGTGACGATTTCCGGTTCGAAACCGGCGACGCTAAAGGCTTCCTGAAAGCCCGCGTAGGTAGCAAAGCCTTCCGCGAGCGAAACAAATTTTTCACCGTGGAACTCGCGTAAATCTGCCGGATGGCTGGTGTCGAGCGGGAAGCTGGCCGGTGCGGCGAGGAAAATATCGTCCCGGAACATCGGCAGGACTTCCAGCCTTGAGCGATCGACTTCGCCTTCGGAAATAGAAATCAGGATGGCGTCCAGCACGCCGTCTTCCAGCATATTCAGCAGCACCTGATTTGAGCCCATGGTGAGATCCATTTCCAGCTCCGGTCGCCTCAGTTTCATGCCCATGATCAGTTTCGGAACGGTTTCGAGCGTCAGGGAATAGAGGGTGCCGATGCGCAGCCGGCCCTGGCCAACGCCCGCGGCCTGACGGGTTTCATCGATGCCGCGCGCCATCAGCGCCACCACTTCTTTGCAGTGTTCCAGCAGGGTGAGCGCAGATTCCAGCGGCACGAGGTTGCGCCCTTTATGAATAAACAGCGGGCAGCGCACACCTTCTTCCAGCGTATGCAGCGCGCGATGCACGCTAACCCCGCTAATACCCAGCGCTTCGGCGGTGCGCGCAATGTTCCCTTTCTCCATAAACTCCATAAAGATCTCAAGCTTACGGAAGGTGATTTCAGCGTCGATTTTCATTAGAGGATAATCTTTGGATGTTTGACGCCGCAGGCTTTTGCGTAGCGGACAACGGTTTCAATACTGGCTTTGATAATATTGGCTTCCATACGAGAGACCGTTGGCGGCGTGACGCCCATACGCTCGGCAACCTGTGCGCGTGTTAGCCCTTCATGGCTGCGCCATTCAGCAAGCATTGCCTGCAGCCGGAGTTTACGCTCTTCGGCTTCATAAGCGGCCTGGACTTCGGGGTTGGTTAGCAGGTCTGCGCGCGCTTTTTCCCAGTCGATACTTTTACTCTTTTTCATTGAGCATCTCCTCTAGTCGTTGAAAAGCCAGCTTTGGTAGACATAAAGCCCCCGTGCGATATGGGTCCCCATCGTCCTTATTTCAAACAGCCCATTGCCTAAGGGTTTGCTATCAGGTTCACGCAGCGATGTCGCATTTTGTTTAATTTTATCAATCAGACGCAGCATTTTTGCCTGAACGACGGGAGGCAATTCGGTTATTTCATTGAAGACATCCACATGCAATTGAACGCGAGACATACGGTCACTCCCTGACGAGGTTAACATAGCAATTAAATTGCCTTATAAGCTAATTTTTATTGCCGATGCTGGCGGCAAAACCAGGTGAAAATCAGCCTAAAGCGCGCCTGACTTCTTTTCTATCTCCCGCTTCTGTTTTTGCGTAATGCCTCGTGAACGTCGATTCCTCCGTCATAAGCAACGCCAATAATGGCGGCAAAACTGTCCTCCCATCACACTTTCGAACAAAAAGGGCCGCTGGAAAAGGGGCCTTTTATCACTCGGTTATGTGACCAGATTCACGGTAAGCCAGCGGAAAACCGCCATTCCGGGCCTTTATGTGGAACAGATCACTATTGCCTCACCGATTTCCACTTCGAAGTGGAAAACAACTCGCTACAAACCTTCCACCCCGCCAGGTAGTTTAAAAAACAGATTAGTTAACGAGGTACCCAGGGTGAATAACGGAGCGGTAATGGTTAATGAAGCCGAGGAATTAACGACGCGTATTCAGGATTTTATTTACGCGCTGTTCAAAAGTAAGCACATCACGCCCAACGCGGTACAGGAACAAATGCTGGCCTCCCACGTGAAGGCGATGATTCATCGCTCTCTCACCGGGGAGCCGTTACCAGAAGTGGAAGAGAGCTTGTTCGAAGAGATCTCCGCCGAGTCGATGGAAATGGCGCAGGCGGTGGTCGATCAGTTCGGGAATCTGCCGGTAGAAGAAGCGTGGTTGCTGTCAGTGCATTTCGAAGTGGCGAAAGACAATCTTTGAATCATCAGGAGAAAAAAATGGAACAAATTACCGTAGTGATTGGTGACCGTCTGGGCAAAGGCCAGAAAGTTGCAGCAGGGATCGAAAAAGCGGGCGGTCGCGCCGTGGTTATTCCAGGCGTCGCCGCCGACATGAAGCTGGGCGACGTGATGAAAGCAGAAAACGCCACTTTTGGTATTTCCTTCTGCGGCAGCGGTGGCGCAGGCGCTATCACCGCACAAACCAAACATGGCTACAAAGCCAAATACGGCATGCGCTCCGTTGATGAAGGCGTGACGGCGATTAACGAAGGCAACAACGTGCTTGGCTTTGGCTTTATGGATAAAGAAGAGCTGGGCGAGCGCCTGGTGCTGGCCTGGAACAAGAAGTACGGCAGCTGAGTATGAAAGAGAAATTCGCAACTACGGTGCGAGTCAGCGGGCGCGGCGATACCAAAGCCAAAGCCTTCTCCGACGCCCTGAACCACGTTCAGGGCACGGTGCTCAAATCCACCAACCACATTCTTCTGCGCATTGAGCCACAGGACGTGCAGGTTGTTCAGGCGCAGGTCAGGGTGCGCAAAGAAGCTTTTCTGTTCTTCTTCCTGCGTCGGGAAAGGCGGAGCTACAGCGTGGAGCTGGATGTTTCCGTCAACGTGACGGCTCTTAACCTCGATGAGGTAGATTTCGTCTCTAGTTAATTCAAACATTTATACCCAATTAGCTGGTGTTGTAGCAAGGCAGCAAGGGAAGGCAGTCCGATGAGCTTACTTGGGTAAGTGATTCGGGTGACTGAGCGCAGCTAACGCGGCTACAGCGACAGATAAGCAGGGTAGAAAAGGGCAGACTCATGTTCTTAATTATATTAATAAAATCACTCATTATCGGCGGCCTCGTCGGCGTGGGCGTTGGTGCCGGAGCCGCGCGTATGTTCCATGCGCCAACCACTCAGGGCATGGGCGCATTTCGTACACTCGGCGAGCTGAACTCCTGCGAAGGGGACCCGGCTTCTCACTTCTCCTTTGGCCTCGGCTTCTTCTTCAACGCGTGGGCTTCTTCCGTTGCAGCAGGTGCGTTCACCCAGGACGTTGACCACCGCATCATCCCTAACTGGGGCGCGGCGGCACTGATGGTGAAGAATCGCAACGTGGCGGAAACCCTCCACGACCCAAGAAAAATGGCTATCGCCTGCGGCATCATCGGCATGATCGTGGTGGCGTTTCTGAACTCAACCGCGTCTGCGGTGCCGGCGGCGCTTCAGGTGACGGCGGTGAAAGTGCTGGTGCCTGCGGCCAACCTGCTGGTGAACACCGTGATGCCGGTTATTTTCTGGCTGGCGGCTATCGACGCCGGTAAAAAATCTGGTTTCTGGGCAACCATCTTCGGCGGCGCAGCGCAGCTGATCATGGGTAACGCCGTACCGGGTCTGGTGCTTGGCATCCTGATCGGTAAAGGCGTTGAAGAAAGCGGCTGGCACCGCGTTACCAAAGTGATGATGACGGCTATCGTTGCCCTCTTTGTTCTGAGTGCCTTCTTCCGTGGGTTCGACATGAAGATGATCGAGTCTTTCCACATGACCGTGCCGAACTGGCTGGATCTGCTGCATAACTCGCTGAGCGGCAAATAAGGGGATAACGCATGGAACAGAATAAAGGTTTTTGGTACGCGGACTGGTCATTCCCAATCTTTGTGGGCCTGCTCTCCTCCGGCGTGTTTGCCGGGACGCATATGTACTACCTGTACGGCATCGGCGCGTTTAACGAAGTGGCTTTCGTGGCGATGCTGAAGTCGGGGATTGATACCGGCGTTTACGGTGCGGTGGCGGCGTTTGGCGCAAGCTTCCTGTTTGCCCGCATCATTGAAGGTTCGCTGGTGGGGATTCTGGATATCGGTGGGGCGATTCAAACCGGCGTAGGCCTCGGCGTTCCGGCGCTGCTGCTGGGCGCAGGCTTTGTTTTCCCGGTCGCTAACTTTGGCGCTTCGTTGATCACCGGGCTGGTGATTGGCCTGGCCATTGGCTACCTCATCATCCTGGCGCGTAAGTTCACCATCAATCAGAGCGACTCCACCTACGGGGCGGATGTCATGATGGGCGCGGGTAACGCTTCCGGCCGCTTCCTCGGGCCGTTGATTATCCTCAGCGCCATGACGGCTTCGATTCCAATCGGTATCGGCTCGTTGGTGGGCTCTCTGCTGTTTTATCTCTGGGGCAAACCGATCACCGGCGGGGCGATCCTCGGCGCAATGATCTTAGGCTCGATCTTCCCGGTAGCGTTGTAAGCAGTATTTCCAGGGCGGACGGGCTGCGGCTCGCCCGCCAGTTAAGGAGAAAAATATGTTTGACCTGATCCTGCGCGAGGCGCGGCTGGTGGACGATACCGTGATCGATATCGCCCTGAAGGACGGCAAGATTGCCGCCTTAGGCAAGATAACCGGCGAGGCAACTGAAGAACGCCAGCTGAACGGCGAATACTACGTTAGCGCCGGCTGGATTGACTCCCACGTTCACTGTTACCCCAGGTCCCCTATCTACCACGACGAGCCTGACAGCGTGGGCATTCATACCGGTGTCACTACGGTGGTCGACGCGGGCAGCACCGGCGCCGATGACGTCGACGATTTCTATCAAATCACCCGCAGCGCGACGACCGAAGTTTATGCCCTGCTGAACATTTCCCGCGTGGGCCTGATTGCCCAAAACGAACTGTCCAATATGGCGAATATCGACGCTGACGCCGTGCGCGGCGCGGTGAAGCGCCACCCGGACTTTATCGTGGGCTTAAAAGCGCGGATGAGCAGCAGCGTGGTGGGCGATAACGGCATTACGCCGCTGGTGCGCGCCAAGGCTATCCAGAAAGAAAACGGCGATTTGCCGCTGATGGTGCACATCGGCAACAACCCGCCGGACCTCGATGAAGTGGCCGAACTGCTGACCAGCGGCGACATCATTACTCACTGCTACAACGGCAAGCCAAACCGCATTCTCAACCCGGCCGGGCAACTGAGAGCCTCCGTAGCGCAGGCTATTCAGCGCGGTGTGCGTCTGGATGTAGGGCACGGCACCGCCAGCTTTAGTTTTGACGTGGCGCGTGTCGCTATTCAGCAGGGCATTCTGCCGCACAGCATCAGCTCGGACATCTACTGCCGCAACCGCATCAGCGGCCCGGTGCATTCACTCGGCGCGGTGATGTCTAAATTCCTCTCCATCGGCCTGTCATTGCCTCAGGTGATCGACTGCGTGACCGTTCACGCTGCCGATGGATTACGACTGAAAAATAAAGGCCGCCTGGCCGTAGGGCTGGACGGCGACCTGACCGTCTTCGAGCTGCGCCGTCAGCCAACGGTATTTACCGACGCAGAGCAGCAAACGCTGACGGGTGACCAGGTGCTGGTGGCGCTGGCTGCGGTGCGCGCCGGGAAGTGGTTTGACTGTGAATAAGGGAAAACAGAACATGTCTTCGATCTATGAAAAATACAATTTAAAACAGGTAATTAACGCATCCGGCCGCATGACCGCCCTCGGCGTGTCCACGCCACGTCCGGAAGTGGTGGACGCGGTAACCACCGGTATGAACCACTACTTTGAAATGAAGGATCTGGTTAATAAGACAGGCGCCTACATTGCCGGGCTGCTCGACGTTGAGGCGGCGACCGTGGTGTCCTGCGCTTCTGCCGGTATCGCCCAGTCCGTGGCGGCGGTGCTGGTGAAAGACAATCAATGGCTGATCGAGAACCTGCATGCGGCCCCGCTGGAGAACAACGAGATCGTGCTGCCGAAAGGCCACAACGTTAACTTCGGCGCGCCGGTTGGCACCATGGTGAACCTGGGCGGTGGCAAAATCGTCGAAGCAGGCTACGCCAACGAATGTTCAGCGGATCAGCTGGCTGCGGCTATTTCTCCACGCACGGCGGCCATTCTGTATATCAAATCCCACCACTCGGTGCAGAAAAGCATGCTCAGCGTTGAGCAGGCCGTGGTCGTGGCGCGTAAACACAACCTGCCGCTGATCGTAGACGCTGCGGCAGAAGAAGATTTGGCATGCTATTACCGTGCCGGGGCCGACCTGGTGATTTACAGCGGGGCGAAAGCTATCGAAGGCCCAACCAGCGGGTTGGTGATCGGCAAAGAGCAGTACGTCGAGTGGGTGAAGCTGCAAACCGGCGGCATCGGGCGTGCAATGAAAGTTGGCAAAGAAGGCATCCTCGGCCTGACCTGCGCGATTGAACATTACCTGAGCGCGGCCAAAGAGAGCGGGGCCGAAATGGTCGCCAAAATGATGCCGTTTATCGACAGCCTGAACACGCTGAATGGCGTAACCGCCCGCGTAGTGTGGGATGCAGCCGGCCGCGATATCGCCCGCAGCGAAATCAAGTTCGACGAAGCGACCGTCGGCATCAGCACCGGCGAGCTGGTCAGCGCGTTGAAGCAGGGCGAATACGCCATCTACTTCCGTGGCTATAAGGCGAACGAAGGCATTATTGAAGCGGATGTGCGCAGCGTAAGCGCGGCACAGCTGGAGATTATTTACCGCTGCATCAAAGCGCTGGTAAGCAAGGAGAAATAAGCATGAAACTGACCCCAAATTTTTACCGCGACCGCGTTTGCCTGAACGTGCTGGCAGGCTCTAAGGAGAACGCCAAAGAGATTTACCAGGCGGCAGAAGGCCACGTGCTGGTCGGCGTGCTGTCTAAAAATTATCAGGATGTAGAAAGTGCGGTTGCCGATATGCGTGACTATGCGGCGCTTATCGACAACGCGCTGTCCGTCGGTCTTGGTGCGGGCGACCCGAATCAATCGGCGATGGTGAGTGAAATCTCTGGCCAGATTCAGCCTCAGCACGTCAATCAGGTCTTTACCGGCGTGGGCACCAGCCGTGCGCTGCTGGGCCAGAACGACAGCGTGGTTAACGGCCTGGTTTCGCCAACCGGCACCGTCGGAATGGTGAAAATCTCCACCGGTCCGTTAAGCTCCGGTGCGGCAGACGGCATCGTGCCTGTTGAAACAGCTATTGCGCTGCTGAAGGATATGGGGGGCAGCTCAATCAAATACTTCCCGATGGGCGGGCTGGAGTGCCGCGAAGAGTATCAGGCGGTAGCGGAAGCCTGTGCGAAGCATGACTTCTGGCTGGAGCCGACCGGCGGTATCGATCTCGAAAACTTCGAAGAGATCCTGAAGATTGCGCTGGACGCCGGCGTCAGCAAAGTGATCCCGCATATTTACAGCTCGATTATCGACAAGGCCAGCGGCAATACGCGCCCGGCGGATGTGGCTACGCTGTTGGCGATGACGAAGAAGCTGGTGGGGTAAAGCACTGTTTCCCCTCACCCCGACCCTCTCCCCAAAGGGGCGAGGGGGAAAAGAAAGATCCCCTCTCCCCAAAGGGGCGAGGGGGAAAAGAAAGGTCCCCTCTCCCCAAAGGGGCGAGGGGGAAAAGAAAGATCCCCTCTCCCCAAAAGGGCGAGGGGGAAAAGAAAGATCCCCTCTCCCTTTTAGGGAGAGGGTTAGGGTGAGGGTATAATCCTCATCAACCACACTTCGAGGACAAACGCATGTCTGCACGCACTCTGCTTGTTGCTTCATTTGCCTTACTCGCCGCCGGCAACAGCGCGGCGCAAAGCCATTATGCCTGGGTTGGCACCTACAACCCGAACGGCGAAGGTCTTTATCGCTTCCAGGTGGACGCCAAAACCGGTGCGCTTAGCGAGAAAACGCTGGTTAGCTCGCTGCCAAACGCCGCGCAGCTTACCGCGTCGCCGGACGGCAAGACGTTGTACGTTGCCAGCGAAGCGGAGAAAGGCGTGGTAGCAGCATTGCGCGTAGGCGATGACGGAAGTGTGACCGAACTAAACCAGGTTTCTTCCGGTGGCGCAGGCCCGGTTTACCTTTCCCTGACGCCGCAAGGCAAGCACCTGCTGGTGGCAAACTACGTGAGCGGCTCTATCGCCGTGCTGCCGGTTAATGCCGACGGCAGCCTGCAGGAAGCCAGCGACAAACATCAGGACAGCGGCGAGCCGGGCGCGGCGAAACCAGAAGCAGCGGTAGAAGGTAGCTTCGCCGCCAGCGATCATAACGGCCCGCATGCCCATATGATTGCCGCCGATCCGAGCGGCAAGTTTGTTTTCTCGACCGATCTTGGCCTGGATCGGATCTACCAGTATCGCTTTGATCAAAACAAAGGCGTGCTGGAGCCAAACGATCCGCCGTTCATCTCCGCCTCTTCAAAAGGCGCAGGGCCACGCCACTTTGTCTTTTCTGCGGACGGTTCAGGCCTGTGGCTGATTAACGAAGAAGCCTCTACGCTTAGCCATTACAAGCTCGACCGTGAGAAAGGCACGCTGACCGAAGGGAAGACCATCTCTTCGCTGCCAAAAGGCTATAAGGGCACAAGCTTTGCGGCGGGCCTGGTATTGAGCCACGACGGCAAGCAGCTGTATGTGGCCAACCGTCTGCATAACAGCATCGCACATTTCAGCGTGGGCTCTAACGGCGAGCTTACACATCAGGACGATATCTGGACGCGTGGCGACTATCCACGAGGCCTGACGCTGGACAGCACCGGCAAACATCTTTATGCCCTGAACCAGCGCAGCGACAATATCACTCGCTTTAGCGTGGCGCCGGGCAACGGTAAATTAACCTTTATCGAGGATTATACGGCGGTGGGAAGCCCGTCGCAGATGGTCTTCACCCCGTTTAAGTAAAGCAGGACGGGGCGCCAGTGTGCCCCGACAACCAAAGGAAACGGTAGTGAGATTCCCCAATCAACGGCTGGCTCAGCTTTTTGAGATGCTGCAAAACGAAACGCTGCCCCAGGATGAACTGGCGCGGCGTTTGTCCGTTTCTACCCGCACGGTAAGAGCCGATATCACGGCGCTTAATGCGCTGATGGCCGGCTTCGGGGCTCAGTTTACGCTGACCCGTGGCGCGGGCTATCAGCTGAATATCGAGGATGCTGAACGTTACGGCGAGCTGGTTCAGCATCGCCCGCGCCAGCTGCGTATCCCGCGTACTTCACCAGAACGCGTGCATTACCTCGTGGTGCGTTTTTTGACGGCGGCGTTTTCACTGAAGCTCGAAGATTTGGCCGAAGAGTGGTTTGTCAGCCGCGCCACGCTGCAAAGCGATATGGCGGAGGTGCGTGAGTGGTTCAACCGCTACCATCTGACCATTGAGACGCGCCCGCGCCACGGCATGAAGCTGTTTGGCAGCGAAACGTCTATTCGCGCCTGCCTGACGGATCTGCTGTGGCAGCTGACCTTAGAGGACAGCGAAAATCCCCTGTTGACCGAAGAAGCCCTTAACGCGGGCGTGCCTGAGCAGCTCACCAGCTCGCTGCATGACTGTTTTACCCGCTGCCGCATCCGCTTAACCGATGAGGGCGAGCAGTTTATTCGTCTTTATTGTTCGGTGGCGGTGCGCCGCATCAGCGAGGGCTATCCTTTGCCGGAGTTCACGGCGGATAACGTCGATATACAGGTGAAAGAGGCCGCGCGCCAGATTGCCGGCTTGATGCAGCAGCTGGCGGGTAAACCCCTGGCGGAAGCCGAAGAGCAGTGGCTGCAGGTGCATATTGCTTCACGGCAGGTGCAGGAAGTGGCGCCGAGCGCGATCAATGCCGACGATGACGAAGCGCTGGTTAACTACATCCTGCGCTACATCAACACCCACTATAACTACAACCTGCTCGGTGACGAGCAGCTGCACGCCGACCTGCTCACCCACATCAAAACGATGATCACCCGGGTACGCTACCAGATAAACATCCCGAATCCACTGCTGGCCAACATCAAGCAGCATTATCCGCTGGCTTACGACATGACGCTGGCGGCGGTCTCAAGCTGGGGAAAATACACGCCTTACGCTATTAGCGAGAACGAAATTGGTTTTCTGGTGCTGCATATCGGCGTTGGCCTGGAGCGCCACTACAACATTGGCTACCAGCGTCATCCTCGCGTGCTGCTGGTTTGTGATACCGGCAACTCGACGGTGCGCATGCTGCAGGCCATGCTGCTGCGTAAATATCCGCAGGTGGAAGTAACCCACATTATTTCCCTGCGCGACTACGAACAGCTCGACGCGGTGGATGAAGATTTTGTGATCAGCACGGCGCGCATCAGCGAGAAAGAAAAGCCGGTTGTGATGATGGCGCCGTTCCCGACCGATTATCAGCTGGAGCAGCTTGGCAAGCTGGTACTGGTGGACAGAACTCGCCCTTACATGCTGGAGAAATTCTTTGATGCCAGCCACTTTCGTATTATCGACCAGCCGATGACCCAGCAGCAGCTATTCCTGACGCTCTGCGAGCAGCTGGAGCGGGAAGGTGTCGTTGACTCAGATTTCCATCCGTCGGTGGTGGAGCGAGAAGCGATCGTCAGCACCATGTTGGGTGAGGGCATTGCGCTGCCGCACTCGTTAGGCCTGCTGGCGAAAAAAACCGTGGTCTACACCGTGCTGGCACCGCACGGTATCAGCTGGGGCGACGAAACGGCGCACGTGATCTTCCTGCTGGCTATCAGCAAAAGTGAATACGAAGAGGCGATGGCGATTTACGACCTGTTTGTGACGTTCCTGCGCGAGCGGGCGATGATTCGGCTGCGCGACAGCAAGGATTTTGACAGTTTTAAAGCGGTGGCGATGGAGTGCCTGAGTAAGCTGTAATCGTCAATGGCCCTTAGTTAAAAGGGCTATGGCTTATCCCCTCTCCCCTGTGGGGAGAGGGTTAGGGTGAGGGGCAGTTATTTCAGGATAGTGAACGCGGTGGTCACGTGCTTCACGCCGCTTACTCGGCTGGCAATGTCCGCCGCGGCTTTACCTTCGCGTTCGGTCACCAGGCCAAGCAGGAACACCTCGCCATTCTCCGTCGTGACTTTCACGTTAGAAGACTTCACCTGATCGCTGGTTAGCAGCTGAGAGCGAACTTTCGTGGTGATCCACGTATCGCTCGACGCGGTGCCCAGGCCGACCGGAGGCATAATCCGAATTTCGTTATAGACTTCGGCTGCGCCGTCTACGCCCAGCGCGATTTGCTTCGCGCGAGAAGAGAGGTCTGGGGTTGGCGACTGGCCGGCCAGCAGCACTTTGCCCTGGTAAGCCGTCACGTTAATGCGTGCTTCTTTCTTGATTTGCTCATCCTTGCTGAGCGCGCTGTTCACGCGTAACTCAAGCGTGCTGTCATCAACCTGCGTCCCGACGGTACGCGGGTCGGTCGCGGATTTTGTCGCAACGGCGGCGCTTCCCACAACAACGGCACCGACGCAGCCTTGCAGCAACAACGCGGAAATAAGAACTGCGAGTGGCGTAATGGCCTTCATGTTCATTCCTTCTCCTATCTCAAAATTAGCTATTAGCCATCCTGGTGCGGAAATAGCGTATTGTCGATCAGATCGCATAAACAGTTTACCGTCAGCATATGCATTTCCTGGATGCGGGCGCTGCGGTGAGAAGGGATTCGGATTTCAACATCCTGTGGCCCCAACAGTCCTGCCAGTTCGCCGCCGTCATAGCCCGTCAGCGCAACGATGGTCATGTCGCGGGTGACGGCTGCCTCAACCGCTTTGACAATATCACGGCTATTGCCTCGGGTGGAAATAGCCAGCAAAACGTCCCCGGCGTGGCCCAGCGCACGAACCTGTTTGGCATACACTTCTTGATGCAGACGGTCGTTAGCGATCGCGGTTAAGACCACATTATCTGCATTAAGTGCAATGGCCGGTAAACTAGGACGCTCTGTTTCAAAACGATTGATCATGCTGGCAGCAAAATGCTGTGCGTTGGCGGCGGAGGTCCCATTGCCACAACAGAGGATTTTGTTGCCGTTCAGTAAAGACTGAACCAGCGTCATCGCTGCACGGGAGATGGCGTCCGGCAGGGCTTCCGCTGCGGCAATCTGAGTTTGAATACTTTCCGTGAAGCAGCCTTTGATTCTTTCAAGCACGTTGATTCTACCTGGAGTTTTTTAGATATCGGCGGCAAACGCGTTGGTCAGCCACTCTATTTCATTGCCGGTGAAAGCTAACACATCGAAACGGCAATCTACAGTATCAAAACTTTTGCCGCTGCCGCTAAGCCAAACCTGCGCGGCGTATAGCAGGCGCTGTTGTTTGCTGCGGGTGACGCTGGCGGCTGCACCGCCAAACTTATCGTTACGCCGGAAGCGCACCTCTACGAAGACGATAACCTGCTGCTGTTTCATTATGAGGTCGATTTCGCCGCCGCGAACATGCACGTTCGCCGTAACGAAGCGCAGTCCCTTGCGCTCAAGGTAGCGGCGCGCCTGCTGTTCATAGCGCGCGCCGCGTTGCTGGCGGTTCAGGATACCGGGACTATCTGGCCCTGACTGAATTGCAGCCAATTTAATTTCCTGTTGATGACGCAGTCCTGGCTGGCGGTCAGTTGCCCGGTGTTGCCGTTCACCTGGTAACCCGGCACCTGGCGTATCTGGGAGAAATGGCTTGCCAGCGTCCAGGCATCCACGCCCATCGCATACAGGCGCGCCAGCGAGTAGTCATTATTGACGCTGCGTAACGCCTGCTGCATCAGCTGCGGGTTGCCGCCGGAAAGCATCGGGATTTCGCTAAACTGCAATCCTTCCATTTCCAGACGATAGTCCGGGCCGTTAACGCCCTGCGAGCTGCGCGAGCTGGCATACAGCTGAGCGCTGCTGCGGCTACCGGTACGCATCGCAATCATCGGTTTGATCAGAGCAACTTCTTCTGCGGTGGCAATGATATATACCGCGTCGACGTTGCCGCTGCTGCCTGCGGTGATTTGTGCGTCGGTCGGTGCCGCTGGAATTGTAAGCCCGCCGATGGTCACGCCCGGAGGCGTATTGGACGGTGTGTTCACCGGCGTGCCGGTTAAGGCGATGCCGGAGCCGCTGTTAATCCCGCGCTTCAGATCGCTGATTGAGCCAAATTTCTGCTGCAGCACCAGGTTGCCACCCAGCTTCTGCCATTCGGTGGCAAAGGCTTTCGCTACGCGGTCGCCCAGGGCATTGGCTGGAATCAGCATCAATGGATTACGGTGGTTTTGCTGCCAGATGTGGTCTGCGGCGTCGCGGGCTTCATCTTCCGGAGAAAGCGCGAAGTAGCAGATGTTTGGTCGGTTCTGGACGTTTTCTGGCTGGTTGAGCGCCAAAATATTCAGCGGGCTGTTGGTGCTGGCTAGCTGATCGACATTGTTTTTCAGCAGTGGGCCGACGACAAGCGTGGCGCCGTCCTGCTGTGCCTGAGCCAGAACCTGTGAGAGCGGCTGGCTGCTGGTGTCGTAAATTTTAATTTCTGAAGCCGGGCTCGCTGCAACGGCTGGCGCAGTCTGTGCATCAGGCTGCGCGGCTGGCGTTGCCGTTTGTGGTGTCGCGGCCTGTGCTTTTTGGTCAGTCAGGTCACTGACGGACGCGCTTGCCGGACTCACGGCTGCATTCGGGTCTACCTGCGCTTGAGGTTGCTCCTGCGGCGGGGAAATCTGCTGCTGTGCATTCGGGTCTACAGGCGGTGCGGCTGACTGCACGGCGGTAACCGGCGCAACGCCGTTATTTTTTGCCGCTTCAAAACCTTGTTCAATGGCGCGACCAAACACCGCTGCCTGGCCGTTTAACGGCAGCAGAAGGGCGATTTTACCGGTTGAGGCCGGCTTGAAGTTTTGTACGTTCACCAACTGGGTTGGCAGCGTTTTCGAGCCTGGGTTGTTCGGGTAACGCGTTTGCCAGTCCTGAATGCCAGCTTTCAGCATGTTTGGATCGTTACGGTTATCGCTCCAGACGTGCTGCAGATCCAGCCAACCTTGCAGGGTATTTTCGTCGGCATTAATCACCAGGCTGTTCATTTGTTCTGGGGAGAACTGCGACAAAACCTGCCAGGTGCCATCAATGTTTTTCTGATGGGCATCACCTTTCAGCAGCGGTTCCTGAGCAATGTAGGCGCGCAGCAGGGCTAAAGAAGGGCGTCCCTGGGAAGCGTCAATCACGGCCTGGTAGTAGCGACTCTGTTGGCCCTTGTCGAGTGCGCTCGGGTCAATCTTTTCCAGCAGGGCAGAGGCGGCGTTGAAGTCTTTCTGCGCAATCTTCACTTCCGGTACCAGCAACTGCTGTTCACGAGCTTGCGCATCGTTGAGTTGCTGCGGCAGTTGGTTATACAACGCAACGGCCTGCTGAGGTTTACCCTCTTTTAGCAGGGAACGAATGGCGAGTAATTGCCAGTTGGTCTTGCTATCATCTGCACTTTGCTGCATTTGCTGCAGATAGTAAGCGGACCCGGCGGTGGTCTCGCCCTGCAGCAGCGTAGCGGACTGATCCGGTGCTTGAGTAGAACAGCCGGCAAAAATCAGCGCCGCGAGCAACACAGGCAGGCAGCGCCCGGCTTTCGAACGATTCAAGGTTGAGGGTAGCATTCTGTATCCAGTGGTTTTTATATCCCAATGTACAATATTAAATCGGCAATACGGATGAGACAATGAAACAACACGAAACGGCGGCGATTTCAGCCAGTACGCTCTACATCGTCCCGACGCCTATCGGCAATCTCGGGGACATCACACAGCGGGCCCTCTCGGTGTTGCAAAGCGTTGATCTGATTGCCGCAGAAGATACTCGCCATACCGGCCTTTTGCTGCAGCATTTTGCGATTAATGCGCGACTCTTCGCACTTCACGATCACAATGAGCAACAAAAAGCCGAAACGTTAGTGGCAAAACTGAAGGAAGGCCAAAGCATCGCGCTGGTGTCCGACGCCGGTACGCCGCTGATTAACGATCCGGGTTATCACCTGGTGCGCACCTGTCGCGAAGCAGGCATTCGCGTTGTGCCTTTGCCTGGCCCGTGCGCCGCCATCGCAGCGCTCAGCGCGGCGGGTTTACCGTCCGACCGCTTCTGCTACGAAGGTTTTCTGCCTGCAAAATCAAAAGGCCGCCGCGATGCGCTTAAGGCCATTGAGCAGGAGCCAAGAACGCTAATTTTCTATGAATCAACCCACCGCCTGCTGGATAGCCTCGAAGATATCTGTGCGGTGCTGGGCGAATCCCGCTACGTGGTGCTGGCGCGCGAGCTGACCAAAACCTGGGAGTCGATTCACGGTGCACCCGTCGGCGAACTGCTGGCATGGGTAAAGGAAGATGAAAATCGCCGTAAAGGCGAAATGGTGCTGATTGTTGAGGGCTTTAAAGCCCAAAGCGATGACGAGCTGCCGGCCGAAGCGCTGCGTACGCTTGCATTGTTGCAAACAGAATTACCGCTGAAAAAAGCCGCTGCGCTGGCTGCCGAAATCCACGGCGTGAAGAAAAATGCTTTGTATAAACATGCTGTAGAAAACAGCGAGAAATAGTTTTCTCGAGCCGTCTCCTGGTTTTCACATCGCAACGCGGTTAGTGTTTAAAAAACGAACTCCCTGGTGTTAATTTGTGCATGACTGAATGACTTTAAGGGAGTTAAAGTTTATGCCGGTATTGATACCAGGAGATTCGAGGATGGTTGTTTACCCCATCAGCTACAGCCCTGCAGCATTAGAAAGAGCATTCGATATTTCTGGAACCACGGAAATTCTGGGTGAACCCGCTTTATTCGTTTTTCGCAAAGATAAAACTGCGGCGGCGATTATCTATGCCGAACCCACTCTTGATGACAACAACGAACTTCGCCATCTGGTTGTGGCTAAGTTGGATCTTATCCCTCGCAAAAGCACCAGGCAGGAAGAATCTATTGTTGCCGTGAAGCGTTACTGGGAAGCGAAAGCCGTGACTCAGGTTGAGGGTGTGGTTGTCGACAGCCCGGCACGTGATACGCGAGTCGCAACCACGCTTTATGAGCACCTTATCCTGGAGAAGAATCTGATCCTGATGAGCGATCATGAGCAGTACGCTGGGGGGCAGGGAATTTGGCGGCGTATTGCCCGTTCATCGAAGCAAGTTAAGGTGTATGTGCTGGATACCGAGAGTGGTCACTTCTATCCCTATGATGGGGAGCGTGTCAGCTATGACGGAGAAAGCATTCCAGAGTCGGAGATTTGGAGCCTGTCTCCTGATGAATCTCGTCATGGTATTGTGCTGGTGGCAGAAAAATCTTGCGAATAACAACATGAATAAGGCCCGTGATATGGGAGCAGTCCATACCTTCGGGCCTTATAATGTTATTAGTTTACCGGCGTGGCCTCAATCACCAGCGTTTCCAAAGGCTTCAGCGTCACAATCAGCGGCTTACCGTAGTCGTTGGCCAGCGTCTCGTTCTTGCCGTAAACCTGCTTCAGCGTAAAACTCGTGGCCTCACCGTTCGGAATTTCAAAGCTCTTATTCAGGTCGAGATAGTAGCTTTGCGGCTTATCCGACGGGTTGCGCAGGCCTAAAATTGCCTTTTCTTTACTCCACGATGCCCAGCCATAAACCTCGAGCTGCGTTGGGTCACCGCCAATCCAGTGGCTGTCGACCAGCACGCTGCTGTTTGCCCGTGACCATTTCGCCGCGTCGGCGAGCGTGTCCCATTTGCTGCTGTTCAGCATTGACGGCGTAATATACAGCTCCTGCAGCTGAGTGCCGGTGGCAAAGTAGCTCCATGCCTGATCCGCAAAGTCCCGATCCGTCTGTACTTTTTCCAGCCCAAAGTACGCGTGCTCGGCGCTGACGATACCGTGGTACATCAGCGAGTTAATCGGGAACAGCGGCCCTTTACGCACAATCGAACGATAAGTCTCTGCATCACGATAGGTTATCCACTGCTGCACCGGAGAGCCTTTGCCGTAGACGTTGATGTCATCGCCCTGACGCCAGATAGAGTCGGCGTAGAATAGCCAGGACGGGCTGGCGTCGGTGCCGGTGGTCAGGTTGATAAACAGGTCTTTGTTGGCGGCCCGCATGTTCCTGATTAACTCGATGGAGGCATCAAAGTCCGAGGCGTACGGGCTGCCTTTGATATAGGAGTTCGCGTTGCCCATGCCGTCGAGCTTAAACGAAGTGATATGTTCGTTTTTAATAAGCCCGATGATTTGCTGATTAAAATTGCGGAAATAGTTTGGGCCTGAGAGTGCAAACTTGCCGTCCACGGTTTCAAAACCGTTCTCTTTGGCGTGTGAAACGCGCACGTCGCGCGGTTTGTTGTAGCCCCCCCACGGCGAGAGCCACAGGCCGACTGAAGTATGCAGGCTGTCGGCTTTTTCTTTGATGGCACCAAAGCCGTGCTTAAACGCCGGGCCAAACAGCCATTTTCCGGTTAAATCATCCCAGCCATCATCCAGCAGGAAGCCGTCGAGCTTCACGCCCCGCTTGCTTATCAGCTCGCTGGCGTATTCATCCATGCGCGTCAGCACGTCTTTTTCGGTGTAGGGCGTAAAGAAACCGATGTCCATCCAGCTGTTGTAATGCAGATAGGGCTGATAAGGGCGTGGACGCATGGCGTTGATAAACTGGTTAAAGCTGCGGCGGAGCTGGTCGGTTGCTTCAAACGTTCCGAAGTAGACCGTATAGGTCACCGGCGCGTCGGTTTTAATCGGCGTTTTGAGTCCGACGTTCAGGTTGGTGGTGGTTTCGTAAGCGTAGGTATTCACAATCGGCTTTTGCGGCAGCATATAGAAGCTGTCCGCGACGATCGGGGAGCTGTTAATGGCACCGTTAACATAAGGTGCCTGAGCCTGGCCTTTGGTCGGGAAGAAGGTAATTTTTGCGACATCGCGAGGCTGGCCTTTTGCCTGGAACGTATAGTCCACCGCCGCATATTTCCCCTTAAGCAGCTTCAGGGTCACGTTGACCGAGAAGTCGTCCCGTTCGTAATCAATCCGAATGGCGTCTGCGGTTTTGCTGACGTTTTTGATTTTAAAGTCGGCGGTATGGAGAACCTTTTCATCCGGTAGCGTCAGGAAAAACAGCTCGATGGGCGCCAGTTTATGGTCGGAAAGCCGGTCTTTAATCACCGCTGCCGAACCTGAATCGTCGAAAGAGACGGCAAGGTTATCGTTTTCCAACTGGTACTGTGCGGCCATCGCCACGTGACTTAGCAACATCATCAGTAGAGAGCTTTTTATTATTGTCTTCATCAGAGGTCCTTACGGGAGTGAGTTACAGGGCTGCTTCTGATTCCGGCAGCAATTTATTAGCCGATCCACATACCGCGACTTTGCTGCGCACAACCTCTTTCATCGCATCCATGCCGACGCGCATGTAATAACGCGGATCGTTGCCTTCCGGGTTGTCTCCAAACCATCTTTTCACCGCGGCGGCGAAGGCGATTTTTAGTTCCGTTGCCACGTTTACTTTGCAGACGCCAAGCTCGATGGCGCGACGCACAAACTCGTCCGGGACGTCGCTGGCGCCGTGGAGCACCAGCGGCACGCTGACGACTTCGCGGATTTCGCCCAGCCGTTTGAAGTCTATTTTCGGGCGTTTGGTATACAGCCCGTGAGCAGTACCGATGGCGACCGCCAGGCTGTCGACGCCGGTGAGTTCAACAAAGCGGCGCGCTTCTTGCGGATCGGTGAGGAAAGCGCTCTCCTCGTCCACGTCCATGTCGTCCTCCACGCCGCCGAGACGGCCCAGTTCGGCCTCGACGCTGCAGTCGTTACGGTGGCAAAAGTCGACCACCGATCTCACCAGCTGCACGTTTTCTGCAAACGGGAAGTGGCTGCCGTCAATCATGGCGCTGCGCACGCCAGCGTTAACTTTGCGGCTGATATCTGCGAGGCTTTCATGGTGATCAAGATGCAGAGCCAGCGGCATGCCGTAGCTTTCTGAATAGGCATGGCACAGGGCGTAAATCTCTTCAAAAGCAATGTGTTTAAACGTTCCGGGCGTACCGGCAAGGATCACCGGGGAATGCATCTCTTTGCAGACTTCAAGGATCGCCTGGATGGTTTCGGCATTGTGGATATTAAAAGCCGGTACCGCATAGCCTCTGGCCTGTGCGTCCTGAAGCAGATACTTCGTCGAAATAATGCTCATGATGAACCTCTCAGCCTTTCCAGGGATGAATGACGACGCCTTTTACCACGCGGTTTACCGTGCCGCTGGTGGAAGGTGTGTCTGGCGTAATACCTGCTTTAACGGACGAGGTGAGTGCGAAAATCTGCGCATACATCAGGAAGCAGAACGCCTGCTCAACGTCGAGGAACGTGCGGTCGGCCTCGGGCAGCAGAATGTGCGGGCCAGCTTCGATTTCCGGGCTGGTTGCTGCCGAAATGGCGATCGTCTGCATTGCCAGGCTGTCTCGTCGCAGCTCTGCCAGCAGATCCAGATCGTACTGACGGGTGTACGGATCGCTGGAAACCAGCACGATCGCCAGCGTTTCGTTATTCACCAGGGATTTGGGGCCATGCCTGAAGCCGGTCGGCGTGTCGTAAAACGCCGCCAGCTTGCCCGCCGTGAGTTCCAGCACCTTGAGCGAGGCTTCCCGTGCCACGCCCTGCAGGCCACCGCTGCCAAGGTAGACCACGCGCTTGTAGGGAAGGGCACCAAATGGGCTCTCGCTGAAGTCCCCCTGAGAATGAATTATCTGCGCGCAGCGGTGCGCCACGTCCTGGAACGATCGGGTGTTGATTATCTCCGGCGCGAAGACCGCAAGGCAGCTTGCCATCATGGTGGTGATGCTGCTCGTCATGGCAAAGCCGCGATCGTGGGTTTCCGCCGGCATGAGCAGCGGCAATGAACGGCTGTCTTCCAGCGCGCTGCGATAGAGGCTGCCGCCTTCGTTACAGGTGATGGTCAGATGATGGCAGGATTTAACGAGCTGATTGGCAAGATCCACCGCTGCCACACTCTCCGGGCTGTTGCCGGAGCGGGCGAAGGATACCAGCAACGTTGGCTGTTCCGGGGTGAGATAGTCCAGTGGATTTGTCACCAGGTCGGTGGTCGGGACGGCAACGAACTGTTTGCCGGTGTGGCGAGAAAGCCAGGGCGCAATGATGTCGCCGATAAAGGCCGAGGTTCCCGCGCCGGTAAGAATAATTTTCAGCTTATCGTCGGCGAGCAGTGGAGACAGGAAGGCGGTGATGCGATCGCGAGTTCGATCGATCTGCTGTAGCGAGCGGATCCAGCTGGCTGGCTGTTGGCGAATCTCTCTTTCGGTCCAGGTGGAAGTGCTGCGGCCTGCGGCAGCGGAGGTTTCACTCATGACTAAGTCCTTAGCATTGCAGAGTCAGGTGTCATGCTGGATCGCATGGCGACCTTTCGTTTTATTTCATTTAAAGGTTGTTAGTGCTTAAAGGAAATGTATAGAAAGGTTTTGATAAGATCAATATGTATAAAAGAAATAAAACGAAAACCACGGCGCAGATCGTCATTTTTATCTTAATTAAATGATTTAAAAAGATATTTTTTGATGTTAAAGCGTTGTGGAAAAGAAAAGGAAAGGTCTGCGGCGGAGCAGGCCGCAGGCCAAAGTGATGCATAATGAAAGCAGCAGAGGAGGCCGCTTTCATTAAACGGGGGGCGAAACTGGAGAGGGGCTACCCGGTCATTTGCTTCAGATACCTTCTTCGCTGGCTTCCGTGGCTCGGTGGCGAGCCATCTCGTCGACCAGGCTTGTCAGGCCACGATGGCCGCACTCCAGCGCCATCTGGCGAAACTCGCAGCTGTTTAAGCCTTCTCGCTCCAGCACCATTTCAAGCAGCAGCTGGAGGTTGATGCCCGTGACTACCTCGCGTTCTGGTTTCTCGAGCGCCAGCGTTGAGGCGACCCTGAACGGCGTTCCTCCTAAAAGGTCCGTGAGAAAGACCAGCCCTTCGCGTTCATCAAGCTGGCCTATAGCCGCTTGAAATTGTTCAGTAAGCCTCGCCGTGGAGGAGGTTTCCGGGAAGTCGATGGCGATAATCTGCGGCTGCTCGCCGAGGATCTGTTTCATCGCCTGCTCCAGGCCGCTGGCAAAGCCTCCATGGCCGCTCAAAATGATGCTTAACATCTGCTTTTCTCCTGACTATAAGAAGTGAAGAAACTTCCCAACAACGGCCAAAACGACGGTAATACAAATCAGGCGTAGAGGGCTCCAGCCGCGGCGCACCAGGGCGTACATCGCCAGGGTATAAACCAGCGGAAGAAACGCCGGCATCAGCTTATCGATGACGTCAGACTGCAGTTTAACCACCGCATCACCGGCGGTAATTTCGAGCGTAGTAGATAGCCGGACATAGGTTGCAACGAGGGCACCGATGACCGTCATCCCGACGATGGAGGCGGCGTGCCCTACCTTGCGGGTGTTCGCCTTAATCAGCGGAATAGCCGCAACCCCCATTCGATAAGCATAGTGCGCCAGCCCAAAACGCAGGCCCAAATGCACCACGTTGAACAGCACGATAAACACGATAGCGCCGAGGATGGAGCCCTGCAGCGCCAGGCTGGCGCCTATGCCACCGCATATCGGCAGCAGCGTCAGCCAGAACATTGCATCCCCGATGCCGCCAAGCGGCGCGCCAACGGCGATTTTTGTGCTCTGAATGCTGTTCACGTCCTGCTTTGAGCGTTCCATTGCCAGAATAATGCCGATAACAAAGGTGACCAGGAACGGGTGGGTATTGAAGAACCCCATATGCCCCTGCATGGCCCGTGCCAGATCGCGTTTGTTGGTGTGGATCTTTTTCAGGGCGGGCAGCAGGCCATACAGCCAGCCGCAGGCCTGCATGCGCTCGTAGTTAAACGAGGCCTGCAGCAGCATTGAGCGCCACGCTACGCGGTTAATGTCTTTCCGCGTTAGTTCCGCTCCAATATTCTGATCTTCATAGATATTGTCGTTACCGTTGGTGATGACGGTTTCAGGCTCTGCGGCCTGAGAAAGCGTTTGGGTATCAGATGCCATCTTCGAATTCCTCTTGCTTAGCGCGAGCGGGTTGCGGCGGAGTTGGGTCTTTGCGCAGTAAATCCATCAGCGCCAGCGCCAGCGCTGCGGCAGCAATCGCCAGCACCGGCAGCTTCAGCCAGGCCGCGCCCACAAAGCCGATAATGAAGTAGGGGATGTAGACGTTTTTCATCATGATTTTCAGCAGGACGGCAAAACCGATAGCCGGCATGATGCCCCCGGCAACGCCAAGTCCGTCGATGAGCCGCGCGGGCAGCATATCAATGGCCGTTTTGGCATGGTCGGCGCCGAAGTAAATCGGCAAGAAAGCGCACAGAAAATAGAAGATACCGAGCGTGAGCATCGCCAGATAGTTGATGCGTTCGATGCCTCTGGTATCGGCGTTAGCCGCCATGCGGTCGGCTCGTGCCATCACGCCGGACATCACGGAGAACAGGAAGGTGATGCCCATCTGTACCGCAACCGCGAAAGGCACCGCGACCCCGACGGCAACTTCTGGCTTCACGCCGGTGCCGATCGCGAAAGCGGTGCCGACGATGGTGCCGATAATCACGTTCGGCGGCTGGGCTCCGGCGAGGGGGGCCAGACCCATCCACACCAGCTCCAGCGTGCCGCCGGTGAGAATGCCGGTGTGGAGATCGCCGAGAATGAGGCCAACCAGCGGGCCAAGGACAACGGGGCGGTGCATATGGGTCAGGCCGTTGAACATGTCCAGACCGGCAATAAAGGCCAGCAGGCCCAGCGCTATCGCTTGCAGTAAGCTGATTTCCATAGCAAATACCTCAGAGAAGTTTATAAAGATCCTGAGCTGATTCCGTCGGCACGCCCTGGACAAAACACTCTACGCCGGCCTGTTTCAGCCCGGAGAAGGCGGCAATGTCCTGTTCGTCGACCGACACGGTTTTGGCGACCTGCTTCTTACCTTCGACATAGTGCATGTTGCCAACGTTGATGCGTTTTACCGGCACGCTGCCGTTCACCAGGGTGAGGAAGTCCTGAGGGTTTTTGCAGACCAGCAGGATCTTCTGGCGGTCGGCCGCGCGGTGGATGTTGTCGATGACTTTTTGCAGCGGCCAGAAACGCACGGCGATCCCTTCCGCCAGCACCATCTCCATCAGGTTTTGCTGTATAGGGTCTTCCGCTACCTCATCATTGGCGACCAGCACCAGGTTAGCGCCGGAAAATCCGACCCACTGCACGCCAACCTGGCCGTGGATAAGGCGCTCATCAATGCGGCTTAAGACAATATTTGGCATGTTATTTCCCTTATTATCATTGTGTTAATGAGAAGATGGCTCACCGTGACAGGCCGCGTGATACTGACGCAGCACATCCTGAATATGGTCGATAATCAGCTCGTGAGGGCTGGCGGCCAGCTGTGCTTCGCGCACTCTGGCGTACTGAAGCGGCAGATACTGGCTGATTAACGGCAGCGGAAGGGGTTCATGGGCCAGGTTTTTGACCAGCACATCGTAAGCGTCGTCGATGTCGCGATCCGGCCAGTAATAGCGCACCCGATCCGAGTAGCTGTAGCCGCGCGCCAGACGCAGCGCATCTCCATTGCCGTGATAGTGCTGCTGCCAGTGTTCCGGATGGTCGAGCATCACGCTTTCCAGCACGTCCCTTAGCCCGGAACATTTGTGGGCCGGAAGCAGTTCTCGTTCGATGGCCGACAGCGAGAAAAGCGCTTCACGCAGGGCGAAGGTCAGCGCCGGGCCTACTTTCAGTATTGCAAAGTGGTCCTCTACCAGCTGGCGTAGCGCCTGCGTTGTCTGGTAATCCGTCGAGTGCGCTTCAAACACCATGGTCTGTGACGCTTCGATCATTTTGCTTAACGCGCGAGATTTTTCCGGCTGGTAGTCAATCACCCGGGTGTGGTCAAACTCGACGCCCGGCTGAACAACAAGGCCAATAATTCGGGGCCAGATAGCGCTGAGGCCTTGTTCAGAGAAGGCGTTGCGATGCGCTTCCAGCGTGGCATTGGCCGCCTGTGGCGTGGTGACGGCCAGCTCGGCAAGGGTTTCGTGCGCACCGCCGGGAACCGGCACCTCTGTGCCGATGATGTATACCAGGTCGGCTTGACCAAAGTGGTCGATGCAGGTTTGTTCGGCAATGGCAGCTAACCTCGCCGCGCGTGCGGCAACGATATCGTCAGTGAGCGGTACCGGGTCGCCCGCGCAGGACATGCTGCAGTCGAGGTGTATTTTCTTGAAACCTGCGGCCACATAGCTGCGAATCAGCTCTTCGGCATGAGACATCGCCTCTTCTGCAGGCCGGGTTTGCCAGCGGTTTGGGCCAAGGTGATCGCCGCCGAGAATCAGGTTAGCGTGGGGGAAGCGATGCTGTTCGGCCAGTTGGTAGACGAAGCCGCAGAAGTCCGCCGGCGTCATCCCCGTATAGCCGCCGTACTGATCGACCTGGTTAGAAGTAGCTTCGATAAGCAGGCTGGTTCCGGCCTCACGGGCATGGCGCATAGCCGCCTCAAGCACCAGCGGATGTGCAGAACATACGGCAAAGATCCCGCATTGGTTGTTCCGTTTATGGCTAGCGACAAATTCGGTCAACTGTTTCACTTTCCTCTCCACGGCGATGGGTTAAAACATTTTCTTTCGATTCATTTCATTTAATCGTGCCTGAATGGCGTTTGAGAATAAAAAGAAAGATACTGGAATTGAGATCTGTTTCGCAAAAGAAACATAATGAAAGGTGGCGGAGGGCGAAAAGCGCCGTTTGAGCGCAGATTCCTGGGGGTTGCTTTCTGCTAAAAGAAAGGTGTTAATAGGCAAATAGAAATGAAACGAAAGATATATTGAAAGGTTACCCTATGAGCAACAGCGATACCGCAACGGACAAACGTATTCCGGGTACCAGCGAAAGACGCGAGCAAATTATTCAACGCCTTCGCCAGCAGGGAAGCGTACAGGTTAATGATTTATCTTCTTTTTTTGGCGTCTCTACCGTCACTATTCGCAACGATCTCGCTTTCCTGGAGAAGCAAGGCATTGCCGTTCGTGCCTACGGTGGGGCGCTGATTTGTGAACCCGGCAGCGCGGTGGCTGAACCTTCGGTGGAGGATAAAAGCTCGCTGAATAAGTCACTGAAGCGCAGCATTGCACGGGTCGCAGCCGATCTTATTAATCCCGGTGACAAGGTGATTCTGGACTCCGGCACCACGACGTATGAAATCGCCCGTCTTATGCGCCAGCATAAAGAAGTGATTGCGATGACCAACGGCATCAACGTGGCTAACGCGCTGCTGGAAGCGGAAGGCGTCGAGGTGCTGATGACCGGCGGGCACCTGCGCCGTCAGTCGCTGTCGTTTTACGGCGATAGCGCTGAACAGTCGCTGCAAAACTTCCATTTCGATATGCTTTTCCTCGGCGTGGATGCCATCGATCCAGAGCGCGGCGTGAGCACCCATAACGAGGACGAGGCCCGGCTTAACCGTAAAATGTGTGAAGTCGCCGAACGGATTATTGTGGTCACGGATTCCAGCAAATTTAACCGCTCCAGCCTGCATAAAATCATCGATACCCAGCGTATTCACCGGGTGATTACCGATAAAGGTATTCCGGCGGAAAGCCTGAGCGCGCTGCGTAAAAGCGGTATTGATGTTGTGCTTGTCGGCGACTAGCTTTTCGTTTCTGGCGGGCCCGCGTGACAGGGAGGGTGAAACCCTCTATACTGCGCGCCGAAGCTGACCAGACAGTCGCCGCTTCGTCGTCGTCCTCTTCGGGGGAGACGGACGGAGGGGAGGAAAGTCCGGGCTCCATAGGGCAGGGTGCCAGGTAACGCCTGGGGGGGAAACCCACGACCAGTGCAACAGAGAGCAAACCGCCGATGG
>Ga0209281_1000392_pt1 | contig 68425 bp, 56 predicted proteins | sample MedtruBG_FD_187514 | JGI IMG/M metagenome (GOLD analysis project Ga0209281, IMG submission 187514) | Root nodule microbial communities of legume samples collected from California, USA - Medicago truncatula BG (SPAdes) (version 2) | ecosystem: Host-associated > Plants > Roots > Nodule | place... | reverse complement strand
CATGAGAAAAAATATATATTTTTTGTCTCTAGTGGTTTTGTTTTTCTTTTCCTGTAAAAAATCTGACACGGTAACTTCCCCAACAACAGAGACTAAAAAAACAGAAACTACTGCAGGCGGCGATCCTTTGCCGAGCTGGAATGATGGGACTTTAAAAAGCGATATTATTGCTTATGTCGAAAAAGTGACCAAAGAAGGAAGTCCAGACTTTATTCCGGAACAGGATAGAATTGCAACTTTTGATAATGACGGAACTTTGTGGGCTGAAAAACCTTATGTACAAGAACTTTTTGCTTTTTACAGAGTGCAAAAAATGGTTGAAGCTAATCCTGAATTGGCAAAGAAACAGCCTTTTAAAGCAGTGGTAGAAAAAGACAAAACTTTCTTTGAAAAAGGAGGTGATAAAGCACTTATAGAACTCGTTGCCGCAACTCATACGGGAATGGCTGAAGATGAATTTGAAGCTTCGGTTGCAGATTTTTATAAGAATGCAAAATATCCAAGTAAAAATGTTCCAGTAAAACAGATACGTTATCAGCCACAATTAGAACTGCTGAATTATCTCCGTGCCAACGGATTTAAAACTTTTATCGTAACAGGAGGAACAATAGAAGTGGTGAGAGGAATATCTCAGGATTTTTACGGAATTCCGAAAGATCAAGTGGTGGGGACTTCTTTCAAATATAAATATGATGGAGCCAAAAATGCCGTACAGCGAGAAGCAGCTTTAGACCATTTTAATGATAAGGAAGGAAAACCTGTCGGCATACAATTACACATTGGAAAGCGACCTGTTTTTGCCTGCGGAAATGAAGGCGGGGCAGGAGATATTGCAATGCTGACATACTCGCAAGGAAGCAAATATCCTTCATTCCAATTATTGGTAAATCACAATGATTCCATACGAGAGTTTAGTTACCAAGAAAAAGATAATGCATCACTAAACGCGGCCGCCAAAAACAAATGGCACGTTGTTAATATGCAAAAAGACTGGAAAAAAGTTTTTTCCGACAATTAGGTTGAGTTAGTTAGAATTAAAGTGAAACAACTTTTTTGGTTGGGTTGTTTCATTTTGATTTTAAAGAGCACTATAAATTTTAAAAGAGCAATTCTATGAAGTTTTATCAAGTTATCCGATTATTATGTGCCGTCTCTTTCATCTTAAGTTTTGATGTTCATGCTCAAGAAGAACATAAACCAGGAAACAGTCCGCAGGAACTTGCAGATAAATTGGCTAATCCGGTCGCGAGTTTAATAAGTGTACCGCTTCAGAATAATTTGAATTACGGAATCGGGCCGTACAATGGTGTGAAATATACCATCAATGTACAACCTGTTATTCCGTTTAAATTGAGCGACAACTTAAACTTAATAAGCCGATGGATTTTGCCTGTCGTAGATCAAAGAAACATTACCGGATTAAATACGCACGAATTTGGTTTAAGTGATGCAACAGTTACAGCATTTTTTGCCCCAAAAAGTAAAAAAATTATATACGGAGTCGGACCCGCATTTTTAGTACCAACTGCCACTGATAAATTATTAGGAACAGAAAAATTGGGTGTTGGTCCCAGCGTTTTAGTAATGCATCAAGGAAAAGGACTTTCAGTTGGTTTTATTGCCAATCAGATTTGGTCGGTTGCCGGAGCAAGTGATCGTTCTGATTTTAATCAGTTTTACACACAGATTTTTCTTTCGCATAGTTATAAAAGTGGGGCAAACTGGGGAGTCAATGCAGAAATTACTCAAAATTGGGAAGGCAATACGACTTTAATCTCTTTGAATCCGATGATGGGAGGGATAACAAAATTCGGAGAACAAGTGGTTCAGTTTTCAGTACAGCCACTGATTCCGATTGTGGGACATCAAAATATAAAACCAGATTGGGGATTGAGAGCAGTTGTTGCTTTTGTGTTTCCAGAGTAATATTTTGGACTAAATAAAGAGAAGAAAAATAACGTAAGATTTTATTTATTTAATACTGTTAATTAAATAAAATGATTTATCTTTGAGAGTGGTGTAAGTAATTGTATAGTAGTGGTTTGTGTAAGTGTGATCGATTACTGAAATGTGATAAGCCCTTCGTTCAAGATTTTTATGATTTTAATACATTCGAGTTAAACTGATTTAATTATTAATTTAATAAATACCACAACATGAATATTAAAAGAACAAGTCTTCGTATAATCCCAATTTTATTTTTGGGTCTTTTTTATAGTTGCTCTCCAACTGTAAAAGTTACAACTGATTATGATCATGCTGCTAATTTTAGTCAATACAAAACCTTTGCAGTTTACGATTTAAAAGCGCAACAAGGCCAAGTAAATCAGCTGAATGTTGATCGCGTTGCAAAAGCAATCAGAAATGAAATGCTGGCAAAAGGATTTACAGAATCTAGCACTCCAGATTTAAAAGTAAATGCTGTTTCTATCTTAAAAAATAAAACTCAAGTAACTGCCGATACTAATTTTTATGGCTATGGCGGAATGTATCGTCCATACGGATATTGGGGTGGCGGCGCCATGATGGGCGGCGGTACCACAACATTCAACAGTTATGATTATGTTGACGGATCATTAATTATTGACATCGTATCTGCAAAGACAGATAAGCTTTTATGGCAAGGAATAGGAAATGCTGAAATCGACAGCAGACCAGATAATCCAGAGCAATTCATTAATGATGCTATTAAAAAAATATTAGCTGGTTTTCCTCCGGGAGCAGATAAAAAATAACTTATATAAAATAAAGTTTTTGTACTTGCCAAGCTTCGGCAAGTACATGCTTTATGTCTACACTACACGCCTTTCGCATTCTATTTTTAAGATTTTAAGAACCCATACACTAATTAAACTTAAAAAAATGATCGATATATTACTCTCACTTTTCTTTTTTATAGCCACAATTGCTGGTCTGGCAACTTCAATTATGGTTTTATTTTCCAAGAAAAACTATTCAAAGAGCTTCTTTTTGGGAATGTTCTTATTGAGTCTTGCGGTGGTAAGTATCTACAATTTTTATCTGTCGGCCAATTTATTTAAAAATTTCCCAGATCTATTTACTATCACAAAAGCGTTTATATTTTTAACCGCTCCGTGCTCATTTTTGTACGTTAGAAACATCTTATCAGTAAATAAAAGTTTTAGAAAATACGACTGGCTTCATTTTGTGCCGTTTGTAATTTATTTCTTTTTAACGCTTATTGTTTATGTTGGAAGTTACACCAATATAAAAGCTGTCGATTATATCGCAGAATTAATCAAAAATCCATTTTCTGTTTTAACATTGACGATTTGGCTTTTCTATGTCTTTTTTCAAACCATGTTGATTTTAAACTATGATCTGAAAAAATTTACAGGAAACCAATTTCATCATACTAAAGTAATTAACTGGATTAGAGTTTATAACCTCATGATTTTGTTTTTATTTTCGGCACTTTTTGTTCATCATTTTTTATTGAGAAAAGTAGATGCAACAGATCTTTCGTGTTACGTTCTAATTTCTTCAGTATTGTTTTTTACAGTTGGCTGGCTTTATTTCAAACCGCAAATCTTTCATGACGAAGAAGAAACATTCGATTTTGTTATCGATAATACGGTAGCGATAAAAACAAAAGAAACAAAAAATACGCTTCCAATTGCGAATGAACTGACTCTTGAAAAAAGAGAAGAATACCTTTTAAAATTAGATTACGAGTTAAACTCGAAAAATCTATTCTTAAAAAAAGATTTCGTAATCAGGGACTTGTCTGAAGAAACAGGAATATCAGTGCACCACTTATCCAATTTAATCAATTCTGAATTTGGTCTTCATTTTCAAGATTATGTCAACCTCAAAAGGATTGAATATTTTAAAGCTAAAATAAACGATCCTGAATGGAAAGATTTATCATTAGAAGGAATGGCTTGGGGCTCCGGTTTTAAATCTAGAACTACTTGTTTCAGAGCGTTTATAAAACACACCGGAAAATCTCCTTCAGAATATTTTAAAACTATTAGAATAAATCCTGATCGTTCAGAAGCGTATTATTTTAAGTAAAACTCTTTCTGCTATTTTTTGGAGATGAAGCGAAATTTTAAATATAGAATGATAAAAATCTTATATGAAAAACAAAAAACCGACACAAAAAACCAGCTTGTTTTTACTTTGGATTATCTTATCGTTTAATATTTTAAGCGCCCAGAAACACCATACAGTTCTAAAAGATTCTCTAGACGGAGCTTTCGATTTAAGTGATTTCCTAATTTACGCCAACGGATTTATAGTAGTGCCGACCATTATTACAGAACCCGCAGTTGGCGGATTTGGAGGTGCTGTTGCGCCAGTTTTCCTAAAAAAACGTGCGCCTGTTATTGAAGCAGACGGTACAAAACGTTTCATCAATCCAGATATAACAGGAGGAATCGGAATGTATACGGCAAATAAAAGCTGGCTGGCGGGTGCTTTTCGTTCTGCGACGCTTGCAGAATCTAAAATTTTGTATCGAGGATTTGCAGCTTATGGAGACATGAACCTGTCTTTTTACGCCAATAATCTTCCGAACCAAAAAGACCAGGAATTTAAACTCAACTTTAAAACTACTATTTTTTATACACAATGGCTTAAACAGTTTAAGAACGCAAAATGGAGCGCAGGACCTCAATATCTGTTTTTAAATTCTAAAATAAACCTGCCCGATTTTAATCTTCCGCCGCCATTTGTCGATCCAAAAGATATTAAGAGCACTATAAGTCAGTTGGGAGCTGCGCTGCAGTTTGACGGGCGTGACAATATATTTACACCAGATAAAGGAATACGAATTCAGACCGATTTTTTCTGGTCAGATAAGGCATTGGGAAGCGATTACCAAGCTTGGCGAATCAATTTATCGGCAATAGGTTATTATCCATTGGCGAAAACTTTAATTGGCGGACTAAGGATTGAAGGAGAGCAGGCGTTGGGGAGTCCGCCTTTTTATTTAAAACCAGGAATCAATATGAGAGGAATACCTGCGGCGAGATACATGGGAAAGGCGAGTATTGTTAGCGAGCTAGAATTTCGATGGGATCTGTACAGACGATGGAGTTTAATGGGATTTGGAGGCCTCGCCAGCGCTTTTGACGACTGGGATCAAGCTTTTGCTAAACCCGTTGTGTACAGCTACGGAACTGGTTTTAGATACCTCTTAGCCAGAAAATTCAAACTCCGAATGGGGGTAGACGTTGCCAAAGGACCAGAAGAGTGGGCGTATTATATTGTTTTTGGAAGCAATTGGATGCGATAGGTTTAGTTGCAGTTTTCAGTCGCAGTTCACAGTCTCTGAGGAACTTTGACAAAGTTGTATACGGAAGATAATTTTCTTATAGAGAACCAAAATACTATTTTATTTGTGAGCTAAAAATATAATCTGAGTGTGATTCATAATACGCTTCTACTTTTGTATTATTTGTAATCTTTTACATCTCAAAAGAAAGATTGTGAAAAGATTAACCGCGCGAAAGCAATAAATTACAAAAAAATTAATTGTTTTGTAACAAATTAGAAACAATGGAGACTAATTTTGTTAAATCTTAAACATACATTATGAATACATTTTCATTCAAATCAGTGTTTGCTGCTTCCCTATTTTTGGCTGGAACTGCAGGCTGTTTTGCGCAAGACGTATTAGTAAATTCACTTAAACTAAACGCGAGCGACAAAAGTAAAGAGCACTTCAAATTTACAGAAGTAATTAACCTAGGAACAACATCAGTAAAATCTCAAGGATCATCTGGAACTTGCTGGAGCTACTCAACAAACTCATTTTTAGAGTCAGAAATGATTCGTTTAGGAAAACAGCCTGTTGAGTTATCTCAAATTTATTCTGCAAGAAACGTATACGTTGAAAAAGGAGTAAACTATGTTCGTATGCATGGAGCGATTACTCTTGGAGACGGAGGAGCTTTGCACGATGTAATTAATATGTATAAAAAATACGGAACCGTACCAAGAGAAGTTTATACAGGATTAAACTACGGAACAGACAAAAACAAATTTGCTGAAATGGGCGCTCTTATGGAAAGTGTTCTTTCTGCAGTGGTAAAAAACCCGAACGGAGAATTGACTCCAAACTGGCAAAAAGCGTACGCAGCCGTTATTGATTCTTACTTAGGAAAAGTGCCAGATAATTTTACTTATAAAGGAAAAAACTACACGCCACAAACTTTTGCTAAAGAAGTAGTAGGAATTAACCCAGACGAGTATATCGAAATGTCATCTTTCACCAATGCGCCTTACTACCAAAAAACAACGATGATGGTGCCAGACAACTGGTCATTGGATCAAGTGTACAATGTAAAAGTAAACGATATGACAGATGTTATTGACAATGCTTTGAAAAAAGGTTACACAGTAGCTTGGGCCACAGATGTGAGCGAGAAAAGCTTTAGCTGGAAGAACGGTGTTGCTTACGTATCGTCTAAAAAATTCGACGACATGACGGCTGAAGAAAAAGCAGACATGTTTAACGGACCAAAAGCAGAACCAGAAATTACTCCAGAAATGCGTCAGGCAGCGTTTGATAACTACACAACAACAGACGACCACGGAATGCACATTATTGGTTTAGCAAAAGACCAAACTGGAAAAGAATATTATATCGTAAAAAATTCTTGGGGAGAAACAAACGACTACAAAGGTTTCTTGTTTGTAACTAAGAACTTCGTAAAATATAAAACAACGGCATTACTAGTAAACAAAGGAGGAATTCCTACTGAAATTGCTAAGAAATTAGGGGTTTAATAGCCTGAGGGCTTTAAGAAATAGAAAATCGTCACGATCTGATCTTTGGATTGTGGCGTTTTTTTATTTATTCAAGTTTAATAATGTAGAGTTAAAGTAACTTTTTTATTCTTCTTTTAACAGATGGAGAATTTTTAAAACATTCAATTACAGCATTAAGCTCTGTTTCATCGAGTACGCCTTTAATTTCGTAGTGAAAATCTGGAATTGGATAGGTCTGAAAGAAAAGAGTTTTGTCAATTTCTTTTAACCAACACCCATGTAGAAAAGTGTGTTTAGAAAATGAAAAGTTGTTGCTTGAGTCTAAAATATAATCTGCTTTAAAACAATATGTTGTTTGTTGAGCCTGAATTAAATCTATGCAACCATGATCGATTGCCGTGTCAGCTGGGAAATATTCAATACTTGAAGGCAGGGAAACTATTAATTGTAAGCCATTTATTTCTTTTAAAATTAAAAAGAATTTATTTTTCGCTTCACCATTTTCAAAAACATAATTTGGAATGTGTAATAAAGTTCCATTTTTCATACTCAGCAAATTCTAAATCCGTTCAAACTTGATTCAAGTTTTTTGTGATGGTTATAGATAGAGAGTTTTACAGGATCATTTTGTAGAATTTCTTCAAAATTTAATTCAATATTTGAGCTGTTTTTTATTCCCATCTCAAACTTTTCTAACAGATTATGACGACATGCTGTGTTATACCATAAAGAATCTTTTTTATGAGTAAAATTAATTAAAACGTAAGCAGGTTGATTTTTTACTGTTTGAGTTAATTTTTCTAAAAGATCTAATTCATTATCTGAAAATTCATCGTCATTAAATGCTTTTTTAGATTTGATGTATCTTTTATTTTCTACAGTATTTATTTCGATATAATCTTTTAAAATTATTGGATCGTCTGAAAGGTCTACAAATATTTCTTGAGATACAGGTCCTAAGTGCCAAACTTCATATTTTAAATTTAGAAAAGGTAATCCAAATTCTTTAATAGAAAACTCATCCAATAAATAAAGAATTTTTAGAAGTTTAGTTTTAGACAAATCATCAATTTTATCTGCGAGATAAATAATTGTGTTTCCAATTTTTTCTATGTCGTTCTTAAAGTGCATACGGATTGCAACATGCTGTTTTTTTTGCATGTTAATTTTAGATTTGTAATGACAAATTTACGACTTTTATTTTATAAAGCGAAAATTCTGTTCAGATTGAAAGTTAAATATTACAAAAATAAATTTTGCTTCCCTTCATCAACCTCTCCAAATACTCCACTTTATCCTTCTCAGCCTGAACCAAACGCTCATAAAGCTCTAGAATTTTGTCAATTGGGTTGAAAGTGCAGTCATAGTTATTTCCATTTATAATACTGCTGTCGTGTGCTTTCAACAATAATAAAAATAGCTTCATCAGAGAACTTTTAATTGCTTCAGATGAAACATCCGAAATTTCAAAAAGCTTGCGTTCAAATGGTGAATTCATAAAAGAAGTGTTTTGTCGGTTTTCTAAGTCATTTATAGTAAAATTAACAGCTAAGTAAAAGAAAATCAGTACCTTTAGGGTGGTTTTTTAATTGAAGCATTCATTTTATTTAGAAATCATGAAAAAGTATGAAGCGGTTATTGTTACACTTGCGTTCGTATTTTCTCTCAGCTGTTTTGCCCAGCGCACAAATAATGCCACTGCCTCTCCAGCACCAGGAAAAACGACACTACTGACGGATAGTCTTTCTACCGACGATTATGTAATTCAATCTTATTACGTAGAGGAGAGAATAAACAAACTTTTTGGAGGTAGAATCATTACCTACCAAGTTTCAAAATTGGACATGGTCGACACTTACGATCTTGGGCCTAATAATACTAGAACGGTAATTCCGAATTACGTAAAAAGAAAACCTAAAGTAGCTTCAAATTCAATTGAGACCAAAACAACCGTGGCGAGTTCGTCTGCTCCTGTAGAATCCATTAAACTCGAAATTCCGTCTCCTGCTCCAACAAATTCAAAATACATAACGGTTAATATGGTCGACACCTATACAAAAGTGGTTGACAAAGGTTATAAATCTATTGATATGCTTAAAAAAGTTGCAGATCGGTTTTATTTTGAAGGAAATCTAAGCGCAGCAGCTGGTTATTATGCACAATTATTTGAAGAAACCAAAGATTTGGAGGCTATTTATTATTATAGATATGCTCAGTCTTTAAAAGCGATAAACCAAAATGAGAAGGCAAATGCTTTAATGAAAAGGTTTAAGAGTGAAACTTTGTCTATGGAATAAGGGTTTTGTTTAACTGTATAATTTTTTTAACCGCAAGGGCGCTAAGATTTTACGCAAAGCTCGCTAAGGTTATTTTTGAAGCTAAATCTAAAGATTAAGTTCGCAAAGCTATGTCTTGAGCTTTTGTTTGTTTTTTATCGCAAAGCTGCTAAGATTTACGCAAAGAGCGCAAAGTTATTTTTATTTAAAACCTAAGTTAAATCTAAAGATTAAGTTCGCGAAGCTATGTGTTTAATTAAGCTTTACTTTTTTTTGTGTTGTTTTTTTATCGCAAAGGTCGCAAAGTTATTTTAATTTAAATCCTAAGCTAAATCTAAAGATTAAGTTCTATCCTTGGTAAGCTTTTGTATGTGTTTTTATCGCAGAGGCCGCAAAGTTATTTTAATTTAAATCCAAGCTAAATCTAAAGATTAAGTTCGCAAAGCTATGTGTTGAATAAAGCTTTGCCTTTTTGTTTTTATATAAGGATAGTTTTGTCGTTTCTGAAATGACAAACTTTGCGACCTTTGCGTAAAACCTTGCGAACTTTGCGGTTAAAAAAAACCGTCCTTAAGATTTGGAATTTGGAATTTTTAGAATTGGAATTTGAGCAAAAAAAAGACGATCAATTTGATCGTCTTTTTTTAAGCTCCCCCTCTTGGGCTCGAACCAACCCCGAAGGCTTTCGGGGCTCTGATTAGCAGTCAGATTTATATCTTATAAGTAGTTTGTCTATTATTTCGGTATATTTCATTAAGTTTTCAATATATATTTTGCTCTTCATGTTTTTAATATGTTTCTCTATAGAAAGAGCCTGAGTTTTACTGCTACAGTTGAAATTAAGAAATAAAGTCCAATCGTTAGCATTGGCAGTAAATTTGTTCGAAGGGGCATCCTTATGAAATTCTAATCTTAAATCAAAATTGGTGGTGTAACCAATATAATAGCGATTTAGTTTTTCAGAATGTAAAATATATACGAAATGGCTCATAATACTATAAATTAAAAATGCCACTTACAAATGCAAAAGCAGCATTTATGTTTTTCATGTTGGTTACGGCTTGAATTAACTTTAAAACTTTCGGGTTCTAATTAACAATCAGTTTATAGCAAAAAAAAAATACCACTTACATTTGTAAGTGGTATTTCTTAAGCTCCCCCTCTTGGGCTCGAACCAAGGACCCTCTGATTAACAGTCAGATGCTCTAACCAACTGAGCTAAGGAGGAATCACCTTAAAGGTAAATATGTTTGCTAAAAAAAGTTGCTCCCCCTCTTGGGCTCGAACCAAGGACCCTCTGATTAACAGTCAGATGCTCTAACCAACTGAGCTAAGGAGGAAGTTGTTGCTCTTTTTAGCGAGTGCAAATATAAAACTATTTTTAGTTTCTCAAAAACATTTTCACTCTTTTTTTGACTTTTTTTTACTTGCCAACAATTGCTTTGTAGATGTCGTTACCGTTAGCAAATAGTAGTAGTGAAATAAGTAAAACAAAACCAACCATTTGCGCATTCTCTAGGAATTTGTCGCTTGGTTTTTTGCCACTAATTATTTCATACAATAAAAACATCACGTGTCCGCCATCAAGAGCCGGAATTGGCAATAAATTCATAACTCCAAGCATAATCGACAATAAAGCCGTTATTGACCAGAATACTTCCCAGCTCCAAGAACTTGGGAAAATGTTGTAAATCGCAGCAAAACCACCTACTTGTTTGTAAGCTTTAGTTTCTGGATTAAAAATCATTTTCAATTGTTTTCCGTAACCTACTAATTGATCTTTTCCTTTTTCAAGACCAATCGGAATAGATTCGAAGAAACCATATTCTTTTGTACTTATTTTATAGTAACCTAGTTTTTCTAATGATTTCATGTCTAAACCACCAGCAAAAACTCCTAAAGTTCCTTCTTTAGAAACTTTCACATTAAGTGGTGTTTCTTTTAAATCACGTAAAACGACTGCAGAAATTTCTTTTCCTTTATTAGCAGCTAAGATTGCCTTTGCCTCGTCAAAATATTTAACTTTTTGTCCGTTAAGAGAAAGAATCAAATCTTTTGGTTTTAAATTTTGGTTCGGAGAATCTTCTCCAACTTTTCCAATTGCAAAAGGTCTGCGAATATCGATAAGCATCCCTTTTTCAGTTTTAGAAAGCTGATCCACAAAATCCGTTGGCATTGTAATCGTTTGCTGTTGTCCGTTTCTTTCAATCAAAACGTGTTTTGCCATAATCACATTCATGTTCATGTCGCTGTCAAAATTTTCTACTGCTTTACCATCAATAGAAATAATTTTGTCACCCGTTTTAAAACCAGCTTTAAGCATCGCAGGATTTTCAATTGCAACACCATCTTTTAAGTCAGCGTTAGCAATATAAGTATCTCCGTAAGCAAATGCCATTCCGATATAAATAATAAAAGCTAGAATAAAGTTTACTGTGACACCGCCAAGCATGATAATTAAACGTTGCCAAGCTGGTTTGCTGCGAAATTCCCAAGGCTGAGGAGGCAGAGCCATTTGCTCTTTGTCCATACTTTCGTCGATCATTCCAGAAATTTTCACATAACCACCTAGCGGAAGCCATCCGATACCATATTCTGTTTCTCCGATTTTCTTTTTGAAAAGTGAATATTTAACATCAAAAAATAAATAAAATTTTTCGACTCTAGTTTTAAACAATTTAGCAGGGATAAAATGCCCTAATTCGTGAAGAATAATAAGTAAAGATAAACTCAATAGAAATTGAGAGAGTTTGATAACTATATCCATTTGTTGTTTTTAATTCGTATTTAACGCACAAAAGTAGCGTTTTCTATTTTAATATAAGTGTGCAAGATAGTGTTTAAGGTTTTAAATGTTTGTTAATAATTTATCTTAGTTTAATAATTCAAATAAAACCTATTTTATTAGTAACAAATTGACCAATTATGTTACAAACATGCAATAACGATTCATTTAGTAGAATATTGGCTACAATTTTAGAATATCTGTTTATTATTCGTTTTAGAAAGTTAATTTCTAAAGGCGACCGTATTGGCATACTTTTAATAATACTGCTTTATTTAGCGGCCGCATTTTTAGTTTTTAAAAATTACGAACATTTTCGGCATTACATTTTATTGTTTTTCCTTGATGTTGTAGGCTATCATTTGCAAAGGTCTGATATAGAGATTTTAAGGCTGAGGAGAAATTATAAAGTAATATTATTTTTAGAATACCTTATTTATTCACTTCCTTTTCATTTGGTCTTGCTGTTCAAAGAAGAGTATTTGCTTATCGGCGCAATTTTAGTATTTAATATTCTTTTAATTAATGCACCAAAATCAAATTTCAAAACGATAAAATATCCATTTGATTTATTTAATGTTTATTGGCACATTAATTTTAGAAAATATAAATTGATTTTCATCTTTCCGTTCTTGGCAGTATTAATTTACGTGGCTGTAGAATATAAAAATCAGAATCTTATTTATTTCGTATTGCTGGTTTTGTCTTTATTGGCTTGTATGCCATCTTTTGAAAGGGAGCAAATAGAAGAAATTAAGCGAAACCCTTTTTCCGCAGAAAAATATTTGAGATATCAATTGAAAAACACATTTTTTAATACTTTTTATATCGCAATACCGATTGTTGTTATGCTTTGTTGCTTCCGCAAATGGACAGAATTAATGCTAATTGTGATTGTATTTATTGCACCCTTAGTAAATGTTGTTTTGAAATATATCTACTTTAAAAACGGCCTAATGCATCAGATTGTTTTTTTCTTGTTTATTTCTTCAGCCATTTCGTTGTTTGGAGTGCCATTGATTCTAATGCCTTTTATGCTTAAAAAAGCAGTTAAAAATTTAAATACCATTAAATATGCTGAAGATTGAAATTGACCAAAAGAAATATGGTGACAAATTGATATTAGAAAATATCAAAATCAATATTGAAAAACCTGGAATTTATGGTGTTATTGGAAAAAATGGCCACGGAAAAACAACACTTTTTAAATGTATTTTAGGTCTTGAAAAATGTAAAGGAAGTTCTTTTCTAAATCAGGAAAAACTATTGCTGCAGAATGCGGGCTGGGTTCCTACCGAACCCCCAATTTATGACGAACTTACGGCTAATGAATTTTATGATTTTTACACTCATTTATTAGACTTGAAAACGTTTGTTTTTAATGAGATTTTTAAAGTTCCAGAAAATCAATTGATTCGCGAGTTTTCTACGGGAATGAAAAAGAAAACCTATCTGAATGCTGTTTTTCAGAAAGACTTTTTAATCTACATTTTAGACGAACCTTTTAATGGTTTGGATTTAGAATCAAATTATTTATTAATGAATTACATTCGAGAACTTTCTAAAACAAGCATCGTTTTAATTTCTTCTCATATTTTAGAAATCCTTTATAAAGACTGCGATAAAATTTTTCTGTTGAAAGATAAAAATGTACAGGAGTTTGAAAAAAATGAATTTTCAGAAATAGAGAAAAAACTTTTTAGCTGATATTTCAAAAGCAGAATTTGATTTAAATGTTTGTTAATTAATAAACATTTCGATTTCTGGTTTTAACAAGATACCGTAACTTTACTTTTCTTAAAAATATTGTCATTTCGAGACAATCAAAAATATTAAAAGTACAGCATATGGCAACGAAATTATTTTCTCCTCTCACCATAAAAAAAATCACTTTAAAAAATAGAATCGCGATCTCGCCAATGTGCCAATATTCTGCAATTGACGGATTTGCAAATGATTGGCATCTTGTTCATTTGGGAAGTCGTGCAACAGGCGGCGCTGGATTAATCATTCAGGAAGCAACTGCGGTTTCTCCAGAAGCCAGAATTTCTCCTTCCGATCTTGGAATTTGGAAAGACGAACACATTGAAAAACTAAAGCAAATCAATGCTTTTATTGTTTCTCAGAATTCGATTCCTGGGATTCAATTGGCACACGCTGGGCGAAAAGCAAGCGTTTCGGCTCCTTGGTTGGGAAATAAAAAATTGGATTTCGCTCAAGGCGGATGGCAAACCGTTGCTCCAAGTGCGATTCCGTATCATGAAGGAGAGCCTTTTCTTCCAGAAGCTTTAGATAAAAACGGAATCCAAAAAGTAATTTCAGATTTCAAAACCGCTACAAAAAGAGTAGTAGAAGCAGGATATCAAGTTATAGAAATTCACGCTGCTCACGGATATTTATTACACCAATTTTTATCTCCTTTAACCAATGTGAGAACAGATGAATATGGGGGAAGTTTTGAAAATAGAATTCGTTTTACTTTAGAAATCGTAGAAGCAGTTCAATCAGAATGGCCTTCAGATTTGCCATTAATTGTTCGAATTTCAGCGACAGACTGGGCGGAAAATGGTTGGAATCCAGAAGAATCTGTTCAACTTTCTAAAATATTAAAAGAAAAAGGAGTAGATTTAATAGATGTTTCGTCAGGCGGATTGGTTTCACATCAAAAAATAACATTAGGGCCAGGTTATCAGGTTCCTTTTGCAGAAAAAGTAAGGCAAGAAGCCAACATTGCAACAGGTGCTGTAGGACTTATTACAGAAGCAAAACAAGCAGAAGAAATTTTAAATTTGGATCAAGCCGATTTAATTTTATTCGCCAGAGAATCTTTGAGAAACCCGAACTTGCCTTTAGATTTTGCTAAAGAATTAAACGACGAGATTCAATGGCCAAAACAATACGAAAGAGCTAAACTTTAAATTTATTAGCCACAGATTTTAAGGATTAAAAGGATTTTTTTTGCCACGAATTGCACGAATTACTACGAATTAAAATTTTTATAGATATTGATTTGTGTAATTCGTGCAATTAGTGGCAACTAAAAAAAATCTGTGAAAATCATTTTAATCAGTGGCAAACAAAAAACATAAATCAATGCAAAAGATAAAAACAGCATTATTATCATACGGAATGTCAGGGAAAGTTTTTCATGCTCCGTTTTTAGATATTCACGAAGGATTTGAATTATTAGGTTCTTGGGAGAGAAGCAAGAAACTGATTCAGGAAGATTATCCATACGTAAAAAGTTACGCTTCGCTGGACCAATTATTAAGCGACGATGTCGATTTGGTAATTGTAAACACGCCAGTGGGTACACATTACGAATATGCTAAAAAAGTGCTTTTGGCAGGAAAACATGCTGTGGTCGAAAAAGCATTTACCACAACAGCAGCCGAAGCAAAAGAATTGGCTAAAATTGCCAAAGAAAAAGGTTTAAAATTATCTGTTTTCCAAAATAGAAGATGGGACAGCGATTTTAAAACCATAAAAAAAGTAATTGATGACGGAGTTTTAGGAGATTTAGTCGAAGCAGAATTTCATTTTGACCGATATAATCCACTATTGAGTCCGAAAGCGCATAAAGAAATGCCCAACGATGGAGCAGGAGTTTTAAAAGATTTAGGCCCTCACATTATTGATCAGGCGATAAGTTTGTTTGGTTGTCCGAAAGCTGTTTTTGGAGACATTCGTGTAACCAGAGAAAATTCAGTTGTAGACGATTGGATCGATTTGTCGTTGTTTTATTCTAATTTCAGAGTACGCTTAAAAGCAGGTTTTTTTGTTCGTGAAGCCAATCCAGCCTATGTCTTACACGGGAAAAAAGGTTCTTTCTTAAAACCGAGAGGAGATGTTCAAGAAGACGATTTAAAAGCAGGAAAGAAACCAAATTTAGATTCTTGGGGAACAGAAGACGAAAGTCTTCAAGGACTTTTGCATACCGAAATTGATGGTAAAATTGTGAGAGAAAAAATCCCAACGCTTCAAGGCAATTATTTCAGTTTCTTCGATGGTGTTTACGATTCGATTGCAAACAACAAAAAAGAACCTGTTACAGCAGACGAAGGTGTAAAAGTAATGCAGGTTATAGAAGCTGCGATTGCGAGTGATGCACAGCAAAAAGTCATCAACATATTATAATACATTCTGTTGGTAATGTAATTTTGATGTCATTTTTTAATAATGTAATGTGTCCAAACGTTCCTACGGAACGTAAAATATTGGCAACGATATTTTTTACCAACCAAATGTTCCCACGGAACATGGAAATATATAAAGGAGTATTTTCAATTTTTGAGAATGCTCCTTTTTTGGTTAATAAAAAAAATTGAAGAAAATTATAATTCTACTAAACTTTAAATATTGTAATTTTAATAAGATGAATTCAAGTGAAAACAATTGAATTTATAAACAATAACGTTGTATTTTGTGCATAACCTTAGGTTTTATACACTTTAACGCACGTTTTTAGTATTTTTGACAATATTCCAATAAAATTCAATATGCTGTTAAACATTAATCCATTATCGCTTTTTCAGACCAAAGCCAAAATCAAGAAAGTATTTAGAGAAGCCAAAGCTTCCTATTTAAATCGTATTCGATTTGCAGTTGGAATGTTTTATTTCGGAATGGGTTTGAGTTTTGCCACTTGGGCCAGCAGAATTCCAGATATTAAAACCACTTTGCATTTAACAGAAGGAGATTTGGGTTCTATACTTTTTGCCCTTCCGGTTGGACAGCTGATTGTGATGCCTTTTTCAGGTAAAATGGTTACCAAATTTGGCAGTCATCGCATTCTGATTTTCTCTTTAATAATGTATGTTTTGTGTTTAATCAATTTGGGTCTCGCCACAACATCATTACAATTATCATTAGGATTATTTTTGTTTGGCGTGTTCGGAAATCTTGCCAATATTGCCGTAAATACTCAGGGAGTTTATACCGAAGTTCTGTTCAAAAAAACAATCATGTCGTCTTTTCACGGAATGTGGAGTTTTGCCGGATTTACAGGCGCACTTGTAGGTTTGGGAATGCTGGCTTTAAAATTAAGTCCGCTTCACCATTTTATGATTGTTGCCGGAATTGTTCTATTAATGGTAGCATTAAACTTTAAATTTTTGGTTAGAGCCAAAGAGAAAGCGAAACCAAAAAAAGAAGGCAAAAAATTATTTGTAAAACCAGATACCGCTTTGCTTTGGCTAGGAGTAATCGGATTTTGCAGTATGGCAAGCGAAGGTGTAATGTTCGATTGGAGCGGCGTTTATTTTAAAGATATTGTAAAAGCGCCAGGACCATTGGTGGTTTTAGGCTACACTTCTTTTATGATCATGATGGCCAGCGGAAGATTTTTAGGAGACGGCTTAATCAATAAATTTGGACGCGAACGTGTCATGCAGATTAGTGGCGTGATGATCTCCGGAGGACTTTTCACAGCTGTTTTTCTTCCTTATATAATTCCATGTACCATTGCGTTTATGTTTGTGGGTCTGGGAGTTGCAACAATCGTTCCTACGGTTTATAGTATCGCAGGTAAAAACCCAACAGTTCCTGCAGGAGAAGCTTTAACGATTGTTTCGAGCGTAAGTTTCTTAGGTTTCTTAATGGGACCTCCAGTAATTGGACATGTTGCTCAAAGCTTCGGATTACAGTTTTCTTTTGCCTTCATCGGAATTTTTGGTGTTCTAATTGCTTTTATGGTTTCTAAAATTAGAACTTCAGCATAATATCATTTTGATTAATATTTGTTAGAAATGAATTATTTTGTAAGAATTTATTTGTTTTTAAATAATTCTTTATATATTTGAATTCAAGCAAGGGCTTGAGTTTTAAACGCTCTTTTTTCCAAAAACCAATTTTATCTTTTGAATAAAGGATTTCAATCCTAAAATTATTTTAAAAGTAAATTGGATTTAATGGTAAAAAAATACGCAGTCTTCTTTTTTGTATGCTTTTTTAATTTTGCTTTTTCGCAGAAAGAAATTACGGTAACAGGAATTGTTATTGATGCACGAACGCAAAATCCGCTTGAAAGCGTAGTGGTGACTATACAAAATACGGCTCTGATGCAGCTCACATCAAAAACAGGGAAATTTGAACTTCATATAGTTCCTAAAAAAGAGCAGCTTCTTCTGCTAAGAAGTCAAGGTTATAAAGATTTCCTCTTAAAACTACAGTACAATTCAGGCCAAAACATAGATCTCGGAGTTTTACAATTAGAAGATACGTATTCAGATGAAGTTCCGGCTGCATTGATTACGTTGTCAGATAATGATTTTTCAGATGATAACAGTTCATCTGAAATGACATCAGGTCTTTTACAATCTTCGAAAGATGCTTTTATGCAGGCATCGGCATTCAATTGGGGACAAGCTAGATTTCGCGTTCGCGGTTTAGACAGCGAAAACGGAACCCTTATGCTCAACGGAATGACGATGAATAAAATTTATGATGGAAGACCACAATGGAGCAATTGGGGAGGTTTAAACAATGTGCTCCGCAATCAGGAATTCTCAGTTGGAACGGCGGCTTCTAATTACACTTTTGGAGGCATTTTAGGGACACAGCAGATTTTTACTCGTGCTTCTTCTTACCGAAAGGGTACATCACTCACATTTTCTGGAAGCAATACTACTTATTCATGGCGCGCAATCGGGACTTATGCTTCGGGAATGAATGCTTCTGGTTGGGCTTTTGTGGTTTCAGCTGGCAAACGTTGGACCGATGAAGGCTATTTTGAAGGAACAGATTTCAATGGCAATTCTTTTTTTCTTAGCGTAGAAAAAAAATTAAACAGCAGACATTCAATCAATTTTACAGGGTTTTATACACCAAATTCACACGGGAAGAATTCAGCAAATACCAGTGAAGTTACGGATCTAATGGGTGAAAAGTACAATTCGTATTGGGGATTTCAAAATGGTGAAAAAAGAAATGCCAGAGTAAAAAAAGTTGAAGAACCGCTATTTATGCTGAATCATTATTATAAAATTGACAATAAAACCAATCTGAATTCGGCGGTAATGTATCAGTTTGGAAAGGTAGGAAATAGTAATATTGATTACCAAAATGGCGATAGTCCCGATCCAGTTTATTACAAGAAAATGCCAAGTTATTTTAGTTCGCTTTACGCGAAAGATCAAGGCGAGTTTTCGGGTGTGTTTACTCCAGATTTTGATAACGCAGAAAAGAGCAAAATAGCTTTTTTGACAAATCCGCAGATAAATTGGAGTGAAATGTATTTTGCTAATCAAAAGCTTGGCGCGAATGGATATGAAGCTGCGCAAAGCCATTATGTACTTTATGAAGATAGAACAGATGATCGGACTTTTGCAGTAAATTCAAATTTAAATACACAGATTACACCTGCTATTTCATTTGATGGCGGATTTACTTTTAAGAGATTAAAATCACACAATTTTCAGTATTTATTGGATCTTCTAGGCGGAACATATTTTGAAGATATTGATCCATTTTACAAAGGAAATCTTTCGCAATCAGATTTGCAGCATCCGGACCGTCAAGTCAGAAAAGGAGATATTTATGGATATAATTATAATTTACTAGCGAACAGTTTAGATGTTTTTGCGCAGTTTAAATTCAGTTACAACAAAATAGAATTCTTCTTGACGCAGTCGTATGCAATGTCAGATTATCAAAGGGAAGGATTATACCAAAACGGACTTTATCCAACCAATTCTTTAGGAAAAAGCGATAAATCAAATTTTGAGAATTTCGGTTTCAAAGGCGGATTTACGTATAAAATTTCAGGAAAGCAATTGCTATTTTTTAATGCTGCACATTTTACAAGAGCGCCTTCGCTGAGAAATGCTTTTTCGAATGCCCGGTTGAACAATAATATTGTTAATGAAATTGAAAGTGAGAACATTAGTAGTGCTGAAGCTAATTATGTATATCGTTCTGCAAAACTCAAATTGCGTTTAACAGCGTATTATTCTGCAATTAAAAATACTTCAAAAACTTCTTATTTCTATGCTGAAGGAATTTTTGATAAAGGCTCAGGCTACGATCCTACAGATGCATTTGTCAGTCAGACTTTGACAAAGTTGGATAAGAAAAATTCAGGAGCAGAATTGAGTTTTGAATATCAAATTTCATCGACACTAAAAACAAATATATCTGCAGCATTCGGAAATTATGTTTACAGCAGTAACCCAAATGTGATGATTACAAACGATGCAAACAGAGCAAAAGAGGGGGCGCAAACCACTTTTGATTTTGGGCCAGCTTTTTTAAAGAATTACAAACAACCGGGAACTCCACAGAAAGCGTATTCTTTTGGATTAGAATATCGTGATCCCAAATTTTGGTGGATTGGCGGCAATATAAATTATTTGTCAGATAGTTATATCGATGTTTCGCCAATCTCTCGGACTTCTCAATTTTATATCAATCCAGTCAATGGCTTTCCTTTTCCTGAAGCAACTTCCGAAAGAGGAAATGAATTATTAAAACAAGAAAAATTTAAGCCGATTACATTGCTGAATTTTAGCGGAGGCAAATCTTGGCGCATTCATAAAAAATACGTCGGACTTTATGCTAGTGTCAATAATGTCTTGAATTTAATATATAAAACAGGTGGTTTTGAACAGACAAGAAATGCCAATTTTAGAGCTCTAAATCAAGATGTTTCTAGTGGAACTCCATCTTTTGGTCCGCGATATTATTATGGTTACGGACGAACTTATTTTCTAAATCTTACAATCGGTTTATAAACTGAAAAACTTATTTCTCATGAAGAAATTAATTTTATTTTTTGCGATATCTTTACTATACAGCTGTAATAACGAAGTTGAAAATCCAGAATTAGCTTGTTTGCAGTCCAATCTTACTGTAAACAATACTGTAGAAAAAGTACACGAGCTTACTGGCACAACTGCCAAGCAATATTTGTACGATGATATTATAGAAGCTTATGTGGTGTCGAGCGATGAAGGAGGAAATTTTTTCAAAACAATTTCATTGCAGACTAAAGAAACAGAAAATATGCCAGCAATTGGTTTTAGCGTTCCTGTTGATGCTACAAATATCTATATTAATTATCGAGTGGGAAATAAGGTGTACGTAAAACTCAAAAACCAGTTTACAGATTTGTATTACGGCGGTTTAAGGATTGGCAGTTTATATGTGAGCAATGCAGGAGATCCAACAATTGGAAGAATTTCTCAAAACGAATACAAAAATGTATTAAACGCTTCGTGTACAAATATAGAGGAGAATCAGTTGGTTAAATCACTTTCTGTGGAGGAAGCACTTTTAGATTCTAAACTTAATACTTTGATTGAACTATACGATGTTGAGTTCACCGAGGCGGCATTAGGACGTCATTATTTTGAAGAAGCTAATAATGTTGGAGGCGCAACCAATTGGTATTTAAGAGATAAAACAGGAAATCAAGTTATTTTTAGAACAAGCTCGTATGCAAAATTTGCAGATCATCTTGTGCCGGAAGGAAGCGGTAAAGTACGAGGAATTTTGACAAAATTTGGTTCAGACTATCAGTTTATGGTTCGTTATGAAAGTGACATTGTGATGAATGGGAAAAGAAATACGCCTTTTTTCTCAGAAGATTTTCAGTCTGTTAAAAACAATGTAAATTTTGTTCTTCCTGGCTGGAGTAATATTGTAGAAAAAGCTTCAAAATTATGGGAAAGTACGGTGTATTCTGGAAATGGTTATGCAGAATTTAATACGACGAGTACCACTGCAGCCGAGAATGTGGCTTGGCTAGTTTCGCCTAAAATAGATCTCGAAGGTTATAAAAATACTGTTCTTTCGTTTAGATGTGCACAGCATGACTTAAAAGTAGATTCGCCTTTAAATACTTTAGAGGTTTATGTTTCAACCAATTTTGACGGGTCAAGCATTGCTAAAGCAAAATGGGTAAAATTGGAAGCTAAAGTACCAACACTTTCAACTCCTTCCCGCGAATTTATAAGTTCTGGCGGAATCGATCTTTCTGCTTATTCTGGGAACATAAATATTGCTTTTAAGTACATTGGTTCTGGAAAAGACAAGACATTAAACGGTGCTTTTATGGTAGATGATGTAATGATTTTTGGAGAGAAGTAAGAACTAATTTATAATAGTGTAAATAATCTGCTGATTTTTAAAGTATTATTGAAAAGTTTGTAGTTTTTGTATTTCAAATTGTTAAAATCTATTTGAATTTTGTACTTTGGTCGTCCCAAATCAATACAAAAACAAATATGAAAACCTACTTTATTGCTATCTTAATGATGGTATTTCCTTGCTTGATGCACAGTCAAGATGACGTTAAACTAAAGCAGATCAACATTGTAAGAACAAATTACCAAAACTCTAAAGACGGAGAAATTGTTAACAAAACAATGGTTTTTAAAGAGGGTAAACTTCAAACTATAACCACTTCAGATGTTGTACAGCATTTCTATTACAACAAAAATGGTTTGCTTGATATGACTGTAAAAGATAAAGTTGGAAGTGATTGGAAAGAAGTAATAAACTACACCTACGACGCTGATAATAACATTACTAAATTTGTAAAAAAATATCAGGAAGGACCAAATTATATCACCAAAGTGGTTTCGTTTGTATATGAAGGAGCAAGGGTAAAAGTAACAACTAAAAAGAGTACTAATCATCAGAATTTAGTAGATGATATTGAATATCTTGTTGAAAACGGAATTATCGTAAGACGTACTTCTCGCGATAGAAATAAGGCTATCATTGGAAAATTAGAATATGTTTATGTAAACGATAACGTATCGAGACATAAAGGATTAGTGGGAGATAAAATCTCAAAATCATATACTTACGATGATAAAAAATCAGTTGATCAATTAATCGTTCAAAGTCTTTTTGGAGATAATTACAAAGTAATCGTTCCGATGATTTCGTATCATGAAGAAGAATTTGAATTTGAATCAATTTCATATAACAACGAAATGAATTTCAGCCCATCATCAACAGCTTTAGTTGCGGTGAGCAGAAAATACAAATACAACAAATTAAATTATCCGATTTCTTGTTCTCAAATAGAAGAAAACGGAATTGTGAAAACGGAAAAAACGTTTATTTACGAATAAAGGTTTTAAACTTAGACCATTCATTTGAAAAGTGGAACTTTAGTTGAGTTTATCTTAACGGGTTCCATTTTTTTTTGAAGTATATTCTCCTAATATAAATGTAAAAACAAAATTGTATAATTGATTGTAGCTGACAAATGATTAAATTTGCAACTTATTCAAGACTATGTTAGAAAAAGAAGTTATAAATTTTGAGAGAACAGTAATTGTTGGTATTGTTACTCAGAGTCAAAGTGAAGAAAAACTAAATGAATATTTAGACGAATTAGAGTTTCTGACTTTTACCGCTGGAGGGGAAGTTATTAAACGCTTTTCGCAGAAAATGGAACGCCCTAATCCGAAGACTTTTGTGGGGACGGGAAAAATTGATGAGATCAATCTTTTTGTGGTTGAAAATAAAATATCGACAGTAATTTTTGATGATGAATTAACGCCATCACAGCAAAAAAATATCTCAAGAATTATTGATTGCAAAATCCTAGATAGAACCAATTTGATTCTGGATATTTTTGCACAAAGAGCAGAAACTTCATACGCGAGAACTCAGGTTGAGTTAGCGCAGTGCCAATATTTATTGCCAAGACTTTCTGGTTTGTGGACGCACCTTGAGCGTCAAAAAGGGGGTATCGGTATGCGTGGACCTGGAGAAACGGAGATTGAAACCGACAGACGTATTGTTCGTGATAGAATTTCGTTGCTAAAAGAGAAAATCAAGACTATTGACAAACAAATGGGAGTTCAGCGCAGCAACCGTGGCGCAATGGTTCGTGTGGCTTTGGTGGGATATACCAACGTTGGAAAATCAACTTTGATGAATGCAATTGGGAAAAGTGATGTTTTTGTTGAAAACAAATTATTCGCGACTTTAGATACAACAGTTCGAAAAGTGGTTATTAAAAACCTGCCTTTTTTGCTTTCAGATACGGTTGGATTTATTAGAAAGTTACCAACCCAACTAGTTGATTCTTTTAAAAGTACATTGGATGAGGTTCGTGAAGCCGATCTGCTTTTGCATGTTGTAGATATTTCGCATCCAGATTTTGAAGATCATATTGAGTCGGTTAACAAGATTTTGCAAGAAATAAAAAGTAACGATAAACCAACCATCATGGTTTTTAATAAAATCGATACTTACAAACATCTGACTATCGATGAAGATGATTTAATTACAGAAAGAACTCGAAAACACTACACGCTTGGGGAATGGAAACAGACTTGGATGAGTAATGTGGGAGAAGATAAAGCGCTGTTTATTTCTGCAAGAAACAAAGAAAACTTTGAAGAATTTAGAGAAAGAGTTTATGAAGCGGTCCGTCAGATTCATATTACTCGATTCCCGTATAATAATTTCTTGTATCCAGATTACAAGGATGCAGTGGAGAAGGATGAAGAATAAAATAGAAACGGCTTTTGAGAAATCAAAAGCCGTTTCTATTTTATGCCAACAACAGGTTTTATCAAAAATCAGATTATATTTAAGAAACAATTGGAATAGATTCTATGTTATAAAAATAATTTTAAAATTGATGGTAAAAAGAAATATAAATGTTGATGGAAATAATTTCAGTTATAAAAATTCAAAGGAATCATCTCTAAAGCAGGAAAAGAGAGAGGGACATATGCTCATAAAGATTTAGCTTGGTTCATTTGGAATGTGGATTAGTCCAATTTTCCAGCTTTATATTGTAAAAAAATATCAAAGATTAAAAGAAGTAGAATCAAATAGTTTAAACTGTTTTGAACTATAATTTATACTATGTTATAACATATTTTTACTATATTTGCTAAAATAAATGTAATAAAAAAGTTTCATATATGTTATCAGAAATTATCGCCTATAGAAAAGTCGCTGTTCAATTAGACGAATTAATAGATAAATCGCCTTTCAAAAAAAAATATATAATTGAGCAACTTGGTTTGTCAAGTCCGACATATTACAGAAAACTTCAAACTCAAACATTTACAATAAGTGAAATGCTTGCTATTGCAAAGATTCTTGACCCAGTTGAATATAATAAATGGGAACTACTAGAGGAAATAGAGCAAGCTAAAGAAGATATTAGAAACGAAAAAACCATCCCGCATAGCGAAATGGTTAAAAGAATGAAAGCAAAAAAGAAAGAGAGCTAGAATAAATCTTTTACTTCTTTTTGTCTGTTATCATGAAATATTAAAAGAAATATTTTATTATCAACAACTGTATAAAACAAGGTTATTTGCTTTACAACTAAAATGCTACTAAAATCAAAATCCCTGTTGTAGCGACCTAGATGGGGATTTTTCGATATAATATCAATTGTTTTCAATACTTCTTGATCGAACTTTTCAGCAATTGCTAAAGACCAATTCTCAACTAAATACTCATAATTTTTGGTATAAGTCTTTTCTGCTTTCTCCGTCCACACTACCTCCATAAAACTTTTTTGATGTAAATATAAATCAAATCTAAAAAGGATTAAAAGAAAAACCTTAAAAATGTAGTCTTTTTATTACTTTAAAGTGCCGTCAAATTGATCCAAACTATACGAAAAAAAATAAAAAATGTTTTTTAATTTCAGATAATGAGAAAAGAAAAAAATTCAGAATTCATCAGAAAATGGCAATTCGTAAAAATATTTGAGTGTTGAGAATTTAACACCTCAGGAAATTGAGATTAAATCGAAAAAAGATATTTTAGAGGTGAGTAGAAAAAATTTAGATGAATTCACGAAATTAAAAAATAAGCCGAATTAAATGCACTGACTTAAAAAGATTTATAATGAAAGCATATAAACGAACAGTTACTCAGACTAAAATTTTAGATTCAATGGATCTTGTGTATGAGAAATTAATTGAGTTCAAAAAGAAATCGAATAGTGAATTGGTTATTATGAAAAATGATAAAATAGTAAAGATAAAAGCTGACTTATTGTAAGAAACCTCCAAATTGGAGTTTTTTTATGGCTAGAAAGCCAATTGTTTGTACTTAGCCCCGATTGAGGCGGTATCCTTGCTGGCCCGACGTCGGGCACAGCGAGATATAGCCGAAAGCGGGAAACCATGTTTACTAAAATGCCTTTTGTGATGCTTCTAAAAATTAAAATCCGAAGTTAATTCCTAAACCGAATACTTGTCTGGTTTGGAATCCGCGGAAAGCATTGTCGTCATATATTGCCTGAAATGAGAAATTTGCCGAAAGGTATTTATTTACTTTCATGATAATATTCAGAGAATAATCCATGTCTACATTTTGCGGATCTTCTAAATAGTTGGAGTAAAGGTTTAAAGTGTTTTCTGCGGTTACATTGGTCATAATAGCCAGTTTGTAATACACAGAAGCATAAAATCCGAGCTCGTAACGCATGCTTTTGTTGGCATCGACACCGAAATAATAGCCATCAGGATAAGGTAAACCTGTTATTGGATCAATGGCGGTGGTGTACGCTTTGTCTACAAAGGTGAGCTTTGAAGTTAACGGCGCAAAATTTATTTTAAGATTATCATCTTTTGTCCAATAAATACCAGGACCTGTAGTTAAATAACCAGGAGACATGAATTTGGTATTTTCGGTCCTAATTTCTTTTCCGTTTGCGTCTTGTCCGTAGATATATCCAGTTGTAAATTGGGTTCTGAAATTTAGGAAATAAGAGTAATACCATTCTCCAAATGCCCTTTTTCCGACTATAGAGTTGAATTCGAGTCTATCATCTGTTTTCTTTTCAAAATCGGCATTTTTGGTCTGCAATAAACCATAAGAAGCTAAAAGTTTATTATCCCAAGTGATGTCGTCTTTTTTGTAATTGAAATCATAATTGATTCCTAATGTTCCAGAAAAGCTGTCTTCACCTCCTGCAATCCAATTATTAAAGCTGGACTGATTCAATAAAAGTGAGACAATTCCTTTTGTTTTCCAGCCTTCTCCCTCGATAGTATCGTTAATTTTTTTAACTGCTTTTTCAGTGTTTTGAATTAACTCTTTTTCTGAATTTTGGGCTTGTATAAATGTGAAGTTTACTAAAATGAAAAGTAATAGGGTTAGCTTTCTCATGGTTTTTAGTTTAGAGTGTACTATCAAATATACTAAAAACCAATGGAAAGTTAAGAGATCTTACGCTGTTATTGCAGGTTATTTCTTAGATTCTTTGTATAATGGTACTGCAGAACATGCCTCGCCGTACATAATACTTCTGGCAAATGGCTGAAGATAAGTTGTAGCTAAAATATAAGCCCTCATAGGAACTGGTTTCCTAGAACAGCCTTTTACAATGACAGGTTTGCCTTTGTATGCTGAATAATCAATTGTGCTTAGAATTTCTTCGTAAAGGCTTGCATCCAGATCTTCAATAGTTCCGTTAACGACTTTTTTAGCAAAAGGTGCTAAATGAACACTAACTAAAATTAAAGCCCAAGCTGGAATAATAGCGTCTGTGCTGCAATGAATAGCCACATATTGATCCTGATATTGCGACCAATCGTGGTTTTTAAGGTGTTCTCTAAAGTCTTTTTCTTTCAATAAAAATCCTTCCAAAAGCCATTGCGAAATGTCAATTTGAGTTCGCATTCCTTTTGGATAATAATCCTCTAAATCAAAAACTTCTAAAGCACTATTGGCAACTTTATTGATGATTTCTTCCATTTTTTTAGTCTGAAAGTCGAAGGTCGAAAGTCATAAAGTCTTTTACTTTGAGACTTTATGACTTTGGACTTTATGACTTATTTAAAGCATTCCTAATTCTAATTTAGCTTCTTCGCTCATTAAATCTTTGCTCCAAGGCGGATCGAAAGTAATTTCAACGTCAACGTCTTTGATGTTTTCGATTGTTTTTACTTTTTCTTCTACTTCTCTTGGCAAGCTTTCAGCAACTGGACAGTTTGGAGAAGTAAGAGTCATTAAGATTTTTACTTCGTAATCTGTGTTTACCATTACATCGTAAATTAATCCTAATTCGTAAATATCTACTGGAATCTCAGGATCGTAAATGCCTTTTAAAACTCTTACGATTGATTCTCCTAATTCGTTGGTGTCTATTTGTTGTTCCATTTTTTTGTTATTGTTTTTACCATTAAGATATTAAGAAGATTAAGTTTTTCTGGTCTATACGATGTACTTAATTCTCTCTTTATTTCTAAAGAAAATTAAGCTCATAGCTTTATGAAACTTAATGCCTTAATGGTGTAAATTTTTTAATTTTTGTTTTTTGCATCAAAAGCCAAAGCGTACATTTTGATGTTTTTAATCATCGAAACCAAACCATTAGCGCGTGTTGCGGATAAATGTTCTTTTAATCCGATTTCGTCAATAAAATCCACATCGGCCTCCAGAATATCTTTTGCCTTTTGATTAGAGAAGGCGCGAATTAAAATTGCGATTATCCCTTTTGTCAAAATAGCATCACTGTCGGCAGTGAAAACAATATTATCGTTTTGCTGTTCGCCTTGCAACCAAACTTTTGATTGACAGCCTTTGATTAAGTTATCATCAGTCTTGTATTCTTCTTTGATTAATGGAAGACTTTTTCCAAGTTCGATGATGTATTCATAACGCTGCATCCAGTCATCAAACATTGAAAATTCGTCTATTATTTCGTCTTGTATTTCTTTTATCGTCATAATTATTCTTTAGAAAAATCAACTAATAAATTCACTAGTTTTTCGATTTCTTTTGGAGGAAAACCATTGTCGAAACCTGCAGTTTCATACGTTTTTCCGTCTTTTACTATTTTTAAATTTCCGATTGCGGCACCATCATAAGTTCGTTTGTCTGTTGGAGCTTTTAAAGCAGAAAGATTTTCTAAATTAACTTTAGAATATGCCGTAACAATCTGATTCCATTTTGCATCATCAATATTGCTTTTAACCGCTTCAGCGTTACGTTCTTTGACAACCGAAACAGTTTTGTTTTCAATAGTTATCACTTTATGATAACCTCTTGAAAGTGCCGAATATTCAATTTGAACAGATTTCATGTCGGTTTTTTTCTGGCTGCAGCATCCAGATGCAATAAAAATTGTTATTAGTAATATGGATAATATTCGCATATATTTCGTTTTTTAGCTTAACATTGTTTGTGCTTTTTTCACAGCCTCAACCATGGCATCAATCTCTTCTTTTGTGTTGTAGAAAGAAAAAGAAGCACGAATTGTTCCTGGAATACAGAAGAAACTCATAATTGGCTGAGCGCAATGATGACCGGTTCTAACCGCAATTCCTAATTTATCTATAATAGAACCAACATCATAGGGATGGATTCCATCAACATTAAACGAAACTACAGAAGCTTTATTTTTAGTATTTCCGTAGATTCTAATGCCTTCAATTTCAGAAAGACGTTTTGTAGCGTGTTCTAGAAGCTCGTGTTCGTAGGCCTGAATGTTTTCAAAACCAACACTATTTAAGTAATCAATTGCAGTTCCTAAAACAATTCCGCCAGCGATATTTGGAGTTCCAGCTTCAAATTTATGAGGAAGATCGGCGTAAGTTGTTTTTTCGAAAGTAACTTCTTTAATCATTTCGCCACCACCTTGGTACGGAGGAAGTTTGTTTAGCCATTCTTCTTTTCCGTACAAAATTCCAGTTCCGGTAGGACCACACATTTTATGACCAGAAAAAGCATAAAAATCGCAATCTAATTCTTGAACATCTGGTTTTAAATGCGGAACAGCCTGCGCACCGTCAATTAAAACTGCAGCGCCAACAGCGTGAGCTTTTTCAATAATATATTTGATCGGATTGATTACTCCAAGTGCATTTGAAATATGATTTAAAGTAACGATTTTCGTTTTTTCTGAAAGCAGTTTGTCGAATTCGGAAATGATCAATTCTCCGTTTTCATCAATTGGAATTACTCTTAAAGTTGCTCCCGTTTTTTCGCATAACATCTGCCAAGGCACAATATTGCTGTGATGTTCCAAAGAAGAAACCACCACTTCATCTCCAGATTTTAAAATAGAAGCAAAACCGTTTGAAACTAAGTTAATTCCGTGCGTTGTTCCAGAAGTAAAAAGCACTTCGTGAGCATGTTTTGCGTTAATGTGATCTTTAACTTTTCCGCGCGAAATCTCGTAAGCATCAGTAGCTAACTGGCTTAAAGTGTGCACGCCACGATGAATATTGGCGTTGATCTCGTTATAATATTTTACTTCAGCATCAATTACAACTTGTGGTTTCTGCGAAGTAGCTCCGTTGTCGAAATATACTAATGGCTTTCCGTTTACAGTTTGAGAAAGTATCGGGAAATCAGCTCTTATTTTTTGAATATCTAGCATGTCTTATTTAGAAAAAATCTATTTACAAAAGTACTAAAACTAAATTTGTTTATACAGAAATTCTATAATTTCCTTTTATGATGCCATTGACTAAAGGCTTAAATGATGATTCCGTAAAAATCATTTCCATTTTCTGAATTATCCGAAACAGTTTTCTAATTTGATGCTTAAAATCGTGAGCATAAATTATTTATATTGCAGTAAAATATTCAATCCTCATGAAAAAATTTCTAAAAGTACTTTTGCTTGTTGTGGTTCTTGCTTTTTTATATTTCGGATTCACGACTTATCCAAAGCTGGATTTGATATCGGGTTTCTCGGCTAAAAGTGTCGCTTCTGGTCATTTTTTAGACAATCGTCCATTAGATTTAATTCAGAAAACTGACAATGATATCAAGTTGATCGATTTGGCTCAAAACTCAATTGATGATGCAGGTAAATTTTCGATTTCGTCTGTTTATGGATTGAAAGAACGAAAAGCCATTTACCGTGAAGGACTTGGAGCAACTTTGATTAATGATAATTTTGATGTTTCAAAACCGTATCTGCTTCCGAAGAGAACGAAATTAGAAAACAATCTTCCTTTTCCTTACGGAAATAATGAGCCAAGAGATACCGCATTTTCCAATGTTGATTATTCAAAATTAAAGAAAGCGGTTGACAATGCTTTTGATAAAACAAATGGAAGAATTAAAAGAACTCGCGCCGTTGTTGTTTTGTATAAAGATCATTTAATTGCCGAAAAATATGATACGGGATTCAATAAAGACAGCAAAATTTTGGGTTGGTCGATGACAAAAAGCATCACAAGTTCGGCTTTTGGAGTGTTGGTAAAACAAGGAAAAATCGATATTTATAAACCCGCTCCAGTTGCAGAATGGAAAAACGATGAGCGCAAAAATATTACGCTTAACGATTTACTTCACATGAATTCGGGCTTAGAATGGGAAGAAAATTACAGTACGATTTGCGATGCGACAAAAATGCTTTTCCAAGCTGAAGATATGGGAAAAGTGCAATTGGAAAAACCAGCGCAATTCAAACCCAATACACATTGGAATTATTCGTCTGGAACAACCAATTTATTGTCTTTGATTTTAAGAAGACAATTTAAAACCCAACAAGAATATCTTGATTTTTGGTACAGCGCCGTAATCGACAAAATCGGAATGAACTCAATGATTGTTGAACAAGATATGAGCGGGACTTTCGTGGGTTCTTCATACGGATGGGCAACTCCGCGCGACTGGTCAAAATTTGGATTGCTATATTTAAGAAATGGAAATTGGAACGGCGAACAAATTCTAGACGAAAGCTGGATTAAATACACGGCAACTCCAACGAATACTTCTGAAGGAAAATATGGCGCCCAGTTTTGGTTAAACGCAGGCGGAAAATTCCCAGATGTTCCTCGTGATATGTATTATTGCAGTGGTTACCAAGGTCAGATGGTGGCGATTATTCCATCAAAAGACATGGTGATCGTGAGAATGGGAGTGAGAGAAGAAGAACCTGGATTTGATTTTAATGGGTTTTTGAAGGAGGTTATGGATAGTGTGAAGAAGTAAACAATAGTTATGATAAAGAACAAAGTTTTACGGTCGATATTAATGATAATTGGAGGTTGGTTTTCAATCGGTTTAGGTTATTCTTCTAATCTAGGATATTCGATAATAAATGCATTTTGTTTTTTAGGAGGTATTGTGTTGTTTTTTATTGGAATTATAATGTTTATTATTGCAGCAAGAGATTAAAAATTTAACCGCAAAGACGCTAAGTAAAAAGCGCAAAGTTCGCAAAGTTTAAAACTAAACCTTGCGAACTTTGCGTAAATCTTTGCGAACCTTGCGGTTAAAAAATATTACAAATCAAATCCTAAATTCACGCCCAATTTCATAGCAATGATTTTAGTAATTCTTTGTTTTAATTCTGGTATTTTAATGCTTTCGATAACGGCATTTGAGAATGCGTACATCAATAAAGCTTTAGCTTCTTTTTTCGGGATTCCGCGCGACTGCATATAGAACATTGCTGTTTCATCGAGCTGTCCAACTGTACATCCGTGAGAACATTTTACATCATCAGCAAAAATTTCCAATTGTGGTTTTGCGTTGATTGTCGCTTTGTCACTCAATAAAATGTTGTTGCTTTTTTGAAAAGCGTTTGTTTTTTGAGCTTCTTTTTCTACCAAAACTTTTCCGTTGAAAACTCCTGTCGAACGATCAGAAAAAATCCCTTTATAATCTTGGAAACTTTCGCAGTTTGGCTGTGCGTGGTTTACCAATGTATAATGGTCAACGTGTTGCTTGTCATTTAGGATCGAAATTCCGTTAAGCGTACTTGTCAATCTTTCGCCAAAATGGTAAAAGTTTAAGTTGTTTCGAGTTAGATTTCCACCAAATGAAAACGTATGAACGTAAGCGTGGCTTTCCTGTTGTTGAGAAACATAAGTGTTGTCAACTAAGTTTGCTTCGCTATTGTCATTTTGAATTTTGTAGTAATCAACTATTGCACGTTTTTGAGCGAAAATCTCTGTAACAGAATTCGTTAAAACCGGATTTTCATTCAAGCTTTGGTGACGCTCAATAATTTGAACATGTGAATTTTCACCCACAATAACCAAATTTCTTGGCTGAACCATTAAAGCTGCTTCGTTTCCTGTTGAGAAATACATGATTTCAATTGGTTTATCCGCTACTTTTTTCTTTGGAATATTAATAAACGCGCCTTCAATTGCAAAAGCAGTATTCAATGAAGTCAAACTATCATCTTTACTTGCAATTTGGTTGAAGTAGGTGTCAATAACCATTTTATATTTTGGTTTGGTCAATGCCGAAGACATTAAGCAAACATCGATTCCGTCGTGAGTTGTAGAAGACAAATGCGAACTGAAAACACCATCAATAAAAACTAATTTATAAGTGTCAATTTCGTGTAAAAAGTATTTTTTTACCTGATTGAATTCGATTGCATTTTCCTGCTTTGGAAAAACCGTAAAGTCATTTTTTAAGATGGCATTTAACGATGTATATTTCCAAGCTTCTTCCTTTTTAGTTGGGAAACCTTTATTTTCGAAGTTTTTTATAGCAGCTGTGCGGATGTCATGCAAATCTGAATGCACATCAACACGCTCTTCAAAAGCCATAAAAGACGATACTAATTTTTCTTTTAAATCCATTTCTTTTTTTAGTCTTAAAGTCGAAAGTCGAAAGTCGAATGACTTTGGATTGTCAACTATTTTGTGAAAAAATCATAAATAAAATTGAGTCTTAAAAAGACTTTACAACTTTTGACTTTATGACTTTTGACTCAAATATTTAATGAAACCGCTTAGTAATTTCGATATTTCAGTTACCGAATTTAAGAGCATTTCAAATTCTTCTTTTATAATATATTCTAAATCAAAAGCTAAATATAATTGAGATCTAACTTCTCCGGCAGATGCTTTGGCAACATATAAAAAGTAAACAAATTCTTTATCTGTATTTCTCTCAAAACCTTCTGCAATATTTGATGATATAGAAAGCGATGCTCGTCTTATTTGCCTAACGAAATCAAAGTCTTTTTTAAAAGTAGAATTTTCAGTAGCGAGATATATTTTTTTGTTGAAGATTCTTGATTTCTGCCAAGAATTTATTTCTTCAAAAGATCTGAACTTACTCATCTAGTTTTGGACTTTATGACTTTAGACTTTAAAACTTTACGACTTAGATTTAGTTTTCTGCCTTAATCCAGTCGTATCCTTTTTCTTCTAATTCGTAAGCCAATTCTTTTCCGCCAGATTTTACGATTCTTCCGTTGTAAAGAACGTGTACGAAATCAGGAACAATATAATCTAATAGACGTTGGTAGTGTGTGATTACGATAATTGCGTTTTTGTCGCTTTTTAATTTGTTTACACCATTCGCAACAATTCTTAAAGCATCGATATCAAGACCAGAATCGGTTTCGTCTAGGATTGCTAATTTTGGCTCTAACATTGCCATTTGAAAAATTTCGTTTCTTTTTTTCTCTCCTCCAGAAAAACCTTCGTTTAAAGAACGAGATAAAAATTTACGATCGATTTCTAACAATTCAGATTTCTCACGAATTACTTTCAGCATTTCGTTTGCAGGCATTTCTTCCTGACCGTTTGCTTTACGAGTTTCGTTGATTGCCGTTTTCATAAAGTTAGTTACACTAACTCCAGGAATTTCTACTGGATATTGAAAAGAAAGGAAAACACCTTTGTGGGCTCTTTCCTCTGGAGCAAGATCAGCAAGATCTTCTCCGTCAAGAATTACTTCTCCGTCTGTAACTTCATAATTTTCGTTTCCTGCAATAACAGCAGAAAGTGTACTTTTTCCAGAACCGTTTGGTCCCATTATCGCGTGAACTTCTCCAGCTTTAACTTCTATGTTAATTCCCTTAAGGATTTCTTTATCACCAATCGCGGCGTGAAGGTTTTTTATTGATAACATTGTCTTGTTTATTTATTCGTAATGTCCTTTTAAAGAAAGGATATCTAATATTTCGATTGTATCTTCTTCAGTTACTCTGTAAATTATTCTATGTTCTTGGTTTATCCTTCTAGACCATTTTCCAGACAGCTCATATTTTAAAGGTTCAGGTTTTCCTATTCCTTCATACGGATGGAGTTGTATGTCTTGAATTAAGGCTGTAATTTTATTCATAATAGCTTTATTTCCAGATTTTTTCCAAAACTCTCTGTCTTTTTGGGCTTTTTCAGAATAGATTACTTCCACAAATCTTCTGTTTTTATTTTGACTCCTTTTCCATCTTTTATGCTCTGTTCAGCATCCAAGATCTCTTTTACAAATTCAGGATTATATGGTTTTTCTACTTCTTCAATAATTTCAAAACCAAGAGATTTTGCCAGTGATTTAAAAATCGGAAAATCTTTTTTATTTACATTTTTTAAGATTAGATCCATAAATTTTGATTTAAATTATCCTACAGATCCTTCTAAAGAAATCTCTAATAGTTTTTGAGCTTCAACCGCAAATTCCATTGGAAGTTTGTTTAAGACATCTTTACTGAAACCATTTACAATTAAGGCAATCGCTTTTTCAGTCGGAATACCTCTTTGGTTGCAATAGAAAACCTGATCTTCTCCAATTTTACTTGTAGTTGCTTCGTGCTCGATTTTTGCTGATGGATTTTTACTTTCGATATATGGGAAAGTATGCGCACCACAATTGTTACCCATTAATAAGGAGTCACACTGAGAAAAGTTTCTTGCATTCTCTGCTCTTGGCGAGATTTGCACTAAACCACGGTAGCTATTTTGTGATTTTCCAGCCGAAATACCTTTAGAAATAATAGTCGATTTAGTGTTTTTTCCTAAATGGATCATTTTTGTTCCAGTATCTGCTTGTTGGAAATTATTGGTAACAGCAATAGAATAAAATTCTCCTACTGAATTATCTCCTTTCAATACACAAGAAGGATATTTCCAAGTTACAGCAGAACCCGTTTCAACTTGTGTCCAAGAAATTTTAGCGTTTGTTTCGCATAAACCTCTTTTCGTTACAAAGTTGTAAACTCCACCTTTTCCTTCTTTATTTCCAGGGAACCAGTTTTGAACTGTTGAATATTTAATTTCAGCATCATCCAAAGCGATTAATTCCACCACAGCAGCGTGCAATTGGTTTTCGTCACGGCTTGGTGCTGTACATCCTTCAAGGTAAGAAACGTAGCTTCCTTCATCAGCAATAACTAGGGTTCTTTCGAATTGTCCAGTTCCTGCTTGATTGATTCTGAAATAAGTTGAAAGTTCCATCGGACATTTTACGCCTTTTGGAATATAACAGAAACTTCCGTCAGAGAAAACAGCTGAGTTTAACGCCGCGTAGAAGTTATCTTTCTGAGGAACAACAGTACCTAGATATTTTTTTACTAATTCTGGATGCTCTTTAATAGCTTCAGAAATTGGACAGAAAATAATTCCTTTTTCAGCCAAAGTTTTCTTGAAAGTTGTAGCAACAGAAACAGAATCGACTACAATATCCATAGCGACATTGTTCATCATTTTTTGTTCGTCAACAGAAATTCCAAGTTTTTTGTACATCTCTAATAATTCTGGATCTACATCATCCAAAGTTTTATTAGGATCAACCGCTTTTGGAGCAGAATAATAAGAAATTGCCTGAAAATCTGGTTTTTCATACTGAACATTTGCCCATTCTGGTTCGATCATTTCTTTCCAAGCACGGAAAGCTTCGATACGCCATTCGGTCATCCATTCAGGCTCTTCTTTTTTAAGCGAAATAGCTCTTACAATTTCTTCGTTTAAGCCAATAGGAAAAGTTTCAGATTCTATATTGGTATAAAATCCGTACTCGTATTCTTTAGTTTCCAGTTCGATTTTTAAATCGTCTTCGGTGTATTTGCTCATTGGTTTTTTATTGAAAGATTTAAAAATTGAAGGATTTAAATAAAACCACTTCTCGAATCTTTAAATCTTTAAATTTTCAATTATTTTAATTTTGTCTTAAAGTTGTAAAGTCACCAAGCAGTCTTTAGACTTTATGACTTTCGGCTTTCGACTAAAGCGAAAATGATTCTCCGCATCCGCAAGTTCTGCTTGCGTTTGGATTATTGAAAACAAATCCTTTTCCGTTTAATCCGCCAGAGAATTCTAGAATTGTCCCAGCTAAATAAAGGAATGATTTTTTTTCAACAGCAATTTGTATGTCGTTGTCAACGAATATTTTGTCGTCTTCTCCTTTGGTTTTGTCAAATTTTAAATCATACGACAAACCAGAGCATCCACCGCTTTTTACGCCTACTCTTACGTAGTCGCTTGCAGCGTCAAAACCATCATCAGTCATCAAATCGATGATTTTCTTTTTGGCAGTATCAGAAACTTTTATCATTTTTTTATAGTATTTATCTTTTCAACATTCCTTATTTAATTATTCGAAATAGTAATCAAATGATTACAATTAAAGTGCTGTATGTCAATGTTGAAATGAAATTATTTGCAAAGATACGACTTAAAAACCTTTTTCCATAACGGTTCACATTATTATAACAAATGTGAAAATAGATATTAGTTATTTTGATAAAACTAATATCATAATTTAAAAATGATTTTCTTTTTCTCGGAAATCAAGTTGCAAATATCGCCCCTAAATGTTAAAAAACAAGTATTTCTACTGATTATAAGCATTATTTATTCAATACTTTTGTTGAAAATTGTAAGTAATTATGAAAAAACAACACAAAAACAAGTGGTTAAAACCTTTGTTGGCAGTAATTTTTGTTTTTGGAGTAGGTGCTGCAGTCCTGGTTTTTAGCAGTGAATCTGATAAAATTAAAAAAGAAGACAAAACCGAAAATAAAAAAGTCTTAGCTGTTAAAAGCGAAACCTCCGAACAGGAAAATATTTTAGATTCGTTAAATACACTGAAAACGGCTTATGATCTGGCGATTCTTGAAAAAACAGCTTTGTCTAAAGAACTGGAATTGGAACGTAAGAATGTCGAAAATTTAATGGAAATAATTAAGGTTTCGCAAAATCCTTCGGCTGAACAAATTAAAATTTATAGAAATCAGCTTTCTGGACTGAGATCTTCGTTAGACAATAAAGTTACGGAGATTAAAAAATTGAAATCTCAGAATAAAAATTTATTGACTGAAATTGAAAGCCAGAATGTTGTCATGTACAATCAAAAAGCAGAAAATGACACTTTGATTTCGAAACAAAAAAAATTAGAATCAACTTTAAAAGATGCTTCCAAACTTTATTTAAGTAATTTTAAAGCAATTGCGCTTCGCGAAAAAAGCTCAGGAGCCGAACTGGAAACCACAAAAGCAAAGAACACGAAGAAACTAAAAATCAGTTTTACGGTTAACGGAAATGCTGTGGCAAAAACAGGAAGAAGAGTTTTTTATATTCAGGTTTTAGATCAGAAAAACACGGTTTTAGGAGACAATAAATTGATTGAATTTGGAAATGATAAAGCGCTGGTTTATAGTTTTATTGTCAGTGCCGATTTTCAAGGCAAATCTTTAAATGCTTACGGAATTTTGAATGCCGATCAGTTTAAAAAAGGAACTTACTTTGTGAATTATTTTGATAAGCAGGAAATAATGGGAAGTACTTCAATCACTTTAGAATAATCGAGAAGTTTTTAATCTTAAATTTTTAGCAAAAGGAGTTTGAATTTTCTAGCTTTGTTCTTTTTAGAAAATCATTCTCATGAAACTTTACCCAATAGAATCTGGAAATTTTAAGTTAGATGGAGGCGCGATGTTTGGCGTTGTTCCTAAAACAATTTGGAACAAAACAAATCCCGCCGACGCCAATAATTTGATTGATATTGCTGCACGCTGTTTATTGATTGAAGACGGAAATCGTCTTATTTTAATTGACACGGGAATGGGCGATAAACAATCAGAAAAGTTTTTTGGATATTATTCGCTTTGGGGTTCACATTCGTTAGATAAGTCATTTGCAAAATATGGATTTAATCGAGATGATATTACAGACGTTTTTATGACGCATTTGCATTTTGATCATTGTGGAGGAAGTGTACAATGGAATTCCGACAAAACAGGTTACGAGCCCGCTTTTAAAAACGCTAAATTCTGGACCAACGAAAATCATTGGGAATGGGCAACAAAACCAAATGCAAGAGAAAAAGCTTCTTTCCTTTCGGAGAATATTCTGCCAATGCAGGAAAGCGGACAATTGAATTTTATTGAAAGGCCAGAAATGGATTTTGGTTTTTCGAAGGAACTAGGTTTCGATATCTATTACGTTGACGGCCACACCGAAAAACAAATGATTCCGTACATAAAATACCAAGACAAAACCATTGTTTTCTGTGCCGATTTATTGGCTACAGCTGGGCATATTCCGCTTCCTTATGTAATGGGTTATGATACAAGACCTTTGCTGACAATGCCAGAGAAATCGAAATTTTTAAATGCGGCAGCAGATCATAATCATTATTTATTTTTAGAACACGACGCTCACAATCAGATTATAACTGTTGAACATACAGAAAAAGGTGTTCGATTAAAAGAGGTTTTTACTTGTGAAGAAATTCTTTAAACCAAATATTTTAAATATAAGAAATCCCATTTTCAACTGAATGAAAATGGGATTTTATGATTGATTTAGTGATAATTATTCTACAATCACTTTTTTCGCAGAAGCAGCATCTCCATTAATTAAAAACACATAATAAACTCCTATTGGCAATCCAGATAAACTGATTGTGTTGTCTGTATTTGCGTTGTTTAAAGTAAAAGATTTTACCAGTTGTCCTAAGGAATTGTAAACTGTTGCTTTGTCTAATGCAATATTGCTGATGTTTATTTCTCCTTTTGTTGGGTTCGGATAAAGTACAGCTTGACTGCGAGTAGATTCATCAACGCCTAAAGTTTTACAAGTATTCGCATAAACCGTAGTTGATTCTTTAATATTTGACCAATTGGCATTCGAATAATTCTCATCATCAACTTGTATGCAGCTAAGAGTTGTAAGCCCTAAGAAGGAAGTATATAATGCAGAAGCAGATTTTTTACCAGTATTTGAAGGCAGAATAAAATTGACGTTATTTCCGTTACGAAGATTTAAAGAAATCAAAGGATTATTCACCACATATACAATTGTAAGTTTCGTATTTTTGGACACATCTAATGTTGTAAGCTGGTTGTTGCTCACGTTTAAGGTTGTTAATGAAGTAAAATATTCAATTCCAGTTAAATCTTTGATGTTGCTGTTTGAAAGATCCAGACTTGTCACAGAACTTACGTTTTCAACTGTTATTTTTCCGTTTAAACCATCAGTATCAATTCCCAAATCAATTAATTTTTGTTCGAAATTAGTGTCCGAAAGCACCACAGTTGTTGTCTCACATGTGGTATTATAAGTTGCGGTGGCATCTTTAAGAGTAGCCCAATTTGCGTTTGAATGAACAGCGTCATCAACTTGAATACAAGTCAAATTTGGATTGTTTGTAAATTTTGTATAATTGTTTAGAAGGAAATTTTTATTATTTCCATTCTTCAAATTTAGACTCGTTAATTGATTAGAAATAGCATATAAACCAACCATGGAAGTATTTACGCTAATATCTAAAGTGGTTAGTTGGTTTTTTGAACAGTTTACATATTCTAAAACTTTATTTTTACTTAAATTCAAATCTGTTATTTGATTAGACTGACAATACAATTCTGTTAGAGTAGTGATTTTAGAAACATTCAATGAGGTTAATTTATTTTCGCGGCAATCCAGCAGTTTTAAAGCTGTATTATTACTTACATCTAAACTAGTTAATTGGCTTGTATTACAGCCCAAAAATGTTAAAGCAGTATTTGAGCTTACATCTAAAGAAGTATACTGGTTTGAGCCCGAATCTAATTTTGTTAGTGCCTTATTTGCTTTAACATCTAAAGATGTTAATTGATTTCCATAGCAACTCAAATTAAGCAAAGCAATATTATTACTTACGTCTAAAGAAGTAATTCTATTGTTGTTACAATCTAGAGTAGTTAGAGCGGTATTTTTACTTATATTTAATGTTGTTAATGAATTTTGACCGCAATACAAATCAGTTAATGATACAAAATCTTGTATTCCTGTTAAATCTGAAATATTACTTTTGGTAACGTCTAAGAACATTAGAGTGCTAATATTCTTGGTAAGAACTTTTCCATTTAATCCATCAGAATCAATTCCCAATTCGATTAATTTTTTCTCAAAATTAGCGTCAGGAATAAAGGTATAAGATGGCGGTCCAGGAGTGTATAAAGCTGAAAGTTCTCCAGGAGTCAAAACACGATTCCAAATAGCGATATCGTCTAAAGCTCCTTCAAAAAAGTCCTTTTGATTATTTTTTCCTATCCTTATCGAATCTCCAAATCCATTAGCAAACAAATCTGCAGTTCCAGACAGTTCTAGAACATTATTAATATATAATGAAAATACATTTGTATCATCATTAAAAGTCAATGCAAAAAAGGTCCATTCATTATCGAAGTAATTTTTTTGAGATGAAAAAACTTGTTTTTCAAAAGTGACATCTAAATAACCTTTAGAATAAAAACTTATTTTAAAAGCGTTATCTGGATTGTTTCCGTAATTTATTATTGCAAAATCCATGCTTTGGCTAACAGGCTTGCCAGCTTTAAACCAGCCAGTAATAGTTCGGGTATTATTAATTTGAGGACGGTTTGCCAAATAAGGTTGCATACTGCTGTTTATTCCATTAAACGAATAAGCAGAATTGCTATTTCCAAATCGATCAGAGACAAGAGTAAGATTTGACGGATTTCCGTTGATATTGTTTCCACTTATGTCATTCGCGTTGCCGTTAAAGGGATAGTAAAAAAGCAATCCATTTGCTGGAACATTCGAAGGAAGTGTCTGAGCGATAGAGGAGAAACCGATAATAAAAAGTAATAAAAGTAGTTTTATTTTCATAAAGTAAGTTTTTGATTTTTTTTATACAAGGATACAAATTAATCGTAGATGATTTTCGTACGAATTAAATGCTTTTAAGTCTATAAAAAATCCCATTATCAACGAAAGAGAAAACGGGATTTTTGTAATTTAACTAATTGTAATTTTTATGGTTAGTTGGTTTTGAATTTCAAACTTCGACTAGGGGTTCACCACCTTCAAAACCAAGTTCGTTTGCCAATAACAGCAACAAGAGTAGTTTTGCTTTCATAGAATAAATTTAGAATTCGGTCGCGCAATAATAGACGAATTAAACGGATATTCCTTACGGGAAGCCGTAACAGATATATTTTTTGTTGATTTTCTTCTCAATCCAGAAAACAAATCCATACTGATAATATATTTTTCAACTGATTTAACCTATTTGTAATGATTTGATTCGTAAACGGTTGCAATTGGTATGGTTTTGGATAATTTTCATCAAAATTTCATAACACATTGTTAACAGTTAGTTTTTTGTAACAAAAAAGCATAATTTAGACCCATCTTTTAACTTTACATATAATTATAGATACATGAGTCATATAAAACCTCTTAAATTATCTGCTTTTGCATTGCTTGTTTTAGCAGGATGCAGCGCTACAGTTCAAGCGCAGGTTTCTACTTCAAAAGAGTTTATTACAGCGCCTGCGGCAGTTGTAAAAAAAGCTCCTCTTAGCGAAAATGAATTAAAAAGATGGAGTCATCTTGATTTAATAAAAGATTCAATTCCGGGAATGAGTGTTGACAAAGCTTATGCTGAATTATTGCAAGGTAAAAAAGGGCAGAAAGTAATCGTAGGAATTGTAGATTCTGGTGTAGATATCGAGCACGAAGATTTACAAGGAATGATCTGGACGAATAAAAAAGAAATTCCAGGAAACGGAATCGATGATGACAAAAACGGATTTATTGACGATGTTCACGGATGGAATTTCCTTGGAGATGCTGTTCATGAAAATCTGGAATTGACGCGTATCGCAAAAAAAGCCGATGATGGTTCTGCAGAGTATAAAGCTGCTGTAGCAGAATTTACTAAAAAATACGAAGAAGCCCTTCAAGATAAACAACAAGCAGATTTTTTAATTGATGTTCATAACACAATTAAAAAAGAACTGAATAAATCAGACTATAAAATCGAGGATTTAAGTAAAATTACTTCAACAGACCCTAAAGTGGCAAGAAGTAAAGCAATTATGACTCAGATTTTTACAAATGCTGGCCCAACTTTTAATCCGGAATCTGAATTGACAGAATACAGCGAGCAAGTTGAAGATCAGTTAAAATATAACTTAAATAAAGAGTACGACGGAAGAAAAATCGTAGGCGATAATCCAGAAGACATAAAAAATAACCATTACGGTAATAATGTTGTTTTTGGCCCAGATAAAGAAAAAGCGCTTCACGGAACTCACGTTGCCGGAATTATTGCTCAAATTAGAGGAAATAATTTAGGAGGAGACGGAGTAGCTAATAACGTTGAAATTCTAACTGTTAGAGCTGTTCCAGACGGGGACGAGTATGATAAAGACATTGCTTTGGCAATTCGTTATGCAGTAGACAATGGAGCAAAAGTAATCAACGGAAGTTTCGGAAAAAGCTTCTCTCCGCACAAACAATGGGTTTATGATGCTATTGCTTATGCAGCAAAAAAAGACGTTTTAATTGTTCATGCCGCAGGTAACGACGGTTACAATATCGACGATGCAAAAAACATCAATTATCCAAACGATTCTAAAGACAACGTAAAAGAATTTGCCGACAATTTAATTACAATTGGAGCAATCAATAAATCATACGGAGAAACAGTTGTAGCTTCATTTTCAAACTTCGGAAAAATAAACGTAGACGTTTTTGCTCCAGGTGAAGAAATCTATGCAACAGTTCCAAACAATAAATACAAATATTTGCAAGGAACATCAATGGCATCGCCAAATGCAGCAGGTGTTGCAGCTTTAATTCGTTCTTATTATCCGAAATTAAAAGCGGCGCAAGTTAAAAAGATATTAATGGACTCTGGAGTAGCACTTCCTTCAACGGTTGTTTTAGGAAAAAGTGAAAATCCAGGAGAAAAACCAACTGCCGTTTCTTCTGCAGAATCATCAAAAACAGCGAAGATGGTAAATGCTTACAATGCTTTATTATTGGCAGAAAAGATGTCTAAAAAATAAACTATAATACACTATTAATCCAATGGAAGGGCTTTTGTCCTTCCATTTTCTATTACATATAAACATGCGAAAAATTATTTTACTTTCTTTCCTAAGCTTAGGTTTTAACTCGGCTTTTGCACAAAGCGCCCCATATTGGCAGCAGCACGCTGACTACAAAATGGAGGTTTCAATGGACGTAAAAAACTATCAGTACAAAGGGAAACAAGAATTGGTTTATACCAATAATTCTTCTGATACTCTAAAAAAAGTATTCTATCATTTATATCCAAACGCTTTTCAGCCAGGAAGCGAAATGGATGCACGTCTTCATTTTATTAAAGATCCAGACGGAAGAATGGTAAACAAAGTAAAAGGAGCAGACGGAAAAGAAGTAAAACAAAGCCGAATTGAAACTTTAAAACCAAACGAAGTTGGTTATTTAAAAATTACAAACTTCAAACAAGATGGTGCTGTTGCTCAAACTAGAGTTTCTGGAACAGTTTTAGAAGTAACTTTAGCGAAGCCAATTTTACCAAATTCTAAAACAACTTTTACTTTAGATTTTGACGGACAAGTGCCAGTACAAATTCGTCGTTCTGGAAGAAACAATTCTGAAGGAGTGGAACTTTCTATGTCGCAATGGTATCCAAAATTAGCCGAATTTGATTTCGAAGGATGGCACGCAGATCCGTATATCGCAAGAGAATTTCACGGAGTTTGGGGTAATTTTGACGTAAAAATTACAATTGATAAAGACTATACAATTGGTGGTTCTGGATATTTGCAAGACAAAAATGCTATCGGACACGGTTACCAAGATGCTGGCGTAACAGTGACATATCCTAAAAAAGCAAAAACATTGACTTGGCATTTTATCGCGCCAAATGTTCATGATTTCACTTGGGCAGCCGATAAAGAATATACTCATGATATTGTAAAAGGACCAAACGATGTAGATTTGCATTTCTTCTACAAAAACAACGAAAAAACAACGGCAAACTGGAAACAGCTAGAACCTTTAATGGTTAAAGTAATGGAATATTACAACCAAAGAGTTGGCGCTTACCCATACAAGCAATATTCATTTATTCAAGGTGGAGACGGCGGAATGGAGTACGCAATGTGTACTTTAATGTTAGGAAACGGAACTCTTGAAGGAATTCTAGGAACAGCTACTCACGAATTAGGACATTCTTGGTTCCAGCATATTTTGGCTTCAAACGAATCAAAACACCCTTGGATGGACGAAGGTTTTACAACGTATATAGAAGACAGTGCTTTGAATGAATTAAAAGGAGACAAAAAAGAGGTAAATCCTTTTGTTGGAAATTACAAAGCGTATTACAGTTTAGTAAATTCTGGTAAAGAACAGCCACAAACCACTCATGGAGATCGTTATGACGAAAACCGTCCGTACAGTATTTCTTCTTATATCAAAGGAAGTCTTTTCCTTTCTCAATTAGAATATATAATTGGAAAAGAAAATGTTGATGCAACTTTAAAAAGATATTTCAACGATTTTAAATTCAAACATCCAACTCCAAACGATATTAAAAGAACAGCAGAAAGAGTTTCTGGAGCTGAGTTAGATTGGTATTTAATTGATTGGACACAAACAACAAATACGATCGATTACGGAATTGCAGCCGTGACAGATAACGCAGGAAAAACAACAGTTTCTTTGGAAAGAATTGGAAGAATGCCAATGCCAATCGATTTAAAATTAGATTATACTGACGGAACTTCAGAAACATTCTACATTCCGTTAAGAATGATGAATTATATTAAGCCAAATCCAAATTCAAACGAGAAAAGAACAGTTCTAGAAGACTGGACTTGGGCACAGCAGAACTATAGTTTTACAATTGACAAAAACAAAACATCAATCAAAAAAATCACTATCGATCCAAGCGGATTAATGGCAGATGTGAAACAAACCAATAATGTTTTTGAAGTGAAGTAATCTTCAAAATAAAACATACAAGATCCCGTTTAGAATTTCTAAACGGGATTTTTGTTTCTAGTTATTAGAAGCATTAGAATATATTTTAGTAAAAACATGGTTGACCACAATTTTGTCATTTCGACCGAAGAGAGAAATCGCACTAGAAATTCCGCTTCAATGTTCATTTAATTTTGTGGTTACGAGTGCGATTTCTCCCTTCGGTCGAAATGACACCAAAAAGCTTTAACATAACTGCGAGAGTTTGGCTAAAGCCTTTCATATTTATAAAAAAAACCTCCAGCTAAAGCTAGAGGCAATTGAAATTTTCACTTGATAATGTTAAACTAATTATCTGAGAAAGAATTTAACTCAAATGCTCAATCATATCTTTTGTCATAGTTTCCAAATCAAATTTATGATTCCAACCCCAATCTTCTCTCGCAGAAGAGTCGTCAATACTTGCTGGCCAGCTGTCCGCAATTTTCTGACGAAAGTCTGGATTATAAGTAATCTCAAATTCAGGAATATGTTTTTTGATTTCAGCAGCAATTTCAGTTGGTGTAAAACTCATTGCTGCTAAATTATATGAAGAATGTATTTTAATTTCTTCAACCGGCGCTTTCATAATATTAATCGTTGCATCAATTGCATCGTCCATGTACATCATAGGCATTTTGGTTTCAGATGATAAAAAGCATTCGTATTTTTTATCCGCAATAGCTTTGTAGAAAATGTCAACAGCATAATCTGTAGTTCCGCCGCCCGGAGGAGTAGACCAGCTGATTAAACCTGGATAACGAATACTGCGAACATCAACACCATAAATATTATGATAATATTCGCACCATCTTTCACCCGCTTGTTTACTGATTCCGTAAACCGTGGAAGGTTCCATTATAGTATATTGTGGCGTATTTTCTTTTGGAGTTGTCGGGCCGAAAACCGCAATACTCGAAGGCCAGAAAATCTTCTGAATCTTTTTAGCTTTAGCTAAATTCAAAACATGAAAAAGTGAATTCATATTCAAATCCCAAGCAAAAGCTGGATTTTTTTCAGCAGTTGCCGACAAAAGCGCCGCCATTAGATACACATCGGTAATTTTATGTACTTCAACCAAATGTTCGATCTGATTAAAATCTAAAGCATTGACCACTTCAAAAGGTCCTGAGTTCACAACATCAGTATTTAATTTTCGGATATCAGAAGCAATTACATTTTCTGTTCCGTATATTTTGCGTAACTTTTGAGTCAGCTCCGTTCCAATCTGACCGCAAGCTCCAATGATCAATATTTTTGGATTCATTTTTTAATGATTTTTAGTGAGACAAATATAACGTTTTCGTAATCAAATGTGTTTTTTTAGAACAGAAATTATCAATTCAATAATTTAAAAGTTTGTTTGTTATATTTTTCACTTTTACAGAGATTTGCTTTAGGAGTTTTATTTTTGATAGTAAAGATCTATTTTTAAGAGAAAAAACGAAAAAATCGTCTTATTGCACGTGAGCAACCATTAAAAAAATAACCTTGATTTATAGAATCTTTAGCATAAAAACAGAATTCATAATTGTAAATTTACTTCGTAACTTTGCAGCCTAACATTTTAATAAATGAAATACAAAATATCTCTTTTTCTGCTTTTGACTACTGTATTGTTTTCTTGCCAAAATGAAAATGAAAAACGCCTTGCGGAAAATGCAAAAGAAGCAAAAAAGAAAGAAGTTATTTTTAACAATATTAATAAAGGCTGGACTTTTCTAGACGAACCAATTAATGAAATTTCAGAAGCACAATTGAATTCATGGCAGGAATGGCGTGAATTTATAAAAGAAATTGGAGAAAAACCTAGAAAAACAATTGGAGCTTTTCAGAAAAAATCGGCTGCAATTTCAAAGAAAGCAATGGCTTTAAACAACAATATTCCTGTGCAATTTAATCAGCCGCAGATCAAAGCCCGTATTTCGATTTTAATTACAAAAATCAAAATGCTCGATTTGTTTATTCATTTAAGTACAATTCCAGATGATAAAGTCGTGTTTTTGATACAAGAAATCAATAAAGAAATGATTTCGCTGGAAAGACAAATGGATAAAATTGTTGAAAAAGCCAAAATTCCGAAAGAAGAAGGAGAAGCCGAATTTCTTCGAATGTTAGACACAACACGCGCGATTAAGAGTTCGGCGCCGCCAGTAGATCAAAATAATATACCAAAAGTTGAGTAAAAACGCCCTATATAAAACCTACGATAATCTGCCGAAAGCACAGCAGATTGCATCAAGTTTACTGGAAGGAAATCAGGTAAAAATGAACATCAGCGGATTATTAGGATCTGCTGTTTCATTTATTATTCGTTCCGTTTTCAGAAAAACCGAACTGCCATTTCTGATTGTTTTAGATAACAAAGAAGAAGCGGCGTATTATCTAAACGATTTAGAGCAAATGATTGGCGAGCATGACGTATTGTTTTATCCCGCTTCATTTCGTCGTCCGTACCAGATTGATGAAACTGATAATGCGAATGTTTTGCTACGCGCTGAGGTTTTAAATAGAATTAATTCTAGAAAAAAACCAGCCGTAATTGTTACCTATCCAGAAGCACTTTTTGAGAAAGTCGTAACTCGTCGAGAATTAGATAAAAACACTTTAAAAGTCGCTTTAAACGATAAAATTTCGATTGATTTTATCAATGAAGTTTTGTTCGAATACGAATTCAAAAGAGTAGATTTCATTACAGAACCTGGAGAATTTTCTGTTCGTGGAGGAATTGTCGATGTTTTTTCTTTTTCAAATGATCATCCCTATAGAATTGAGTTCTTCGGAAACGAAGTAGACAGCATCAGAACTTTTGATGTTGAAACGCAATTATCTGTTGAAACACATAAAAAAATCACGATTATTCCGAATGTTGAAAACAAACTTTTTCAGGAAAACCGTGAGAGTTTCTTAGATTATATTGCCGAAAAAACAGTTCTTTTCGTTCAAAATACAGAAGGACTTTTTAGTCAGTTAGACAAACAATTTGCAAGAGCAGAAGAAGCTTTTGAGAAATTGTCGAAAGAAATAAAACACGCTACGCCAGAACAATTGTTTTTAAATCAGGCATCATTTATAAAACGATCTTTGGATTTTTCAGTTGTAGAATTGGCTTCAAGACCAGTTTATAAAACTACTAAGAAATTCGAATTTCATATTCAGCCTCAGCCCTCTTTCAACAAACAATTTGATTTATTGCTGAATAATTTGAGCGAAAATCATTTTAACGGATATGTAAATTATCTGTTTTGTTCCAATGATACGCAGGCGAAACGTTTTCATGATATTTTTGAAAGTTTAGATGAAGCCAATTCAGAAAACATCAGAAAACAATATCATACGATTGTATTGCCTTTGTACCAAGGTTTTATTGATGAAGAAAATCAAATAACGGCTTACACGGATCATCAGATTTTTGAGCGTTATCATAAATTCAACATCAAAAACGGTTATTCGAAAAAGCAGAATATTACTTTAAAAGAATTAACAGCGCTTTCTGTGGGCGATTATGTAACGCATATCGATCACGGAATCGGGAAGTTTGGCGGATTGCAGAAAATTCAGGTTGAAGGAAAAACGCAAGAAGCCATAAAATTGGTTTATGCCGATAATGATATTGTGTATGTGAGCATTCACTCGCTGCATAAAATCTCAAAATACAACGGAAAAGACGGAACACCTCCGAAAATCTATAAATTAGGATCAAACGCTTGGAAGGTTTTAAAACAGAAAACTAAGGCGCGCGTCAAACATATTGCATTCAATTTGATTCAGTTGTATGCGAAGCGTCGTTTAGAAAAAGGTTTTCAGTTTGCGCCAGACAGTTATTTGCAAAACGAATTAGAAAGTTCGTTTATCTACGAAGATACGCCAGATCAAACCAAATCGACTGCGGAAGTAAAAGCCGATATGGAAAGCGATCGCCCAATGGATCGTTTGGTTTGTGGCGACGTAGGTTTCGGAAAAACAGAGGTTGCGATTCGTGCTGCATTTAAAGCCGTGGATAACAGTAAACAAGTAGCGGTTTTAGTTCCGACAACCATTTTAGCATATCAACATTACAGAACTTTTTCGGAACGTTTGAAAGACATGCCAGTTTCAATTGGTTACTTAAACCGTTTCAGAACGGCGAAACAAAAAACGCAAACTTTAAAAGATTTAGCCGAAGGAAAACTGGATATCGTTATTGGAACGCATCAACTAGTAAACAAAAATGTGGTTTTTAAAGATCTTGGTTTATTGATTGTTGATGAAGAACAAAAATTCGGTGTAAACGTAAAAGATAAATTAAAAACCATTGCTGCAAATGTTGATACGTTGACCTTGACAGCAACGCCGATCCCGAGAACTTTACAGTTTTCATTAATGGCAGCGCGAGATTTATCGGTAATTACGACGCCTCCGCCAAATCGTTATCCGATTGAAACGAATGTAGTTGGTTTTAATGAAGAAATTATTCGCGATGCGATTTCGTATGAAATTCAACGAAACGGACAGGTTTTCTTTATTAATAACCGAATCGAAAATATAAAAGAGGTGGCAGGAATGATTCAGCGTTTGGTTCCAAATGCGAGAGTCGGAATTGGCCACGGACAAATGGACGGTGCGAAACTAGAAGAATTGATGTTAGGTTTTATGAATGGAGATTTTGATGTTTTGGTTGCCACCACAATCATCGAAAGCGGATTGGACGTTCCAAACGCCAACACGATTTTCATCAATAACGCCAATAATTTTGGATTATCAGATTTGCATCAAATGCGTGGTCGAGTAGGGCGAAGCAATAAAAAAGCATTCTGTTATTTCATCTGTCCGCCATATTCATCCATGACTGAAGATGCTAGAAAACGTATTCAGGCGTTGGAACAATTTAGCGAATTGGGAAGTGGTTTCAATATTGCCATGAAAGATTTGGAAATTCGTGGTGCCGGAGATTTATTAGGTGGAGAACAAAGCGGTTTCATCAATGAAATTGGTTTTGATACGTATCAAAAAATTATGAATGAAGCAATCGAGGAATTGAAGGAAAACGAATTCAAGGATTTGTATCCGGAAGAAAATGACATCGACACAAAAGAATATGTAAAAGACATTCAAATCGATGCCGATTTCGAGTTATTGTTCCCAGATGAATATATCAATAACGTTTCAGAACGTTTGGTTTTATACAACGAATTAGGCGCGATAAAAGACGAAGCCGGTTTACAGGAATTCGAGAAAAAACTAATCGACCGTTTCGGACCATTGCCAAAACCTGCTGTTGCTTTACTAAACAGCATCAGAATAAAATGGATTGCAACTAGAGTCGGAATTGAAAAATTAGTTTTAAAACAAGGCAAAATGATTGGTTATTTCGTCTCAGACCAGCAATCTGATTACTATCAATCAGTAAAGTTCAGAAACGTTTTAAACTTTGTTCAAAAGCATAGCAATCTCTGCAAAATGAAAGAAAAACAAACCGTAAACGGATTACGTTTGCTATTGACTTTTGAAAATGTGAAGTCAATAAAACGTGCATTGGAGTTGATGGAATTGTTTGAGGAGTAAAAAGTTTTTCCGCCACGAATTCACGAATTATTTTCAATTAGATTTTAAAATGATTCGTGAATTCGTGGCGGAAAAAAACTAAAAATTTAAGTTTTATTTACCTTTTATTTAAGAAAAACCTTAGAACTAAAAAGTTTTCTTTGAATCAAAATTTTCAAAGCCAACTTTATGCAAAATCAGTTTCTTGTTCTTTTTTTACTTCTTGGATTTACTTCAATTTTCGCACAAGGAAAAGACAAAATCATTTCAAAAGATTCTTTAAAATCTGAAACCATTGATCCGCTTCGTCCTGCAAAAGCGGCATTTTATTCTGCTGTTTTGCCTGGTTTAGGTCAGATTTACAATAAAAAATATTGGAAGCTTCCTTTGGTTTATGGAGCAATTGGTACGAGTGCCTACTTTTATATTGACAATCAGAAAAATTACAATGTTTATAGAAACGAATATAAAAACAGACTCGAAGGTAAAAAAAGCGATTCTGAATTTTTAGCCGGATTAAGCGAAAGCCAGTTGATTACAGCGCAAAAAGGCTATCAAAGAAACAGAGATCTATCTGCCCTGTTTATCGTTGGTTTTTACGTTTTAAACATTATCGATGCCAATGTTGATGCAGCTTTATCTCAGTTTAATGTAAGTGAGAATCTAGCATTTCAACCTGCATTAAATAAAAATGAAATCACATCTGAGAATAATTTTGGTTTTACTCTAAATTATACTTTTTAGAAAAAGAGCCACGAATTCACGAATTTTAAAATTTGCTTAAAATTAATTCGTGACCCGAGCGATAGTGAACGGGCGAAGCAATTCGTGGCGAAAAAAAATTATTTAACAATCAGTTTTTTAGTTGCTTTAAAATCTTTAGAAATAATATTTACAATGTAAACTCCTGAAGGTAAATGATGGTTAACTTGTCCCGACGAAGAAAGTCTTTCAATCAAAAGTGTTCTTCCATTTAAATCGGAAACCAAAATTTCAGGAGAATCTCCACTTGCTAATTCGGGCATAAGAATATGAAATTCATTATTTGTTGCCGGATTTGGATAAATACCGATTAGAGGTTCAGTTGTGGCAACTTCTTCAGTATTCAATGCCATTTTTGAAGTTCCAACGGTTGTAGGTTCCAGTTGCCATTGTGCACTGTACCAGCCGTCTTGTGAATTTCCGTATTGAGCAGAACCTGTTTGGTTTTCGACATGAATGATATTTCCAGTCTGCCATCTGTTTCTTAAACGAGTCCAAGTTCCGTCGATATAATCGCTAGACCATTGTGCACTCCAGAAAGTGGTGTCGGTAATATTACATTGCACATTTCCTGTTTGACCTTCAATATTCATTAATTCGCCTGTCGCTGCATTTTTCAAGACAAAATAGGTAGCGTCAATTGCGATTTTCTGCCATTTGTAACTGTTGCCAGAAATTGTTGTTCCGTAACCTACATTGGTTCCCGCATCAGATAAATAAGCTCCAGTCCATCTGTTTTTTATGGTGTAATAAGTTCCTCCACTTGAAGCTGTTGTGACCGATACCAAACAGGTGCTTGTTTTGCTTCCGTCAACAGTTGTAACGGTGATTGTTGCCGTTCCATTCGCGACAGCGGTAATTAAACCAGAAGTATTTACTGTAGCCACAGCCGTATTGTTAGAACTGTAGGTTACTGATTTATTAGTCGCATTTGCCGGAAGAACAGTGGGAGTAAGCTGTTGTGTTGCGCCAATATTTAATGAAGCTGTAGTTGGACTCAAACTCACACTTGTAACAGCAACGCCACTTCCTGGATTAGAGTCGTACCAAGCGCCGTTCATGTACCAGCCTGTTTTATTTCGGCTTAAGTCAGGAGTTTGATTGGTTCCGTCGTTGAAGATTAAGTTTGTTGAGGTTACATTTGTAAATGTGTAACTGTACCATCCGTTTCCAGCATTGGTCATATTTACTCCTGGCCAAGATGCATCTGCCAAAATTCCTGCTGGTAAAGCACTCCAATAGTAGATTTTAATTCCAGTTCCCCAATTTGACGGCTTGTAGAAATAAACTGTAAAAGTTGTATTCGGATTAACTGTAATTGTTGCTGAAGAAGTTTTATTTCCGTCTTGAGTTGTTGCTGTAATAGTCGCTGATCCTGCTGCAACTGCTGTTACCAAACCAGAGCTATTTACGGTTGCCACAGAAGTATTGCTAGAGGACCAAGTTACATTTTTATTTGTTGCATTTGTTGGCGAAACGGTCGCTGTAAGCTGTTGTGTATTTCCTGCATATAAACTGGCAGAAGTTGGAGAAACGGCTACAGAAACAACTGGAATCGTTGCAACTGTAATTGCTGAAGTCGCAGTTTTATTTCCGTCAACTGTTTTTACGGTTATGGTTGCTGTTCCTGCGGCAACAGCTGTAACTAATCCAGAAGCATTTACTGTAGCAACAGCTGTGTTGCTCGATGTCCAAGTTACGTTTTGGTTTGTTGCATTTGCGGGAGCAATCGTCGCGTTTAATTGCTGCGTTGTTCCTAAACCCACAGTTACGGTTGTTGGACTAACAGAAACTCCGGTAACCGCTACAACTGGCGTATTGGTATTTGTTAAAACCAAATATTCGAAAGCAGCAAAATTGCGAGTAGAACCTGCTGTTAAAGTCAAAGAAGCATTATTGTTATATGGATTCACATAAGTTCCTGCTAAGGCCGCCGGAATAACGTAAGATTTTGAAGCATTTCTTAAATTCGACATTACGATTACTTTTTCTGAACCTAATGTTTTGGTAAAAATACTGATATCATCGTTTGCATAAACAGTTAAATCACCACGGCGAATCGCTGCACTTGCGGTTCTGAAATTTAAAATTTTAGCAAAATCTGCGGCAGCGCTTGGATTTTGTGACCAATTGAATTTGAAGTTTGTCCAAGGCCAATCGGTTTTTGGTTCGTAATCAATTTCTTGTCCGCTCATCAGGAAGGGAACTCCTCTCATATATGCTGAAACTAGAAAATTGGCCACAATTCCGTTATGATTTTTAAATGCTACGAATGGTCTTCTTACGCCGTCATCATTGGTATAAGTATCGTGATTCCCAGTATATCTAACGATTTGCTGATTCCCGGTTGCTTTAGCATATTCATAAGTAGTTTGGTCTTGAAGCCTTTGAGAAACAGGTCCGCCATTGGCAACATCATACAAACCGCTATGAAACCATCTGTCGCCATAGTTCATGTCGAAACCAACCTGAAAGTTTTCTTGTCTGTCACCTTCAGCTAACATTAATAAGTTGTGAGAAGTTATGCCTCGAAGATTTGAATTTACTTCTGACCAAAAATCTAAAGGAGGATTGTTGGCATAATCGCAACGGTAACCGTCAATATTGGCAGCAAAAATCCAGTAACGCATCGCATCTTTTATTGCTGCTCTTGTAGCAGAATTATTAAGATCCAGTGCTGCAATATCTCCAAAGTTTCCCAATTGCTGAATGGTTGTGCCAGTTCGTTTGTAATATTCTGGATGAGAAACGGTCCAGCCATGATCCCAGGAAGTTCCGTTGATGGCAATGTCCAGAATAACAGCCATTCCACGGCTATGAGCGCCGTCAACTAAGGTTCTTAAATCGGCAAGTGAACCGTATTCTGAACCGACGGCTTTAAAATCTTTGATGCAATAAGGCGAAGCCGAGCTTCGAGAATCGGTTCCGTGGGGGAAAATCGGCATTAAATAAATAACATTGGTACCGAGTGCTTTTATATTGTCTAATCGGGCGGTTACTCCGGCTAAATTTCCGTTGGCACTAAACGGACGAATATGCACCTGATACATGTTGATGTCTCTCGTGTCTGGCACTCCTGCAAACGGCGTTCCGTACTGAGCAGGATCTTGCGCATAAACTGAACTTGCAAATAATAATAGAAAGCAAACTAATGCTTTGGTAATATGAAATAATCTAGTGGTAATGTTGATTTTCATAATAATAGTTTTTTGCATGCTTGTCGGCATTTTTTAACTAAAATTCATTCTCACTCGCATTGTTTTTAAATTCGACAAACATTTTGTGGTTAATAGTTTTCAATAGTAAGTTTTTTGCTTAAAAATGCGCATAGTTTTTCCGCCACGAATTCACGAATTAAGTTTTATTTTAAAATCTTAATTTGAAAAATTCGTGAATTCGTGGCTAAAAAAACTTAGTAATCTATAATTTCTTCAATCCTTTTAAATGTCCTTCTTTGATGCTGATGGCAACACCACCGCCCGGAGCTAAATACTGCTTCAATTTGCTTTTTGAGTTTACAATAACTTTAGCAACCGTATATTTCTGTGGGTTTTGATTCCAATTTGCCTCTTTCGCATCAGCATAAATAGTAGCGACGAAATTTTTTCCTGCAGGTAAATAATCAAATGAAAGGTTTGCTGTTCTTGCATTTTCATCTGTAATTCCGCCAATAAACCATTCGTTTTTGCCTTTTGCTTTACGGGCAATTGTAATATAATCTCCAGGTTCAGCTTCTAGAATGTAACTGTTATCCCAATCTACAGCTACATCTTTGATGAACTGGAAAGCATCTGGAAAACGCTCATAGTTCCCCGGAATATCAGCAGCCATTTGCAGCGGACTGTACATGGTTACATAATATGCCAATTGTTTTACTAAAGTGGTGTTTACTCGTTGTGAACTTCCTGTTCCGTAATAAGAAAGATCGGTCTGGAAAATCCCAGGCGTATAATCCATCGGACCTCCCATTAAACGGGTAAAAGGTAAAATAGTAGTGTGATCCGGAGCTAATCCTCCCATAGATTCGAACTCAGTACCGCGCGCTGATTCCTGAGCAATCCAGTTTGGAAAAGTTCGGTTTAATCCCGTTGGACGAACGGCTTCGTGGCTGTTGATCATAATTTTATAATCGGCGGCACGTTTTGCAACATTGATGTAATGGTTGACCATCCATTGTCCGTCGTGATGTTCGCCACGTGGAATAATCTGTCCTACGTAACCTGTTTTTACAGCATCATAACCGTTGTTGTTCATAAATTGAAAAGCACGATCCAAACGTCTTTCATAATTGGTAGCAGACCCAGAAGTTTCGTGGTGCATGATAATTTTCACGCCTTTAGAAGCCGCATACGCATGAACCGCTTTTACATCAAAATCAGGATATGCCGTTACGAAATCAAAAACATCTTCTTTCCAATTGCCAATCCAATCTTCCCAGCCAATGTTCCAGCCTTCGATAAGAATGGCATCAAAACCATTTTTAGAAGCAAAATCAATGTATTCTTTTGCACGTTCTGTTGTAGCTCCGTGTTTTCCGTTTGGAGTCAATTTGGTGAAATCATCCGTCATTTTTACGTTGTTTTCTTTCCCGAATGCCCATGTACTTCTTCCAGCAACAAAATATTCCCACCAAATTCCGATGTATTTCACAGGTTTAATCCAAGAGACGTCTTTATAACTTGTTGGTTCGTTAAGATTTAGAATTAATTTTGAAGCTAAAATATCAGTTGCTTTATCGCTTACCACAATCGTTCTCCAAGGCGTTTGAGTGTCGGTTTGCATATAACCTTTTGCTCCAACTGCATCTGGCGCCAAATGACTTGTCATCTTATTGGTTTTAGCATCAACTTCAAGATACATTGCTGGATAATTGATTAACCCTGCTTCGTGAATATTGATGTATAAACCCTCATCAGATTTCATCATTGAAGGCGTTTGCACAGATAATGCTGCGATTGGCTGTTGTGCATTAATTTCAATAGTTGCTTTTTTCATCAAAGAAGGGATTTCAGAAATCTTTGAAGTTGTGTAAGCATATTCATTAGTGTCATAATCTCCTGGAATCCAGAAAATTTTATGATTACCAGCCAATTGAAATTCGGTGCGCTCTTCTTTAATTACAAAATAATTCAGGTCATTTTGTTTTGGAAATTCATATCTAAATCCCAATCCGTCGTTGAACAAACGGAAACGGATTCTTATAAATCTGTTATTGTTTTTCGCTTGCGCTAAAGTGACAACCAATTCGTTGTAATGATTTCGAATTGTTTTTTCCTCCCCTAAAACCGGATTCCAACTTTCATCAACAGAAGATTGTGCTGTCTTTGTAACAGTAAAGCCATCTATAAACGAAGCATTATTTTGAAGTTCTAGACCTAAATTACTAGGCTTGATAACCGGTTTTTGCTTATATGATAATTGATAAGATGGAATTCCGCCTTCTTTTAATTCAAATTTTAGCGAAAGATTTTTGTCCGGCGAAGTTATTTCTTGTGCTTTTACTGCCAATGTACAGGCGCATACGAAAAATAAAATCGCTAATTTTTTGCCCAAACGAATTTGGAACGATGTTTTTTGGGATTGAAAATTCATTTTATTTAGTTTTTTGCAAATTTAGGTTTTAAAGTTGCTTTACGAATGTTAATTTTTCAATACTAAATATTGAAATGGCTGAAGTGTTACGTCTGAACCAATTGTTACCGAAGCTCCGCTAAAAGCATCTTTCCAAGTTCCTTTTAATGTTGAAGGAATTAGATGTTTTACAGTTGAACTTGTTAGATTAGAAAGCACGAATACTTTTTCAGAGTCTTTTATCATGGTGAAAGCACTTACTGAATTGCTGCTGTATCCCGTAAATTCTCCCGTTTTAATGGCGTTGCTTGTGTTTCTGAAAGCAATGATTTTTTTGTATTCAGCTAGCATTTCATTATCTGCCGTTGACCAGTCAATTGGTGTTTTGGCAAAATAATTTAATCTTTTGTCGTAACCGATTTCTTGTCCGTTATAAATCATTGGGATTGATTTTAAATAAGCCGCGACAACAAAAGTAGCCATAGATCCTTTTTTGCCTCCAAAAAGTTCTAACGGCGTTCCGTCTGACAAATTAACGTCATGATTGCTAGTGTAACGAACGACTTTATTTGAAGAGTCGTAAACGTTTACATATTCTGTAGCATTAGAATCTTGGATAGTTGTTGCAGGTTTATTTTCTTTGAAAAGCTGTTCAAGAGTAGAAAAGAAATTAAAACCGAAAGTATAATCAAAACCTGATGCAAAATGATTGTATTTTGAACCTTCAGCCAGCATTAAAATCGTTTGGTTCTTTTTGATTTTTCTCAATTTTGCAATAGCATCAGTCCAGAAATTATTTGGAACAAAATCGGCATAATCGCATCTGAAACCGTCAATATTAGCATTGTAAACCCAATATGACATTGCATCGATCATGGCATCTTTCATTTCGTTATTATTGAAATTAAGCTGCGCAACATCATTGTAATTGGTTCCTGGCGGAATGATAATATTTCCACTTGCATCTTGCTGGTACCAATCTTTATGCTGTGTAATCCAAGCATTGTCCCAAGAGGTATGATTGGCAACCCAGTCCAAAACAACAGCCATATTTTTTTTGTGTGCTTCTTCGACCAAAGTTTGAAGATCTTGTAAAGTTCCAAAATCAGGATTTACGGCTTTATAATCTTTTACAGCATAAGGAGAGCCTAATTCGCCAGTTGCTCTTTCTTTTCCAACAGGATAAATTGGCATTAGATAGATCACATTTGCTCCTAATTCCTGAATTTGAGTAAGCCTTTCCTGAACTCCTTTAAGCGTTCCAGCCTGACTAAAAGCGCGAATATTTACCTGATAAATAATAGCATCTTCTTTCTTTGGCATTTTTTCAAAAGGTGCGCCATATTGTGTGTACGGAGATGCAGGAGTTTTGTTGTCATCATCAGAAGAACTGCATGAAACAAACGCTAATGCAAGCAGTAATCCGTAAACGACTTTCATATTTAATTTCATAACATTTATATTTTAAGCGGTTGAGAAGTAACCTGCCTTTCGAAGTAAAAAGACAGGTAAACTCAAACCAAACTAAACTTAATTTTTATCTATTTTTTTGTGATCGTATACGTTAGCGTTGGAGGATATCCAAGACTTGCAGGATCTACATCGTTGATTTTCATTGTGATTTCGTAAGTACCGCCTTCACCAATATAGTGAGCTCCTTGATCATCTAGATAAGCGATTCCGTCTGTTGAATTTTTAGCTCCGTAATTGATCGTCCAGCTATTGTTTAATCTGAATTTCACATTTCCAGGAACTAAATCCGCAGTAACTTTCCAAGTTTTTGTCTGATGATCGTAACTCATTGGCGTGCTGTTATCCCAGCTTCCAGAAGTCGCATCACCAACAATTCCCCAAGAATAAGGCGTTGCAGTCCATTTTAAAGTATTCAAGTTCACTTTAATTTGATATGAACCAGCACCAGGAAGAACAAGATCAGTGTCGCTCATATTTTTAAGATCACTGTTTGTGTCTCCTGCGCCATAAAATTGAGCCCAGTTTCTTTCGGTATTTAATTTAAACCCTGGTCCCGCACCTTCAGCAACAGTCATATAGCCTTGGTAAACTCCTTTTTGAATTGCTGTTAATGCCGCTGCAGTTTCTATAGCCCAGCCTTGGTAGCTTCCTGGCATATAAATTTCGCCAAAAACAACACTTTTTTCGTAAGGCGTAACCGTCAAAGTGACTGGATTTGAATATACTTTGCGATCCATGGTTGCTTCTACACGAACGACTAATTTTCCTTCAACATCAATCGGAAGGCCTAAATCAACAGCAATTTTATTTAATTCCTGTCCGATTAAAGCTTTGCTTAGAACTTCTGTTCCAACTTCAATTCGTTTCGCTTTCATCCATGCATTTGCACCGCTGGTGTCGCCAACTAAATCAAATTGAATAGCATATGTTACTGGAGCTTCTATAGGAAAAGTAACCTCTGGCCACGAAACCAGTAAAACTTGATCGTCTGCAGTATCTTCTGTTAATACTATTGTGCTCGTTGAAACACTTATTTCGGATGGGAAACTTACAGCTTTTAATGTTGTTAATTCGGCATCAGTGTCGCAGGATGAACCCAAGAACAGCAAACTGCCTAATATGAATAATTTATTGATATATTTTTTCATGATAGTTTTGTTTTTAGTAACCAGGGTTTTGTTTTAATCCGCGATTAGCATCTAAAGCTGAAGTTGGAATTGGGAACAATTTTCTGAAAGCAGGAGATTCAGGTCTGAATTCGTTAGCCAATAAAAATTTATTAAAACGAATCATATCTTGTCTTCTGTGGCCTTCCCAGTTTAATTCAAATCCTCTTTCGTTGTAAATATCATCCAAAGTAGGATTGTGGTCTAGAGCATTTAATCCAGCACGTTGTCTGATTTGATCAATAAATGGTTTCGCAGCACCAGCGTTTCCTAAACGCGCATTACATTCTGCCATCATTAAAATAACATCTGCATACCTGAAAATAGGGAAGTCGTTAGAAGCTCCTCCGCCAGTTCTTGGCGCAACAGGATAAAATTTCACATTACGAACACCCGCTTGAGGATCTGCTCCTGGATTGTCTAATGAAGCAACATCGATTGTATAATTGAAACCTCCTGGCTGTTCTCCAAATAAAAACTGTTTTCTACGAACATCATTTGCATCATATTTCAAGAAAAATTCTTTAGGAACAATTGTACCATTCCAGCCGCTAAAACCGAATAAAGCTTGAGCATGTGCACCGTATAAACTGCGTACCGCATAAACGTTTCGAGATACTATATCGAGAGTAGCATAAATTGGCAAGATTGTTTCGTCTTCTGGAAGCACATCTCCAAACAATTCGTAATATTTGCTTCCTAATGGGTTTGCAGCATCTGCAGCTCCTGAGTGAAGTGTAAATCCGCCATCGGCAACTTTATTGCAAGCCGCTAAAGCTTCGTTCCATTTTGGAGTTCCTGTATAAACTTCTGCATTCAGATATACTTTTGCTAACAAAGTATAACCAGCCCATTTGTTGAATCTTCCGTAATAATTTCCACCTCTTGTTCCAGATAATAAGTCAACATTTTCGGTAAGTTCTTTTACAATAAAATCATAAACTTCTTTACGGCTTGCTTGCGGAATTTTATCAACAGTAATATTATTATCTGTGTAGAAAGGAACGTTTCCAAAATCATCAATTAATAAATAATAAAAGAAAGCTCTTAATGTTTTAGCTTCAGCAATTTTTGAGGCATCCGCATTCGCTTTTTGCAATAGATCTACTGCTAGATTGGCATTGAAAATAGATTTATAAAGCCAGTTCCAAGTATTGCCAATAATAAAATCTGTTGGAAGCCATTCGTGTTTGTGCAAACGTGCAAAATCCATTTGCCAGTCACCCGTATTTCTGTGCGGAATAACTTGTTCATCAGAAGACATACAGTTCATATCGTACCAGCCGTTATCTGCTCCAGCATAACCAACACCGCTTGCTCCGTCTCTTGCGAATTCTCCGGGAACTTGCGCATATACACTTGCTAGTGCAATATCAGCACCTTCAGGCGTTCCGTAAAAATCTTCTGCTGGATATTTATCATACACATTTTCTTCTATATCTGTACAACTAAAAAGTGTCAGGAAACATAAGCTTCCTGCTATCAATATATTTTTAATTTTCATGTTTTTTACTATTTAAATTTTACAGTCAAACCAAACGCCACACTTCTGGTGCGAGGATAAATTCCTCGGTCTCCACCAAAATTATCTTCAGGTCTGCCACTTCCGCTTACATTCAATTCTGGATCAATACCTGAATAATCCGTAATTAGGAACAAGTTATTTCCTGTAAGTGAAAGTCTAATAGTATCAATATATTTATCTGTAAAACGGAAAGTATAACCCGCTGTAAGATTTTCTAAACGAACAAAAGAACCGTCTTCTAACCATAAATCAGATCCGTAAGGAGAAGTGTAAATCCCTGTTTCTACAGCACTTGCCAAAACATTCGATTTACCAATATTTTCTAATCTGCTCAAATTAGAACGTAAGCCGTTGTAGATTTTGTTTCCTCCAGAACCTCTTAGCAATAAAGAAGCATCAAAGTTTTTGTATCGATAAGATGGATTAAACGCAAAAGTGTAAGTTGGCAAAGCAGAACCTGCATAATAACGATCTGGACTTTTAACACCTTGATCAATTATGCCATCCCCATCACGGTCCAAAACAGTTTCAACATTGTTTTCGTTTTTTCCTGTATGTTCCAAAATATAAAATGCTCCAACTGGTTTTCCTTTAACTAAATAAGAGTTTGCAGCTCCCCAGCCCACATAATCGGTATTTAAAGGAACGCCATTAATGCTTCCATTTAAATTAAGAACTTCGTTTTTCATAAAAGAAACGTTGCCAGCCAAAGTCAGTGTGCTGTTTTGTGTTTTAATAACGTCATAAGCAAGTGCAACTTCAATACCTTTATTCGAAATGCTTCCAACATTTGCTTTGATAGTAGGGTAAGGATAGGGAGGTTGAGGTACGGTATAGTCAAATAATAAATCTTCTGTTTTAGAAGTATAAACATCTACAGTTCCTCTTAATCTGTTGTTGAAAAGGGCGAAATCAAGACCCAAGTTGGTTTGTTTTTTAGTTTCCCATTTTAAATCCGCATTTGAGTTTTGATAGATGCTGTAATTTGTAATGGGCTGACCTCCAAAATAGGTGATTCCTGAATTTCCAACCAATGAAAGTGATTGCTGCGGAAGAAGACCTTGCTGATTTCCAGTTGCTCCATAACCTGCACGAATTTTCAATTCATCAAATATATTTTGCTTTTGCATAAAAGGCTCTTTGTCTATTTGCCAAGCAACAGATGCTGAAGGGAAATTTCCCCATTTGTTGTTTGCGCCAAATACAGACGAACCATCACGGCGGATACTTGCCGTAACCAAATAGCGATCTAATAATGAATAGTTTACTCTTGCTAAAAAGGAAACTAATGTTCTATCGTTTTTGTAAGATTCCATATCTCCAGGACGAACTTTTGACAAATCTCCCAATTGCAATGCATTATAAGTTGTTTTATCATTCATAAAACCTCTTGCTTGCGCATAATTTCCTTGATACATCTGGTTTTGCCACTCGTATAAACCTAACGCATTAATGGTGTGTACACCAAATGTTTTTTTGTAATTAAGACTTAAGTTGGTTAGCTTTTCATTTTGTCTCTGGTTTCTAATATTAGCAAAACCATTTTGGTCAATTGCATAAGCAACAGTTGATTCTACAGGCTGAAAATAACCATACGTTATATTCGTTTTTCTCCAGCTTCCAAACCAGTTTAATGTTAAACCTTTAGCCAAGTCCAAATCAGCTTTCAAACTTCCAAATAAGTTGTCGTTTTGTGCCTCATTTGTAGTAGTTTCTGCTGCTGCATATGGATTTAAGTATTGAAATACATTTGAATCTGTAAAATAAGTTCCGTCCGTATTAAAAACAGGATCTGTCGGTCTTACTAAATAAGCGTTTGTAATTAAATTTGAAGTATAAGCCGCAGTTCCTACGCTCTGAATAATACTTGTTGTATTGTTAATTCCGGTATTTAAATTAAAAGTCAATTTTAATTTATCATCAAGCGCCAATTGAGTTGCCTGAATACGGCCGATATATTTTTTATTATTTGAATTAATTACAACTCCATCTTGTAAAATTGCTGTTAAAGAAGCTCTATAGCTGAATTTATCTGTTCCTCCGCCGAAAGACAAAGTATGCGTTTGTGTAATTCCAGTTTGCGTTAAAATTCCGTACCAATCTGTATTCGAACCATGATTTGCAGATGCAGGAACACCAACACTTTGCGCCGTTGCCCACCATTCATCGGCATTTAGCATATCTAATTTTTTCGGAATAAAATCTAAAGAAGTAGAACCAATATATTCCATTGTTGTTTTACCTGCTTTATTCTTTTTTGTAGTAATGATGATGACACCAGGCGCACCACGAGAACCATAAATTGCAGTTGCCGAAGCATCTTTTAAAATATCAAAACTTTCAATTTCGCTAGGCGGAACTTGGTTTAACAGATCCATATTTCCTTGAATTCCATCAACCACTACTAAAGGATCGCTTCCTCCAATTAAAGACGAAATTCCACGAATACGAACGCTTGGTCCGTTCCCTGGCTCACTTCCTAATTGCGTAATATTAACACCGGCAGCTTTACCAGCAATCAATTGCAGCGGATTCACAATTGCGCCTTGATTCATATCTTTTGCACCAATAGAAGAAACAGCTCCTGTGACATCTCTTTTGGTTGCTGTACCGTAACCAACCACTACAATTTCTTGAAGGTCGGTTGCATCAGGAAGAAGCTGAATGTTTATTACAGGCTGATTTGCAGTGACTTTTTTCTCTTTATATCCAACAAAAGAGACAATAATAACCGATTGGCTGCTCTCTACAGTAAGTTTGTATTTTCCATCAAAGTCTGTTACCATTCCGTTTTTTGTACCTTCTTCAATAACAGAAGCTCCAGGCAAAGGCATTCCGTTTTCGTCTGTAATTACGCCCGAAACCGTTTGCTTTTGAAACTCTATTATTTGCGTTTTAAGTTCTGGTTTTTTAAGAATAATCTGCGTGTCGCGAATTTTAAATTCGGTAAGCGTTCCTTTAAAAATTTTGTCTAAAACAGTATAAATTGATTGTTCTTTAACAGAAATTGAAACTGTTCGATCTAAGTCGACATCACTCATTTTGTAAATAAATCTGAAATCTGTTTTTTGTTCAATGGTCTCAATAACCTTTTCGATTGTTGAATTGTTCAAATCAAGCGTAACTTTTGTTTTTTGGGCATAAGTACTTGCTTTGATATTAAACATGGCGACCAAAATAAGTAGAGTAGTTAATTTCAATTTTAGGTCATTTTGGAACAATGAGTATAGAAACCCATTATTCTTAGATTTTTTTTTCATAATTTTGTTAATTGATTGTAGTTAATTCGTTATATTCAATCACTTAGTTAATCGGAAATTGTTCGCAGCTCTTTCCGATTTTTTTATTCCCGTAATGTTATTTCATCATATATTGTATTGGTTTAGTGGTTAGTTAATTAGTATTTGATTATTTTTTATCGTGTAATTAATGCCATGAACGTCATTAAAATAACTCATCACATTCTCAATTGATTCGTTTTTAAAACTGGCGTTGAATTTCTCATTTGCCAATTTTTCATTTTTATTGATGATGGTTACGTTGTAGCGTCTTTCGAGTTTGGTAATAATATTTTTGAAAGCCATGTTTCTAAAGGTCAGTCCGCCATCTATCCAAGAAGTATAAATTTCTGTAATAACCTGTTTGGTAAAGATTGAGGCATTTGCTTTGTTGAAACTTCCTTTGTAGCCAGGTTTTAGAATCGTGCTTTTGTCAGCATTAAATTCTTCGTTAGAACGATACATACCAACAGATCCTTCAACCAAAACGACATCTGTTGCTGCATCTTCAGGATAATTGGAAACGTTGAAATGTGTTCCTAAAACGCGTACATTCAAATTGTCAGCATTTACAATAAAAGGATGCTCCTTGTCTTTTGCGACATCAAAAAAAGCTTCTCCATCCAGATAAACCTGACGATTTCCTCCAGCGATGAATTTTACAGGATATTTTAAAGTTGTGCCAGAATTTAAGTGAACCATAGTTCCGTCAGATAATTGGAGACGGAATTTTTTGCCAAACGGAATTTTAAGTGTGTTATAAGCCAATTGATCAGAATCAGCTTGATTTTGGTAAACCAATTTATCGCCGTTTTGGTTTCCAATAATTTTTCCGTTTTTATCATGAACTTGAACTTTTCCGTTTTCAGAGATAATCTGAACGCTTCCGTCTTCCATTTGAAGAACAATGTCAGAGCTTTTAAAATCAAACGGAACTTCAGCAGATTTAGTAAAGAAACCCTGTTTGAAAGCAAATCCAACTCCAAGAAGCACTAAAACAGAGGCCGCAATAGAAATGTATTTTCTGTAATTTGATTTTTTAGGCTGTAATTCGATTACGGTTTCTTGTTCTTTTGCAGTAGACAAAATAGCATCAAAAATGGAATCGGCTTTTTGCTCATCCATTTTTGGCATTTCATCCAACAGTTTTTTTACATCTTCAACTGTCGGAAATTCATCAGTCAAATTATTTTTGCGGAAATAAGCAATAACCTGTTCCGTTTCTTCAGCGGTACATTGATTTAATATAAACTTCTCTAAAAGCGTTTTTATTTCAGAATTTGAATTCATTAAGAATGTTTTTAGGTTCTGTGTTTCTATAATACAGCTGAAGTGAAGTTGAGTACTACTCAAACGTTAGAAATTTTTAAATTTTAACATTTGTGTTTTTGTTTTTGTACTGAAAATCAGTTAGTTATTTGTTTTTATTTTTTTAAATAAATTTCATTAATCTCATTTTTGTCATTCTGACGAAGGAAGAATCTCCACAAGTAACTCCACAAAGAATATAAAAACATTGACAAAGATTTAAAGTATTCAATTGCCTCCAGCTAAAGCTGGAGGCAATTCATTTTTCTTTTTATTATAAAAGACTTAAATCGACTGATTATATTATAGATTTTGGCTTAAAGCTGGAGGCAAGTGATTTTTCTTTTGCCACAGATTAAAAAGATTAAAAGGATTTAATCAGTGAAAATCTTTTAATCTGTGGCTAAAAATTCAAAACTTTGTATCAAAAAAAATCACTCCGAAGAGTGATTTTAATGGCATTATTGTGGTTTTGGTTAGATAATTTCATCGTGAAGTTGAAAAAAACCGCGCATCGATTCGAGCGCTTTACTCATTTGGTTCCGGACTGTATTTATTGAGATTCCGAGTTCCTCGCTTATTTCTTCGTAGCTCATTCCTTTTTTCCGCGACATTTTAAAAATCTGCCGTCGTTTTGGCGGGAGCTGTTTTATGGCTTGTTTTCGGAGTTTTTTGCAATCGGCTTCTCGAACCGCATAATCTCCGTATTCATGAACTTTTTGGCTTTCGTAAAAAACAGCTTCTTTTAAAATAACTTCATTTGCTGCTTTATTCAAAACATTAAAAGCCTGATTTCTTGCAATTGTAAAAATGTAAGCTTTAAAAGATTGTTCTACATTCAAACTTTCGCGGTTGAGCCAGACTTTCAAAAAAACATCCTGTACATTTTCCTCTGCTGCTTCTTTTGATTTTAGAAGACTAATGCTATACCCATAAATATCTTGACGAAATAAATCAAAAAGTTGGCGAAAGGCTTTTTCGTTTCCTTTTTTGAGTTCACTTACCAATAATTTTTCACTATGGTTGGCAGCTTCTAACAATTTTATTCGCTTTTATTTAATTCTAATGGTATTAGACTATCAAAATAAGAGGTCCTGAATCTGACTTCATCACAAATATATAAAAATATTATTCGCAACAAATTATATATAAAAAAACTTAATTCGGATTTTTAAGTTCTTTTTTAAATAAAAGAGACAAAAACTCTTGCCAAGTCGCTTTCATACTAGTAAGTGTTATTTTGACGCTTTTGCGAAATAAATTTTAATTGCGAATTTGGCTTTTGAGAATATTCTTATTTAAAAAATATAGAATTTTGGACTTGTGTTTCAGTTTATTTCAAAAAGAAAAATCCTTTTATCTTTAGAAAGACAAAAGGATTTCGTTATTAATAATAAACTAATTCGCTTTTAAATTAGTTTTTCAAGTCTTTAATTACTTTAAAAGCGACATCAACTTGATCTTCTCCAACTAAAATAGTAAATTCATTAGAAGTCGAAATTACCTCGTTGATGATGATTCCTTCCCAAGCCAAACGCTGGAAAATAAAATAGTAAATACCAGGAACTACGATGTTTTCTTTTGGCAATTTTACTGTAATAGAAGCTAAATTATCTAATTTCTGGATTAATTTTTCTCTCATAAAGTGTTTCTCAACCAAATGGTTTACACTGCTGCTGACAACGATATTGGTTTCGTTTACACCACGAGATGAGGTGTAAAAAATATCAGATAAAGCATTAATATCCGAGATCAAATCTGCTTGTTTGTTTAAGACAGTTTCAGAAGCTGCAAAAGTGTAATCTGTAAGTTCAGAACGAACCGTGATTTCACCTATATTTTTAATGACTTTATTGATTTTGTGGTTCAGTTTAAAATCTAGTTCTTCCGTCAGTCGTTTTAAAGACATTACAACAGCGCCTTGTTTTACTTCTTTTCCAAACTCACTTTCTAATTCGGTCATAATATTTCGCGAAAGTGAAGTCAGGTTGATGATTCCGAGCGACAGGGCATTTAATAGAAATGGTTTTGTTTTAATGTAGTTTTCTACAATAGAAGAAACAGTTTTCATAATTTTTTTTTTTTTTTTAGGGATAATAA